>Ga0265298_10006250_pt1 | contig 14752 bp, 11 predicted proteins | sample AusTroGonzalo_MG_3_FD_193486 | JGI IMG/M metagenome (GOLD analysis project Ga0265298, IMG submission 193486) | Bovine rumen microbial communities from tropical cattle in Woodstock, Queensland, Australia - Gonzalo_01 | ecosystem: Host-associated > Mammals > Digestive system > Stomach > Rumen ... | reverse complement strand
CACTGACACACGTGTTTTTCTACGGAGCCGGGTGTACACCGGAGAAGAAAGTGTTTGTACAAAAAGCCCTCGAAGCCGTTTTCAAGAAAGCCGAAGTGCATGTCGAATCGGACATGCTCGGTGCAGCGCGCGGACTGTTAGGTCACAACGCCGGCGTGGCGTGTATCCTCGGAACAGGAAGCGGCAGTTGTATGTATAACGGTGAGACCATCGAGTGGTGCGTGCCTTCGCTGGGGTACATCCTTGGCGATGAAGGTTCGGCAGCCGTCCTTGGCAAACGACTTGTAGGCGACCTACTGAAGAATCAATTGGGCGACGACCTCAAAGAAGCGTTCTTCAAAGAGTACGAGACCTCAATGGCGGATATCATCGAGAAAGTGTATCGTCAGCCTTTCCCGAATCGTTTCCTCGCCAAACTGTCCAAGTTCTGCGCTGACCATATCGATGACCCGCGTATCCACACACTCGTCTATGACCATTTCGTGCAGTTCATAAGAAGAAATATAGTTCAATATTTCAATGAGCAAATAAATGAGAAAATGGTAAATGACAAAATGGTAAATGCCGTTGGATTCGTCGGCTCGATAGCCTACTACTACCGCCCGATTTTGGAAGAAGCCATGAAGGCAGAAGGACTACCGATGGGTACGATATTGAAAGACCCGATAGAGGGACTGAAAGACTACCATAAAGATGCTGTAATTCCCACAACAGAATGATATCTACATTTTATTTACCGGGCAGGGTATGCTCGACAAAGGCTATTAAAGAAATTGCGGAGAAGAGTTCCGCCAAGTACACCATGATCTGTCTCAAACCCGAGATCGAATGGGTCTATCTGGGACAAGAACGAATGATCCAAGTCATGGAGATGACCGGGGCAACGATGGTCTATGCGGATCATTTCCAAAAAATCACCAATGACAAATTACAAATTACCAATATTGAAGCGCCCGTCATTGACTACCAGATAGGCGCACTGCGCGATGATTTTGACTTCGGGGCAGTACTGCTTTGGGACACCGCGAAGTTAAAGGCTATTGTTGCCCAAATGGATAGCGAATACGAGTTCGCAGGGTTGTACGATTTGCGGCTGCGCGCAGAGAAATTGGAACATATACCGGAATATCTGTATTACGAAGTAGAGACCGATACGCGCAAGTCCGGTGAGAAGCTGTTTGACTACGTGGATCCGCGAAACCGTCAAGTACAGATCGAGATGGAAGCCTGCGTGACTGAGCACCTCAAGCGTATCGGCGCCTACCTGAAACCCGGCGAGTATAAGAAGCTTTCAGATATCAGGATTCAGGATTCAGAATATCCCGTTACGGCAAGTGTTATTATTCCTTGTAAAAACCGCGCGCGCACGATCGCGGACGCAGTACGTAGCGCGCTCGCGCAAAAGGTTCGTGACGGATACTCGTTCAACGTCATTGTGGTCGATGACAACTCCACCGATGGAACGAAAGAGATAGTAGAGAGTATTCTAACAGCGGAGCGGTCTAACAGCGCAAGCGGTCTCACTTCTAACAGCGCAAGCGGTCTGGTCTTGATTAATCAAGACCCAACTTGGCACGCGATAGGCGGAAACTGGAATGTTGCCATTCACGACCCGCGTTGCGGCAAATACGCTATCCAACTGGACTCAGACGATACCTACTTCGACGAGACTACCGTCCAGAAGTTCATCGACCAATTTGAAATGGTAAATGGTAAATGCGAAAATGGTAAATGTCGTTACGGCATGGTAATAGGAACCTATCAGTTGACCAATATGGCGGGCGAGATTCTTCCTCCGGGCGTGATTGACCACCGTGAGTGGACAGACGACAACGGTCGTAACAATGCCCTCCGTATCAACGGACTCGGTGCACCGCGCGGGTTCTATGTGCCGCTTCTTCGCACGATCAACTACCCCACCACGAAGTACGGCGAGGACTATGCCGTAGGTTTGCGGATTAGTCGCGACTACCCGATCGGGCGAATCTATGATGTCGTCTATAACTGCCGTCGATGGGAAGACAACTCCGACGCCAACTGCGACATCGTCGCCATGAACCGCAATAACTGGTATAAAGACAGACTTAGAACGTGGGAACTCTTATCAAGGTTGGCATATTAACTGCGCCGCATATCGAATTTGAACAGCGCGAGAAGACGTTCGTACTGAAGAACGTCCGTATCGGTATTGGTTTTCATTGGCAACGCGATGAAGACCAAGAGTTTGCCGGTTCACTCGAAATACGCAATAACCCCGATGGTACTCAAACAGCCATCAATACGATTGACTTGGAAGACTATCTCTGCTCGGTCATTTCGTCTGAGATGAACGCTAACAGTCCTATGGAACTGCTCAAAGCGCACACAGTTATCAGTCGTTCATGGGCCATTCGAGCTATGCAAAAGCCCAACCACGAAGGCTATCACGTCTGTGCCGACGATCATTGTCAGCGGTACGAGGGGCTACGCAGAATGAATGAACGCGCTGTTGAGGCCGTCAACGCGACCAGAGGCCAAGTTCTCATGTACGGCGATGAGATCTGTGATTGCCGCTATTACAAGTGTTGCGGCGGTCGCACGGAGATCTGGAGCACCTGCTGGGAAGACATCGACGTGCCGTATATCCAATCCGTGCAATGCGATTGGTGCAAGTCTCCTTCACCCAAAGTACTGCGTCTCGTGCTCAATGACTATGACCAAGAGACCAAAGATTTCCGTGATTGGCAAGTGACTTATACTCAAGAAGAACTCAGCGAAATCATTCGCACCAAATCCGGTATTGACTTCGGCGAAATCATCGACCTCATTCCCCTTCATCGCGGAGCATCAGGACGTATCGACAGCCTCAAGATCGTAGGAACCAAACACACAGAGATTATCGGCAAGGAATTAAAGATTCGCTTATGGCTTTCAAAATCCTGTCTCTATAGCTCGTGGTTTGATGTAAAAAAGAATATCAACTGTCAACTATCAACTATCACCTATCAATTGATTGGACATGGTTGGGGGCACGGAGCCGGACTTTGTCAAATCGGCGCAGCGGTCATGGCCTCCGAAGGACATAAATACGAAGATATACTCAGTTATTATTATGTCGGTAGCCGACTTAGCACTCCAGCGCTCTAAATACAAACACCTGACTGACGACGAATGGCGGTGGTTCCTCCAACAAGTCGAAGGTCGTGAGCGGACAGCAGATAAGCTGCCCACTTTTGCGGCTATCGAAGATTGGTGGTATCCCGTTCGCCTCAGTTGCGAACAGTGCTCGTCGGAGTTAGCAGCGAAGTATAAAAGCCAAATTGTAAATGGTAAATGTCCAAATGGTAAATGTCTTGATCTGACAGGGGGCTACGGAGTGGATACTTACTTTCTAAGCGAACAATTTAAGCACACCGACTACGTCGAGCAAAATGCCGAACTCTGCCGCATTGCCGCGCATAATTTTAGTCTTCAGAAATCAGCTATCAGTATTCAGAACACTACAGCTGAAGAATTTCTTAAATCTGCCGGTCAATATGACTTAATCTTTCTTGATCCCGCACGAAGGGACTCTCACGGAGGTAAAGTCTTTCGTCTCGAAGACTGCACTCCCAATGTAGTAGAACTATTACCTACCCTGTTGGCGCACGGCAAACGATTGATGCTCAAACTATCTCCTATGTTGGACCTCACGCAAGCGGTAAAAGAGTTATCCGTTTTCAGTACTCAGTGGTCAGTTTATGTGGTTGCCATCAAGAACGAGGTCAAAGAATTACTCCTTTTAAGCGGCGGTTCAGGGCAAATAACCGCTATCGACCTTGACAAAAAAGACCAAGCGTTCGTCTTCACCCGCAAAGAAGAACTGAACTGTCAAATGGTAAATGGTAAATGCGAAAATGGTAAATGGCTTTACGAGCCAAATGCGGCGATATTAAAAGCCGGGGCGTATAAGTTAGTAGCCGAGCGATTCAGGCTCTCCAAATTAGATGTCAATACGCACCTGTATTGTTCGGATATGTTAGTGCCTAATTTTCCCGGCCGCGTTTGGAAAATTGACCAAATACTAAATGGCAAAATAAATGAGAAAATGGTAAATGGTCAAATGGTAAATGTCTTATGCCGCAACTATCCCCTCACACCGGAACAGCTCAAGAAAAAGCTGCGCCTCCAAGACGGAGGTACAGCTTTCGTTATCGGATGCCGGGTTGCCGGCAAACCCACTCTATTCTTTGCCGAGCGGGTCTAATGTCACTTCATTAATCAATCTTTTTTCTTGTTCGGCAGTTCAAGACCGTATCCTTTGCGACGGTCTTCAATCTTGAGTGCCAGACTCAACAGGAATGCCAGAACACCGAATGAAGCAAAGACAATCATCGGAACGAGATAGCCGTTTGTTGCCACACGCAGTTTGCCGATAAGCAGCGGCACGAGGCAAAGACCGATATTCTGCACCCAGAAAATAAGGCAATAAGCCGAACCTAACACTTTCTCGTCAATAATCTTCGGTACGGACGGCCACATCGATGCCGGCACAAGTGAGAAACTTACGCCGAGTACCAGAATAGTGATTAGCGCAAGGCCCTTACTCGGATAGGCGGGCAGTACAAACGCGAACACACTGTGGCAAACAATCATAATGACCGCACCGAGCAACATCATAGAAGCCCCTTTACCTTTGTAGTCAATGAACAAGCCCAGGAACGGTGTCAAAACCATCGCTAATATCGGGAACCACTTGAACAGACCGGCTGCCTCAGCATTACTGATAGCAAGCGTCTCTTCCAGGAAGTTCGTTGCAAAACGCTGGAAGGGGAAGATAGCCGAGTAGTAGAGCACACAAAGGAGCGCTACAATCCAGAACATCTTCGACGTAAAGATCTGCTTGAGGTCCGATACATGGAACTCATCCTCCGGATCTTTCACTGCTGTTGCTTCACCTATCGCCACGAGCTGGTTGTCAAACGTCTTGTCCATGATAGTGAATACAAAGAAGTTGAGCAAACCAATCACGAGCAGCAGGGATGCGAAAAGCAGCGGCGCAGTAACCGAGTTGACACCATCCACCGCAAATTTCTGACTGAAGATAGGCGAAAGCCACATAGCCGCAAACACACCGAGACGCGCGATAGCCATCTCCAGACCCATCGCTAATGCCATCTCTTTGCCTTTGAACCACTTGGCAAGAATCTTACTAACCGTAGTACCGGCCATCTCGCAGCCGCAGCCGAAGATCATAAAACCGAACATCGCCAGTTTGGCGCTTCCCGGCATAGCAGGCCACCATGCATTAAGCCATTCTACTGTATTCGCGTCTGCCCAAGAGATACCCCAGTATTTGATACCTGCGCCGATTACCATTAGACTGGCCGAAAGGAGTCCCGTAAAACGGACACCCATCTTATCCAAAATGATACCGGCAAGGATGAGGAATCCGAACACATTAAGCAGATACTCTCCTGCGGCGTACGTACCGAACACACCTTGGTCCCAATGCAACGTGTCGTTAAGCAAAGAAGCAAGAGGAGAAAGGATGTCCACGAACATATACGCGAAGAACATCATCGATGCAACGAGGACAAGAACGGTCCACCGTGCAGCCGCACTATCGCGGAGTGTTTGTTGAATTGCTTTTACCATACTTGTAAGAATAAGAGGATTTTTTCTTTAGCCATTCAGCCTTTTTCTTCTCGTATTCGGCATAATGGCTTTCTAAATAACCGTCAGCCATATTATTTGATGCCGAGCTCTTTCTTGACAGCCGGGGTAGCGTCAACGGCATCGTTGCCGATATGAACCATCGCAGCAGAATCGAAGATATAGGTGTAGTTCTCTCGCTCGCCTACCGCCTTGATGGCTTTAGCCATTTTCTCGTGTACCGGCGCCAGCAACTCTTGTTGCTTACGCTGAATATCCTGCTCTGCCGTCTGGTAGAACAGTTGGATACGCTGCTGCATCTCCTGTAACTCCTGCTGACGAATCTGCTTCACAGCGTCTGCCATCGTGGATTCCTGAGCTTGATAGTCCTGCATTTTCTTTTGGAACTCCTCGTTCATAGAGGTCAACTGATTCTCGTACTGTGACTGGATGGTATCCATTTTCAGTTTAACTTGTGCCACCTCAGGCATTTGTGCAAAGAGTTCTTGCGTGTTGATGTGACCGAATTTCTGTGCGCTGGCGAGCATAGGCAATGCCAGCATGATAGTAATAATGATCTTTTTCATTTCAAATTTATGATTTATAATTTATAATTTTCTTATTTAGCGCCAAGTTTATGGAGCACTTGGTCTGATACATCCAGTTTGGACGACATATAAATGAGTGCCGGATCGGCAGAGCGGTCTTTAACGACGTCTATCCTTTTCTCGTTCGCCAAGTCCTGAATAGCATTGTATATCTCGTCTTGAATGGGCTTAATCAGCGCTTCGCGCTTCTTGTACAGTTCGCCTTCCTGACCGAAATACTTACGCTTGAGTTCCAGTACTTCCTGCTCTTTCTTAACGATCTCCTGCTCGCGCTGGCCACGCATAGCCTCGGAGAGGAAGATCTGCTCCGTTTGGTAATTGGTAGCCATCACACGCGCTTCCTGCTGGGCCGCATCAATCTCTTTCTGCCAGCGCTTGGAGAGCATCGTCAACTGCTCATTCGCCTGCTCGTACTGAGGCAGGTTTTTGAGGATGTACTGCATGTCGATATAAGCCACCGACTGATCTTTAGCAAAAGCCGTGCCAAAAGCCATCACGGCTGCAATAAATAATATACTGATTCTTTTCATAACTATCAACTTTAACCTTTCACCTTTAACCTTTCACCTTTATAATTCTTGTCCTAAGACGAAGTGGAACTGGCTTCCGCCGTATTGTTTGGAGCCGTTGATCTCATCGAATCCCCATCCCCAGTCTATACCGAGCAGACCGAACATCGGAAGGAAGATTCGTACGCCGACACCAGCCGAACGCTTGAGGTTAAACGGATTGTATTCTTGGATATTCGCAAAACAGTTACCCGCCTCAATGAACGCGTGTGCCCATATCGTTGCACTTTGCTCTAAAGTAATCGGGTAACGCAACTCCATCGTGAACTTATTGTACAAATAACCCATATTACGTCCCGTTGCAACGTCGTACGGCGTTAACGAGCCCGAGGAGTAACCGCGCATAGCGACATACTCGGTCGAATAACTGGTGTAAGCCGACATACCGTCGCCACCCATATAGTAGGTCTCAAACGGCGACTTGGCATCTTGGTTGTAATGTCCCAAATAGCCGAATTCCGCACGCGTCATAAGTACCAGCTTGCTGTCTTTGGTAAGCGGCGTAAACACCTTGCCGGTAAACTTCCACTTATGGTACTCAATCAGGTGGTATTTCTCCGATGTAGTCATCTGCGAGTAGTCTTTTCCGTTGAATAGCGACCAAGGCGGGGTCAACTTGACACCGATGGTGAACTGGCTTCCGCGGCGCGTATAGATCGGGTTGTCAATGGACGAACGACTAATCTGCAGGTTGAGCGCCAGGTTATGGCTGGTGCCATCCGAGATCAGCAGATACGGCCAGTCTTTCATCATATACATCTGGTAACTGAGTTCGCCGTAGAACGTGAAATAATCATCCGGCCAGCGCATTCGTTTACCGTATCCGATCGACACACCGAGCGTACGCAAGTACTTGTCCTTATCCGCCTCAGACTCCGCTAACTGCTGGTAATAATTGCTGTTTCCGGAGTAGTAATAATAACTCGAATAGGTGTTATACAGATTCTGGTACGCTTTCTGATAACGGCTGGAGTAACCTGTCTGGTTTGCGAAATAGATACTTGCGCTCAAACTGTTCGGTCGCTTACCGCCAAGCCACGGTTCGAGGAACGAGATCGAAGCCGAAGTATAATATATACCGTTCGTACGCGCGTTAATGGAGAAAGTCTGTCCTTCGCCTTGCGGCACGATTCGGTACGATTTCTTGTTGAACAAGTTCTGGATGGCAAAGTTGGTGAACTTCAGTCCCAGCGATCCCACCAGACCGGTAGCACCCCAACCAAGCGAGAACTCAATCTGGTCGCTGGACTTGGTTTGCAGCTGATAGGTGATATCCACCGTACCTTCTTCAGGGTTCGGCTGGATATCCGGAACCAGTTTCTCTTGGTCAAAATGGCCCATCTGCGCCAACTCACGCAACGAACGCATAATATCCGACTGCGAATAGAGTTGACCGGGTTTGGTATAGAGTTCGCGGCGCACCACATGTTCGTACACACGCGTGTTACCGACGATATTCACTTGATTGATCGTCGCTTGCTTGCCCTCATAAATACGCATCTCAAAGTCAATCGAGTCGTTCTCTACATTGACCTCTACGGGGTCCACATTGAAGAACAGATATCCGTTGTCGGTGTATAACTTGCTCACCGCATCATCGTCTTCCATGAGGCGCTCGTTGAGTGTTTTGAGGTTATAGACATCGCCCGGCTTGACTCCCAGCGTCATATTCAACAACTCATATGGATAGACCGTATTACCGACCCATTTAACCGAACGAACGTAGTATTTGTTTCCTTCGTCGATGGTCATATACACATCTACACGAGTCGGGTCTTCGGGATTCGGGACTACGCTGTCTGCCACGATATACGCATCCCTATAGCCATGCTCGTTGTATTTCTCGATAACTGCCTGCTTGTCTTTTTCGTACTCTTCGGTAACGAATTTCTTGGTTCGGAAGAGATTGATGATATGGTTGTCATTCGTCTTCTTCATCGCCTTGTTAATCTGCACATCCGTAAGGGCTTCATTTCCTGTGATATAGATCTTACCCACTTTGGTTTTGGCTTTCTTATCTACGCCTACCAGCACTTTGACATACCCGGGATGGTCTTCATCTTTGCGTTGCATGACATACACCTCTGCGTTGTGGAATCCTTTCTCCGCGAGGTATTTCTTGATGACCGTCTTAGCGTGATCCTCCAAGTTCGGGGTCATCTGAGAGCCTTGACGGATACCCGTCTTAACCTCTACATCTTCTTTCTCGCTTTTCTTAAGACCTTCGTACCGTATTTCACTCACACGCGGACGTTGCTCCAATTCAATGACAAGCCATATTTTCGAGCCCTCAATCTTCTTCGCTTTAATCTTCACATTGGAGAACAAGCCTTGCTTCCAGAACCGCTTAACGGCTTTGGTAATTTGGTCTCCGGGCACTTCGATCTTGTCGCCGACAGCCAAACCGGAGAAACCAATCAGTACGAAATCTTCGTAACTGTCTGCGCCTTCCACCTCTATACCCGCAATTTCATAGGTCTTACGGTTCATACCGTACTCAATATCTTGCGCCCACACAGGAGTACAGAGTACCGAATACAGAATACAGACTATTATATATATAAATCTCTTCACTTTCAACTCTTTACTTGTTCGCTTGTTTTACCAAATCGCCTTTCGCGTTTCTGATAATCAATAATGGCTTTATAGAACTCATCCTCTGTAAACTCAGGCCACAGACAATCCGTAAAATACAATTCGCTATAGGCCAATTGCCATAACAGAAAATTGCTGATGCGGTATTCTCCGCTGGTACGGATGAGCAAGTCCGGATCGGGCATATCGCAAGTGGTCATCATCGAAGACACAAACTGCTCGTTGACTTCCTCCGGCCGCAATTCGCCGTTTTGCGCCATACACACCGCTTTCCGTACGGCTTCTGTGATTTCCCATCGAGCCGAATAACTGAGGGCGATGACCATCGTCAGTCCCGTATTGCGACTTGTCTGCTCGATACAACCCAAAAACTTCTTTCTCGTTCCTTCCGGCAATCGTTCGATATCGCCTATCGTCTGCAGACGGACGTTGTTGTTCATCAGCGTCGGGGTCTCCTTCACAATCGTGTCCACCAGCAAGGTCATCAGCGCGTCCACTTCCTCTTTCGGTCTGTTCCAGTTCTCCGTAGAAAAAGTATAAAGCGTCAGGTATTCGATACCCAAATCGGTAGCTGCTACCGTGATATTATGCACGGTTTCAACCCCCTGCCTGTGCCCGAACATACGCGCCAGACCCTGTTTTTTTGCCCAGCGTCCGTTGCCGTCCATGATAATCGCTATATGACGCGGCAAACGCTCTTTGTCTATTTGTTCTTTATAATTCATATCAATCCGTATTACATACCCGACAGTTCTTCGTCGGTTGTGCGAACTCAACTACCAAACCTACCGTTAACATACCCGTCAAGTCGCAGTTCATCCAGTTCCAGCCGTTGAGTTGCTTTCTGTTGTTCAACTCGGAACGGTTCTCCAAGTCATCGGCGAAATAAATATTATGTTGCCAAGCGATGTTGAGACCGCACCGTTCGCTGAATTTCCACTTAAAACCGATACCCAAGGGGATGTACCCTGATACTCCCATTTTTTTCCAATCCGGGGTATAGACGCCGGCGCCCAAACCGATGAAGATATACGGCGTGTAGGGCTTGATTCGTTTGTCGAATTTATTAGCCGAACCGAAACGAAGGAAGTTAAACTCTGCCATCACATCCGCGTTATACAGCCGGTTAGTCCACCATGTATCCAACTCTTTCGGCCCTTCATTCTTCACATATGTATAATCATGTCCCGTGATACGCTGTCCGGACACTTTTACCTGTAACGCCCAACGCTTGGTAAACTTATACCGGAAATGCAATCCGTACGCTTCGCGAGGATTCATAAAGATATGCGAAGTCGCATCGCCTACATAGTAGCCGCAGCCGCCTTGCAAACCTATCTCGCACATGTACACCTGACCTTGCGCCCAGGTAGCAAGCGTGAAAAACAACAAGAACAATATGGTAACGCGTATACGCATCTTCTCAACTCTTAATTAACAACCGAAACGCATCTGTCACTTTACGAACCGGTACCACTTCTATTTTCAGATTCGACGAACGAAGGATGGACAATCCGTTGGACTGATCCGCAGGAATCATAATCCGTCTGAATCCCAGTTTCTGCGCTTCGGCTATCCGCTGCTCGATGCGGTTAACCGGTCGTATCTCTCCTGCCAATCCCACTTCGCCACACAGACAAGTTCCTGCATCTAACGCAATATCCATATTACTGCTCAGCACGGCTGCCAGTACCGCCAGGTCTATGGCCGGATCCTGAACACGCAGTCCGCCCGCTATATTGAGGAACACATCTTTCTGCATCAACTTAAACCCTACCCGTTTCTCCAGCACGGCGAGCAACATATTCAACCGTCTTCCGTCAAAACCGGTGGACGAACGTTGGGGTGTACCGTACGCGGCGCTTGAGACCAAAGCTTGTACTTCAATCAGGAATGGCCGTACGCCTTCGACCGCAGCAGCGATAGCGATGCCGGACAAACCTTCACGCGCCGTAGAAAGCAACAGCTCAGAAGGATTGGTCACTTCGCGCAAACCGTCCTGCCGCATCTCATAGATACCAATCTCGGACGTAGAACCGAAACGGTTCTTCTGCGCACGCAGAATACGGTACATGTACTGCTGGTCGCCTTCAAACTGCAACACCGTATCGACGATGTGTTCCAGCACTTTCGGACCGGCCAACGCCCCTTCTTTATTGATATGCCCGATGATGATAAACGGTATGTTTCGTGTCTTGGCAAACTCCAAAATCCGTGCCGCACACTCGCGCACTTGGCTCAATGAACCGATGGATGCTTCAATCGCCTCCGTACCAATGGTCTGGATCGAGTCTATCACCACTACCTCCGGTTCCAGTTCTTTCACTTGCTCCAAGATACGCTCCAGCGAAGTCTCGGAAGATATATAGAGATTTTCGGCATTCCCCGCCAATCGCTCGGCACGCAGTTTCAGTTGACGCACACTCTCTTCGCCCGAGGCGTAGAAGGTCTTGCGCTCTCCCTGCTGCATCAGTACTTGCAGCGCAAGTGTCGATTTGCCGATACCGGGTTCACCGCCCAGCAGAACCAGACTTCCCGGCACAAGACCGCCACCCAGCACGCGATTGAACTCACCGTTACGCATATCTAATCGCATTTCCTCATTCGCCACAATATCTTGTAGGCGCTGAGCTTTATTGTCCGCTTGGCGACTTCTTTCAACTTTCAACTTTCCACTTTCAACTATCTCTTCTTCATACGTCCCCCATTCGCCGCAGACCGGACAACGACCTAACATCTGCGGAGCTTTAGCCCCACAGGACGAACAGACATATTGGATCGTTGCCTTTGCCATCAAATCTCAAATATCAAATCTCAAATGTCAAATTCTCTTCTGCAAGAACACAGTTTTCGAAGATAGGCTGTGCTTCTTGCAAGAAGAGGTTGTGATCTTCCACCCGTGCCGAGTAGTGTCCGAGAATCAACTTGCCCACCTTTGCTTTCTGCGCGATAGTGGCGGCATCCGCAGCTGTAGAGTGCATAACCTCTTTGCTTCGCGCTCCGTGCGCCTGCAAGAACGTCGATTCGTGATACAGCGTATCCACGCCTTCTATGATCGGCACAATTTTCTCGCTGTACTGCGTGTCGGAACAATAAGCATAGCGCTTGCGGGTCTCGTAGTCAAACGAACCATCTTCCTTTTTCACGCGGTGCGTCTCCTTGAACAGGAACCCGCAAGTCGGTACGCCATGCTTGAGAGGAATCGTCTCTACACTCACCGTGCGGTCTTCGAAGATCACTTCGTTTTTGCGCGGGTTAATCGGATGGAAGATAATCTCATATTGGCGATCATTAGCGTGATACTCGAGCAGCGGAGTGAGCAGTTTCTCCAAATCCGGCTGCGCATAGATATGCATGGGTTGGGTACGTTTGAGCATCCCAAGGGTGGTCAACAAGCCAATCAAGCCGAAACAATGGTCGCCGTGCAAATGGGAAATGAAGATATTATACAGACGCGAGGTGTGTATTCCCAATTTCTGCATCGTCAGCACTACTCCTTCTCCGCAATCCACGAGGAAGGACTTATCGCATATCTCCACCAATTGCGCCGAAGGCGAAGTCGTCTTCGTCGGCTTCGCACTCCCGCATCCTAATATCGTTACTTTACCTGCGCTCAAATCTTAAATCTTAAATCTTAAATGCAAGCGAGTTTTTCTAAAACTCGATTGCCCAACTTCGTCTTTTTGTCGATATGCTCGAGGACGGCTTTGACAAACGAGTTCGATTCAAAACTACCGCGTACTTCTTCGAAGTCCGCTTCGGCCTGCTCTCTGTCGCCGTCGACGCCAAAACCGGTCTTGCTGTTCAAGTTGAACTCCTTGCGGGCATCGTCATAGACCATTCGATCCAGTTTGACCACCGCATTCTTCCAATCTTCAACCGCTCTGCGAACCTGCTCTTTGGTCACCTTCTCCACGCTGCAACCCCATACTTGTTCCAGTTTGTCCAACGCCCACGTCCACTCGTACGAGTAGTAGTGCGCGTGCATCTGCTCCAAACGGCTCTGGATATCTGCCAGCGACAATGCGCCGTTCTCGATATCATTTGCCAAACGGGTCACTTCGCTGCGGGGCGCAATCAAACCGGCCATATCCACCCAATCGCCCAAACCGATATTGCTATCCGGACGCAAAACTGCACGCATCTCTTCTATCGAGTGCCACTCTTTCTGCTCCAATCGGCTGATCAGACTGTTGCCCAGGAACTTCTGGATACCGATCGTATAGAGTTCACGACCGTGCTTGAGCGATGTATTGCGGATCTTGCAGTTCCTGTAGCCGTATACTTCCGTATTCTCACCACTCAGTGCCTCCAGTTCATTCAGCACTTCACGTCCGCGCCACATCTTCTGCACCGTGTACGGGCTCAACAGATTGAAATTGATCTGATCCAACTTATGGGGATCTTTGCGGTTGTCACGTTTCGGCCATTTCTGCGCGTCACGGATCGTACCTACGGTACGCAGGTTAGCACCCGGAACAAGATAACTCTCGGAGTTGTTCTCAATCAAGTACGAGAACGGCAGTTCAGACGTATCCGCATGGTGGGTATGACGACCCATCACCAGCGAGAACGCACCTATCTTAGACGGCCACAGCAGATAACTGTCGCTCGTCGTCTTGGCGCCACGCTCAGCGATGCCCTGATGGATCGGACCCAGCTTGTACATATGATTCGATTGGTTGCTGCCCGAACCCGCATTGAGGAACGAGAACATACCCGCAATCAACAGCGTCGATTTATGGTGGGTCACCGTATAAGGACCGGCAAAGATAGCACACGCCTCGCCGTGCATACCTTGGCAGTTACTGAAGAACAGACTCTCGCCGGCCGAATAGTGCTTATCAAAGATACAGCCCTGGCCTACGAAACATTTGTCTACCAGCGTACTGTCGCCGATCTCAACGCCTGAAGCAATAATGAAATCCACGCACTTGACACCGCTGCCCAAACGCACCGGAGCCGCAGCATTGGAGTTGATCGTACCGTTCTTCAAACGACTCACACCGCTCAATTCGGCATAGTCGCCGATACGTACGTTCTTGATCGAACCGCAGTTCAGAATCCGTACGTGATCGCCGATATACCCGTGATCGGACGCCTGCTCCTCCGCGTACGCATCGATCAGCCGCTCCACCTCGTGAATCATCGCAGGACGATGCCGATAGAGCGTCAGGATATACGCCAAACTGGCACTTAACTCATTGAAAATCGGGATCTCACGACCACCGCCCTCGTTCATCACCGGTACACGGACACCGTTACCGAACGTCGTTCTGCGGTCCACTAAAATCGCGTTGACGTTCTCGATACAGGTATGCGCGCCGATATGGTAGTTGGCGATGTAGTTATGGATATTGAACAGGT
>Ga0265298_10006249_pt1 | contig 14753 bp, 6 predicted proteins | sample AusTroGonzalo_MG_3_FD_193486 | JGI IMG/M metagenome (GOLD analysis project Ga0265298, IMG submission 193486) | Bovine rumen microbial communities from tropical cattle in Woodstock, Queensland, Australia - Gonzalo_01 | ecosystem: Host-associated > Mammals > Digestive system > Stomach > Rumen ... | reverse complement strand
GAAGTGGTGAAAGGAGGAGCGGGTGTGCGCTTCGTAGGCTTCTTGGCAATGCTGCTCACAGTGAAGGTGGCATCCTTGCACTGCTCCAGGAAGTCGCGTGCCTCCTTCTCAGTCTTGAACTTATGCGACAGCGTGGCTTTCACCTCTGAGGCAGAGCCGTCAGGATTGGTGATGGCAAAGATACCATTCACATTATAGAAAGTCTCGCTCTTGAAAGCCTGCACTTCGCGCTCGCGTTCCACAATCAGTCTGACGGCAACGCTCTGTACGCGGCCAGCCGAAAGGGCCGGCTTCACCTTGCGCCACAGTACTGGTGAGAGCTTGAAGCCCACCAGACGGTCGAGCACGCGGCGTGCCTGCTGCGCGTTCACCAGGTTCATGTCAATATGGCGTGGGTGCTGAATAGCCTCCAGAATAGCAGGCTTAGTGATTTCGTGGAACACAATACGGCTGGTCTTTTCTTCGTCCAGTCCCAGCACCTCACACAGGTGCCAGGAGATGGCTTCTCCCTCGCGGTCCTCATCACTTGCCAACCATACCTTCTCGGCATTCTTGGCTTGCAACTTCAGCTCGCTGACCAGTTTTTTCTTCTCTTCGGGTATTTCGTATTCGGGTTGAAGCGTTCCGTCGTTGATGCTCAACTCTTTCTTCTTTAAATCGCGGATGTGACCATAACTCGACATTACTTTATAGTCAGCTCCAAGGAATTTTTCAATCGTTTTGGCCTTAGCAGGCGACTCCACGATGACTAAATTTTTCTCCATATTTTGCGTTCATTTTTATCTTTGGGCTGCAAAAGTAGATAAAAGTTTTGGTTACACCTTATTTATATACGTGTTTTTTATTTTTTCTTAACGTTTGGCTGTTCTATTATCTCTTTTATCTGTTACTGATTTCCGGCTTGCAGTTTTGGATGGTAATAGGAATGGCTTCTGTCTGTATGTTTTCTTTCCCAATGGTGATCTTCACCATGCAGCCTCTCGTGTTCATGGGCTTCTGTTGGTCGAATATGAAATTGCCGATGCTGTAATAGATGGGCTTCCCTTTGTATTCTTCTATGGTTTGAAGCGTGTGCGTATGATGGCACACGAGTGCGTCTGCGCCCGCGTTAATCAGTCGGTGGGCTTCCATACGCTGGCTGGGAACGGGCTTCAGGGTGTGCTCTCCGCCCCAATGAAGTGACACGATTACGACTGCGGTGGAATCGGCTTTTTTAATTCTTTGAATGCGCGAAATCAGCGAATCCATCGCTTCTTGGCTCACGGTCGGCAGATGGTCGAGATAGGCCCAGTTTTCAAGTGCCAGTCGTAGTGACGGAACGAGCCAAACCTTGCGCGGCGTACTGGTCAGGAGGACGGGTTGGACTGCTTCTGTCATGGAGTTGCCGGCTCCTAAAGGCTTCATCCCTGCTCGCTCGATATTCTTCCAGGTATCGACCAGTCCTTTGCGGCCTTGGTCGATGGCGTGGTTGTTCGCTAAGTTCAGATGTGTGAATCCGTGCTTCTTCAGTACAGACAGCCACTCAGGCTCCGCCCTGAAGATAAACCGTTTCTGCACGGGAGCCTGAATCTTGGTTGCTGGACATTCCAGATTGCCCACCACCACCTGAGCTTCCTTGAAAAGTGAGTCGATAGCTGGTGTGAAGAGTGCATCAGCTCCCCTTCGCTCAATGACCTGGCGCACCCCGCGATCCAGCAGGATGTCGCCAGTAAAGAGAATGCAAGAACTTCTAGGAGGGCCAGAAAGACTGGTTGAACTAGTCAGACTAGTATTACTAGAAGTACTAGCCAAACTAGAAATACTAGCCAAGCTAACAGCCAGAGCTATAAAAAACTTCCTCATTATCGACGGGCTTTTCTTTCAGCGGAACGGTGATCTCTTCCATCCATGAGGGTACGCCCAATCGGGGCTCTGTCTCCAGTTTCTTCTGCCATTCCTCATCGTTCATGCGCTGTTCACCACTGGGGCGCGTCAGCTCGCGATAGGAGAATACGCCGCCTCGCATGAGGTACAGATAACCTCCAATCTCCACAATAACGTAGATTTCATCGGCATTTCCTACACCTTCATAGAGGATGCTCTTCTTGGGATTATTGTCGGCATTGGCTGTATAGACATCAGCGATGAGGGCAACATTGCGCTCAGGTCCCTGTACGTCATCCCATTCCCAAAGATTCTGGTTGGCATTACGAATCAGTTCCAATGACATGTTCTCAAACGAAGCGCCAATATACTTCAACTGGTCGTATTCCTCTTCGCTCAGCATCTGTCCTTTCAACTCTTTTTCGCTCGTGCGCACGAGGAACTCTGCCATCTCTTTGATACGAGTGGTGATGGTCTTCAATCGCTCTGTGCTGAGTCCGTAGGTGTTCAGCACGTTAGCAGTTGATTCCAGCAGGGCGACAGCTTTTTTCCAGAATTTCACGTTTGGCTCCACATAGCCTTTCACGATGGGGTCGGGAGGACCGGCACCGCCACATTCGGCACCCATGGGCTGTTTGGCGTAGAGGATGGCATCATGTTTCAGTTCGGCCCATGAGGAGAGGGCGGCGTTAAGCGCTTTCTTGTCCCATTGGTCGGTCAGCATGAAGTAAGGGAATCCCTTGTCTTTGTCCGTCAGCAGTCGTAGGGTTGAAACCCACTGACTTGCTACGTTTTTGTCCCATTCGATGGAGTCCATGCGTTGCTTCATCTGTTTCAAGGCGGGCTTGTAACCGTCCCAACGCTTGTCTTCTTTCAGTTCTTCCAAGAGGATCTTTTCTGCTGGGCTCACCCCGATAGCAGCAAACACGTCGAGCCCCTTAGGCGTGGCGCGCTTGGTCTCGTCAGAGTCGTAGTCGACCATCTCCTGCAGTACCTCACCGTCGGGCTGGTAGCGCTGGGGCATCAGACAGATCTTATTACGGCTTGTACGTTGGTACTTGGGACGCAGACGAGTCTGCTTTTCGGCCATTCCATCGAGTATCTTGCGTATTTTCTCTACTTCTCCTGGGGTGGCTATCAGTTGCTTGACGGACAACGGCTGTGCCTTGAGCACATCGGCCACTTGCAACAGTGATAGGTCGTCCGACGGTCCCATCAGGAAGGTAAGAATATTGTTCAGTCGTTCGTAGGTGGCACGGATATCTTTATTGCGGTTCAGTTCGTTGGCCAGTATCAGTGCTTGTGCGGTCTGTTCCTCGCTGTCGAGTCCGAATGGTACGTTCTGCAACCACATCATAGCTCGGAAATAGCGCTTCAGCGTGTCGTTACGGGTGTAGTGACCACGTGGACGGAAGAGACTATATGGATACTCGATCTTCTTGTAATCGCCGATGAATTGGGAGGTTGTGTTCTTCGATGCCATCGCTTTTTCCACCTCTTCATCCACGATGGGCTCATTGGTATCAACATTTGCAAGACCTTTGCCAGTGAGCAGTCGCTCGGCAATGCTCAGGAATTGTGCATTGTGGTGGGCGAGCTTGCCATATTCATTGTTGGCATTGGATCGCCAGTCGTAGTTGATGTTGATGCGCATGTCCCTAATGAGCTGGAAGGCTTCTTTCGCCAGTTTCGCTTCCTCCACTTCACGCAGCATCGCATCGAAATACAGATGATAGAGCTGTAGGAAAAGATCGGTGGTGACGAACGATGGGAACTGGTGGTAGTCGTTCTGCTCATAGATATGGAATATTTGGCGGTGCTGAGTGGGCACGATGGCGAATCCGTTTTGTCCCAGTCGCTGTTGAAGCATGGGGTCAAAAGTCTTCAGCAATCCGGGATTGATAAGGTTCTGTACATTGACCAGCATACCCTCTCCCGCCTTGAAATTGTTCTGTAACAGTTCGTCCTCACGCTCTTTGATACGTTTCATGAAGTCGAGCTCCTCTTGGGTGTAGTCAACAAGCTTCAACTCCTCGGAAAACCTGTAGTACGCGTCGCGCCAGGTCTCATTTTCTTTCTTCGTGAGGTTCTCGTAGTTCTCTTCTATCTTTCCGTCGAACGCCCACATCAGTGAGTCATACCAACTGGTGGCGGCATAGGTGCTGCGTAGATAGGAGTCGCGGAAAGGATAGCCGCGAAGGGCGGCTGGCGCATTGCGCAGGATGCGCAGGTCGCTCAAGGAAAGGCTGGTGATGTCCATCTGGTAATCCAGGCTGTCGTTCAGCTTTTCCACATTCAGTTGCGTGGGGCCCACTATTGCCATTTCTGCGGTAGTGCTTTGCTTGCAGGCAGAAAAGGCCAGGGCGATGATAAAGGCGATGACTGATGATTTTTTCATAGATTGAATATTTTGGTTGCAGTATTCTTGTCAGTACGGTGTATAAGGAACCGCTCGAATTGCAGTCCGAAGTCCTTCCATTCCCATTCGGCTACGGAATAGAGTCCATCCGATGATGCCTCTAAGCTGCGCACCCTTCCTTTGACGAAGCGGAAGTCTTGTAGGATGCCGCCCAGTTTTGAGCCCAGCCATAGTGGACGCGCTTTTCCATTCACTTCCTTGAAGATGAAAATCCGACGACCTTCTTCCCGATGGAATCGTGTTTTTTTAACGACGCCCACCAGTGCGTCTTCTTTTCCGTCGCCATCCACATCCCCAGTCTCATAGCGGTAAACGGGGTAGGGCAGCTTCCAGTCGTTCAGGTAGTAGAGCGAGTCATTGGTCTTGGTCAAAGTGAAATTGCCTGTCGTACAGAGTGAAGTACAGCATGCAACAAGAAAGGTCGTTATGTTCACAACATCGATTTTATTTCTGCATCGAGGTCTTTAATCTGGCTACCGCGTTGCTGGAGTTGGTTCTCGCGGTCAATGAGGAAGTACTCAGGTATGGAACTTACGTTATATCTCGCTGCGCTCTCAGCAGAGGCATCCAATACGCAGATCCAGGGGAGGTTGACCGTCATCTGTCTCCAGAAGTGTTCGTCCTGATCCACTGATACCTGATAGATCTCCAATCCCTGTGCATGATACTTGTTGTAGAGCTCTCGCAACATCAGTATGCGCTGGGCCGACTCCTTCATCGTAAACGTGTGGAAGTCGAGCAGCACCACCTTGCCCTTCAGGGAGGTCAGTGTGCGTTGCTGTCCTTTGTTGTCGGTGAGGTTCAGGTCTAATACGCCTGTTTCTACCACGATGGAACCATTGGATTGCTGACGCGCATTGATGATCTTCTGATCCTTCAGGCTTTTCATCACGATTTCGTGCAGATTCTTCGTGCGTGCAGTATTGGGGTAGAAGGTGTCCCAAGAGGTGGCGACGGCAGCGAAGACTTTCATGTCATTGCTATTGGCTGACGGGTCGAAGATGAGCCATTGTCCGAGTGTCTGGAACAGGGCAAAGTATGCATAGGTCATGTTCGGACCACTGAAAATATAGTTCTTCTTGACCAGCTCCTTGTACTGTTCGGTCAGCTTGATGATGGAGTCGCGTGCTTCCTGGGGCAACAACTGGCGATTGTTCTCAATGTCGATGGCCTGACGGTGCAGATCCTGCTGCATCAGTGCCAACTCACGAATCTTTGAACAGTTTTCCGAACCATCGACTTCATAGCGTGCCGCCATATTGGGATATTGTGCGTGAACGGTGACCGTTTCTGTCGAATCAATGGATATGTTCACGATCTGGTCCTTTATGCGCAATACATAGAACTCGGGTGCATCGGGACGGTCGCCGTAGAAACGGAATTTCCCATCCTCTCCCAGTTTCGTGCTGTCCAGTGTTACAGGACCCTCAAGTGTTACGTTCTCGAAGTATAATACGGAGTCTTTCGCTCCTTCTACAGTTCCTTCAACTGTGAATTTCTCTTTGTTGTCGCAGGCAGCCAACATCAATGTGGCTAATGCGAAAAAAACAATTCTTTTCATGTTTGATGTGCTATTTTCGCGGCAAAGGTAGATAAATTTCATAAAAAACACAAATTATTAAGGTTTTATTCTTTCTTTTAGCTAATTATGACTATCTTTGCCACGTTTTTACGGTAACATTACGTATGTTACCACGCGATTTTTATTTATTTTTAGATGTTTTATACAAGATGAACGTAATTACTAAGACCCTTCAATTGGCTGATGGACGTACCATCACCATTGAAACCGGGAAAGTGGCAAAACAGACCGATGGTGCTGTCATGTTGAAGATGAACAACACTGTACTCCTCGCCACTGTTTGTGCCGCAAAAGATGCAGTTCCCGGAACCGATTTCATGCCTTTGCAGGTAGATTATCGTGAGCAGTACAGTGCTGCTGGCCGTTTCCCAGGTGGATTCACCAAGCGCGAAGGCAAAGCCTCAGACAATGAAATCCTTACATCGCGACTCGTGGACCGCGTTCTTCGTCCACTGTTCCCCAGTAACTATCACGCAGAAGTTTTTGTCAATGTCATGCTGCTTTCAGCTGATGGCGTCGACCAGCCTGATGCATTGGCTGGCTTTGCCGCTTCCGCAGCATTGGCATGTTCCGATATTCCCTTCGAGTGCCCTATCAGTGAGGTGCGCGTGGCTCGTATCAATGGCGAGTATGTAATCGATCCTACCTTCGAGCAGATGAAGCAGGCCGACATGGATATCATGGTGGGCGCTTCAGCCGAGAACATCATGATGGTGGAAGGTGAGATGGATGAGGTATCTGAGCAGGATCTGCTTGGTGCCCTGAAGGCAGCTATGGTTGCTATCAAGCCTATGTGTGAGCTCCAGAAGGAACTCTCTAAGGAACTTGGCAAGGACGTAAAGCGTGAGTACAACCACGAGGTTAATGACGAGGCTTTGCGTGAGCGTATGAATAAGGAGCTCTATCAGCCCGCATACGATATCACCAAGCAGGCTCTTGAGAAGCAGCAGCGCGCTGAGGCTTTCGAGAAGCTGTTGGAAGATTTCAAGGAGAAGTTCCTGGCTGAGGTGCCTGAGGATTCAGAGATCTCTAAGGATGAGTATAGCGCTATGATGGATCGCTACTACCACGACGTAGAGCGCGACGCTATGCGCCGTTGTATCCTTGACGAGGGTATCCGTCTCGATGGTCGTAAGACTACCGACATCCGTCCTATCTGGTGCGAGGTTTCTCCTCTGCCAATGCCTCACGGATCGGCTATCTTCACCCGTGGTGAGACACAGTCGCTCTCAACCTGTACGCTGGGTACTAAGCTTGACGAGAAGATGGTTGACGATGTGCTCGATAAGAGCTACATGCGCTTCCTCCTTCACTATAACTTCCCACCGTTCTGTACGGGTGAGGCTAAGGCTCAGCGCGGCGTAGGCCGTCGTGAGATTGGTCACGGTCACTTGGCATGGCGCGGTCTGAAGGGTCAGATTCCTGCTGACTTCCCCTACACAGTACGTCTGGTAAGCCAGATCTTGGAGTCTAACGGTTCTTCATCAATGGCTACCGTATGTGCAGGTACTCTTGCACTGATGGATGCTGGTGTTCCCATGAAGAAGCCTGTTTCAGGTATCGCTATGGGTCTGATCAAGAATCCTGGAGAAGATAAGTACGCTGTGTTGAGCGATATCCTCGGTGATGAGGACCACTTGGGTGATATGGACTTCAAGACCACTGGTACAAAGGATGGTCTGACCGCTACCCAGATGGATATCAAGTGCGACGGTCTGTCATTCGACATTCTGGAGAAGGCTTTGATGCAGGCAAAGGCTGGTCGTGAGCACATCCTGAACTGTCTGACCGATACCATCGCTGAGCCACGTGCTGAGTTCAAGCCTCAGGTTCCTCGCATCGTTCAGATCGAGATTCCTAAGGAGTTCATCGGCGCAGTGATTGGCCCTGGTGGTAAGATTATTCAGCAGATGCAGGAAGACACCCGCACAACAATCACCATCGACGAGGTGGAAGGTGTTGGTAAGGTGCAGGTCAGCGGTCCCGATAAGGAGGCTATCGACGCAGCATTGGCTAAGATCAAGGCTATCGTAGCTATTCCTGAGGTAGGCGAGGTCTATGAGGGAACCGTTCGTAGCATCATGCCTTACGGCTGCTTCGTTGAGATCATGCCTGGTAAGGATGGTCTGCTTCACATCTCTGAGATCGACTGGAAGCGCCTTGAGACGGTTGAAGAGGCTGGCATCAAGGAAGGTGACAAGATTACCGTGAAGCTGCTGGAGATCGACCAGAAGACTGGTAAGTACAAGCTCTCTCATCGCGTACTGATTCCAAAGCCAGAGGGCTATGTGGAGCGCCCTGCACGTCGTGAGCGTGGCGATCGCCCTGAGCGTGGTGAACGTCGTCCTCGTCCAGAGCGTGGCGAGCGTCGCCCCCGTCCTGAGCGTCAGCATGGCGAGCAGAACCAGGAGGAGTATCGTGATCCTCAGGCAAATCGTGAGCCGAAGGATTTCAACGATTCTCTGGACCACATGGATTTCTAATCTTCGATGAAAAATCGAATAGAAACGAGATAACATTTCTTTGACTTGTGACGGTCGAGCGTATCCTTTCTTGGAGCGTTCGGCCGTTTTTTTGTTAAAATGAGCGGAAAAACTTCGTTTTATTTGCATTTTTGCTCGCTTCATCGTATCTTTGCCGAGTAAAACTACTAACAGGGATTACAAAAAAGTACTTAACTGAAACTACGAATATGATGAAGAATTACTATTTGCGATTAAGAATTGCTATCGTGCTGGTACTGGTTGGCTTCGTCGCTTTGCAACTGTCGGCGGCCAATACGACTACGACGGTTTCGCAGGTTTCGACAACTGTCAGCCTGACAACGGATGTCGATTATGTTATTACGGGTACAACTCCATTTACAACTAATGGTATTGTTGATATTCAGAACACCGAGCATGCGGTGCTCATCTTCGATGCAGTAAAGCCCTCAGCCGTGCTGAATCTGTTGGCAAGTCATGTGAAGATTGCCGGCGAGAAGGCTGTTAACACCAAGAACTGTCAGGTGAAACTGTATAACCGCGGAACCATCATCCTGCCTTATGGTGATGATATCAAGCCTTTGACGGTCTATTCGGAACAGAAGTTCGAAGGCGAGTCGTCGAACGATTTCACAATCGGACATAACGGCAATGGCTATATGAAGTCACTGCCTGCTTCATGGAACAACCGCATCCGCTCGTTCAAACTGAAGCGTGGCTATATGGTGACGTTCTCTACCCGTCCCAATGGTCGTGGCTATAGCCGTTGTTTCGTGGCTGCCTATGAAGACCGCCAATTGGCAATCTGTCCTGCTATCCTCGATGGATTCATCTCCAGCTATCGTATCTTCAAGTGGTATGATGCTTCGAAGGCCGGCGTGGCCAACGATACCCGCAAGGAGGCATGCGATGCGCTCAATGTGCAGAGCTGTTATTCGTTTAGCTTGGGTGAGGATCGTGGTATCGACTGCGAGTGCGTTCCCCATCATATCTATGAGGACTGGCCTTCCGCTTCTGCTTGCGGTAAGGTGACATACTCGCCAAACCTGAAGACCAATAACGAGCCGGGCAACTCGGCCGACGACCATCCGCAGACGGTGTCTGTGATCTTGGCAAACTGGGAGAACCTCATGGCAACGGGTATGCGTCTGTGCTCGCCCTCATCACATGATGGTTCACTTGCTCACCTGCGTGCATTCATGGATTCTATCGATGCTCGCGGCTGGCGTTGTGACATCCTCGATATCCATAGCTACTGGGACAAGGGCTCTTTTGGTAACCTTGCTGGTTGGTATAACAGCTACAAGCGTCCTATCTGGGTGAGCGAATGGGTGTGGGGTGCCTCTTGGAACAACAATGGTATCTTCAATACGGGGGCATACAACCGTGATAACCCAGGTGACAAGGAGTATCAGGCGAATAAGTCTGCTGTCGCTGAGATTTGCGGCAATATGAACAACTGGAACTATGTGGAGCGCTATTTCTACTGGAACAGTGAGGCCAACTGCTCGAAATTGTATCGTGATGGCAAGCTCACTCCTGCTGGTGAATGGTATGCTTCACAGAAGCCTGGCCTCGGCTACAAGAAGGAATTGGAATACACGCCGAAAGACCCGCCTATGACTGCTCCTTCCAGCATGAAGGTGAAATACGACAAGGTTGCTATGACAGCTGTGATCAGCTGGTATGACAATAATGGCGAGTGGAATAAGTCGATGGCCCTGGAGCGCAGTGTTGATGGTGGAACCACTTGGACTGAACTGTATGTCCCCACCCAGAATGAGGCTCCTAAGAGCTATTCCTATACAGACAAGGATTCGCGCGACGGTTATCGCTATCGCGTACATATTGTTGATCTCAATGACAAGAACCTCTATTCAGCTGTGGGTGTCAGTGTGCTGAGTGATGCAACCACTGGTGATGGTGTAACAATCGATGGCGAAATCAAGTATATTGGTGGTAATATCATTGTCAATGGTGATTTCGAGATGGGCGTGTATGGATGGACCAATGGTCAGGGTTATGCCTTAGGCGCACCCAACTTTGAGTTGATGTCGTTAGGAAGCAGCGATGCTGGTCATCACCTGTTCTCATGGACTAATCAGGCGGGCTCATCGTCTGCAGGAGCATTGCGTACTACCTTCGATGTGGAGCCACAGGCAAAGTATTATTTCTCTGTGATGCTGAAGAATACGGGCGGTGTCAGTCAGACGGTACTGGCAGGAAACTCTATTGTCTATACTACTCAGAAAGCTGAGGACTGGACACTGCAGGCGGGAAGTTTCGGCGTAGGTGACAATAATACCGTTATCGTGAATTTCCGTTCGCTCGACAAAGCCCGTATGGACAAGTTCATTCTTTGTAAATTGTTTGATACACCAGAAGAGGCAATTGCTGATGGTGTGAAGCAGGCAATCATGCGCGCGCAGGCGTTCATTAAATATAATAATATACAGCCAGGAATCAATAGTGAACTGCAGGCTGTGATAGAGGCTGCTACAGGTAATGATCGCGAGACCTTGGAGATTGTTGAGGATGCCCTGTCGGCCGCACTCGATGCCTATAATCAGCTGCCAACGCTTATGTCGCTGACAGCACGTGCGAACAAACTGATTGCGCTCAATCTGCCTGTTGCTACTCAGTTGAAGGAACTTGTGGAACAAGGCTCTGCTATTGCTCATGCAGCCGATGTGTCACCTTTGATTGCTCAGATGGAGGAGACAATGGATGGGATGGCCTTTACTTCTGTCAGCACTATTAAGAACCCCAGTTTCTCATCGACTGATGGGTGGACCAAGAGCAGTACCTATACCAGCGGTGACCAGCGCAAGAATGAAGTGCTGGGCAAGACTTGCTGGAATGCTTGGTGGAGTGTGAGCAAAGCCAGTGCAGGAGATAAGACGCTGGCTGTTGAACAGACACTCAGCGATCTGCCGGAAGGCTACTATTACCTTACTTGTGCTGCTACTACTGAGCACTATTGTCTGAGCGATCAGCATGCCTTCCTGAAGAAAGGAACTGAGAAGGTTGTTTCGCCGGCGCTCACCTACGATCGTTTCGACTATCCTAATATTGCCAATGACGATGCTTGGGAAACGTTGGCCACCGATCTTATTTATGTATCGGCTGGCGAAGCGCTTACTTTAGGCTTCGAGAGCTCTAAGCAGGGAGCCGTCGATGGCGCATGCAGCAAGAACGACAACCGTGAAGGATGGTGGTGCGCTACCGATTTCAAGCTTTATTACATGCCTGTTTATACTCGTGTTGCTGATGCCGAAGGTCCTCAATGGGGTACTATCTGTCTGCCTCAGAAGGTCACTCCAGGTGATGGCATGAAACTGTATGAGGTCGCAGGCGGTCTTACTGAGGGCGATAAGCGCTATGTCTGCCTGTCTCCTCTGGAAAGTCAAGCCGCAGGCTATCCTGCTGTGTTCTTTGCCAATAGTCAGAAAGCAATGTTCTTCACTGAGGGTGAAGCCGTGAAAATTCCAAAGGAGGGCGCTAATGGCCTCTATGGCGATTTCTACCCCACATATATCTATCGTTCCGATGAGGGCGCTATTGGTACTATCGTAATGGAGAACAATAATTGGCGTGAGCTTACAGAGGCCGATTATGCCAGTGGACCTTATATCGTTCCCAAGAACCAGGCCAGCCTTTATACTTTTGCCGACCTCACTCCGCTGCAGTCCTGGGATGGCGTGAAGATGGAAGTCAACGGAACGGGTATTGTCGATAGTATTCAGAAACTGCCTGTATCCGAAGCAGATGGCAAGGTGGAAATCTTTACGCTTGACGGCCGTCGCGCAAGGGGCAATGCTCGCGGATTATTGCTCATCCGAAAGAACGGAAAGGTGCACAAAATTCTCACCCGTTAACATTTCGATCATTGAATATGGAGGCCTCAGTCATTTTGTACTGAGGTCTCATTGGTTTATAACAGATGTCTCATGGGCATCTTTTCGACCATTTTTTTAACTTTTACGCAATCGTTTGAGTGAGAAATGTGTTAAAATTACACCTTTTTGGGATTTGATGCAAAAAAAACAATGAAAAATGATACAAGTTATTAAATTTTTGCCTATATTTGCACCCGATATGGCGATTCCCTGCCTTAATCGGATGTCGCCAATGGCGTAAGAATCAACCTTTTTATTACTAACTTTACTAATTTTTTTAAGCTTATGAAGTTTACAAAACTACTCGCTTTGAGTGCACTGTGGCTCCTTGGTCTCGGTGCAAATGCAGCTGAACTTATTGAGCGTACTGCCCCTGATGCTCCATCGCCTCAGGTAGAAACCGCATCGCTTGATTTGGACAATCCTGCAGAGTTTGTGCTTGGTAACTACTATGTTCTTTACAACGTAGGTGCTAAGCAGTTCTTTACGGAGGGTAATTCTTGGGGCACTCAGATGTCTCTTGGCGACGGCGCCAACCTTTCGTATTTCAGCCTGCCTGCAGGTAAGACAATCGAAGATGCAGCTCTGCTCTTCAATAACTACTCTGCAGCTAAGAGCTCATGGAAGCTTGCTTTCTTTGACACCGCAACTGCAATGTTTGTTGACCTTGGCTCACAGGCAAACTTCTATTGGCAGGTAATCCCTGTTGAGGGTAAGGAAAAGACCTATCATTTGCAGGCATCTCCTCTGAATCCTAACTACAACCCAACCAACAACGCTGGTTTCGTAGGTGCCAAGAAGGATGCTGCTGCTGGTTCTGCACTAGAGCCATTCCTGGATGAGGAGCAGTGGATTGACTGGCAGTTCATTTCTGTTCCCGAGTGGGATGCTTATGGACCTGAAAAGGCTCTCTACGACAAGTCTCAGGAACTGAAGTCTTTGATTGAGAAGGCTGAAGATGCAGGTATCGATGTTAATGCAGCAGTTGAAGTTTATAATAACATCAACTCAACTATTGAGCAGATGGAAGCTGTTATTGCTGTTTTGGACGATGCTCTGAAGAATAATATCGCTAATGCAACTGGTCAGCATCCTCAGGACGCTTCTGCGTGGATTAAGAATGCTAACTTCAATGGCGGCGATCTGACAACTGGTTGGAGCGGTGATGCATTCGGCGCTTACAATGGTAAGGATAATGCTGAGCATTATAATCGTAACTATAACTCTTATCAGGATGTCACTGTTAAGTATCCAGGTCTCTATCTCGTTGGCGTAAATGCATTCTATCGTGCAGGTTTTTCTGATGCCGCATTCGAAAACTACATGGCAGATAACGAAGCATCAAAGTATGCTCGACTCTATGCAACTGTAGGTGAGGAAACTGTTGACGTTCCCATTTCTTCTCCTTTCCAGGGCGCTCCTAACAAAGCTACTGGCAAGGGTTCTGAGTCTTCTGCTGGTGGCTTCTATATTCCTAACAACATGGAGGCTGCTGAGTACTACATGCACACACTGGGTCTTTATGCAAATCTCGTTCCTGTTGAGGTTGCTGAGGCTGACGCAACTCTGCGTATCGGTGTGCAGAAGACTACTACACTTGATGGTGACTGGTCGATTTTCGATGACTTCTCTCTGATTTACTGTGGTAATGGTGATGACCGTTGGGTAGGCTATGCAAAGACTTTGGCAGCTAAGTATCCTGACTATGCCGGTACAACAGCTGTAACCGAGGCTTATAAGACTGCTTATCTCCTTCTGAAGAACAATCCTTCGGGTACTACCAAGGATGAGGTTGATGCTTATCTTGCTCAGTTGAAGAATGCTAAGGCTGATCTCGACTTGAATATCTCTCTGTGGAAGACCTTTGAGGATAGCGTAAATTCTTCTAAGGATTTCATTCAGCCTTTCCTTGATCAGGGTCAGGAGTCTGTACCTGCAGTTTCTGCTTTGAACAAGTATTTGTCTGGTAAGGGAACGAATGCAACCAAGATGATTGCTGCTCGTGAACTGACAAATGATGAAATCCGTGCTGAACTTGCAAAACTTTATGCGCTCGTTCAGGCTGTGAAGACAGACGTTGATATTAAGCCTGGTACTGATATGACTAAATATCTTACCAACCCCGCATTTGATACTAACGACTGGACTGGTTGGTCACGTGAGTCGAAGAACGCTGGTAACTTCCGCGTTGCTGAGAACTGCGCTGAGGCCTGGAATACCGAGTACTTCGATGTATATCAGGAGGTTCCAGGAATGCCTGTAGGTGTTTACGAGATCTCTACTCAGGGCTTCTATCGCTATGCTGGCGGTAGTGACGGCTTCGATAAGTATAAGCAAGGTCAGGCTATTGATCCCTCTCCTACCTATATTTATATGAATGCGAACACTACATCATTCATGAATATCTATGCTGAACCAAGACAGATTTTTGATGCAGCATTCTATGGTAGTTCTGATTATATTTCTAATGAGGGTACTTTCGAGGGTAAGGATACTACTTTCTACTT
>Ga0265298_10006248_pt1 | contig 14753 bp, 2 predicted proteins | sample AusTroGonzalo_MG_3_FD_193486 | JGI IMG/M metagenome (GOLD analysis project Ga0265298, IMG submission 193486) | Bovine rumen microbial communities from tropical cattle in Woodstock, Queensland, Australia - Gonzalo_01 | ecosystem: Host-associated > Mammals > Digestive system > Stomach > Rumen ... | reverse complement strand
CTACTGCGGGAGCGAAAGCTATTTCCTGATTGCCGCCTACCGGATCGATCACCCATATGATGTCGCACCGGTGGGAACGCCCGCGTTTCCGCTGGATATCCGTCTGCTTGATGAAGAGGGACAGGAAGTCGCCGACGGCAAAGCCGGCGAACTCGTTTACGATAACCCGTATTTCCGGGGATATATCAACCTGCCGGAAGAGACGGCCTCCGTCCTGCGGGACGGGTATTTCCACAGCGGCGATCTGGCCCGACGGGACAGGAACGGCCAGCTGGTAATCCTCGGGCGAAAGAATGATATGGTCAAGATCAACGGGAACCGTGTGGAGCCCGCTGAGATTGAAATTGTTGCGAAGCGGACGATGGGGATTGACTGGGCCGCAGCAAAAGTGGTGACGAATCAAAACGGTCGGACCATGATCTGCGTCTATTACACGGAGGAGATCCGTTTTGACGCAGAAGAGGTCCGCCGGAAGATGATGGAATACCTGCCTTACTATATGATCCCGGCGCATTTTATCCGGATCGGGACAATCCCGCTGCTGCCGAACGGAAAACTGGACCGGAAAGCGCTGCCTGAACCGAACCCGGAGGATTACAGGCATGCCTACAAAGCACCGGCAAATGAGACGGAGGAGAAGCTCTGCCGCGGATTCGAGCAGGTGCTGAACCTGGAAGGTGTGGGAGCCGAGGACGACTTCTATGAATTGGGCGGCGATTCCCTGAGTTCGATCCGGCTGACGCTGGAAAGCGGCCTGCCGGGGCTGGACGCGGGGCTCATCTTCCGGGGCCGTACTCCTGAAAAGATTGCCGCGCTCTATCTGTCGGAAAAACGGGAGGACGAAGGCCGGGACCTGGAGGAACGCAACCTGGCTGCCCTGCGCCGGCCGCAGCTCCTGACGACGGAACAAACCTGGATGCTGGATGTGCAGCTTTATACGGCCTTTTCCACGATGTACAACCTGTACTGCCTGCTGCGGGCGGAAACGCATTTGGACACGGAGCGCCTGGCCCGGGCAGTCGGCACAGCCTTCCGGGCACATCCTTCCTATCTGACGACGCTGGACTTCGGCAAGGATTGGGAGGTCCTCCAGCGGTATTCTCCGGAAATTTTTGAAGAGATCCGCGTGGAGCACATCAGTGAGGAAGAGCTGGCAAAGGTCAGGGATACGCTGGTGCAACCGTTCGTGATTATGGGGAAACGGCTTTTCCGCTGCCGAATCTTTGAGACAGAGGCCTCTGTTTACCTGTTCCTGGACATCCATCATATCCTGTCCGACGGAGCTTCCTTCCGGATCCTGATGAACGATATCAGTAAAGCCTATGACGGCAGAGAGATCGGGGCGGATTACTACTACCTGATCCTGGAGAGGCGGGAAAAGGAGAAGAAGAGCGCTTTTTACCGGGAAAGCAAACAGTATTTTGAAGACCGGTACGGCGGCGTCCAATGGACCCGATCCCCGATGACGGACCATAACACATGGGAGAATGAATCTGACGAGTTTTTTGCAGATATCCACCTTCCCGCGGAAAGGATCAGCGCTGCGGAAAGAAAGCACCGTGTCTCAAGAAATGAACTGATGATTTCAGCGGCGATCCTAGCGATCGCTGCTTACAACCGGACAGGCGATGTCCTAATCTCCTGGATATACAACGGACGGGACGACAGCGTCCTGATGAACACGACAGGCTTGCTGTTCCGCGAACTTCCGGTGGCCGTCCGGCTGGACCGGACCGACAGCCTTGAAGCTCTGTTCAACGACATCCGGAACCAGGTCCGCGGCGGGATCGAACACAGCTGCTATCCGTACGCGGAAGCATGTTTTTCCGGGATCAGGACTACCAATACCTGCCTGCTCTACCAGCAGAATCTGTATGATACGATCCGTTTCGGGGAAACCGTCATGCAGCCGGTCCGGATCCGGCAAAACCGGGCTGCCTCCCAGACGATCCTGGATATCGAGGTCATGGACAGCACGGACGGGATCAGGATCCTGCTGGACTACGCCGCTTCCCTGTATGAAAGGAGCAGCATGGAACATTTCGGCGAGGTCCTGGCCGGGATCCTGCAGGACCTGACGGACGAAGATGAAACAGCGGGAACGAAGATGCTGCGCAGGATCCGGGAAAGCGTTGCCGAAGAAAAACAGTAAAGGCGGAGATCAGAATGCTTTCAGTCAGAAAAGTAACCCGTGAACTGGGCGAATACCCGCAGATCGTTGCGCTTTATGAAAGCAGCTTTCCCGATCCGGAGCGGATCGAAATGGATACCCTACTCAAAAAATCCGGGCAGGGAACTGCAGATTTTTCTGCCTACTATGACAACGGCCACTTTGTCGGCTTTACCTTCGCCAGCGTTTCGGAGGCTGCGGTTCTTCTTGTTTACCTGGCAGTGGAAGCCGATCTGCGTTCCAAGGGGTACGGGAGCATGATCCTGAAACAGATTGCGGAGGCTCATATCCCGAAAGGAATCATGCTGAATGTCGAACCACCGGATCAGGAAGCGGAAAATTACGAACAACGGCTGAAACGACTCCGCTTCTATTCTGACAACGGATTCAGGGAAAGCGGCTACCAACTGATCGATCACGGGGATCAATACAGCATCCTAACCACCCTGACTCCGTTTACGGAACAAGCCTACCGGAGCGCAGTCAACCGGCTGATCAGCGGAGTATACCCCTACACGGTGGAAAAGCTCTGACGGAAACGCTCAAACACACAAACAAGCCGAATCAGATCGCTTAAATTATTAAATTTTTATTAAATCTTATTTCAAATCATGTCGGAAACGTTATCTTGAAATGTTTCTGAACGCTTCATATGTATTATATATATTGGGTAAAAGTATACCCCGTGGATTTGTATACCCAAAATGGATCCAATGGGCAAAACCGCATACGAAGACATGTAAGGAGGAAAACCCTGATGAACATGAAGAGAACAGCAGCCGGATTCCTGGCAATCCTGATGATGATGGCGATCATTCCGTCTTTCGCTGAGGAAGCTACGGCTCCCGTTGCTCTGGATATACAGCCGGAAGAAGCGCAGTCGGCAGAGGCGGCGGAAGCGCCTGCCGAAGAAACTCCGGCGGAAGCCGCGCCGGCGGCCGACACGCATAGCGCTGCGGTCGCGGACAACCAGAAGCTGGACGCTGCATATACCCTGGCCCTGAACGCAATCACGTCCGAGGATTATGAAACCGCAAAGGAATACATTAATATCTGCTTCGCCTACTGTGATGCTCAGAGCGATCCAGTGATGTTCTCCGACCTGCTTTTGAAGCGGGCCTGCATCGACGTGATCGAGCAGAAGAACGATATGGCTCTCCTGAACCTGGACGCGGCGACCCGCGTAAAACCGGACCTGGCGGATGCCTACCTGGTCAAAACCCAGGTCTACGCCAGCCAGGGGGATGCGGACCGGGCGATCGCAAGCCTTGAAAAGTATATCGAGCTGACGCAGGATACCGCACTGTACGAAACCGTGGCACAGCTGCAGGAAGCCAAGGGAGACATCAAGGCTGCGCAGGCCGCCTACGACAAGTATGTGGCAGGCGCCGGGGCTGAGGTGGAAGAAGCCGGTTTCCAGTCCGGCCTGTACAAGATGGAAGCCGGCAACTATCAGGAAGCAATCACCGACTTTGAAGCTTACCAGGACAGCGAAACCTACGGAGCCGGCGCGATGTACAACATCGGCATCTGCCGGATGAATCTGGGCGAGTTTGCTGCTGCAGCGGAAGCCTTTATCCGCTGCGAAGAGAAGGGCGGAAGCTTCGAAGGCCTGTACTACAACCGGGGCGTATGCCGCCTGCTGACCGAGAAATGGGCTGAAGCATCAACGGATTTCGCCAAGTCGATCGAGACCGAGCCCTATCAGGACGATTCCACCTATAACCTGGGCATTTGCCAGATGCAGATGGAAGACTACGAAACCGCTGAAGCAACCTTCACCAAGTACATTGATGACAAAGAAAAGGCTCCGGAAGACGGAGAAAAGACCGAAGCCGGCAATGAAACCGAACGTATCGTCAACTATGGTGCGTATTATTACCGGGCAGCCTGCCGCGCGGCGCTGGGGAAGCTGGAGGACGCAATTACCGATTATACAGTATGCATCGGACAGCAGTATGAACTGGCCCAGAGCTACTATCAGCGGGCACAGATCTATGCGGCTCTCGGCGACGCGGAGAAGCAGAATGCTGACCTTGCCGAATCTCTGAAATACGCAGAATAAAAATCCAATATCGTGTGAGACTTGTTCTATTCAGAACATACAAGTCTCCTGGATCGCATACCCGTCCGGTACAATTCCCCCCCATGTTTCAACTGGAGGAACAGGATATGAAGAAACGGATTATCGCCTTCCTACTGGTGTTCACGATGATGATCAGCTCTGTGGGAGATATTTTCCCGAGCAGAGCCTGGTATGCCAGCGCCGAAAACGTTGAGGGGAGCCAGGATGCAGCTGATGCGGATGAAACGCAGCAGGCGTCAGAGACTGATGCGCAGGACGCGGGGGCAGAGGATTCTTCTGAGGAGACGACCGCAGAGGAAGAAGCCGGGAATCCGGAAGAAGGCACAGAAGCCGGAACGGAAGTCACAGGAACCGAAACAGGAACCGAAACAGGAACCGAAACGGGTACAGAAACTGGAACTGCAATCGAAACAGAAACCGAAGCGGGGAACGAAGCAGACGGCGCTGCTGAAGAAGAATCCGAACCCGAAACGGAAACGGGCGATAAAGAGGCTCAGACGACAGACGAAACCATACAAACGACAGACACCGGAAAAGAAGAAACGGAAACCGCTGAGGATTCGAAAACAACGGCCGAAAGCGGAAGTGAAGCTGACAAACCGAAAGAAAAAGGCGAAGAGCCGGAAAGCACGGAAGGAACAAAAACAGAGCCCCAGACAACCGAAACAGAAAGCAAACCGACAGACAGCAAACCCGATCCGAACGAAACCGAAACAACAGAAGAAGAAAAACCGGCGGAACCCGAAACGACCGACGAACAGCCGGTTGATGAGCCGGTCTCCGCGCCGTTTGAACAGACCCTCACGGCAGACGGCCTTTGCTTTACCTTCACCGCGGAAGCCGGTGTGCTGACAGAGGACCGGGAATTCACGGTCACGGCCGTCGGAAGCAGTGAAACCGCTGAATTCAAGGAGGCTGTCGAACTTCGGCGCGGTCTGCCCGGGAATGCGGAAGAAGCCCGGGAAGCCTATCACACGATCGACCACCGGTTCTTCCGGATTGAAGGCCCCGGAATTACCGGAAGCGTTTCTGTAAAAGTTGAAAACCTGAAACTGACCGAACTCCGGAAACAGTATGAGCAGAAACCGGATCTCTTTGTCCTGCGCTACCGTCCGGACGAAGCGGTAAAGGAAGACCGGGCGGAGACCGTGGCTGTCCGGGTGACGGAGAACACGGCAACCTTTACCATCCAGGATACCGGATGCTACGATTTCCTCACTGTCGTTCAGAAGACCGTGGAGGAAGGAAAGGAAGAAGAAGGGGAAGCAGAAGAAGACGCCATCGGCGAAGAACCTGCTGAACCGGAACCCGGGGAGAGTCAGGAGCCGGAAGAAGGATCCGAGCCGGAAGCGGAACCGGAAGCTGAACCGGAAGCTGATCCGGTCGCCTTTGAACAAAGCAGGGTCGTGAGCGGAGTCCGCGTGACGGTCTCCGCGGAGCCCGGAGTCTTCCCGGCGGACGCGACACTGGCTGTGGATCAGGTCCCCGTCTATCAGGAACAGCAGGCCGACGCGGCGGTCAGCGAGATCCGCGAGGAAGAAAAGAACGTCGCTGTTTCCTATACTTTTGATATCCGTGTGCTGGACACGGAAGGCAACGAGATCCAGCCGACGGACGGGCAGCGGGTGGAGGTCCGCTTCGCGCTCGCGGAGACGGCGGATGAAAACCTGGAAACCCATGTATACCATGTCACGGAAGAAGAAAACGGCGAGCTGACGGCCGAAAAACTCGAAGCGGATGTGGACGCCGACACGGAAACCGTCACGGCCGTTACGAATGGCTTCTCCCTCTATACCGTCGAGTTTACCTACGACAGCCTGGTATATGTGCTCCACGGGGGAGAAAGCGCGGCCCTTACTGAGATTCTCCATGCGCTGAACCTGACCGGCACGCCGGAAGACGTTGCCGTCAGCGATCCGGAACTGTTCTCCGCCTCCAACGAATCCGGCGAGTGGATCATCACCGCAAACAGGGCTTTTTCCTCAAAGGAATGGCTGAAAGTGACCCTGTCCGGGATCATCTATGAGATCACCGTGACCGACGCCCAGGAAGCGAACAGTGAGGATTCGCTCAAGAAGGCGATCAAAAACGGCGGCGAGATCAATATCACAAAAGACTTTGATATTAAATCGGTTATTGAAGTTGAGAAGTCAGTAACGATCAACCTGAAGGGTCATAAGCTTACGCAAAAATTCGAATATCCATTTTGCAAAAGAATCTTCCAGGTCAAAAAAGGCGCACATATGATCCTGAAGGGTTCGGGAACCTTAAAAGGTTGCAAAAGACCAGCGGGAGACGATTATGGCGGATGCGTTTATGTCAACGGGGGAAAACTGACGCTTGAGGATGTGACGATTACTGAATTCCATTGTTATAAAGGCGGAGCGATCTTTGTCGATGACAACGGAACGCTGGTGATCGACGGCGTAAACATCAATAACTGCCAAGCAACTGTTTACAGCGGCGGTGCAGTCTATGTTGAGAGCGGGAATCTGGAGTTCAGACGCGGAACCATTGAGAAAAACTACGCGGACGACTACGGCGGCGGGATCTATTTCCAGGGCAACGGCAACTGTATCATCGGTAATGAAAACGGATCTGCAAGCAATACTGATATTGCGTTTATCAATGAAAACTTCTCCAAGGACCACGGCGGCGGAATCTGTTTTAACGGCAGCGGGAAGCAGGAGATCAAGAAAAATGTCGTCATCAAATACAATGAAGCGGAAAACAACGGCGGCGGCATTTATGTCGGTGCCGGGAATGTCGAGATCAACGGAACATACTCTGACACTGAAATAAAAAATAACAAGGCCGAATATGGCGGCGCGGTCTATGTCAAAAACGGCAATCTTTATATCAACGGCGGCGACATTACATACAACGAAGCGTCCAAAAACGGCGGAGGACTTGTTGTCCTCAAGGACGCCAACGCAACGATTACCGCCTGTGCCATCCAGAATGGGACGGCAAAGAAAGGCGCCGGAATCTACAACGACGGTACGCTCACCATCGAGCAGAGATCCAGCTCTTCAACAGATGACAGGGTATTTATTTACAACAACACATCAAGCGAGGACGGCGGAGGAATCCTGAATTCGAGCACCGGCATCCTGACCATGACGGAAGGCGAGATCAACAGTAACAAAGCTTCAAATTCAAACGGAGGCGGTATCAGCAATTACGGAACAGCGACGCTGACCAGGGTAGCGATTACCAGTAACGAATGCAGCGGATACGGAAGCGCGATCGCCACTTCCGGAACGGTCCGGCTGAACAGCAGCACGCTGAAGTATAACAGAACATATAACCAGGCCGGCGGCGCGGTCAGCGACAGCGGCAGCGTTTACCTGGCAGGGGAAACGACGATTTCTGATAACCGGTCGTCGACAAATCTCGGATTTGCCAGCGGCGTCCTTGTGGATGCGAACGGCTGGTTTTACGCGCAGGATAAAGTGATCATCCGGGACAATGATAAAGGCAATGTCTGCCTTTCCAACGGCAAGAAGGTCATCATCACAGGACCGCTGGATCCGGAAGCAAAGATCGGCGTTTCCACGGTAACAACGCCGACGCCTGACAAGCCGGTCGTCGTCACCAGCAACCTGGCCCAGCTGGCTTACGGCGATGAAACGAACTTCTTCAGCGATAACCCCATATTTTTCCTGGAGCTTCAGGATAATGAGGCTGTACTGAAGAGAATCCGCGTATCCTTTGAAAAGGGGGACGAGGACGCTTCCGGGACAATGGACTCTGAGTTGCCCACCACGTATACGTATAAAGTTCCCGCGTGCGGCTTTACGGCACCTGAAGGAAAGGCTCCATTTGTCGGCTGGGCGAAGGACGGGGACTTTGAGAACCTGATCCAGCCCGGAGAGACCATCGAGCTGACAGGCAATACAATCCTGACTGCCGTCTGGCTGACGCCCTGGCGGCGCATCCAGAAAGCTATCAACGAAGCACCCAATGGCGGCACCGTGACGGTCAGCGGGAATACCACCGCGGAAGTGAACGACGTCGCGCTGGTGATCCCGGCAGGGAAATCCATCACCCTGGATCTGGCAGGACATAACCTGTACAGGAACCTGAAGCGGCCCACGGAGCGCGGATGCGCCATCCGGATCATGAACGGCGCAACGTTGAAGATCACAGGCAACGGGATTATCACCGGCGGATACAACTCAACCGTGAATGAAGGCGGCGGCATCGTCGTTGAGGACGGCGGGAACCTGATCCTTTCCGGCGTTACGCTGACCGGGAACCGGTCTTCAAACGCAAAGGGAAAGGATATCTTCCTGAAAACCAGCCAGAAAGTTAACGTCGAGGGCACCGACCAGGAGATCAACATCAGCGACCTGTTTATTACCTCGCCGGAGAGTATTGTCCTGGCAAATCGGGATCAAATCCCTGCTTCATCACGGATCGGAGTCAGCTTCAGCTGGACCTCCGGATTCCCGATCGACGTGACGGACGGAGCCGGCTTTACGGAAGCGCTTCTTCCGGTTTTCCGGAGCAATGTATCCGGTTACGGCATCGGCTGGAATGAAACACACGGCCTCCATGCCTTCGTAGACGAAAATGTCACGGTCACCTTTGAGGAGATCGACAATCTGCCTGAAATGATCCTGGCGAAAGGGACCCAGCTTACGCTGCCCTTCTGCAGGAAGGAAAACCGTCCCGGCGCCCTTACCGATGGTTACTGGATGGTCATGGGCGGAAACGGATGTACATCTGCAGACGGCAGTCGTCTGCCTGACAAGATCTACTACAATATTCAGGAAGATAACGACGGGAATCCGATTCCGGTTTCCATCATTGTCAATTCAGACCTTACGCTGGTCGCCGTGTGGGATATGACCTGGAAAAACCTTCAGCAGGCGATCCGGGAAGCAAATGCTCCGACCACCATCAAACTCAGCAACAGCCTGATCGCGGAATACAATTACGGCGACGCAGATGACGATACAGCCCTGATCATTCCCGCGGGAGCGGATATCACCATCGACCTGAACGGATTCACCCTGGACCGCAACCTTGAATATGCCTGGGATGCCCCGGACGGCAACGTTTTCCAGGTGTACGGAAAACTGACGCTGACGGACAGCAAGGGCGGCGGTACGATTACCGGCGGAAAGGCGTGGGGCTACGATCCGGAAGCACAATCCTGCGGTGGCGGCGTCTATGTCGCACCCGGCGGTCAGTTTACTTTCAACGGCGGAACGATCACCGGCAACAGCGCAATCACCGGTGGCGGCGTCTATGTGACTCCAGGTGGAAAGATTACCCTGAACGGATCCGGAAAGATCATCGAGAACACCAACCAGTACAATGACGAGGAGAATCTCTATCTTCCCGCGGCTTCGGGACAATCTGAAGCATTGGCATCGACGATCAGCATCGGGATGAATTTCCGGGGTGGCTGTTACGGGATCACTTCCGAGGTGCTGCCTGACGCGACAAACCTCATGGTATACCTGACCAACGGAATGGATTTCGCCAGCGGCGACGCCTTCAGCTTCGTCAGCGATGATACTGACTACTTCATCAGCGAGGGCGAAGGCAGGGAGGCTGTGCTCGGCACACCGGCGACGATCTTCCTGAAGGATCATAACAGCACGGCCAGTACCACCGTCACCTCCGTTCTGGGGGGCGTCTATACCCTGCCGGAGCCGCCTTTCACCGGCCCTTCCGGCCAGACATTTGCCGGCTGGAGAAGGGAAGAGGACGAGGAAGGTAAACGACGCGCGGCGGGAACCCAGATCGTGGTCGATAAGGATAATATCGTTCTGACGGCTTACTGGGGCCAGGGCGTCCGCTATATCGACGAAAACGGGAACAACTACCTGTGCGAAAACCCGATCTATGTCCGAAGCGATATGGAAGCGATCGCCGAAAGCCAGGACAACGCCTATGTGGTCTTCGGGACCAACGGCAGCGAAACCTGGTATGCGGCGGACCAGAACGCGACAATGAACGACCGGATCCGGATCAAGGGCACGGTAAACCTGATCCTGTGCGACGGAGTAACGTTGACCGCCGCGAAAGGCATCAACCTGCCGGCAGGCGCGAAACTGATCATCTGGTGTCAGAGCGGGAAGAGCGGCAAGCTGACCGCCACCGCGATGGCCATCACCCACGCCGGTATCGGCGGGAACAAAAACGAAGCGGGCGGTGCCTATGTCCAGCACGGCGGAACGGTTTCCGCCAAAGGCGATACGAACGCGGCCGGCCTCGGCGGCGGCTACGGCGGCAGCGCCGGGGATGTGACGATCTACGGCGGAACGCTGGACGCTAAGGGCGGCGACTACGGCGCCGGCATCGGCGGCGGCATGGGCGGAAGCCAGACCGACGCGGCCGGCGGAACCGTCGTCATCTGGGGCGGCACGGTTACCGCCACGGGCGGCGACCGCGGCGCCGGCATCGGCGGCGGACAGAGCTTTGTGGATGTGAACGGGACGGTCGGCGGCGGAGACTGCGGACTGGTCAGCATCTGGGGCGGCACTGTGACTGCAAAGGGCGGATACCGGGCAGCCGGCATCGGCGGCGGCGAAGCGGGATACGGCGGAACCATCTCCATCGGCGGCACCTGTGCCGTTGAGGCCATCGCAGGCGAGCCCCAATCTGCCCAGGCGATCGGCCACGGCAGCGTCTCCACGGCCGGTTCCCAGGAACGGGATAAGGAGCTCACAGAGGGAAAACTGACGCTGGCGGACAGCTGCGATGTGGTCGCCGGTGAAGAAAAGGCATACGCGCTTCCGGTCTCCCACGGCGAACGAGTCGAATCCTGCCGTATGCCGTACGCGCGGATCAGCGCGGGCAAGGTTGCCGCTTACCTGATCGGTATTGTCCCCAACATCCATACGGAAGTCACCGTCACCGATCCTGACAATAAAGAAATCACAAACGCCAGGGCCGGGGAAACCTTCACGGTCAGGGTGGATATCATTGACCAGGAAAGCTGGCTGCCGGATGCAGCCGCTGTCAAGCTGACCTATGTATACGGCGGGGAAACGAAAGAACTGACGCCGAATGAAGGCACTACAACGTTCACATATCTGAATGGAGACCAGGCTAAAATCAAATCGATTCAGAGCACCTATACCATGCCCCGGGGGAATGTGACGATTTCCACGACTCCGGAAGTTAAGAAATATACCATTACTTATCCTTATTATATCCAAAACGGGGATTCCGGCATGTACCTGATCCAGGTTCTTGTAAACGGGAAGGAACCGGAAAAGCGCGATGCAGGCGAATACCAATGGAGATACGTCGTTGAGGCTTCCAAAGACGACACGGTTTCCGTACGGGTTGAGGTAGACGGCGATTATTATGTGAATTCCGTTACCGTCAAAGAAAACAAAACAAACGGGAAAGACGTCCCGAAGAAAATGGGACAGTACTCGAACATCTGGACGTTCAAGATGCCCTCGGAAAACGTCATCATCGACGGCACGGTCTCGCTGGGCGCACCCTACCTGGACGAATACGGCTCGAAGCTGGTGCGGAAAAAGTTCTTTGAGATCAAACGCAACAGCGATATGAGTGACATCAAGTATACCATCCAGGACAAAAACAGCGAAGAGGACGGCTGGTATTACTTCACGCAGGATATGACCATCACTGACCGTGTCACCATTAAGCGGCCGGCTACGTTCATCCTGAAGGACGGTGTGACCGTCAAATTCAGCAAAGGGATCTATGTTTCCGCCGGCGACGGCGGGTCTCTGACGATCTATGCGCAAAGCAATTACAACAGCAGCAGTAAAGGCAAGTTGTATGCCTACGGCGACGAGGATAAAGCCGGCATTGGCGGGAACAAGGAGAAAAACGCCGGCCGGATCACGATCAACGGCGGATACATTCTGGCCCAGTCCTATCCGGAAGGTAAGAAATCCAGTGACAAGGAAGGCGCGGCAGCCATCGGTGGCGGCTATCATGCCGAAATGTCCAAGGTGACCATCCGGAATGCTGAGGTTTATGCCTACGGCGCCAAGAAAGGCGCGGGCATTGGCGGTGGCGACCAGCGGGACAGCCAGGATGTGGAGATCTTCAGCGGTAAGGTGGTTGCTGTCGGCGGAGAAAACGGCGCGGGCATCGGCGGCGGTTACGACGGAGACCTGCACGGAACTGTGACGATCCATGGCGGCAACGTCACCGCAACAGGCGGAGCCAACGCCGCCGGCATCGGCGGAAGCCACGACAATGAAGGAAACGGCGCAGGCGGCAAGGGCGGCACCGTGGTCATCAACGGCGGCGTGGTCCATGCTTCCGGCGGGGCTAACGCGGCCGGCATCGGCAGCGGCAAAAAGGGAAACACGGCCGGATCCCTGACGGTCAACGGCGGCGAAGTTTATGTCAAGGGCGGATTCTTCAACTCAGATGACAAAGGTCCGGCGGCAATCGGCGGCGGCGTCAACTGCGGCGGAGGAAGCGTCACGATTACCGGCGGTTATGTATACGCGCATTCCACAGACGGCGGCGCCGCAATCGGTGGCGCTTACGGACAGAAAGGCGGCAATGTAAGGATTACCGGCGGAACGGTGACCCTGAATACATCCGCACATAACGGGGAAGAATATGCTGCCATCGGCGCCGGCTCCGGTTCGACGGATCACGGTACATGTTCCATCTATTCTGATGCCATGCTGACTTACCGAACGGACGGAAATATCTGGCCGATCGATAAGAAGAACGATGAACCGAGCAAGAAGGGCTATATCACCGGAGATGCACGGAAGAGCTATGTGGGCCGTACAACCAAAGCGGCGAACATCCGGATCTCGCCCTGCACCCATCCGAATGCGACCTATCAGGACGAAAACGACGATATGCACAGGATCCTGTGCAGCGCCTGTGAAACCGGGATCAGAAACACAAGAATTATTCTGGAGGAACACGAATACACAGGCAGTGATCCGGCCAAATGCGAAAAATGCGGACACCGGAGAGATCATCAGATCTACAGTCATTACGAACCTGCAAACTGTGGATATACATACTATTATATCGATGGAATAAATCGTTACAGGGAACCCTATACCCTGATCGAAGGAAAGCCCTTTGAGCTTGTGATGAAACCGGATGAAGGGTATGAGCTGGATGAAATCATCGCCAAATGGACAGACTATAAAAATGCGGAGCATGAGATCACCGAACGGACGGAGGGAGAACAGGGCTATCTGTTCACCATGCCCAAGGGCAACGTGGACTTCACCGTGAAATTCAAACTGAAGGAATACAGGGTTTATCTGGACAATCAGCTGGACACCGCGCACAACAATAAAGCCCAGGGCATCGTCAATATCACGCCCAAGACCGCGGTGAAGGACACGCCGGTCAAGGTCTATGTCAGTCCGTATGATGACTACAAGGTTGATCAGATCACGGTATTCGAAAGATACAAGGACGGATCCGATTACGGTGGCGCGATCGCAGTTTCCGGGAACAACCCGTATACTTTTAACATGCCGACAGGGGACGTCAATGTCCATGTTAGTTATAAACGGATAGGCGTCGCGACGGTCTATGCGGTATTCGAGGATGTCAAAGCCGACCGGGAATGGGATGAAAACAATCGTTCATGGTTTGATCCGGTTCAGTTCAAAGGTCAGGCGAAGGATCTCTATGAGGTTCATTCGCCGGACGAATTGGCGGAGCAATTCCTTAATGCGAGCAATATTCCGGCGGATCTTTCGGATTTTGAGCCCAAATTCTACCAGTACACCGATTCGTTAACGTTTACCGGCACCGAACTGACTGCAATCCCGGCTTCCGGAGAAATCGAACTGGAAGACGGCAAGACCGTACTCTATATCTGCTATACGCGTAAACTACATCAGCTCAGGTTCTACGATAAGATCGACGGAAGCAGAGGCACATACATGGAGGCCTCGCTTCCTGCCGGCGCGCCGACTGCGGCGACCATCAACTCCGCGATACAGGAAATATACCAGAATATCAGCGAAGGCTACGGCTTTGCCGGGTGGAACAAAACCCATCAACCCAAGACCGACGGCGATTATACCCACAAGGCGACGATCATCGGGAATAAAAAGTATGCGCTGATGGATCCTGAATCGGATGACGAGAAATACATGCCTGCCGAAGACAGGTCCTATTATCCGGTGCTGGTTCCGCACAGGCTGGCGGTCGTCCTGGATCTCGGAGCATATGACGCATACGCCATGGAAGATCCGAGCGTCCGCGGACTCTTCTGGCCGGAGAACATGCCGACCTACACGGACACGACCACCAGGGCCTACATGAGTCCTTATCAGATCCGTTCCTTCATGACCAGCATGAATGAGCAGGTCGCCATGGACGGAACGAGAAACAATGTTCCTGAAGGGGAAGACTCTGCGTCCACTGGAATGCTTGCGGCATACCGTGACGGCTATATCCTGGACGGGTGGTATACGCAGGACAATACAAAATGGAATCAGAACTGGGGCGTGTCCACAGATTATTGTGATGTGGACCAGAGCAGAAATCCCA
>Ga0265298_10006247_pt1 | contig 14754 bp, 20 predicted proteins | sample AusTroGonzalo_MG_3_FD_193486 | JGI IMG/M metagenome (GOLD analysis project Ga0265298, IMG submission 193486) | Bovine rumen microbial communities from tropical cattle in Woodstock, Queensland, Australia - Gonzalo_01 | ecosystem: Host-associated > Mammals > Digestive system > Stomach > Rumen ... | reverse complement strand
AACCAATACCGTCCCGATTACAGTTCTTGTTTGAAATAGACATTGTCTTATATATAGCCTTACCCCAATCCTTTTCGGTAAAGCCATACTTCTTGTAAAGTTCAGCCTTCTTTCGTTCATAGCCATCAAAGTCGGTGAACTTAATAGAGTCAAGCTCCTTCAGAAAACGATGGAGCTTATGCTCATATTCGTCTTTATGCGTGTTCTTCATAAATTCCTACTGCGTTCAAAATCTTTGTCTTTACACGGTCCATGAATTCGTCGGCAGACCAGTCATAATTATATCCGCCTTCATATCCGTGACCCAAAGCTGGTCCTTCAACCCAATTGCCATTATCGTCCTTGTGCTCGTAAGAGCCAGTGAAGAAGTGGGAGAAGATGTCAGAACCAACATGACGATTAGGCTTGACAAAGCGAAGAGAGTCAAAGCAATTCGGCTTTTCTTTCTTCATGTAAGCCTTAATCTCTTCCCGAGAGTCTACTGCATCAACAGGATGTGCCTGTTCATAATCAGCGATAAGTTCTTTCTCTTCATCGGTTGAAGCACCCATCATATTATGATAAAGTGCCTTTTCGTAATCATACTGTTCATCTGGCTTGTCGCCGAAGATGAAAGTCATGAATGAGTCGGTCTTTTCAATTAAGTTTGTCTTGTTAAGTTTTGCCATCTTTTTCTCCGTTTGTTTTTATCCATTTACATTCATAAATGTATGCCATGAACTTTGGGTCAGGATACATTCTATCAAATGCTTCTTCAACTGTTTCGCCCTCACGAGGGACAATGAAAAATTGTCTTATCATCTTTTTGAAAGTTTAGCAGCCATGCGAGCGACTCCGCCCGGGTCCTGAAGTTCAAGCAGTTCATCTTTCCACTGTTTTAGTTCTTTTTCTGCCTCAGGAGCGATCTTCATACCATAAAGGCCAAGCAATTCCTTCGCAGTCTCAACTGCCTTGATGCGTCTCTTATAGTCAGTCTGTTCAGCTTCTTCATCAAGTTGCTTCATCGTAATTTCGCCAAGCTTTTCTCGAAGAAAATCCAACTTCTGTTCAGCGACCATCTTGACTGCCTTAAATGAGGTCGAGTTGTTATGAGCGATAAGATGCTTACGCTTCTCTAGCTTACAGAACGACAAAGCAGTTCCTTGACCGACTGACATCTGCAACAGATAACGATTATCCTTTTCGTCAATGAAGACGTGATACATCGTGTTATCTGCAAACGAATCCCATTTGAGTTGAGGAGTATTATCTTCTTTCCAGTCCTTGTCAAAAAGACAAAGCCAGTCAAACAGTTCTGGATGTTCCCATTCTTCAATGAGTTTATCGGGCTTACGGTCTGCCAATGCGACCAGTCTATCAAAGCTAGCGGAAAAACCCTCTAGCCCTTTAATCTGTTCCATCAGTTTATCTGCAAAGTATTTTAAGCTCATACCATATCCTTTATTTGTTTAGTTACGCCTCCAGTTTCACGCTGGACTTTTTCTAACGCAGCAAGTACATCTTCCTTCGTGCATTCCTTCCATCTTTCGTCAATGTCAAAACGGAAGTCATCAATCTCTTTGTAGTACTGAAGTTCAGCATGTTGTTCGCCGTGAGTCTTCTGCAATAGAAAATTCGTTGATACATCTACCAAACGAGTCTGAACGTAAGGCTTGACCTTAGTCCATAGAAATCCGTTGCCCACTGACTTAATTCTTTCAATGTAAACGAATGTCTTGTTCTCAGGATAGTCAATGTGTGAACCCACATGCATGCCTTGATGCGACTCGATGTGGGTCCACCACTTGCCTTGATACTGTGCTACTGAAGTTTCAATCTCAGCTCGCTTTCGTTCTGTTCTTTTTTCTTCCTGAAGAGAATAGGCTACATCTTTGATAAATCTCAAGTCATCTTCATTATAAGGCTCAAGCAACTTAAGGACTTCATCTCTTGTCATCTTTATACTCCGGGTCAATTATAAGTCTAATTCTCGGTTCATTCTTTCTTGTCAATTCAGACTTGACATGCTGTGCCAAGTTTCTGACACAAGTAACTGTATCATGTGGAGGAATTCCTCCGATAATCTTAGCCTCATAAGTCTCTTCCTTCCAAGGAACGAGGTAAGGCTTTCCGTTGACATACAATCTTGTGATGTCGTCAGAATTACGAATCCTCTTAATGCACTCAGCTGCAGTGTCAATTTGGTTTGAACTGAAGCAGTAAGTCTTCTCGGGGTCAAGCGACAAGTAAAGCGACTTTAACGTGCTTGCCTTCAAAAAATCATTGTCACGTGCATAATAATCCCATTCCTCTCCATCAGTTCTGAAACGAAGAAGAGTGACTGCACTCATGTGAATTTTGATGCAGTCACAGTTCTCAAATAGGAGTTCAATGCACGGATCTGCTTTAACGTGTTCCATCAAATCTCCACAATGTACTTTTCTTTAGCGATGACTTCTTGCTTCCGAACGATCTTTTCATCATCATTCTTCGGGTAAAGAACAACATCACCTTGGAAAGTCTGTTCACCAGGATAACCGAACGGGTTACACAAGATTGTGATCTTGTTGCCGTTCTTGTTGTGATATTCAACATACTTCTTATCGTGAATGTGTCCGCATGCCCAGATAGCTCCGTCAGGAAGCATGTCAAGATACTTCTCTCCCCTGAAGTAGAACATCTCGTTAAGCGGGTTTGTCCGATACTTCCAGTTGATACCTACTTCATACGGGACAAAGTGAGTCACGATAATTTTAGGCTGTTTTTCACAAAGCTCTGTCATAGTCTTGTCATAATGCTCCCAAATCTTGAACGGGTCATTGTGCATGTACTTCCAGTGCTTTGCGTCAAACCATCTTCTCCATCTTGTAAGAGTCGGTCCAGCGAAGGTGCAGGGTTCACACTTGAAGTCATTCATACCCATACAGCCAGCGATGCCGTTGACTGCTGTTCCTTCAAGAAAATGAACGTTCGGATACTTTTCGCATTCAGCCTTCATAGCCGCAATCTTTTCTTCAGTTGTCTGGAAGACAAGATTTGACTTGGAAGGAGTACCGCCTCTTATCATCATGTCGTGATTTCCAGGAGTAAAGAAGACTTCCTTATACTTCTCGGACAACCACTTAATTTCTCTTGTAAAGGTAAGAAAATCGTTTGACATATCTCCCGGGATAATGATTGCTTCTGTCTCGGGGATTTCAAAAAACTTCCACATCCAGTCCATTGTGGCAAAGGTGACCTCTTTACAAGGATCATCTGCCTTCAAAAGACCTGGCTTGTTCGCATAACAGAAATGTGTGTCCACATGTATGTCGGACATGATATACGCTTTCATTTAGTTACCTTTGTTTTCTTCAATAAGTTTAAGTTTCTGTTCTTCCATCTCAGCATCACAACGTTTGCATATACGCTTAAGTGCTTCAATGTGTTGAACTTCAAATGCAAGATTCTTTTGTGCCTGTTCCTTCTTAGGACCATCTTTCATCTTTTCAACTGCTTTTGAACGACGCTTAACATACTTCTCTTGCTTTGCGATAGATTCATCAAAGTCATGATGCCAATGCGTTCCAGTTGAGAAGAACTGCGAACGGGACTTGCCTTCAGAATGAACAGCAATTCCAGCAGTCGTCCAGAGGAACGGGAACAAGTCTTCAATCTTCTTAATTTCCACCTTTTCGCCGTTCAAAAGGATCTCATCCTTCTCGGTGTCAAATGTTTCCTTGAGAGTCGCATAAGAGCAACGGCCAAGGTCGTTGTAAGATTTCAAAGTGAAAATCATAAAAACTCCTTTCTTTTTTCAAAAATAATAAAATATCGGGTCAATGTCAATCCATTATTATAAAGATCTTTCCTAATCAGGATCATCTGCTAAATCCGCAAGTTTCTCGTCTATATTTTCTCTGTCTTCCTGCATATCTTTCGCACGATTTAATTCGTAATGTCTCAAATTGTAATAGTCATAAAGCGAGTCGTGGAAATATGATGCATACTTTTCAATGCATGACGCCGGTAGATACCTGACATCAACATCAGGATGTTCATCAAGGCATTTAGGTCTATTTTCTATCGTTTCTCTGTATTCATTCTGAAGGCGTTCACCTTGAGACGGTGAGAATATGCAGACTGAAATGATCCACATAATGATGATTGCGAATGCAGGCACGAAGAACTGATGATACTGACCTTCATTCATAGCGAAAATCATCACCAGTATGATAAGAATAAATCCTGGTAGAAGAGTTGCGAGTAAGAAAGTTGACTCAAGCATAAGACCTCACGGGAGAACGACTAAAATTAAAACAAGTGAAATGGCTATGAACCAAGAAAAAGTCATGTAAGCACACCAAGCGTCACATTCCTTTTTTCTCCAGAAATAAGGATCATAATCCGTATAAGCAAGAATGATGACGCCTGTAAAGATAAAGAATCCAATCAAACTGATGAATAAAGTACACGATGCAGCGAGACCAATAGTTTCTATCATGGTAGTATACACAAAAGCATTATAAGTGAAACGGACACCATTACCGCAAAAATAAGGTAGCAAGTCTTTACAAGTTCTTTAGGATCATCGTTAATATAAGCAAGTACCGGAATTCCAATCATTCCAAATAGGCCTTGAAGAAACAAAATGTCAGCGATGATACCAATCATACAAAGAACACTAAGAAAAGAATTAGAGAAACAGTAAAACTAAGAACACCTATTCTATAAAGAATCCAAAAAGCAATTTTGTTCGTATCATAATCTGGACCCTCGCCGGTGAATTCATTTATGTCATTAAAGAATGTCGTGAATGCCATAAGTCCAAAGCCGAAAACAAATGCAGTTGAAATAAAGATTTCCATTATAGTATGAATACGTAAAGAATGACAAGAGCGACTGCGAATGTGCAGACTGATGTTTTGAAGACGGTCACATGGTCATTGTTAGGAGTGGCAAAACAAAGAAGGTTGCCAAGCGTGATGCAGACAACCATTCCAACGGCTCCCCAAAGTCCAGCGAACACAAAGATCGTAAACAATATAGCTTCAAGCATCTTACTCTCTGAATGTGTAGTTGTCCTTAAAGACAAGCGGCACCTTGCTAGGAACTACTTTGAAAACAAGCGGTTCCTGCTTATACGCACCAACCATCTTGCTGACTTCTTCGTTGACCTTAAGCTGGGCATAGTGCTTTTCCATATCGTCCTTCCAGTAAGTGGAAGAAAGACCGATACATGCAACACCGCAAAGCAATGCTAGAGCAAGCATAGAGGCCATAAAGTAGTTTCCGCCGCCCAGTTCAATAGCAGATCTTGTGTCAATAAGATCGCCAATTCTGTCAAAGAAATTCCAGATAGTTTTTGTTCTTTCCCAAGTCATGTTAAATTTTCTCCATAGAAGTTCTTGTGAAGACGAACGCAATAGCAGCGCAGACATTGTAGACGATGCTAGTTAGCAAATACCCGCAACGATTGGATTTAAAGCACGAAAGCGCCTGGATAAGGAATTGAAGCAGCATCTCACAGAACAGTATCGTTCCGCAAAGCAAAATGCGTTTCCAAATTCCATAACCCAAGGTGACTGTTCGCTTAACAGTCATTTCCTTGTAATTGTCTTTCATGACATCTACGTCTTTCTTTGTGACGACATCCTTGTCAATGTAGTCGCCAAGAACATCGCCTGGGTGACGAAGATCATCAACGACCGGGAATGATTGAGACCAAGTAAGCTTGGACTCTTGGATGAATGAATGTGCAGGCACTCCGAGAACTGCGAAGGTCACTGCGAAGATAAGAAATAGTTCTATGAGTGTTAAGTATACAAATCTCATTTCTTTTTCTCCTTTTTTCTTTTTGCTTTTACTTCCCTGATGTATGCAGCGTCAATATGTTTCATATACCAATCATAAACATCTTTTGTGATTGGCATCTTGTATGATTGAAGTTCAAACCATTTCGTGAAATTTTCAGTCTTTAACTTGACATGCCTTGCTCGTTCAGGATATTGTTCTTCAAAGTCAGACCATTCAACGTCAGACCAGAAAAGTCTCCATAGAAGACCTTCACAATGAAATAATAGGCAAACATCACGAATCACGTTCATTGTGAGCTCAGCGACTGTACCAACCTTTTCAACGATGATCTCTAAAACCTTTTCATCATTAAATTTGAAGATAAACGATAACGGTAAGACTATTACACACGTAATAAGGCAAACAAAGATAAACGGGAATGCACAGGCCATCAAGAAATAGTCAAACGGGCGAAGTTTCTTGACGCACCGCAAGTATCTTCTGACTGCAAGCCATGAAAAGTAAAGTGTCAGTTTAGTAGTGCGGTATGAAAGACCGTGCTTGTTTTTCTTTTTAGAGTTTTTCACAAGTCACCCCATGCGCAGTCAAAAAGTCAATTCCAGCAGTCGCATTGCGGTCATACTCTGCGACGTAATAGACATGCTTAATACCAACTGAAAGAATCAGTTTGGCACAATGAATGCAAGGTGAGATTGAGACGACTAGGTCACAGTCAGTCACATCAGTATGATTCTTTGTCGCATAAGCGATGCAGTTCATTTCAGCGTGGATTTCATGAACTTCGGAGAACGCATGATGACGTTCTTTCCATTCTTGTTCTGAAACTTGCGCTTGCTGATATTCATTTGCGGGACCATCGGGGTCAATGAAATAACGGCCATGATCGTCCTTCACAAAGATCTCGTTGCAGTGTCGGTCTCCAGGCGCGGTGCCGTTATATCCGACAGAAAGAATGCGGCCATCTTTAACAAGAATAGCCGCTACATGAAGACGAGCACAAGACGAGAGATTCTCGTAAAGCTTAAGTGCTTCCGCATAGATTTGTCTGTGTTTTAGTTCCATCCGTTAGCTCCTTCGGATTTAGTAGTATAGTAGTTACACAATCATTATTGTTGATGATTTCTTGCTTTTCAACAAGATCATCTATTAAAATGGCGACTGTCCCAGGAATGAACTTGTCAGCCATACGAATGAAACATTCCATTTTCGTAAGACCGAATTCATTCATCATCGCCCCGGGTTGAAGAGCAGCCTCGCGGTCTTCTTCATTGAGAAAACCTTGCTTAATCATCAGGTCAACCGAATCTTCTTTCGTCAAGACGATTCCCTGATGAAGCTCATCAACACCAAGTTTTTCAAAGAGTTTGTTTACGACGGCTTGGTCAATCTCTGACTTATCTTTCCAACCCCATGTAAAGAAATTGACTGTAAGAAGATCTTTTCGTCCAAGACAGAACAAACGAAGTTTCTTACAGTTCTCTTCCATGAAATTCATGTCAAAGAGCGAGTCAATAATCGTATTCTCTATGTCGAGAAAAATCTTAATCATTAGTCACAGAACCACTTGTGATGTCCATGTTGACATGCATTGTCTCGCCCGTGTTGACCAGGGAAGATATCATCAATGTCTTCCACGATGTCTTCGCCAGAACCGGCAAGCAATGCAGCCTTCATTTCAGTTTCAATAATTTCCATTTTCGGAGTTGTGTATTTCTTAAGAGTTTTCATTTGATTTTACCCTGGAAAAGATTTCCATTGTTTCGTTAAGTTTTTCAATTTCAAGACCAAGATGTGCATTCGCAATGAAGGTCATGTATTCCGAACCGTTGAACTTTCCTTGTTTCCAAGAGTTTACGGCGTCAATGACAGGTTGATGATATTCAGCAGGAATGTAGTCAAAGTCAACTAATTTTCTGTTGCGGTCAAACTTTTCCTTCAAATCATTGTCCTGCAACCATTCATCAAGTCCTTCTATCAAAATTTTTTCAACAGTCTTCGGACCAACACGGAATTTCAACTGAGGAACATCGTCAGTCGCATCGCCGATGATAATCTTCTGCATTAAAGCAAGATGCGGGTCAAGTACTTCAACATACTTATGTTTCACAGGATTCCACTGTTTGAAATTCTTATACTTGTGAAGCTGGTAAAAGTCCTTATCGGTAGAGATCAGAAGGATATCCCATTCCGGCTTATACTTGGTGATGAGAGCAATCAAATCGTCTGCCTCTAACCTGGGTATGCGCAGGAATAGCGCATTCTGAAGAGCTTTTTGAAGCCCAGCGATAAATTCATTGTTCATTTTGAAAAAGGCTTGGAAGTCAACTTTCGCCTCTTCGTAGCCTGCGGCTCTGCTTGCCTTATATCCATCATAAGCCTCTTTTCTCCAGTTGTTGCCGCCTTCCTGACAGAAGATAATCTTAGTCGGCTGGAATTGCTTGATGGCCTTCTTCAATGAACCGAGGAATGCGTTCTTGTAGCCTGTGAAATGAACATCAGTCGGGTCATAGGCAAGTGCATACAAGCAGCGCATTGACATATTATTTTGGTCAACCAACAAGACTTTTTCTCGTGTGGGTTGTTCTTCGGAAAGTCCGATAAATTCTGCTAAAGACATATATAGTTCCTTTTTAGTTAAATTTAACAAATTTTGATGAAAATGTAAATAGGTCACTCAACTTTTTCTGCTTTTTGTTTCTTCAAGTATTCAGCTATGCGACCAGAAAGATCATACACAGGTTGAATGTCGCCAATCGCTTTGTCGGCTCCTGGAATCTGGAAGAGGAACATTTCTTCAATTCTGATAGAAGTATGTTTCTCAAGGAGATACTTATACAGTGAAAGCTGAAGCGAGTATTCAGAAACATTGCATTCTGGAAGATCGTCAAACGGCGCTTTCAGTGTCTTGCCTTCAAACGGATCGTCCTTCTTAAATTCTTTTGATGTCTTCCAGTCAAAGATTGCGTAAGTGCCTTTCTTCATGTTGTAAGCAAGCATGTCAATCGTTCCGCAAAGACCATCTTCAGCGTCATAGACGATAAACTCGTTAGCAACTGGAGCATACACCCTGCGAAGTTGTCTGAACAGTGCTTTACATTTCTTCTTTCTTTCAACAAAGTCATTCCACATTTCTGGGTGCTTTTTAAGCAATTCTTTGTTGAAGTTGTAGTTCTTCTTATACCACAAATTCTCCATGACTGAATGAACTTCAGTTCCTAGCTTACGAGCATACTCACCGGCATATTCCCACTTATCTTTAAGTGTCTTGCGGTCAAGTGGAGTAAGAGGTTCTTTACCTGCTTTGACGCGCCTTTCAGACATGTTGTCAAGAACCTTCTCTGCATCAAAAGGCGTTGAGAAAGATCCTGCCCAACCAGTCGCTGACTGAAACTTTGTGCCTTGAGAATCGGTATACTCGTGTTTGCCGTCCTCGTCATCAAAGTAGATATCATTAAATGCTTTCCATAAATCTTCATGTATATTCATAATACAAATATAACTAAAAATGGGGCGCCGAAGCGCCCCATAAGAGAAATTCTTTCTCAAAGAATTACGACTCGTAGCTGTAATACTTATAATGTTCTATAGCATCTTCGTATTCTTCTTCAGTATACTCGCCGTTGTTCAACATATCCTCAGCCCACTGCCTTCCAGCTTCAGCCCAGTCTTCATCTGAACAAGGATCATCGAGTCCGTAATGTTGGTAGTATGAACCCATGTAATCGCCGTCATCATCAGCACGATCTTCATTAGATGGCAAATTGTCATCTTCAGAATAATCATCGTCTTCCTCGTCAGATGCTATTCCTTTCTTGTTAAACTTTAGTAGGGCTTTCTGCAGTGATTTCCAAATTTCTGCTAGCTGCATCTTTTCAGCATTATCGTTGCAGGACATGTAATACTTTCTAAGATTAAGCACTTTAGTACCGATGTCAGCGATAGTGTCAGTATCTTTTGGCAAGAACTGCTTATAACTAGCTTTTGCTTCGGCGATAAGTCCAGCCTTCTGCAATGTATCTAGAGCTTCATTTAATTCCATCTCTTTCTCCTTAATAAATCTTGATGTAAGGTGCAGAGTCAACAACGACGTTGTTAGGATCCATACCTTTCTGAATAGGATAACCGATACCCTGAGCTAGAATCTGATAGACCTTAAGTTCATTGCCCTTGAACAACTTGAGAATGTCTTCGGCAATAGAACGATAACCGGCAGATACTTGCTGAGGTGTCATTGAGCTCTTAATGCGTGATGCAAGAGTTTTTGTCGGCGAATAGTCAAACATTTCCTTCAAAGGATCCACGAGTTTACCAAGGTTTGCTGCTGCATTCTGGAACTTTGCTTCAACGGTGATCTTACCGAAGTCAGAGCCATTAGAACGACATGTGATAAGCATAGAAGCATTATCAGGCATGTGCAGATCATGAGCATGTCCCTTGTTAAACGGAATTCTGATTTCATAAGTAACGTTCGCATCAGAAGTAGAAGGCTTGATGAATGCTTCCTGAATGCTCAATGTGTTATTCTTGCTTCCAGGTTTTACGAACTTCAAGAATACCTTCTTTTCAGGATTGATGTTGTCACCAGTAGCAGTGGTGTAAGTCTTAAAGTTAACCGCTGACAAAGTGACCGCCTTTCCAATCTTCTTCAATGAAATACCGATGAATGATTTCTGGTTGATGTACTGTGTCATCTTACGGAAATAATCTTCACGATTCTTTGTTCCCAAAAGATCTTCAACGATGCGCTGTGCTACATTAGGGTTGAAGCAAAGGAAGATATCCGCCTTATCAACGTTATCCTTAGGAGCATTACAACGACCATCATAGAGATAATGTTCTACCCAAGAGCCACGCATATCCTCGCCGTGATAGTACTTCCAGAAGTGCATGAACAATGCTTGCTTCCAGTTACGAACGCCGTTCTTGAAGACAGATGAAATTTCCCTAAGGATGTCGCTGTTATAAAGTTTCTCAAATGACTTGAACCAGTTATCTGCTCCCTTATCTAGGAAGTTTGCAAGTTCAATCTGGAAACCTTCAACATCATCGTCAGGAACCTTAAAATCTATATAGCGGCAAAGACCTGTATGTTCTACAGGATTAGATGAAAAGATCCAACGACCAAATTCACTTAGCTTCTTAACCTTCTTTTCGCCAAGGAACTTCTTAACGCATTCAGGAACTTCATCAGGTGCAGAAATTCCACCTTCAGCCTTTACCTGAAGAATAGTAGCAATCATTGACTCCTGTGCCGGAGTCTCAGGCATTAGATACTTCTTAACAGCAGTTCCCGCGCCTTCTTCTTTACCAGCAGCGGCTGACAATGTTGTTCCAGTCGCATGAACAGCAGTATATCGTCCGTCTTTACCTTCAATGATAACGTTGCTTCCTTGAACTGAAACTTTGAACTTTGCTTTCTTCAATGCAGCCATGACCTGCGGAAGATAGTCTTTTGAAATTGCCAACTTCAATGTATCTTTCTTGTCGTCATTTAGAAAAACAGGTACTGCGTCAACTTTGCCAGCCTGTATCATCGCACGACCTTCACTGGCAAGAGGGAATTTTCCATCAATGCCAACCACAGCGGCAATCTTATCAAAAAAGTCTTTGTTCTTGTTTATTACAATAGCGGTGCTCTTAAGGCAGTTCGGGTCATTCTTGATGTCATATTCTTCAAGAATAAACTTGTTGTCAAATTCATTCTCGCCAAGCCAGTCGCTAAATTTCTTAATCTCTTTCATCTTTTACTCCCTAGCGTATATATTCCTGAAATTCTGACAGGAAGGATTTCTTCTCCATGATCCACTTCTGAAGAGTATCATCATGTCTAGCCTTAAATGCCTTGAAGCCAGCAGAAGTAATCTTAATCATCAAGCCGTTCTTCAACTTGATAACAACGCCTTCATAATCTGGTCCCCACTTACCTTCGTAAGTTTCAAGTTGCTGCTCGAACTTGGCATTCAGAATTCCTTGCTGTGACTCGATGAATTCCCTAACGAACTTCTTCTTTTCACGATCTTCCTTCTTTCTGGAAGTATCTTCAAGAGTAGCAACAATGTCAATGCCGTTTTCACGAGCAAATGTATTGATGTTGTTGTTTATCTTTCTCAATTCAGGACCAACGTTGATCTTGATGTTCTTTTCAACATTCAATTCGGCGTCGTCATACTTAATTGAAGCAGTAGTACCGTTTTTAATCAAGAACTTGATAATTCTTTGAGAATCAGGAAGGGTTTCACCATTCTCATCAGCGACTGTAAACATTACGATAGTCGCATCCTTGCCAAGACGCTTAGGATCATAACGAGAACCGACGAATGTAACGTATCCATCGTCGTCCTTCATTCCCAATTCAGAAATGAATACCTCGCCTGAAATCTTGAATGCGCCATACTTGTCGTAAATTCTTTCAAGGCATTCCTGAGTCTTTTCATCGGCCTTCAAAGTGTCAATAAGATTTGCCCAGCCTGAGGCCAAACGGTTTACTCGTCCATATTTCTTCGTATACTTGTCACGAATGAAGTCAGAGTCGTAGATAGGTCCAGAATAAGACTGTTCAACAAAGAACTCGCCGTTATCATCAATGCCCATTCTGAATGCAGCACCATCAGACTTTTCTGTCATCGAGAAGTTCTTGCCATTGACTAGCTTACCACCATCTTCTTCAAGGAGGTCAATCAAGTCCAAGAATTCCAATGCGCCGAGTTCCTGTGGGTTGCTTGGGTTGTAGAGGTGCTTGATGCCGACACGGTTAGTAGCTGCAAGAGCTTCATCAAGGCGACCTGAAATAAATGTATCAGAGAAGCATTCTCCAATGACGCCATTCTCCTGAGCGCAAGCATAGCAAAGTTCCCAGATCTTATCAGAATATCCTGTTGTCTCCAAGAACTCGTCTTTCGCTCCACGAAGAATCATCTGACGAACTGCAGTACCCGAAACATTCTTTTCGCCGCGGTCAGACAAAGTCAAATACTCGAACTTACCGGGCTTAGGGTCAGATTCGTCAGGTAGCTGGCTGCGTTCAGCTTTATACGGGTTCATGTATCTTCCGTATTCAGCAATACGGTCAGGACCGCAGCAAAGCACGATACGATTTTCTGGGTATTTCTCAGCAATCTCTAGAAGATTAGAAACTACGAAGTTGCTTTCAGCGATGAAGGCGTCAATGATATCATATCCAAGATCCTTAGCGCCTTGCTTAGCGATTTCAACCTTCTGTTCAAGAGTGAACATGTTGCGGTCATTGTCAATAGGCTGTTTCTTGTTAGGAGAAACGATGATGAACTTGCTAATGCCGTTCTTTTCGGCATTTTCTAGCAAGCGGCCGTGACCATACTTTCCTGTAAACGGGCTAAAGCAGCCGTAAGCGACTGCAATAGGTTCCATTCCAGCTTTATACCAATAATCTCTTACTTCAACCTTCTCGCCAACAGAGCCTTTCTTGGTTGAAGTGATTGTCTTCATAGCAACTGGCATCTTATTCTCCCAAAATCATTTTCTTGTAGTATAGACCAAGTGTCATCTTCTCGTCTACGTCATGAACGAACGGACAGACTTCCTTGAACTTAGCGACGATGGCGTCAGCAACGGCCGGATCATCAACCTGCTTGTAAAGATCCTTGGAATACAACTGATAGATCTTCTGAATTTGCTGCTTTGTCAAGAACTTATTCATCAACTGAAGAACGCCGTTGTAAGAATACATCATCTTACGAGTCTTCGGTGTCGGCTTGGCGCCAAACATTTCAGTGAAGATTGTGTTCAGGTCACGGTTCAACGGAGTATCCTTTACGGCATACTCACGGAAGGCAGGCTTGCCATCATACATCACCTGATTTCCTTCAGCGTCTCTTACTGGCTGATACTTTTGTCTTGAACCCTTATTGCCATAAGATCTTGTCGGAACAGTGTCATCTTTGAACGCCTTTGAAGGCTCGTCTTTCTTGTTCTGGAAGACGACACCCGGGGTAGCATAGACAACCTTATAGATGACAGGCAACAAGTTGTTCTTTGCAAGACCCTTAATTCCCTGAGAAAGGTCTTCCCAGTCAGAGTTCTTGGAGAACACATCAAATTCATTAGGCATTCCATTCTCGTCATACTCGATAAACTCGAAGTCCATCTGGATATTCTGAGCGGCAGGCTGGAACATCTCAGGTGCTTCAAAGATATTGTAGAAGTCACCGCCGAATTGAGTTCCTAGGTAAGTAAATCCTGCAAACTTCTTACCTTCATTGGCCTGAAGGAATGCACGAACCTTTTCTCTCTTGTTTTCATCAATCTGAACGTCAACGTCACCCATCTTCGGCTTTACTTTGACGTAATCTTCTCTCTTTCTGTTGAAAAATTCAAATCCAGATCCTGAGAAGATCTTCAATGAAGAAATTGCCTCTTCTGATGGGAAGAGCGGTTCTTTCGCAAACTTGGTGAACGCCTTGTTCAGTTCGTAAACAAGATTTAATAGGCCGTGCTTGAATGCACCATACTGTTCTGGTGTAAAATCAGCAAGTATGATCTTGCCGGCGGTAGCACCATTCTTTGCTTTTGCGTTTCCGCCTTCATTTATCAGATTATCCATTGAAAAGTCTCCCAAAAATTCTTTATTTTATTTATTCAACTTGCCAAGTTCCTTCTCGGTTATGAGTTTGAAATGATAACCGTTATCTTTAGCCCATTTTCTAGCCGCAGTCCACTTTTCATGATTTTTCTTGAGCACATTACACATCTCATGCCATCTATCAATGCGAGATTGTGTAAGTTTCTTGTCTTTCTTTAATTCTGGGAAGACAATCTGGCCGAATTCGTTCAACTGCGGTACTTGACAAAGCGGTTTTACCTCAACAAGCCACTTTTCCTTTTCACCTTGCCTGTTTTGGGTAAGAATGACGAAGTCAGTGATGTATCTGTGTGATTTTCCATCAATGTTTGAGTAATATGGAATCTCAACCACCTCAGAACCCCACTGAAGTACATTCTCCT
>Ga0265298_10006246_pt1 | contig 14755 bp, 14 predicted proteins | sample AusTroGonzalo_MG_3_FD_193486 | JGI IMG/M metagenome (GOLD analysis project Ga0265298, IMG submission 193486) | Bovine rumen microbial communities from tropical cattle in Woodstock, Queensland, Australia - Gonzalo_01 | ecosystem: Host-associated > Mammals > Digestive system > Stomach > Rumen ... | reverse complement strand
TGATCGCATCTGCAGGGATCCCCGACGTCAAGGCCGTCGTCGAGAGGGGCGAGAGATCGCATATCTCCGGAACCAGGGTGAGGATCATCGCCGCCGGTCAGGAGGAAGGCGGCGTTCACGAACATCACATCCATCATAGGAAGCTCCAGGACGTCCTGGACATCATCCAGGGACTGAACGTATCCGCTTGGGTCAAGGAGCATTCCGCGGCGATCTACAAGGACATCGCAGAGGCGGAATCTAAAGTCCACGGTGAACCCGTCGCTGAGATACATTTCCATGAATTGGGCATGCTTGATGCCATAGCGGACATCGTCGGCAGCTGCATGCTTATCGAGAGGCTAGCTCCGGAGTACATCGTATCATCCTAGCTGCGTACAGGATACGGCAACGTGGAATGCGCTCACGGACTGCTGCCGATCCCGGCGCCCGCAACAGCGCTGCTTCTCAGAGGTGTCCCCTCTTACGCAGGGGATCTGGAAGGGGAGTTCACAACGCCCACCGGTGCGGCGCTCATCAGGCATTTCGCAGAGGATTTCGGTCAGCGCCCCAAGATGGTCATAGGAAACATCGGAGTGGGTGTCGGCCACAGGGAGTACAGCATCCCGAACATCGTCAGGGCATTCATTGGGGAATCGGAAACAAAGCTGTTCGAGATCTACGAGATAAACTGCAACATCGACGACATGACCCCGGAGGACCTGGGAAGCATGATAGACCTTCTCTTGGACCAGGGCGCTCTCGACGCAACCATATCTCAGACGATAATGAAGAAGGGAAGGCCCGGGCAGAGGCTCACCTGCCTCTGCCGTCAGGAGGACAAGGAGAGGCTGGCGAAGCTCATCCTGGAGAACACCTCCACCATCGGTCTCAGGATATGGAGAGCGGAGAGGTTCGAGATGTCATCGCATACAGAGGTCTGCCACACTCAGTACGGGGACATCCGTGTGAAGGTCTCCGAAGGCTACGGCATCAGGAAGTGGAAGCCTGAGCACGATGATCTTGTAAAGGCAGCGGAGACCCACGGCGTGACCGTCAGGGACGTCAGGGAAGCCATCCGTTTCGATCCCGCCCAGCGATCAGAACACTGAGTTGCGGCTCCTGTAGAGCAGGTAAACCAGAACAGGCCCGCCTATCACGGCGGTTATAGCTCCGACGGGGAGCATGATGGGATTCACAAGGTCCTTTGCTATGATGTCGGCAATCGTCAGCAGCAGCGCCCCGGTTATCGCCGATGCGGGGATCAGGAACCTGAGGTTGCCTCCCCCGATGAGCCTGGAGATGTGAGGAGCCAGCAGACAGATGAATCCGATGGCGCCCACGAAACTGACGATTATGGCGGTGGATAGACAGGCCAGGACCATCAATACGATCCTCGTCCTGTGGACGTTCACACCTAGAGACAAGGCGGTATCGTCCCCCATACGAAGCGCATCCATGTCCTTCGTCATGTACATGGTCACGATCAGCGTGAGGATCATGGTGATTGCTACGTATGGGATGAACTCGAGGAGCACGCTGTTCAGATCCCCCACGGTCCAGAACATGGCGGCCTTGGTGGCCTCGGCATCGCCGAAGTACTGCGACAGCGTGGTGCATGCGCTGAACACATAGGATATGGCAACTCCGATCAGGACCATCGATGCCGGGGACATGTTCCTTCTCGACGAAGCGAACAGGATGAGCATCGCGGGGACCAACGAGAAGGCGAACGCATTCAGTATGGTGCCGTATCTCCCGACGACGGCGGTGAACCCGAATAGGATTGAAAGTGATGCTCCGAACGCGGCACTCGACGATACTCCCAGAGTGTACGGTGTCGCAAGGCTGTTCCTCAGTATGGTCTGTGTGATCGCTCCTCCGACGGCCAGAGTGGCACCGGCGAACAGCGCCATCAGGACTCTGGGCAGGTAGGTGTTCATGACGATGTGGCTGGTACGGTAGGGGACGTCAAAGGTCCCTGGGAAGAATTGGTTGATGATGACCTCGTAGACTTGGACGGGAGTGATGTTCGTGGAGCTTATCGTCACCGACCAGGACATGAGTCCGACGGTGATGATGGTCACAACGGCGATGTACGCGATCCTGCGTTTCCTCTGTTGCGCTATCTCGTTCCTGGAATCGGTCATTTTCTCTTCCAAATTACCGCCCCCACGTGGACAACGTCCCTACACTCCCTGCGATAATCCGAACGGATGTAGCGGAGGAGGTCGGGATCGTCGGCATCGATGTTGAAGAGCTCGGCGAGCCTGGCTGCCGTCTGCTCCTCGGTCTCGTCCGGCACCGGACGTTTGAAGGCCATGGTCTCGAACTCCGGTTCGAGCCCCAGTTCCTCGCATATGTTGCGTATCATCTCGATGTCCGTATGCTTGCTCACCATGTTGTTGAAAATCGCCATCTGGGCCGCGGCGGGCATCCTAAGGTCGTTGGATGCGAAGACGACTCCGCGTTCGGAGCAGTCCGCCATCCTATGAAGGTGTTTGCGGATGTCCTCCATGAATATGGAGAACGAAGCGAATGCGATGTCGTAGCAAGAATCCGGAACGAATACCTGCCATGTGCTGCGCACGATGTCAATGTTGGAGATTCCGCGGTTATCGGCCTCTGCCCTTAGGGCATCCAGCATGGGCTGGGAGCCGTCGATGGCGGTGACCTTCCTGCAGGTCCTGGCAAGCGGTATGGCCAGACGGCCGGTGCCGCATCCGATGTCCAGGCAGGAATCGGCCCTGCGGGCGGAGATCAGCGACAGCTGCCATTCCGTCATCTCGGCGAACACGGAGTTTCCGCGGACCGATTCGACCCTGTCGTCCCAGAAGCCCTCCTTGTCGAGATTCCTTCTGGATGTGGTCGAGACCTCATGGTTCCATACGCTGTTCCAATCTTTCGACATGATATCATAGAGGAGGGGCGGGTGCCCCTCCGGTTTCAAAGCTGTTTGTAGATGACCACGGCGTCCGTCTTGACGTCGTATCCGGATACTCCGAGCCAGTCCTTGACATAGCTGTTGTGGAGCTTGTAGGGATCCAGGTCGCTGAAGATATCGGGGTTGATGATCTTGGCGATGTATGCGGCCAGGAGCACCCCTCCGCTGCAACCGTTCCTCAGGTCTCCGGAGTCGATGTGCAGGTAATCCGCGCTGATCAGCTCCTCCTTGACCATCTCCTTGTTGTTGGCGAAGGTCCATGCCGCCTTGAAGTCCGAGTAGTCGTTGGTGCAGTATCCATGCGAGACTCCGGACATAGCGGTCCCGGCATAGGTATACTCGACGGTGTGGCAGAAGATGTAGTCCACATAGACTGAGGGGTCATCGTTGAATACCGCATCGTATTGGACGGCCAGGCTGTACTTGCCCTCTGCGGAGTAGCCGCTCTCGCTGATGTCCCAGAGGACGTTGTGTCCACCGGCGACGATAACTGCCTGTCCCTGCGGGTCGTTCTTGTTGTACAGAGTCATGTTGGTACGGGCATCGTCCGAGAGGTAGCTGTTCTGGTAGTTGGTCATGATCACGTGAGGCTTGTCCTCCTCAGCGATGTTCTTGGTCTTGTCCATCAGATAGTTGAGTTGACCGAGGATCCAGTCGACGTAAGCCTCTGCGCGGTCCACCTTGTTTAGAATGTATCCCGCCTTGAGGATTCCGTGCACGTAAGAGGAGTTCTCCGCCGCGATGAGGTCGGGGGTGTACAATCCGAGGTACACGACGTCGCAGTCCACGAGCTTAGTCTGCTTGGTGTAGATGAGGTCGGGATCGTAGCTGAAGCTGAACAGAATGTCCAGGTCGTAGCTGTTGATCAGGTCGTAGTCAGGGGAGTTCATGGAGTACATGTTCTTCACGTTGTTCCTCTGCGTCTCGTTCTGGAAGTAGAAGTCCTTCAGCTGGTATGGAGCGAAGTCCACAGCTACGACCTTGTCGATGACTCCGAGGATCATGCACAGCTCGGTGTTGCAGAAATATTCGGCACCGATGCGGCTGATGTCCGTGGAGACGGTCATGTCCTTTCCGTTCCCGTCGAGGAAACGGATCTCCGTCGCTTTTCCGGATGCGATCTTCTTGATGCATTCCACATCCTTGCTGTCGATCTTGGAATCGTTGTTCACGTCAGCGAACTGGACCGTGATCTTGGGGACGTTTGTCCCTTTAGCCTTTGCATCGATGTATTCCTGAAGGAGCTTGGCATCCTTCTCGTCCACATCGTTGTCTCCGTCGACGTTCCCGAACACTTCCAATCCGTATCCGCCTACGTCTTTCTTGTCGAAGGCACCGCTCAATACGAGATAGGCGGCGACTCCACCGATGACCACGATAGCGGCCACGATGATTACAATGAGCTTAGAGTTCATGCAATAGGAAAGAATGTCCACTTATTTATAGTAACACTAATAATAAAATAGTAACACTATAATATGGCCAGTATGGGTCTATCAGTCAGGGATATGCACTTCGGGTATGCCGAAAACGATACCCTAAAAGGCATTGAGTTGGATGTATGCGACAGCGAGATATTGGGAATAGTCGGACCGAACGGATCCGGCAAAACCACGCTGATCCGTTGCATCTCACGCATCTTGGAACCCAGATCCGGAGCCATGCTATTGGACGGACAGGACCTCATGGCCATGTCCCGCAACGAGATCGCCAAGAACATCTCTTTCGTCCCGCAGAACGTGGTTTCCGATCAAGTGCCTCCATCCGTCTACGAAGTGGTGCTGATGGGCAGGCTGCCCTACGTCACGTGGGATTATTCGGAGCAGGACAAGGAGATCGCCTGGAAGGCCATGGAGGAGATGAACGTTGCGGAGTTCGCTTCCAGACCTTTCAACAGGCTGAGCAGCGGGCAGTCGCAAAGGGTCCTCATCGCCCGTGCGATCGCACAGGGCGCGAAGCTCATCATGCTGGACGAGCCCACGAGCAATCTGGATGTCCGCTATCAATTGGACGTTCTGGAGACGTTAAGGACCACAGTGAAGGGTAAGGGGCTGTGCGGATGCATGATCCTCCACGACCTGAATCTGGCCATGAGGTTCTGCGACCGCATTCTGATGCTGGATGATGGAAAGGTCGAGGCGTTCGGCCTCACAGAGGATGTTCTGACTCCGGAGAATGTGGAGAAGGTCTTCAGAATCTCGATCGATGTGAACCGGGAATACGGAAGACCCAGGATAATTGTGCTGGACTGAATCAGTTCCTGAACTTCCCGTCGACGAACTCCACGGAGTCCCTCTCGCCGTCGGGCCATGTATGGTACCCGGGACCCTGGGCCCTGCCGTACTTGAACTCCGCCTCGTCCTTCTCGCCGTTGGGGTGGGTGAGGATTCCCTTTCCGTGGTACATGTTCTCCCTGAACTGGCCCTCGTACTTCTCGCCGTTGGCCTTGATGTAGATGCCGTAGCCCTCGAACATGTTGTTGACGAACTCTCCGGTGTAACGGTCACCGTCAGCGCAGATGTAGACCCCCTTGCCGTTGAACATTCCGTTCCTGAACTGGCCCTCGTATCTGGCACCGGATGCGAACGTGTAAATTCCGTGGCCCTCGAACGTGCCGTACTGGACCTCGCCGGCGTACTTGTCGCCGTTGGGCATGTTGATCTGCTGAAGGTTTCCCATTTCGATTCCTCGGTCTGTGAATTCCCTTCCCATTATAAACTGTATCTATCTATTACTGCATGGATTATATCTCCAAAACGAACTCCATTCTTCGTGATATCATGGGGAAACTAGTCGAACTGCTGAGACCGAAGGTAAAGCCGATAGCCATCTACCATACCGATTCCAAACCTGATTATGCAGGCGATCCCGGAGAGGGAGGATGCTTCGTGAGCTGCATGCTCCTCCCGGCCATGGAAGGGAAGACCGTCGCCGCGAAGAAGGAGCAGATCGGATGCAAGGGAGCCTGGGACGGATTGGGCCTGGGCGGAGAGGATCCCGAAATGAGGAAGTCGATGGGAGAGAGGTATTCCACCGGCTACGAGGGCAAGGAGGGGAGGCATTACTTCTGCTGCCCCGAGTTGGCCGAGAGCAACTATCTGAGCAAGGTCCCCGTCTACGGCAAGGGGGACGAGTGCGTGGTCTTCCAGCCGATCGACGAGGCGGAGAAGATGGGAGCCCCCATCGAGACGGTGACGCTCATCGTGGATGCCGTGGAGTACTCGGCGATGATGACGCTGGCCAGCTTCTCGCGCGAGACCGACGATTCGGTCGTGCGTTCCGCATTCGGGTTCAGCTGCGAGCAGATCCATGCGATGCCCAGGCAGGAGGGCGAGAGGGAGGTTCCCCGCATGGTCCTGGGAATGACGGAGTTCTTCACCAGGCGTTTCCTGGATCCCGGGCAGATGGCTCTGTCCATGCCGTACGGACTGTACAAGCGTCTGGACGAGGATGCGGAGTACTCGTTCCTCAAGAACGATGCCTGGAGAGAGGCCACCAAACCGAAATGCAGCAACTGCTGCTGATCAGAAGAAGTCGTCGAGGCTCTTGGTCTTGGCCTTGGGCTTCTCCTCGACTATCTTCTTTCTCTTCGGGGCATCGGAGGACTCGGCGAACCTGCCGCTGAAAAGGGTGGCCTGCTGGTTGCCCATGAGCAGGTCCCTCTCCTCCCATCCGAAAACCTCGGTGATGCGCGATGCCGTCTGGGAGAGGCGCTCCGCATAGTACTTGTAATCGGGCTTTCCCTTGAACTCCACACCGCTGACGTAAGGCTCCACGACCTGGGGCGCGGATTTGGAATCCGTGACTATCCAGGACACCTTCATTCCGGGAATGAACTCGTAGCCCATCTCGATGAGCTTCTTGGCCGCCTGGACGTTGGCCATCCTGTCCGGGTTCTCGTATGCGTTGAGGCCCTTGCATGATTTCGATATGACTAGCTCGGATATGTCCACGTTCCCGTTCTTCACATCCTGGATCGTGTTCCTAACCATGGTCAGCGCCTCGTCGTTGCGCTCTTCCAGGATCATCTCGAACAGGTCCGTGAGCATCCTGCTCTGAAGGTCGAAGGAGTCGGACCTCCTGATCTCGTATCCTCTGACCAGCAGCTCCTCGGAGACCTTGGGCCAGACGACCTTGCCGACGTAACGCTTCTTCATGCCGTGGGTGAACATGGGCTCCAAAAGCTTCTCGAACTCCAGGACGCCGCCCTCGACGGAGAACCTCTCGGCCATCTTGTTCCCGAACTCGACGGAGCCCTCCAGGTTGTGGACCGGGGACTGCATGAATATGGAATCCGTATCGGAGTAGATCACGTGGATGCCCTCCGACTCCACCTGGTTGATTATCCCTATGGTGTTCGCCCTGGCGAACGCGGTGATGGCCGCGCCGATGCTCTTGTCGGTGAACCTGTAGAATGTGGATGCGAACACGCCGTAGAACGTGTTCATCAGGACCTTCACCGCCCCCTGGAGACCGTCCAGATAGTTGTGCTCGTGAGGGTCCGTTGTCTGCTTCATCAGCTTCTTGATGCGGTCCCTCTCGGCCATCAGGTCCTCGAGGATCCTGGGCAGCAGGCCCTCCCTCCTCTCCTTGGACATGAAACGGGCCCCCGAGGGGCTGACAATCTCCCCGTCCTCGCAAAGCGTCGTGAAGCAGATGTTCTTCGCAATGATGAGCGAGGGGTACATCGATTTGAAGTCCTCCACGCAGACCCAGTGGTACAGTCCGGGCGTCATGCTGTGCACGTATCCGCCCTCGATCTGGTCGGCACCGGCGATCCTGGCGCCCATCAGGGGGACGGCCACCTTGTGCCTGTCGGCCGAACGTATCAGAAGAGAATCCGCCAGCTGGGACGATCCCGACGTCATGACGTCCTCTATCGTCAGTTTGGACACTGCCGCCAGGTCCATATCCTTGCGGACCGTTCCGACCTCCAGCAGAATGCGGAGCGCCAGCTCGGCGTCCTTGAAGCAGTACTTTATCACCTTCGCCTTGTCGTTGGCCCATTCGGAGTCCATATACTTCGGGTCCACGTCCAGCTTCTGCTCTCCGAGCAGCATCAGCGAGACCGCGTTGAGGGTCTCCTGCTTGGGGCGGAGGGCCTTCTTCACCGCCCACCATGCGTCGCAGACGAGACGTCCCTTCACTCTCCAGAACCTCTCGCTGACAAGTCTGGGCTGGCTGCCGTCCCTTCCCCAGGGGAGGGCGTCCTTCATCCTGTGCTCCTTGGCCCTCTCCATGATCTTGCGGATATCGTAGTTGTCGATGTTGTACCCGGTGATCACATCCGGGTCCTCCTCCCTGATGAGTTCGGCGAACCCGTTTATGATGTCGGTCTCCGCCCCGGTGATGGCCGGGCACTCCCTCATCTCATCCAGGTCCTTGACCACTGAGCATATGGTGTAGATGAACTCATGCTCCACGGAGTTCTCGATATCGAACGACAGAATCTTCAGTCCCGGGTCGAAGGAGTCGATGTTCTCGAAGGAGTCCATCCTCACGATCAGGTCCGTGTAGTACCTCTTCTCGATCGGCTCCCCGGTGACCCTTATGCAGGACCCCATGTCGTTGTCGTAGAAGAAGCGGTGCTGGAAGGATATGTCCGCAGACAGCACCTTGTAGCCTTTCCTCTGGAACCTGTTCTTGTACTCGGAGACCTTCCAGGGGCTCTTGATGGTGACCTTCAGGACGTCGTGCATCTCAGACTTGTACAGGAGGGTGTCGTGCTCCGCCGAGATGACCTCGGGGTCGTCCCTCATCTGCTCCTCCAGGTCGGGCCTGGGGTCCACGGCGAACAGGTACGGCTTGAATCCGTATGCCAGGATGGTGATCGATTTCCTGTCGCGGGTCTTCCCGAACAGCTCGATCACAGGCTCCTCACCGTCTTGCGCCGATGAGGCGCTGATCAGCCTGACATCCCAAGTCCCCATGGTATCACTTGTTGGCAACGATCCTTATGACGTCCCCGTCCTCGAGGACATAGTCCGCGCCCACAGTGCGCTTGGTGCGGGCGTTGACGGCGCGGATGAACTTGTCGCCCAGGTCCGTGTGGACCTTGTAGGCCAGGTCCCTTGCGGTGGACCCGCGGGGCACCAGGAAGGCGTCGGGAAGGACGCGTCCGAAGTGGTCGGTGTACTTGCTCTCGTCCTCCACCGGGTAGACCGTTATGAGGTCCAGCATCTTGAACGCCGCATCCTCTATGCACTTCTGCACTCCGGTCCCGCCGTATTTCTCCATATTGGCCTTCATGTAGTCCAGGGCCTTCTTCTGACCCTCGTTGAGGGTCACTCCGTCCTTGATCTTGAAAGTGCTGTCCCCGGGGGTGTACTCCACGAGGCCGGCTGCCGACGCCTTCTTCAGCGCCAGTTCCGTCTCGGCCATGGTCACCACGCAGATGTCGTTGATGGCCTCGACCTTCTCTATGTTCCCCTCAGGGGCGATGTCGGCCTTGTTCATCGCGGCGATCATGGGCTTGGACTGGGCCCTTATGTTGACGCACAGCTTCAGCAGGTCGTCGTCGGTCCAGTTGACTATGTCCGGGGGCATCTCGACCGACATCAGGGCCTTCTTGACCTGCGCCTCGGTGACGTTGAGGCCGGCCAGCCTGTCCTGTATGATCTGCTCCGGCTTCTGTCCTGTCATCCTGGATGCGCGGGCCATCTTGTTGAATCCGTTTTTGAGGATCTCCCTCATCCAGTACTCTATCTCCTTCCTCAGGAAGGTTATGTCCTCGGTCGGGTCGTGGGACCCCACGTCCCCGGGGACGCCCTCGATGTCCGTGGATCCGCTGACATCTATGACGTTGATCAGAGCATCCGCCTGCCTTAGGTCGTCCAGGAACTGGTTTCCGAGCCCCTTTCCCTGCCAGGCGTCGGGAACCAGTCCTGCCACGTCGAGCAGTTCGACCGGGACCATCCTTGTGCCGTTCACGCACAGGGAGTTGTGGGGCGTGCATGTGACGCCCAGGGTCTTGCACGGGCACGGTGTGCGAACGTATGCTACCCCTTTGTTCGGTTCTATGGTCGTGAAGGGATAGTTGGCGATCTCCACGGGCGCCATTGTAGCCGCTCCGAAGAATGTCGATTTACCAACGTTCGGTTTCCCTACGATTCCTATCTGCATGCTATCGGCCAGTGAATGACTTACGACATAAATGTGCTTTGGCACGAACAGCATCAATCGATCCATATGATACGTTAGTGCTGGATATTATTTTTGTAGGTATTATGTTAAAAGGTTTTACTACTACAGATATTATTTTTGATACGAAACCATTTTCCCATTATGGCCGACCGTCGGATTTTGATTGGAATTGTCGCATGTGTTCTCGTAGCCTGCCTGGCTGCGGGTATTGTCGTCTCTCAGGGTGATCATGATTCTGGCGACAAATCGTTCGTGATAATACATACGAACGATTCTCATTGTCACTATGCTGACGAGGATCATGTCGGATTTGAGACAGTCTCTGCTCTCAGAGAGCAGTATTCCAAGGATTCGACGGTGTTCACTATAGACGCAGGCGATTATCTGCAAGGTACCTCCTACGGCCTACTGTCTTTGGGCGAATCCTCAGTGGAGATCATGAACACGGTCGGATATGATGTAGGGATTCCAGGGAACCACGAGTTTGATTTCTCCTTCGATGTTTTCATGGAAAGGGTCAAGGCGACCAATTACCCGATCATTTGTTCTAACCTGGTGTACAAGGATACAGGGGAGAGCGTGCTGGACGAGTATCTCATTCTAAAGAAGGGCGGTGTAAAAATAGGATTCTTCGGTCTTCTGACTGAACAGATGACCACGAGTCCGTTGCTGGGAGATACCATGGTTACAAACAGCATCGAAGCAGCGGAGCGCATGGTAACAATTCTGAAGAAGGAAGACGTGGACTATATCGTTGCCATCGGACATCTAGGTGTCAAGCGTGAGGGATACACGACATCCGATGTGGTATGCAGCAAGGTCGAGGGCATAGACATATTCATCGACGGCCACTGCCACACCGAGATGGAGGACGGGAAGGTCTGTGACGGTAGCATCATCCTGGAACCCAGCAAGACGATGATAGCTAGTACCGGTTGCTTCGTCAAGAATGTCGGTATCGTCATCTCCGATCCTAACGGCATTACCGCGAAACTGTACCGCGGGCCCGTGCTCCAGAATGAGGCCACTGCCAAGGCGATCTCGGATGTCAACAAGAAATCCGAAGATAGGCTTGATACCAAGATCGGTATCACGGAGATCCTCTTGTACGGAGATCGTCCCGAAATCAGGAATCAGGAGACCACTATGGGCGATCTGGTCACCGACGCTATGCTCATGTCCACGAATTCAGACGTCGCAATCATTGGAGGGGGCACTATACGCAGCTCCATTCAGGTCGGAGACATCACCGTTAAGATGACTTATGAGGTTCTGCCGTTCGCGAACACCATGTGCACCATGAATGTCCCTGGTTCCGTGATATGGGATGATATGGAGTATTCTCTGAGTCTGCAGGGAGAGAGCAAGGGCGGTTATCTGCAGTTCTCAGGGATGACCATAACATATGATCCCAATGCAGAGGTCAATCACAAGATATCTTCGATAAAGATCGGCGGAGAGGAGATAGATAAGAGCGCCACATACAAGATCGTCACCACTAATTACATCGCCGACGGAGGCGACGGGCACGAGTACTATACGAAGTATACTCAGGACGTGGAAGGCGATCTCAACGCTGCGTTCATCAATTACATAGAAGGTCTCGGAACGATAACGGAAACGACCATACAAGGGGACAGGCTAATCGCTGTGTGAGAGATATCAGTGCTTCAGTCTGTAGACAGCGTCAGCTATCTCACCTATCTGCTCGGGCTTCAGCATCTCGACCCTGTCGTCGATGAAGGGGACGTCGTCCCCGGATTCCATCATATGGGCGGATTTCAGGGATGTTCCTATCTTCTTCCTGCGGTGGTTGAAGGTGACCTCGACCACCTTGAAGAAGGTCTTCTCGTCCAGCACCTTGAACGGAGGCTCCCTCGGGGTTATCTTCACCAGAGCGGAATCCACTTTGGGCTTGGGATTGAACCTCGATGCGGGGACGGTCTCCATGATCTCGCATTCCGCCCTGTAGTACAGGTTCACGGTCAGCCTGGAGTAATCGGGGCTCCCGACCATCGCCACCATCCTGTCCGCGAACTCCTTCTGGACCATGACCACGGCCGTCCTGAAGTCGTACTCCAGGAGCTTGAAGATGATCGGCGTGGACACGCTGTACGGAAGGTTGCTGACGAAGACGTCGAACTCCGGGAAAGGGACCTTCACGGCATCGGCATGGATAAGCTTCAGGGAATCGCCGTACGTGCCTGAGATGTACTCCGCGAGGATGTCGTCGATCTCTATGCAGGTGACGTCGTCGGATGCCTCTATGAGCCTCTTGGTCAGGATCCCCAGTCCGGGGCCGACTTCCAGAACCCTGTCGTCCTTCTGTATTCCCGCGTACCCGATGTGCCTGTCGGCCACACGTTCGTCCGTGAGGAAATTCTGTCCCTTGCTCTTCTTCGGGACGATGCCCGTATCGGCGATCAGTCTGCCTGTCTCGTTCATCTGTGCACGAACAGGTAGCGCTTCCTGTCGTCGTCCTCGATCTCGAGGAGGATGCGCGATACGATGAGCTTCTCAGGGGCCTTGATGCCTGTCCTCTGGGCGAGGTCCGCGAAGTCCTTGAACAGGGCCTTCTTCCTCTCCTCGAGGATGATGTTGAGGGACTTCTTCCCGAGACCGGGCAGCTCCTCAAGCAGGTGCTTCCGCATGCTGATGGCCTCTGCCGTGTTGAAGAATGCGATGTACTTCTCCTGGTTGGACATCACGATGTCAGTGATCGCGAACTCCAGCTCGGAGACGGCATTGCTCGTGAGCTCGTCGAACTTCACGCGCCTCTTGACGTGGTCGATCAGGTCGCGCTTCTGCGTCTCGGAATCCTTCCCGATGAATGTCTTCGCGCCGATGGCGACGGGCGCGTTGGGCTTGGCCACGAGCTCGAAGAGCTTGAACTCCTCGTCGCCGAGCGCGTAGCAGATAGGCTCCTTCTTTGTGAATCCCGCGCTGGGGACACCCTGTGGCAAGTAATCAAGAATGTATGCGAACTCTTCCATGGACGAGCCCCCTCAGATGTACTTGCTGACGATATCGATAATCTGGTTTATCTGCTCGTTGCTGAGGTTGATCCTCTCTTTGGAGAAGATCGCACGGACATCCTCCGGATATCTGGGGAGGATGTCCGCGATCTTCACAGCAATGGCATCTGTTACTTCCTCGATCTGGCTAACCTCTTCGATGAGCTTGTTAGCGTCCTCGAGGGAAATGGTCGAGACTTTCTGAGCGTGGTCAAGTGCCGCTTTCTGAGAGGCGAGAAGAACATCCTCGTCCTCGAGCTCTCCAGCCGTACCCTTCCTGCTCTCGGCTATCTCCGAAAGGAGGTCCCTTACTTCTGCCAGTGTGACGTAGCGCTCAGTCATGTCCTTACCTTCAGTTGTCTATGTTCCTTACGAGGTGCTCGGGGCGTGCGACGACCATCTTGGTCTTGTTTCCGTCCTTCACCTTGACTTCGTAGGCCGCTCCCCTCTCTCCGACGACGACTCCGGTGAGTCCGTGGAATCTGGAGAAGGGCATGCCCTTGTGTATGCTGGGGTCGATTATGATGTTGACTTTCTCCCCTTCCTCAAAGGTCTGGAAGGCCTTTGTGATGGGCGAGAGACCGCGTGCCCTTGCTGACTTCTTCAGCTTGTTGCGGGTCTTTGTCCTTGTTCCGCTGGATGCCTGCATTGCTTATCCCTTCATTGTTCTTCGAATTTGATCGCCAACACGTCGAGGGTCTGCACCTTGCACGGGATCCCCAGCCTCTCTGAGAAGCTCGGGACGCTCCTTCCCTCGTCGCCGGACACGAATTCCTTCACGTACGTACCCGAGTCGGTCTCGAGTTCGAGATCGAAGGTATCGTCGGAAATCCATTCGGCCGTGCACCAGTGGATCTTCCTCTTGCGCACGAGGTCCGCACGTCTGTGCTCAACCCTGCGAGGAGTCCTCTGGTCGATGTTGACGTCCTTGAACGATAGGGCAACCTTAGATAACTCCTCTTTATTAACTTTACCGTCCGCCTTAACGCGCACGTGATATACTTTATCGGAGGCCGCGGCCTTGTAGCGCTCCACCGCCTCGCGCTGCACGAACTTCAGTCCGTTGAAGGCAGCCAGATCGGTCTGGTTGGCCCTCCTCTCGAGCTCGTCGAGGTCGATGTACCTGTGCTTGGGCTGGCTGATCTCCAGCACGAAGGGCCTTCCGTCGCCCAGCATGCAGGCGTCGATGTCCTCCCTGCCCATGCCGTGGAAGAAATGCTCCTCGCCGCCGGCCATCTCCAGAGCGATATCGCCTATGATCTCCTGGACCGACGTGTCGTACATCTTCCCCTTGCCGTGGCAGTGGTCGCATCCCTTGCCGTGGCAGACCCTGCATGGCCAGATGGTCTGAGGAATCTCCCTGCTGAACTTGTTGTAGCGCCCGGCTATGAAGACCGGCGATATGTCCAGAGTAATGTCCGCGAAGCGTGTGTCGACGAGAGCCACCACCTGGGGGTTCTTGAACTCCACCGGGCGGTGTATCATGGGGAGCGCCAGTTTTCCGATCTCGCGGTTGAGCTCGGCCTTTACGGCCTCGGCGTTCTCGAGCTCTAAGCTCTCCCTGATCTCCTTCTCCCTCTCGGTTATCTCGGGCTCCACCCTGGTTCCGATGAGGAAGTTGTCGGACTCAACCTCGTTGATCCTCTCCGCGGCCGCCTCGGAGAGGATCAACGAG
>Ga0265298_10006245_pt1 | contig 14757 bp, 5 predicted proteins | sample AusTroGonzalo_MG_3_FD_193486 | JGI IMG/M metagenome (GOLD analysis project Ga0265298, IMG submission 193486) | Bovine rumen microbial communities from tropical cattle in Woodstock, Queensland, Australia - Gonzalo_01 | ecosystem: Host-associated > Mammals > Digestive system > Stomach > Rumen ... | reverse complement strand
CGGTGAGGTGCCGACGGGCGGTGAATCCAAGTTCGATGTAACCGCGATGTACGACGGCGAAGGGCATATCATTGACACGAATGCGCTCGCGGCGGCGTTCGGCGCGGCGATGATCGGGGAGAGCGCGGTTGCATACGCCGTTGACGACGGGAGTGGTGGAAGCGGCGTGCGCGGCGCTCCCGCCCTACCGTGGGGTGCGGTGCCGGTTTATACCAACGCGGGCGAGTACGTTGTGTGGTACCGCGTGAGCAATCCCAACTACGAGGACTTCATCCACGCGGCGAAGGTGACGATCACCAACAGGCCGGTGACGGTGACGGTGGTCGGGCACACGTCGACGTACGATTATGACACAACGGAGAAGGGCGTGGCGGGGTGTGAGGCTACGACGGATGATGGATTGTATGATGTCGCGGCAAGCACGACTTGCGGCGGCGCGCTCGGTGATCGCGCCCTACCGGGTGGGGTGGTGTTTGACGGCGTGGAGGCGGTCCGCACCGACGTGGGCACGACGCCGATGGGACTCGTGGCGGCGGACTTCGCCAACAACGACGCGAACTTCCTCGTGACCTACCTCGTGACGGACGGCTGGGTGAAGGTTGAGCCGCGCGTCATAGGCGACGATCCGGCGAACTGGGACATCCGCCTCGCGCGCAACCCGATGTACGACGGCACGGAGCAGACGGTGCCCATCACGCAGGTGGCGTTCGTGAAGCCCGACGGTAACCTAGACAACATCCCCTACACGCTCTCCGGCAACACGGCCACGGACGCGGGCAACTACGTTGTGCGCATCACCGGCACGGGCAACTACTCGGGCACGGTTGAGAAGGAATGGGCGATCACACCGCGCAACGTGGCACTCACGAGCGGAAGCGCGGAGTGGGTGTACGACGGCACGGAACACAGTGAGACGGCGATTTCCGTGACGGGCGACGGCTTCGCGGACGGCGAGGGCGCAAGCTATTCGGGCTTCCCCGTGGTGCGGCATGTATCCGACGCGGCGACGCCGACCGCGAACACCTTCACCTATGCGCTCAACGCGAACACGAAGGCGGGCAACTACTCGATCACTATGGCGAACGGCACTGTGAAGATGAATCCGCGCGCGATCACGCTCACCGCGCCGACGAAGAGCAGACAGTATGACGGCACGGCGCTGACGTTCACGGCGGCGGAGGTGACGGCGACATTGACAGGCGGTGGGCAGGGGCTGCCCGCCCTACCGGATGGCGAGGCGTTTACGCTTGGCAATTTCGCCTCTATCATAGAGGCGGGGCGCGTGGACGCGACGTTCACGATCGCGGACGGCACGGCGCTCATGAACGACTACGCGATCACGACGGTCGCGGGAACGCTCACGGTGACGCGGAACGCGACGGAGATCACGGTGACCGCCAAGAGCGGCAGCTGGACCTACAACGGCCAGCCGCATTCCCTCCACGAGTACGAGGCGACGAACCTCGGCGTGCTGCAGGCGGGCGATGCGCTGGATGTGGCGTTCAGCGACGAGAGCGTGGTGCTTACGCCGATCGACGGCCCAGAGGGGAACGGGGTGGTCGCCAACGTCATCACCGGCGTGCGCGTAATGCGCAACGGCACGGACGATGTGACGGCGAACTACACGCTCGCGCCGTACGCCGGCACGCTGACGGTGACGAGGCGTCCCGTGACGCTCACCTCGAAGAGCGACACGAAGGCGTACGACGGCACGCCGCTCACGGCGCACGAGGCGACGGTCGGCGGCGACGGTTTTGTTGGCGAGGACGGCGCGAACTACGCCTTCACCGGCTCGCAGACCGAGAAGGGGACAAGCAAGAACGCCTTCACCTACAACCTCAAGAGCGGCACGAGCGCCGCGTATTATGACATCACGAAGGTCGAAGGCGACCTCACCGTGACGGCGGCGGACATCTCGGCTGGCACCGATCAGGACTGGGAGATCGTTCTTGGTCCCGCGCTCGCCTACACGGGCCTTGAGCAGATCCAGACGTTCGCCTCTGTGACGTACAAGGGCCTGCCGCTTGACTATTCCGTGACTGGCAACGCGCAGACGGACGCAGGAAACTACACGATGACGCTCACGGGACAGGGCAACTTCTCCGGCACGCATCAGGTGGCGTGGTCGATCTCGCCCAAGGCGTTGACGCTGACGGCCGAGAGCGGTAGCCGCGTCTATGATGGCACGGCGTTCACGGTGGGAACGGTGACTGCGAGCGGGTTTGTCGCCAACGAAGGGGCCACTTGCCAGTGCACCGGCTCGCAGACGGACGTCGGAAGCTCGCCGAACGAAGTGGGGACAATCGGCTGGAACGCGAACACTAAGGGAAGCAACTACGCGGTCACGAAGGTGGCGGGCACGCTCACGGTGACGCCGCGTCCCGTGACGCTTACGGCGGCGAATATTTCGAAGCCATACGACGGCACGCCGCTCGCGCTGACGGCGGCGGACATAACGGCGAGCGGGCTGGTGGCGGGCGAGTCGTTCACGTACTCCGACTTCGCCTCGCGGACGGAGGCGGGGCAAACGCCGGCGACGTTCAGCTACGCGGCGGGTCCGGGGACGAGCCTCGCGAACTACTCTGTGACGGTGACGGCGGGCCGGACGATCACGATCACAAAGAGCGCGACGGCGATTTCGGTGACGGCGGCGAGCGAGTCGTGGGTCTATGACGGCGAGGCGCACTCCAACCGCACGTGGACGGCGACGAACCTCGACACGCTCCAGTCTGGCGACGTGCTGGAGGTGACGTTCGACGATGCGAGCATTGCGACGACGCCGCAGGACGGTCCGGCGCATGACGGCGTGGTGGCCAACGTCATTACTGGCGTGCGCGTGCTGCGCAGTTCGGGAGGACCGCAGTCCCTTGCGGCCGAAGACGTGACCGCGAACTACTCGGTGGAATGGTTCCCCGGCACGCTCGCGGTGACGAAGCGTCCCGTGACGGTGACGGTGACGGGCCACACGGCCACCTACACCTATGACGGTGAGGAGAAGAGCGTGACGGGCTACGATACGACGACGGCCGATGCCCTCTACGACATCGCGGCGGATACGGTGTTCGGCGGCGTTGCCACGACGAACCGCACGGACGCCGGCAAGAGCGACATGGGCCTGACGGCTGCAGACTTCACGAACAACGACGACTGCTTCGACGTGACCTACGCCGTGACGGACGGCTGGGTGAAGATCAATCCGCTCGACATCGTGGCGGCTGGCGACGAATTCGCCATCGTGCTTGGCGCGAACCCGAAGTACAACGGCACGGTGCAGACGATCGCAATCGATTCGGTGACGTGCGGCGGGTTGCCGGTAACCTACACGCTTGCGGGCGAGAACGCGACGCACGCGGGAATCTACACACTCACGGTGAAGGCGAACGGCAACTTCACGGGTGAGCGCTCGACGACATGGCAGATATTGAAGCGCGCGGTCACTCTCACGAGCGGCAGCGCGAGCAAGGTGTACGACGGCACGGCGCTTGTGAATCCGAACGTGTCCATCACCGGCGACGGGTTCATCGGCCTCGAAGGCGCGACCTTCGACGTGACCGGCAGACAGACCGCTGCGGGAACGAGCAAGAACACATTCACCTACACGCTGAAGGCGGGCACGCAGTCGGGCGATTATGCGATCACGAAGGTCGAGGGCGACCTGACGGTGACGAAGGCGACGTATCCCGGACAGGAGCCGGGTGGCGCGGGCATCCGCTGGAGCGTGGCGGCGGACGCGGCGACGTGGATGTACGACGGACAGGTGCACGGCGTGACGCTGACGGGCGTGCCGTCCGGCGTGACGGCGCATCTTTCCGGCGATACGGCCACGGACGCCGGCGAATACACGGCGAGCGTGACGCTCGACTACGATGCGGCGAACTACGAGCCTCCCGTCGCGCCTGCGCCGCTCGCCTGGTCGATCACGCGGCGTCCGATCTCGCTCCAGACGGTGAACGCCGAGAAGCCGTACGACGGATTCCCGCTTTCTGTTGACGTGGCGAACATAACGCCTGGACTCAGCGGATATGCGGCGGGCGAGTGCTTCGACTACTACGACCTTGCATCGATAACGGAGGTCGGCGAGGTTGCGGCGACGTTCTCCTACCGCGACAGCGCGACGGCGAAGGTTGCTAACTACGCCGTGACGGTGGTAGGCGGCGCTGTGCTGAAGGTGACGGTCGGCGGCGACCAGATATCCGTGACGGCGAAGGACGGCACATGGGCGTACGACGGCGAGGCGCACCGCCTTGCGGAGTGGACGATCGTGAACGCCGACAAGCTTCTTGACGGGCACGCGTTCCAGATCAAGGTGAGCGACGCGAGCGTAATCACCACGCCGCGCGACGGCGACGCGGGCGATGGAATCGTCAGTAACACGTTCGAGTACGTGAGGATCGTCGATACGGCATCTGGAGCGGACAAGACGCGCAACTACAATCTGTTCGTATATGACGGAAAACTGCAAGTGACGAATGCCTGCATCGGCATCGAGATGCTGGATGGCATTGAGCGGGTCGAGAAGGTTTACGACGGCGCGGCGACTGGCGCGGTGGTGACGGCGACGCTGCTGCAGCCGGCGACGGTGAGGTATTGGAACGACGGCGAGGGCGCCGTCGCAACGCAGGAGCCGCCGCAGTTCACGGATGCGGACGAATACACGGTGTGGTATGAGATTACGGCAGACTACTACGACGCCTACACCGGCAGGGTGGATGTCGCGATAGCGAAGAGGTCGGTGACGCTCACTTCGCCAACGAAGGCGAAGCCGTACGACGGCATGGCGCTTACGTTTGGAGCAGGGGAGATTACGGTCGGCGGCGACGGATATGCCGATGGCGAGTCGTTCGTGTTCTCGAACTTCGCGGGCATTGCCGATGCGGGGCGGGTGGATGCGACGTTCGACTATGCGGCTGGCGCCAATACGGACCTCGCCAACTACGAGGTGTCGGTCGTCAAGGGAACGCTGACCGTTAAGGCGAGCGCGGACGAAATCACGGTGACGGCGAAGAGCGGCAGCTGGCCGTATGACGCACAGGCGCATGTTCTGCATGAATGCGACGTCGTCAACGGTGATGTGCTGCAGCATGGCGACGAGCTGGTGGTCGAGTACGATGCCGCGAGCACGGTGACGACGCCGGACGACGGAGAGGTGGAAAACAGAATCGTCTCCGTAAAAGTGATGCGCACGGGAGGGTCGCAGTCCTCTGCGACCGATGTCACGGCCAACTACTCGATAGCCGTCTATCCGGGAACCATCAAGGTGGTGAACGCGAACGTGACGTTCGGTGCGGTCGATCCCGCGACGTTCTCCACGGCGGCTACGTACGACGGCGAGGGACACACGATAGCGGTGACCGCGCCGACGCTCTTGACGACGCCGGTGACGGTGGCGTACTCCTCGACGGGGGCGGGTCCGTGGAAGGGGAACCCGATGGCGGTCGCCGTGACGAACGCGGGAACGCACACGATCCGCTACCGCATCTCCGCGCAGTACTACAACGACTACTTCGGCGAGGCGACAGTGACGATCAGCCCGAGGACGGTGACGCTCCTTTCGGCGAGCGCGGCGAAGGTGTATGATGGCACGCCGCTCAGGAAGGACGAGGTGTCGGTGAAGGAGGGTTCGCTCGGGTTCGTGGACGGCGAGGGGGTCGATGCGACGTGCAACAACGCGCAGACCGGCGTCGGGAAGATCGAAAACGGCTTCACATACGAATTCAGGTCTGGGACGCTCTCCGACAACTACACGATCATCCCGGAGTTCGGATGGCTCGAAGTGACGCCCGGGACGCTCTCCGTCAACGTGGAGCAGTCGAGCTACGCGGGCGTGTACGACGGCTCGCCGCACGGCGTGACGCCGGTATTCAGCGGAACGGGCCTCAACCCGAATGCCTGCGAAGTCACCTACGCGCTTGTGGACGGAGACGAGAGCGCATACGCGGCGGAAGCTCCTACATTCGCGGATGTCGGCATGTACACCGTCTATGTGAAGATCAAGGCGCAGAACTTCATCGTCGCATATACGGCGATGACGGTGACGATAACGGCGCGTCCCGTGACGGTGAACGTGACGGGGCAGACTGGCACGTTCACGTATGACAAGACTGAGAAGACGGTTTCGGGATATGAGGCCACAACGACGGATGCGCTCTACAACATCGCGGCGGATACGACTTTTGGCGGCGTCGCGGTCGTGAAGCGCACCGCCGTCGGGACGACGCAGATGGGCATCGCTGCCGCTGACTTCACGAACGGCAATGCGAACTTCTTCGTGACGTACCTCGTGACGGACGGCTGGATAACGATAAACAAGGCGGGATTCGATCCCAAGGAAGTCTTCGGCGAGGAATACGGCGACAACCCGCTTTTGTGCGAGAAGACGTACAACGGGTCTCAGCAACCTGTGGAGGTGGTGCCGAACTTCGACGAACCGTACGAGATTCTGTGGTCGCTAGACGATGTGGCGGCGGCGCCCTCGCCGTCGCTGGTATCTACGCCTCCCACTCTCAGGAACGTGGCGGACGGAGAGCTTCTAGTGTACTTCAAGTTCGTCACCGATAACTACGAACCGTGCTACGGAAGCGTGATGTTCAGGATTGTCCCGAAGACGTTGACGGACGAGATGGTGGTGCTGTCTGACGAGGCGTTCTACTATGATCCCGGCAGCACGGTGAAGAAGCCTGCCGTGACGGTGGCGGACACGAATGCCGTAGGCGAAGTCATCTCCACTGAAAACGACTATACGATTGCATACGAAGAGGCTACGGCAGCGGGTGCAATACCGGTGACTGTTACGGCAAAGAACAACTACATCGGTACGGTGACGAAGACATTTCCAGTGCTGAAGCGTCCGGTTGCTCCGCCGGTGATTGGGGCGAAATCGTACACAGGAAAGAAGCAGACGGCATCAATTCCAGACGATGACCGCTGGATAGTGGTGCAGAACGATGGCGGGATTGACTCCGGGGAGTATCCGGTGGTTTTGAGGCTTACAAATCCGGACGACTACAAGTGGAAGGGCTTCGGCGACGACGAGGCGGAGTGGACGGGTGTCTTCGTGATCCGTCAGGGCGCAAACGGATGGTCGCGGAATCCCGGCATTGCGAGCTGGACGAACGGCGAGACGCCGAGCGAGCCGGTGATGGGAACTCCTCGTCGAGGGACGACGTCGTATGTGACGTACAGAAGGCGCGGTGCGGATGTCGAGACGGCGACGCGGGAGCGTCCGTCGCGCCCCGGACAGTACACGGCAAGATTTGTTGTGGAGGAAACGGCCAATTATGCGGGAACCTACATGGACGTTGATTTCGAAATCTACCGTGGTGCGGGCGACACGCAGACGGAGACTGAGACGACGCCAGTGCCGGTGCCGTACGTCTGGCTCGACCCCTATCTCGCGAAATACGGCGCTGGCGACTACGAGGCGGCGGGCAAGGCCAAAGGCCGCAACGGACGCTTCCTGTGGGAGTCGTACGTGGCGGGGCTGAACCCGGAGGAGCCGACGAGCCAGTTCACGGCGATGATTGAGATGCAGTCGGATGGCACGCCGAAGGTGACGTGGTCGCCTGACTTGAGCAAAGACGCCGTGCCGCGCACCTACACGACGCTCGGCAAGGCGACGCTGCTCGACGCAACCTGGACGCCTGTGACCGAGGCGAACAAGGCGCAGATGCGCTTCTTCAAGGTAACGGTGGAGATCAAGTGATGAAGATGTTTTTTAACCACAGACTTTCACGGACGACGCTCACTAACGTTCGCGTTGGTAGGGCGCGGACTCCGGCCGCGCCGCACATCGCCACGCCTGGTAGGGCGCGATCACCGAGCGCGCCGCATTGGATCGTCGCCGTTTGCACATTCTTTGCCCTCGCTCTCTCCTCCTTTGCCGCCGATCCGGGCATCACGGTTTCGGCGCGGCAGAGGTATCCGTGGAACGGGCTCGTCGATCTCAACTTCACCATCACCGGCACGAGCGGCACGAAGTACGACACCTCCTTCACGGCGAAGGACATGGTTGGCAACACCAATATTACAATGAAGACGATCCGCAAGGCAGGAGGTTCCGCAGCCGCTATGAAGGAGGTGCTTCTTCCCGGCAGCTATAATTGGGTTTGGGATGCCGCCGCCGATTTGCCGAAGGATTTCCAATGCGACCGCGTGACGGTGACAGGGACGGCGCTGGAGATGAAACTGTACATGGTGATTGATCTTTCGTCTGGTTCAAATTCAAGTTCGTATCCCGTGAGTTATCTTGATGCTGTGCCGAGTGGCGGATGGGGGAGTGCATACAAAACAACGAAATTAGTGCTGAGAAGAATTGGGGCGGGATCGTTTATAATGGGGGGGGATCAGACGGTCCAGTCGCACCGCATGACGTTCACGAAAGCATTATATTGCGGAATATTTGAGGTGACTCAAAAGCAATATAAGCTTATTACTGGAGAATCTCCCTCACATTTCTCTGGTGACACGTTGCCGGTTGAGATGGTGAGTTATAATGCGATCCGTGGCTCTTCTGATGGGTCAAAATGGCCATCTACTTCTGATGTGGATTCGTTCTCGTTCATGGGGAAATTACGGATGCGCACGGGTTTTTCTTTTGACTTGCCGACGGAGGCTCAATGGGAATATGTATGTCGCGCGGGTACTACGACGACATATTATTGGGGAAATTCTATGAATGCCGCATATGTGTGGTACAGTGAAAATTCCAATGGCCAGACGCATGTTGTAGGTACAAAGGCGGCGAACGCATGGGGTCTTTACGACATGAGCGGTAATGTTTGGGAATGGTGCCTTGATTGGAGTGGTACTCTGGTTTATGGCACAGATCCCAGAGGGCCATCATCTGGGGCGACGCGGGAGAGACGTGGCGGAGGGTGGAGCCATGACACAAGTTGGTGCGCGTCCGCATATAGAGCAGCGAAAAGTGCTGGTACAATAGCTAGTAATCAGGGTTTCCGCATTGCTTTAACCCTGTCAAACTAATTTGTTAAGGACAATAGGAAATGATATCTTCAATTATCAGAAGTAGCTATTGGGGTGCCAATTGGTCCGATGTCATTACACTTTTCAGTGTAATTATTGGAGGTTTGTTTGCATTGTGGCAATGGTGGCGAACATGCCGCGTGTCGCGTGCAGAACATCTGAACGCGATTTTGGAGCGGTATCGCGATAAGAAGATGACGGATATGTTTTATCGTCTTATCAACAATTCTTCATACGGAGGTGAAGATTCAGAGGTGTTTTATCGAGGCGGACTGCGCTTTGAGACCATTAAAGGGAAAAAGAGTCCTGACGATGACATTTGCGAAAGCGACATTGATTCAATGCTTACATTGTTTTCACAAATATGCTATGAGCATGAGTGCGGAACGATAAGCACGCAAGAGTTTGCTTTTTTCTGTTTCCAGATACGAAGAACGTTAGCTCATATACAGTTTAAAAAGTACCTCCTTGATTTTGCCAAATATTGCGGGCGATATGATGTGGCGTTTCCTTTTTTAGCGTTATCACGTGAGGGTATTAATGTTGATCGTAAACACTATGAACGGATTTTGGATTTTGTCGATAAGGGTGCATTCAGAAAAGCAGTAGACAAGGTGAAGGAGGTGTTGCCATGAGAACATACGTTAAGGCAATTCGTTATAAGTGGGCCTCGGATAAAACGACCAATGGAAAAGAAATCCTTCCGTGTGTTGCCTGTGATAAAAAGTGCCAACAGTCTAATTGCGAGAAACTTAAAAACTGGCTTCGAGGAATGGACGAGAGTTCCATCGAGTGGGAGTCTCGTCACGACGGGCTGGTGATAGCGCGAATGGTTTGTAGAACTGTTGTCTGGTTGGCCTTCGTCGCTTTGCTGTGGTATGTTGCCTCCAAATTTGGCAACAAATAAACACAATGTTCTGCACATCCCCCATCCTCGCGCCTAGTCGCTCGGTTTTCCACGTCTCGTTCGGCGGGGGCGGAGGGAGCTTCGCGGGGAACGGACGGGGACAAGCCCCTGAACCCCAGAAGCGGCACGGGAGGCGCGTGTTGGTCTGTGGGTCATGCGACCTTGCAATGAAAGGAAACAAATGAAAAAAACAATGAGACAATGGTGGGCGGCAGTTGTTGTGGCCCTGGGTTGCATGGGTATGGCGCTTGGCGCCGATATCCAGTATGTTGCAGACAACGGTGGCGGTGAATACTGCGGCGTCGGTTACGGCATCAGCGTGAGTGTGTCCGCGCCTGGGAGTGGATATGCGATCAAGTACGCTGAGTCGTCGACCGGACCATGGCAAAACACGCCGGTAACATACACGGATGTATGCAGCGCAAAGCCTGTTTACTTCCAGGTATCGGCGGATGGTTACACGACCGTCGTTGACTCGCGGACTGTGACGATAACTCCGAAGGCGCTCACCTCCGACTACGTGTGGCTGGTGCTGCCGCCCGAGGACTACGTGTACGACGGGACGGAGAAGACGCCCGACGTCGCGTGCGGCGACGGCAACCCGTCTATAATAACGACGGACGACTTTGATGTCTCCTTCACCGCGAACGTGAATGCCGGCACGGCGACCGCGACCTTCACAGGCAAGCGCAACTACGCGGGCGACGTGACGGAGGACTTTGAAATCCTCAAGGCAGACAACGGCTGGAAGGTGGAGCCGACAATGCCGGGCTGGACGTATGGCCAGGCGGCGTCGGAGCCGTCGAGTGTCGCGTCCAACGGCACGGCGGTGGTGACATACCGCGACGGCGAGGGCGCCGCCGCCACATCCAAGCCTTCCCTCCCTGGCGACTATACTGCGACGTTCACGGTCGCGGAGTCGCAGAACTACAATGAGCTTACGAAGGACGTCCCGTTCACGATCTCGCCTGCGACGATAAACTTTGTCGCTGATAACGTCAGCGGCGAGTACAACGGCTCGGACTATGGCATCGACGCGACAATCAGCGTGTCCGCTCCGGCGAGCGGAGCGGTCGTGAGGTATTCTACCGCCGAGACTGGTCCGTGGCAGTCCGACCCGATTCTGTACACGAACGCCTGCGCTGCGGTGCCGATATTCTTCGAGATCTCGGCGACGGGCTACACGACGATCACGAACTCCCGCACTGTGACGATCACGCCGAAGGCGCTGACCGCGGACTATGTGTGGCTGGTGCTGCCGACAGAGGACTACGTGTACGACGGAAATGCGAAGGTCCCAGACGTGGCGTGCGGGGACGGGAACCCGTCGATCATCACCACCGACGACTTTGACGTCGCATTCGACGACAACGTGAATGCCGGCACGGTGACTGCGACCTTCACTGGCAAGCGCAACTACGCGGGCGACGTGACGGAGGACTTTGAAATCCTCAAGGCCGACAACGGCTGGATCACCGAGCCTTCGATGCCGGGCTGGACTTATGGCCAGGCGGCGTCCGAGCCGACGAGCGTCGCGTCCAACGGCACGGCGGTGGTAACATACCGCGACGGCGAGGGCGCCGCCGCCACATCCAAGCCTTCCCTCCCTGGCGACTATACTGCGACGTTCACGGTGGCGGAGTCGCAGAACTACAAGGAGCTTACGAAGGACGTTCCGTTCACGATCTCGCCCGCGACGATAAACTTTGTCGCTGATAACGTCAGCGGCGAGTACAACGGCTCGGGCTATGGCATCGACGCGACAATCAGCGTGTCCGCTCCGGCGAGCGGAGCGGTCGTGAGGTATTCTACCGCCGAGACTGGCCCGTGGCAGTCCGACCCGATTCTGTACACGAACGCCTGCGCCGCGGCGCCGATATTCTTTGAGATTTCTGCCACGGGCTACACGACAATCACGAACTCCCGCACGGTGACGATCACGCCGAAGGCGCTCACCTCTGACTACGTGTGGCTCGTCTTGCCGACGGAGGACTACGTGTACGACGGAAATGCGAAGGTCCCAGACGTGGCGTGCGGGGACGGGAACCCGTCGATCATAACGACGGAAGACTTCGAAGTGTCCTTCGACGACAACGTGAATGCCGGCACGGTGACTGCGACCTTCACTGGCAAGCGCAACTATGTAGGCACGGCGACGGAAGAATTCGAGATAAAGAAGGGGACGTTGAATGGCGGCGAGGAGCCTGGTGGCGGGACAGTGCCGACAGGCGGACTTTCGAAGTTCGATGTGACAGCGGAGTATGATGGAACAGCGCACACTGTTGACGAGGATGCGATTCTGTCCGCCTGGCAGGGTGTTAATGCAGATGTGGTCGTCGAGTACGCATTGAGCGACGACGTGACAGATTGGAATGCCGCGCCAGAGACATTCGTCGATGTCTGCGAGACATCGATTTGGTATAAAGTTTCGCTTGCGAACTACAACGATTTCATTCACGAGGTCAAGATTACGATAACGCCGCGCAGCATTGTGAATGCGATGATAGCGGCGATAGAGGATGTGACATACGCCGATGTGCCTGTGGAGCCCGTGCCGACGGTTACGGACGGCGACCCGTCGATCATCACGTCCGACGACTACGATGTCTCTTATTCCGGAAATAACGAGCCTGGGCAGGCGACGCTGACATTGACTGGCAAGCGTAACTATGCTGGCACGACGAATGTCAACTTCACGATTCTTGCTCCTGCGGTGACGGCTGCAGGTCTGGCGGCCGATATCGCATGGAAGCATCTGAAAGCAACGGGCACGTACTTTGCGCAGCTCCGGGTGACATGCACGAATGGACTTGCCGCTGGCGTGAGCGATCTGAAATTCATGTTCGCCGACCGCATGGGCACCGATGGAACGCTTGAGGCAGCGCTATGGAACTCGCAGAGTCGTGGCGCTAATCAAAACACGACAACGCATGGAGGCGAATCTTATCGCTATGTCGCGCTTGACCCCTCTTTGATTACGGCTGAAAATGTGCCGGTGACGTTTGGAATTTCCAATGCTTCTGCTTCGACAATTCCAGTTGCGGACCGAACCATAGAGATGTATGTTCATCGGCGCGTCGTGCCGCAGACGGGCAACGAGGGCGCGGCGAAGGTCGGCGACTTTGTCGGATATGTGGGCTGGAAGTCCGGTGGCGGCACTTTTGCCATTCCGGTGGTGGCGGGAGGAAGTTCGCTTCATGCTTCGCTTCATGCGATGCAAACACTGTCGGCGCCGCTTTCACGGCAGCTGCTCAACACGGCACTGGCAGTGGGCGTGCCGATGTCGCCAGATTCAAACCCATATTGCCGCTTGACGGAGTTCAGCACCTCCGGGGAGATGCTTTCGGGCAAGGTTGAGGTTGGCGCGGAAATCAAAGGCAGAGAGCAGAAAGGCGCACTTGGCGAGAACGCAGTGGTGACACTGCTTGGCGCGAAGTCGCCGGCAGGGCCGTTCTCCGAGGTAGCCGCCGTTTCTGTGTCCGAAGATGGGTCGTTTAGTTTGGCGAAACCAGCTGATGTCGCATTCTTCAAGCTGCGCATTGACATTGTTGAAATCGCTGAATGAAAAAGGAGGTATAGAAAATGAAAAATCAGGTTGTTCTTGCTGTTTGTTTGCTTCTAGCGAGTTCGGTTGCCGCTGATGGATTCAATACGTCATTGAGCAGTGGTTGGCGGCTTACTGTTGGCCCTCAGTTCATTTTCGGCGCGAAAGGGCGGCTTGGCGTAAGGAGCGGCTCCGTCCCCGTTCCTTCGGCGTCGTCCAGCAGTACAAGGGGTGCGGCGCGGGCCAGGTCCGAAGGTAATTCCGCGGGATCCGGGCGCATGGATTTTCCAAATGGCGCCTACATCGATCCAAATGACGCGGCCGGAGTATCGGGCGAGACGTGGAACTGGCATGTGCCGGCAGGGCAGCTGAACGGCGGCACAATGTCGTTTGCAAATTCGTACGCCGAACAATCGACTGTCTATGCCGTGAACGGCGGAAGAGACAAGGATGACGGCTATTCGGTCGGCGCAAGCTTTGGACTTGACCGCACTGTCTGGAAGTTGGGTGATTTTGGCGTGGATGTTGGTTTCAACTTCGCGTTTTTTATCAAGGACAACTGGTTCAAGGGACACTCTGGCGGATACACGCGCACTGACACCTACAAGTCCGGCACCTATTACACGGACGTGGATCTCGGCAATGCGGCTGTATTGGCCGACCCTTGGACGCAGAATCCGGACGGGTCGTATGGTGCGGGAACATACGACGGGCCTGGCCCCGTTCTCAATCTTGGCGAAGTGTCCGTTGCGCATCGTTGGGGCGCAGAGCAGTCAAGAACCGAGACGACAGCATACGGCCCGTTTTCTATTCGAGGCGATCTTCAGATGTACGAGTTCCAGTTTGCGATAAAGCCATATTATGAGTTGACGGAATGGTTTATGCTGCGCGGAACGCTCGGCGTTGGATTCGACTATCGTAATCTAGACGTAAGGGTTTCTGGGTTGGGCGGCAATTCTGAGCGTGATTGGGATTGCTACATGATCTGTGGTCTTGGAGGGATGTTCCACTGGGAAAGCATCTGCATCGGCGTTGATTATCTGCGCAAGGTGTTTGACGACGACATGGACGTGGACACCCGGTACGTAAACGGCAGCATCAGCAACGCGAAGTGGATACTGCGAGCCTACGTCGGTTACGAATTCTGATTGCCTATCGGGCGAGATGCGGTTTTTCAGGGTCGAGGTCGAGATGGAGTAGGGGCGGCGTGAAAGGGGCTTTGTAAGTTAAGTGTCAAGGTGGGCGGGCTGGAGAATTTGCACTTTAGCCCCTTGTCACAATGTCACTTTGGTGATATAATACGCAGTATGAAAATTTTTCATGG
>Ga0265298_10006244_pt1 | contig 14757 bp, 16 predicted proteins | sample AusTroGonzalo_MG_3_FD_193486 | JGI IMG/M metagenome (GOLD analysis project Ga0265298, IMG submission 193486) | Bovine rumen microbial communities from tropical cattle in Woodstock, Queensland, Australia - Gonzalo_01 | ecosystem: Host-associated > Mammals > Digestive system > Stomach > Rumen ... | reverse complement strand
TCAAGAAGAATACTTCCAAGTCCAAGGAAGGATTCAAAAAGAAAAATCATAACCGTAGAATAGGGCAAGTTCCATTCTACAAGTTCAAGCAAATCTTGTCATACAAGGCACTACTCCACGGAAAGCGAGTAGAAACAGTTTCTCCGTTTATGACAAGCCAGACCGACTGCACCACGGGCAAAAAGGACGGCATCCGCAAGAACCGAAGATTCTATTGCAAGAACGGAATTGTATTGGATGCCGACTGGAACGGTGCGGTCAATATCGCTCAAAAGAGCAAACATCCCTTCTCGTTCAAGATGCCCCTAGACGGTACTCTGAAAACTTGGAGGGCAGGGTGTAAGTCAACCACCCAATCGTACATCAGTCTCCCTGCGGAAACAAAGGGAGCCGTACAAGCTCACGCCCTTTAGGGCGTGGGTAGTTGACACGCCTCCGCCATCGCCTTCGATATTTCCATTCCCTCAAACATGCAGGTCTCCTTATTTCTTGCGATGCTTGTAGTATTCCATCTGTGCCAGATGGCGGTCGGCCGCTCCCTTCGTAGTGTTAGACGACAGAATCTTCCCGGTCTTATGGGAGACTATCGTCCACGGGGCGAGCTTTCCCCTGGAATCCCGGTGCCCCTTCTTGTACACGACAGTCTCTACCAGCGTCTCGCCGAGTAGAACATATCCCTCGTACAGGGCACGCGCTAGGGTTTCCGGGAGGTCCCGGAAGCATCCCTGTCTGAATCCTTCAATCTTCTCGTCCATCTGGCGAATATACGTTTTTACGCAGTTTATATCCCGTTTTTGCTATATTTGTTATACCATACATTTTACGGGAGCCACAAATTGAACTATCGCGCGATATACGACGCATTTATCGAGGACCGGAGACAGCATCCGACAAACGAAGTATACTCAACTGTGCACCACATCCTGCCTAGAGTATACGGCGGCACCGACGACCTCTCGAACCTAATCAGGCTCGGCTACCGAGACCATCTCTTCGCTCACAAGCTGCTGAAGCGCTTCGGAATGTCAGTAACCGCCTGCAAGGAGTTCACGCGTATCCTCGAGCGCAGGCACCGTGCACAACTGGCCACTGCCGCCCAGCAGAAGAACGCGAGCGGCAAGCTGAACCCAGTCAAGGCAATCCACAAAATCTTTACCGAGAACCAGAAAACCATCGATGCCATGATTGAAACCTTCACCAAGGATTTTCATGAGCTGTTCCGCGAAACAATTCCCGGATACTACGTAGAGCTTACCCGTTCCAAGAAGTTCATGAACATGATGCGGGACACCGCCGCACACATGAAGCTGTACTTGACCCCGCAGCGCACAAGTCCACTCCCGGACAACGAATTCATCTACATCACCCGTGCCGGAAAGTCCATAATTCGCTCCGCCATTATCAGCAAGACCGGCCGCATTCACCAAAGATTTATAAAGTCCAAATACTGGCAGGGACTGACCCACCAGTTCATCTATCCGGCACTGATAGAATGTGTCGAGGCCAGGACTGTCGAGTTGAAGAACGGGACTTACACATTGCCTAGGGACGACAAGTTCACGGCGTTCGCATCCGACCTCCTTTCCCCTGCAATATACGGATATTATAAGGTCACCCGGATGCAGCCAGGTACGTATCCAATAGAAACGATAGTCAATAACGCAGTCCTGGGGATGAAGCGGATGATGGTGCAATTCGCTCTGACGAACTACAATGACGACGCCAGCCTGATGATGGCGGCATTCGGAAACACCAAGTACCCAAGCCTGGCGTACGATGCGGCATTGAACGATATCGTAGAGTACCTGGCATACACGCCGAACAGGAAGGACGAATTGAAATCCTTGCTCGTCGGCCATATGATGCAATCGGTCAGTGGCGGAACTTCACCATCGGATTGCCTGGACATCCGGCCCGTACTGCAGTATGCCGCGACACTGTTCACACAAAAGGGAGGAACCGCATGAGCGCAGAGGCAGAATACGAAATCATACCTTCTCACGAGCATGTCCGCATGTTCGAAATCAAAATAAAAGACAGCACCGATTTCTCGTTCGTGTACCACAAGGAGCACGCCGACGAATTGCCGCGCATGCTATATTCCGTTGCTTCCAAGTACGGTGGAGAATGGTTACTCAAGAAAGACGAGATTAGTGTAGATAACATCGTCGAGGAATGGATAACATTCTACGATGTCGAGCTCACCGAGGGTGTCACTTACCACTGCTCGTTCTTCATGGATTGGGACAACGAGCATCTCTCGGTCCGCATACGGAATCGCGAAAGCGACTTCAAGAGTGCTCTCACTAGCCTGTGTCACGACATTGAGCGTTTCGAAGAGGAATGGGGTAAACTCACCCCGGAAAACTTCAAGATACTCGAGGAAACCATCCTCGGGTTGAAACCTCAAGACGATACCGGCAAGACGAACTCATGAGTCAATGAACTGCCCACCGGCTAAAGACCGGTGGGTTTCGAATATTCCGGTTATCGCTTGGGACGACTCCTAGCCTTATCAAGAGGAAGTTCCGGGATTTCCTTCGACTGGACGAACTTCAGTTTCGTCTTGCACATCTCGTCAAGCTTCTCGACCAGCTCCTTCATCTCTTTGCTCCTGTCCCATCCACATACCAACGGGTGTTGCGTGTCATACCTGTTCGCTACTATGCGAAATGCGTCAATAATCCCGCTATGCCTAAGCAACGCCGCGGCGCCCACATAGGCCGGCGTTTTGGGATGTGCAAGAAGCATGGTCGCTAGCGTGTCGAAGCGCTCAAACATTTTGCCATCATGCCGTTTTGCCATGGCATTAATGACCTTGGACTTATCGTCATCCGTATCTACGGGTCTTTCCGAGAACGGAATGAATTTCATCTCATAGAACTCGATAATAGCCCTGGCAACCTCGACGATGAACGGAGCGAACTTTTTAGACTTGGAATACCTTTCCAAGTTGGCGCGACTCACTATCTTCTCCAGTTCCTTTTCCTTATTGATATCGAACTCGTCATCTTCTCGATTGTCGAGCTCTCCAACTTCCAGGTCAGTTACCATGTTCTTCGGAATGAGGCCGAAACTGTTAAGCTGCTTCGCCCGCTCAATGCTAATCTGGTATTTCCCGGACTCAATCATGTCCTTCAGCATGCATGAAAGCTTCGATATGATATGTCTGCGACGCATCCTTGTATCTGTCGCCACGCTTTTCACTCTCGTCGGTTCGGTAGACGGGTCCAGCAAGTATTCGGCGATGTACTCGTAAAAGTCATCCTCGCCCGGTAGACGGTGTTCGATACCCGGTATGGTGTACATTCTGATGAAATACTCCTGTGAGCCGGCAACAGACACGTAGTCCGGCCATTTTTCCTTCGGTATGCTGACCAGAGAACGCGAGGTAAGACAGTCCATGACATTGTACGTCCTTCTACGTAGTGCCTCGTAGAACAACTCGTTGAATATGTCATCGCCCTTATCCGGGTACCCAATACGGCGATTGGCCTCGTTGAAAACCATGTACGCTGGTAGCAGGTATGTACGGCTTCGGTCATACTCGTCCATCTCCCGCCATCCGGTTTTCAGGATATCTACCAGGCTATTGCTGAAAATCGAAATAGGACCACTGATGTTGGTATGCTCTATCTGGTCCGCGAGTTCGAACACGAACCAGGCAACTCGAACCGGTGTAACATGCCTCATGATTTCCGGATATTTTCCGATTGCGATTAGCGCGGCTGCCTCCGGCGCACTCAGGAACGAATTCCCGCTCGTCTTGCCGGACGTTATCTGCTCCAGCGCCATTTTGGCAACGCTCCCTTCGTCTGCCTTAACCTCATTGGAGCAGCAGAAGAATGCCAGCTTCAATGTTGGTCGAAGCTTCTTGACGATATCGGCGTATTCCGGGAACATCTTTATTACTAGGTCCAGGTTCGCTACGGTATTCAGCATGTTTCTGGCATCCAGCTTCTTGTGCGTCTGTGTGTCGATGCACATGTTAGTGATTTCGCGTGATGTCAACCCGTCTAATATTGGGTCTATCCGGGGGCGACCGATGCTGAGTGCCTTGTATACGGTATTGTTCGCCCGGAACCCGTCCATGCTGGTTATCTTCTTCCTTATGAGAGCAGCCAACTGTGGAGGGATGTCTATGTCGCTGAACCGTATGAATATCTCGAGCCACGGGTTAAGACACACTCCGTTCGTCACAGCCGTCGCACTTTCGCGAGAATCGTTGAATGCTCGAGCCACGAATTCCGGGTCTGACATCAGCGTCCTTGCGATATCGTGTATTTTCTCCGGCGGGTTTGCCGTGCTCAGGTATTTCCCTAGCTGTTTTAGTGACTCTGTCCAGGTATAGTATAGGTCGCTATACTCTTCCATAGTTTCGGATGAATTATGTCTGCGCTCGGCTAACTCACTCGGTGTCTTCCCTTTAACTGTGTCTATGAGCGTATTAATCAAGTCCGGGGCTATGCGAAACGTGCCGACTTCGCCTGCAATGGAGAGCAACGTGTCCATGTTATAGGGCTGCTCGGCGATGAAAATTTTCTGCATATCGTCGTCAAGCAGTTTGATGTCATAGTTGGCAAACTGCGCCAGTGAAAGCCGGTCTGCATGTATCAACTGTTGTAGCTCCGCCTTTGTGAACGGGCAACCGCCGCATACGAAACAAATGACATCGAACGGGTTGTCCCCGAACGCGTTCAGGTTTCTCTTCGAACCGAATCTGTTGGCGTAGTCCCGCAACAAACTTCCCATTTGCGGGTAATTGCTTGCCGCATCCATCAAAGTCATCTTATTGCAGTATATGTTCTTTAGCTGGTCTACCGTTATTAACCCGTTATCTAGCCCTTTTTTCCATAGCATTATCAGCTTCTCGGTATGACCCATCAGTTCCGGGCGGTTTTCCTGGATATAGTTGACAAATTCCGGGTCCTCGGATACGAAATCCTTAACACCGTAGTTGGAATGGGTAGAGTAACCGTAGTCGTACCTGTGTCCCACGCCGGTCGCCTTGTTCATGAGGAACCACTTGACGTATGGCTGAATCATCGCACGATACTTGCTCGGCTGGTTACCCCATGATTTCGATTCCTCTATCTTCCCGTCAGGGGACAGGATTACCGTAAGGTACGCCTTCCCGGTCGCATCGCGCAGTTCCCAATACTGGTTGTTGCTATTCTTGTCCGGGGTGTTCCCGCAGTGATGCATCGTCTTGAAGGTGATGCTACTCGGTATGTGGCTCGCAATGGAGCCGTTCTCGTTCAGGGCATATACCCATCGGAATCCGTCAGGGAATTCATGATACACCTTCACCCGGTTCCATATCGCCTCCTCGTCCGGGGTAAGGTTCGGGTACACCTTGTTGGAATTTTCAGTGTGCTGCACGGCATGGCCGAGCGCCGCGCTTGCCTCTTCCGGTGTACTGTCGCTGTTGACACTGGCAAAGAACACCGTATCCAGGGTGTTTCCGATGTAAAGGTCGTGAATCGCGTGCAGCTTGTCTACTGTGGTGAACCCGGGCTGCCTTATCTCCATGAGGTACAGAAGATTTAGCACTTTCTGCGCCGCCTTCTGGCTCAGTTGGTTGGACATGTCCTCCTGGTTCCACAGAGCCTGTACATTCTCCTTGGCCATCTGGAACCGCTCAGGTTCCCCAAGCCTGGCAGCTTCGGAACGAAGGTAGTCGGAATTTATGTTCCTTGCCTCAAGCAAGGAAATCGCCGCTCTCACGGCTTCGGATAGTGGCGCTGGTAGTGAAAGTGACGCGATTTCGTTCTTGAAGTTCTCCATATCCGGGAGTTTATATGGCAACCGCTCATGCCATATTGTTCGGCACACGGCATTTGAGATTCGGGTAGCGTTTTGCCCATTTTTCGAACCCCTTCCGTGCAGCCTGCAGGATGTCAATTATTGCGGATTTTGGCACTTCAGGAATCATCCGGTTTATGTAGAATCTACCCTCTCCAAAGGATGCCGACTCATCAGCAACATTGCCTATAATTATCCCCCCGAACAGAATAGCATTTGTGTCGAGGATTGGCTCATCGAATTCGAACTCCCGGAATACTTCGCCATCGACATTGGACACCACCTCGTCAGTCAGTGCAGCGCTCGGCGTAGAGACAGCAAAATAATACCCGACGCGAGGATTTCCTCTTGTGTATATTCTGATATACAGGCAGTTGGAAACGCCGTCCGTACTGCACCACAATGGCGGGCAGTTATCGGCGGTACTACCTATACCGGCCCTCCGCAATATCTTCCTCAAAAAATTCAGAAAAATCAGTACGTACACGGAATGCGCGACCGAACGCAACAATCCATAAACGGACATGTTCCTATGCCGATGGTGCATGTTCTGCAAGAATTTCATCCAGTTCCGCCTTAATTAATCTTACGTTATATGTACGTGTCATGAAGTCATTTGCCCCAGTTTTACTTTCGCTCGCCTTTGCGGCTAGCGCATAGTCAAATAAGAGTTTTCGTACATCATTTGGAAATTCCCCTATACGATTTATGGCCTCTTCCAGAGTAATCACGTTACTAGCGGATATGTCAGTCTTTTCTAGCATGAACTCGGCGATTGCCTTAGGCGGAATAGACATACACCGGCATGTAATAGACTTTTCAATGTTACTCGGTGCGTTGTATTTTATGCCATGGTAAATTACTACCAAATATGACTTCTTGTGTTCACCACATGGCGGCTCTATCGAACACGCAAATACATTATTACCGCTGAACATCGCGTAATGAATTTCCGCATATCTTTTGCGTAACCACCTAAGCATCAATAAAACATATATCAACCTGTACACGACGCGCATTTCACCACCTAGCATTGAGACGTTCGTTGATATGGGTCACCATCAATCGCCCGGCAGACACGAATTCAGGATACGTCATATCGAAGTCGGATAATATGGCCCTCGCTCCTGTTATGATATCAGTCACCGCTGATACAACGCTGGCATTGCCCTTAATAACGCCAGGCTCCAATATATCATCTACGTACATGGCCATCCGGCATCCATGTTTCCTGGCAAACTTGATTACGGAGCCGGCATCTGCCACTAATATATAGAATATTTTGTTGGCGCCGTCGCCCCTTATTCCACCGTTCGTTTGAGTTATCGGTAATCCCTCCACCGCACCACATACCACAACAGTATTAGAGACATTCACATTACCGCCTAGCTCGCATACACACGGGACTAGAGCCATTACGGTGTAATTGCATTTGTCCCTATCCGGGAGAATACGGTAGAGTATTTTTCTTATGAAGCATATACCAATCAGGACGTACAGAGAACTATATATTGAACGTAACATCATATTGTTAAATATAGCAAAAAGTGGAATCACCGGGAAACCGGGATTCCACGTAAATACCGGTAAAATGCCGGTAAGTCTACCATGTAATAAAGTTGGTGTAAATACCGGTAGGTGTAAATACCGGTAAATGCCGGTAAGTCTACCAAGTTACGGTCTAGGAAGCGCTATGGTGTAAATACCGGTAAAAATGCCGGTAAGTCTACCATGTGAATGCGGTAGATGAACTGCTTAGAGGGTGTAAATACCGGTAAAAATGCCGGTAAGTCTACCAGGACATTGGCATAGAAGGTGAAGTGGAAGGGTGTAAATACCGGTAAAAATGCCGGTAAGTCTACCAGGACATTGGCATAGAAGGTGAAGTGGAAGGGTGTAAATACCGGTAAAATGCCGGTAAGTCTACCGTTGCCGCTTGTCGATAAGTACCAAGCCTAGGTGTAAATACCGGTAAAATGCCGGTAAGTCTACCTCATATTCATAATAATTCTCATATTTAGGTGTAAATACCGGTAAAATGCCGGTAAGTCTACCTGGAATGACTGGAGTTCCGTCAGGATAGGGGTGTAAATACCGGTAAAATGCCAGTAAGTCTACCCGACTTTTTTTCGATTTAACGGAAGCATTGTGGTGTAAATACCGGTAAAATGCCGGTAAGTCTACCAGACCGTTGTGGACACTATCCGAGGATGCACTTGGTGTAGATACCGGTGAAAAATGCCGGTAAGTCTACCTCGCTTTGCCAACTTGATTACGTTTATGGTGTAAATACCGGTAAAAATGCCGATAAGTCTACCATAATCCTAGTCCACACAATAGCACCCTCGGGTGTAAATACCGGTAAAAATGCCGGTAAATCTACCCCTTTTTACCCACAGAGTCAATGATTTTATGGTGTAAATACCGGTAAAAATGCCGGTAAATCTACCCGTACCAGTGAATTGAATGGTAAAGTAGGTGGTGTAAATACCGGTAAAAATGCCGGTAAATCTACCCGTTCCGTACTTTGTTCTCTCAGTTTATTTGGTGTAAATACCGGTAAAAATGCCGGTAAATCTACCCAAGGGCGCCTTCATCAAGAAAGCCTACCGGTGTAAATACCGGTAAAAATGCCGGTAAATCTACCCGTTGCTATTGAACATCGGTAAGGCGGTCGGGTGTAAATACCGGTAAAAATGCCGGTAAATCTACCCCGAAACAAGAACACTAACCAGAGGTAATCGGTGTAAATACCGGTAAAAATGCCGGTAAATCTACCACTCGACAAGAGAGCGGATGACCGATAGTAGGTGTAAATACCGGTAAAAATGCCGGTAAATCTACCGGTTAACCTAGACAAAACCTAACCCTTAACGGTGTAAATACCGGTAAAAATGCCGGTAAATCTACCTGTAGTTCTTTTAGGTAGTTGAACCAGTTGGGTGTAAATACCGGTAAAATGCCGGTAAGTCTACCTCAATTATATGGAGAGAACCTATGAGAGGTATATTTCCCGTAAATCCGAGAAACTTACCAGTGTAAAATTACTTTTTCATTCTTCGGCCTCCCGATTCAGTCTTCTTTTTCCCGATGCTACCGATAGCGCGGATGCCGCTCCCCCTCACGTTCAGTGCCGCGTTGAAATTCGCGTTCATTTCCGTTCCGCATTGGTAGCAGTGGAAATACTCACCTCGACGATACGGTACATGCATCTCCTTGCAGTACGACTCTCCTTTACCGCACATTATCTTTCCTGTCTTCGCCTGGCACTTACTGCATGTGCACGAGGTGTATTTCGGATTTACGGAGATGTAAGAAGTGGCGTTCTTGGCACAGAGGCGTTCCATTGTGTGCTGGAGTTCGGGAAGATGGAGCACCTTTGTCAGCGCGACCGGAACAAGGCCTGCGTTCATGGAGCAGAATCCTTTCCTGGTAAGCCTGAACTTCACCTTGGCGACGTTGTACGTTTTAGCCGTTTCGACCCTAGTGCAATTATTCTTCTCGAACTTCCCTACAATCTTCAAGGAATAGCTGACCTTGACTATTGCCCAGTTGCACTTTCCCTTTCTTTCCTTGAAAAGTTCTTTGAGCCGCTTCGTGAATGCTGCGGGCTTGTCGTCATACGGAAGCTCAATTTCCGCATATCCGGAGGCCTCGCGGCACGGGCCTACCTTGTACATGTCTCCAAGCATCGAGCGGAGCGTGGCGCCTAGGCTGACGAACCCGCCGTCCTTGGAACGCATCCCGTCGAAATCGAGTTCCTCCAAGGAAAACAGCTTGAACTTTGAGACAGTATTCTTCGAGAACAGGGTCTTCGACAACACATGCTCCTCAATCTGACGGGCAGTCCTCATTGCCGCGGAACACCTCTCGGATAGTTCTGCAGCTCTGCCGGTGTCGCCAAATGGGGAATTTACCGGGTCATGGGTTTCCTGCCAAACACGGGACTCCGTGATGTAGCGAAGCTTCTCGGCGAGCGCAGCAGCCGTGGCACGTCTCCATGCCCTGGTATGTCCTATTGCCTCGCGAGCGGCCGGCCCGTAGAACGGGTTACCATTGGCATCCTTCCTGTTCGCCATGAATGTGAACATGGCTGACAACGGGTCCTTTCCCGGATTTTCCCCGGCGAGATACAGGTTGTTCTCGAAAAGCATCAAGGGAATCCCGAGCGTCGGGAACAGGCAGAGCCCGTACTTCCCGGACTTCGCGCTCTCCACGATGCTGTCTACCTGGACCGCGAACCTCTCCATCAGGGTGGAGCGGAGCAGCCCGTCCTGCATGTCGGTCTGGAGTCCGTCGGCATACTGCTTCGCGTTGAACACGAAGTGGTCCCGGTTGCTTTCCCGGAATGCGAGGAACGCCTCGTGCCAGTCCGGGATGTCGGAGCACTTCCTTTTAGGGGGGATGGTCGTGTTAATCTTGAAGGTTGACGAGTTTGCGTCAATGCCGACGACATCCTTGTCTGACAGTTCGCACGGGCCGGCGAATCTCACCTTGTCGGACACTCTCTCGTAAGACAGCTGCGCGATTAGCTTGGACGAGCGCCTGGTCAGGGACTGCACGTCGAACTCGGACGGGAACCTGAGGCTGCACTGGACGACCTTGTTGGTGCCGAGCGTCTCGTCGAAGTTTGACGGGAAGTACCCGTCCTTGGTATGGCGGGTCCTCGTCTGCAGGTAGAGCTTTACGGAAGGAACGAACTTTTCCTTGTCGTAGGGTACGTGGGACACGTTGAACACGCAGTCGAACTTGTCGCCTCGTCTGATGCGCGATTCCCTACCGTCCCCATCCACCTCACCGAGGACGACAAGGGAACCGCCGGTTATCTTCGGCAACCTGGCGGCAACCTCCGCCATGAACTTCTCGATTGCATGGCCGTATACACGGCGGAACTGGCCATTCCATGACGGACGCTCGAGCGGCATCTTGCGTGCCAGCCCCTGGATGCGTACGGTGGCATTTTCAGGCCAGTGCCCGGCAACGGGATTCTTCCTGTTGATGAACTCGTGGCACCTCGGCCCGACGGCGTTGAGCTGGGCATACAGTGTGACCTTGTCGAGCGGGTCTATGTCGGCAATGTCGTCGCATACGTCCCTGGCGATGCGCTTCCAGGTGTGGTCGGCGCGTTTGCCCGAAGACTTGCCGGAGGCCTTGCGGGCCTCTTCCCCGGACAAGCACCACGGTTCCACGCAGGAGCCGGTGTACTGTTCTACCTTCTTGCGGATTGCGCATGCCACCTTCGGGATGGCCACCTTGATTACGCTCTCGTTGACGAAGGATACCGCCCTGCTGCGGAACTCCTCCGGCATGGACTCGATGATTTTTGTCTTGAGCGCCTTCCCGAACGGGGAGGACGTGTCGCTGAAAATCTCCCGGGAGAGGTACTGCATGAAGCTCCCGACCGTACGGAACTTCTTCCGGTCAGGGCGGACTCCGGCAAAATAGGACGTCTTCTCGCCGCCAACGGTCTCGACTGTGGCGAACCTTTCGAAGAACGCCCTTGCCGTGGGGCCGTTCATGGCGAACAGGTCGAACGGGGTGACCTTCTCGGCATGCCCGTCCGGCGCCACGAATTTCGCCGGGACGAACAGCATGTCGCGTACCATGGATATGGCGTAGTTCTGGGCGTTTATCGCCGCGGTGTAGAGCCTTGCCAGGTATTCAGCCGACTCCACCGAGTCTACCATTGCCGGGCACCCGCAGCTCACCGTTTCCGTCGTGGTGTCGATTTTGAAGATACTCCCGGACTTTCCCTTGGTCCGGTCATTTACAGTAAGGTGTTTCATGTTCTGTTCCGTTGATGGGTGGATTTTCCGGGCCGTCACGCTTCCTCGGGCGGAAGCTCGATTCCCTGGTTCTTCAATTCCTGCCTCTTCTTCCAGTCGGCCAGGATTAGCTCGTATGCCGGCGGGACCTGCTCTTCCGTGCACTTCCCCGACAGGAGCTTCCGTCTCCAGTAATCCCATGCGCCGAACGTCACGCCGTAGGTTTCCAGGAAGTTCGCCTTGTACTTGATTACGTAACCCTGGCACTGTTCCCTGTGGTTAACGAAGTACCTCCTGCACTGCCTGGCGTTGGATGCCCTCCCTTTCGGCGAGTGCCGGTACCTCCAGTTTGCCTGCCTGTTTCGTTCCCGCTTCTCGGCAAGGACCTCCTCGTGAATCGAGGTCGTTGGCTTTGGCGCGTTCGGCATCTGGGCGGCCAGCGCCCTCTGCCACATCTCCTCTGACGACATGTTAGGTATCATACTATCAGACACCTCCCCTTGCTGCTTTCCCGTATTCCCGGACGGCACTGCGTCGATAACATGGCGGATTCCTCCGGGAAAAGACATAACTGCTTAACATGAATCCAAATATAGCAAAATACGGGATTGCCGAAATTGCTATATTTGACACCGAAATGGTCAAGCACGCTTACGTATACTATAACTGGACCCTGGCGGGACACCTGTTCAGGAACAGCCGAAGGTATGTGTTCGTGTACGACGCGGGATATACCGGGCCGTCGATAGCCTTGGACATGCCGAGGACACGGAGGTATTACAGCTCCCCGTATCTGTTCCCGTACTTTTCCGGCCTGCTCCCCGAGGGGGATAACCGCGCATTCTGGTGCCGGGCCCACGGAATCGACCCGTCGGACAAATGGACGATGCTCACCGTTCTCGTGTCGGGCGACACGATAGGCGCGGTAAACGTTTCACTGGAGGCTCCCGATGGTGTCAATGTATGACCCGAACGTAACCGGATACTCGCCGCTCAACCTTACATGCGGCATCGGCCTTCCCGGGCACAGTGGCGATGAGCCCATCGGCGTAGTTATGTGCTCGCATCACTTACTCGTGAACACTCATGATAGCTACAGCATCAGTCAACGAGCATACCTCCGCCAGGACGGCGTCCTCGACTACCAAGAACATGCCACCGGAACGTCGGCGCCCGTTCCGGAGGACGTAATCCGATGCGATAGCTGCCGCTGGGCCACGATACACATCAACTGCGCATCCCCGAAGAAACCGTCAGTATTTCTTCCAAAGCGCATAGGAAACCTGCACAGCAGGGTCATGTACTACCGTGACGAGCGGTCACTGATACTCGGGCTGAAGAAAATAATAGAATTTGCCGACGAGCTGCACACTTTGCGATTCGACACAAACCTGCATCTAAGACCAGATTACTACAAGCCGGTAAGAAGCGGGACCCCCTACTCCTATATTATACAACGGGGCAAGTCCTACGGGATAGACATACGCCCGAAAAACGGCGTAATCTACGTATCCACTGATAGCGAAACCGCAATAACGACTAACTACACCATAGCGTACAACCATCAGATAGCGTACCGCCATCACTAGGCATCCGTTTTTGCTATATTTGTATCACGCAACGGTTCATATCAACAACGAGGTATCTAACAATGAAATCCGTCAAGAAATGGTTCAAGAATTTCAACCTGGCCAAACTCAAACCCTCCAACTTGAAGAACGCGATTCCCAAGCTCACGGTCGACCGCGTGCTTCAAATTGCCCAGTATTGCACGTACGCCTTCATCGTCGTGCGCGTCCTCATCTTCGGCATCCAGAAGGTTGTTGCCTTCAAAATCAAGCTCAAAAAATAAAGGACGTCCGAAAAATAAACTTGACCACCGGAGGTACCGGTGGTCTTTTCTGTCGTATATATGGACAAGTCCGGAAAGAGCGGAATCATCAAGGTCGAATACGGGACGTTCGACCTTCCCGGAATAGCGCGAGAAGCCCGCGAGAAGATGCCAGGAATCGACGTCTGGTGCATCATAAACTATCCATGTAGCACACAAGGGGGAAACACATGCCAAGAATAACCAACAGGGTCCTTACCTCGGCGGGGCAGAACCTTCCGCAGTCCAAGCAGGACAACGTGCGCAGCAACATAGGAGCCATGAAGAAGCTGGGCGAGGGTAACGTAGGGGAACTCGTCGTAGTCGCGCAGAACGGGGAGGTACAGCGCGTAGAAGGCAAGACTGCAGACAGCATACCACCGGCCATCCCTGCAACCGGCGACGAAATGGTCATGTGCGCGAAAGACGGCACCAGCGTATGGGGAACCCTTGAGCTGGTCGACGACCCGACCGAACCAGTTGAACCGTAGATTATGACATAGTTTTAAGGGCGCGGAAGCTCCGCGCCCATTTTTATATCAGGAGGAAACATGCCATCATTGGTTCAGTTCAAGGAAAAAGAGATGGAACTCAGAAAGGCCTACGAAACGGCCAACCTGGCCGAGAACGCATACCGCATCGCCAAGGCCAAGAAATTCCTGGAACTATCCTGTCCGAAGGACGGGTCGAAGAAACCGTCGGAAACTTTAATCCTGTCTATGATTGACGCTGACGAAGGAATCTCGACCCTGCGGATGGAGAACATGAAGGCGCAGGCCGACCTTGACGTTAAAAAGATGGTGTTCAGGTACCTTACAAAGGTGTGGGCCGCCGAGTACCAGTAATCACCCGAACGTCTGCATCAGCTTAATTACCGCGCCAACCACTACACCGATGACTCCCGGCGCCAGAGCGACCGGGAAAATACGGGCGACTATCGTATGACGCCCGGTAGTTGAGCATACAATAGCGCAAATAAGTGCTATAGACGTGAGCACTGTTCCGACACCGAGCGCTATCTCGCATACAATGGCGGCCGTATATTGCATAGCTAGTCCTTCGGCGCTATGGCCCTCCCGGCCAGCACGAACATGAACACCAGATTCACGTAGATTCCGGCCTTCTCGCCAAAATAGCCGAACGCGACTATGTTGGAAATGCTCCATACTACCGTATAGATGATGACGAACTTATCCTTCTTGTTGAGCTTCATCGCAACCACTCCGATAAATCATTTCTACACATTTCTACCAATTAAATATGTATTAGTAATTTCTTGCTTCATCGCCATGCACTGTTCCTGTGTTTCAAAGAACT
>Ga0265298_10006241_pt1 | contig 14762 bp, 7 predicted proteins | sample AusTroGonzalo_MG_3_FD_193486 | JGI IMG/M metagenome (GOLD analysis project Ga0265298, IMG submission 193486) | Bovine rumen microbial communities from tropical cattle in Woodstock, Queensland, Australia - Gonzalo_01 | ecosystem: Host-associated > Mammals > Digestive system > Stomach > Rumen ... | reverse complement strand
CGAAGGTGAAAGTGTTCCCTGGCGTAGAGCAATGGTTTGACCGTATCCGCGAATATGGTAAAGAAAACGGCGTAATCGTGGAGCACTATATCATCTCATCCGGTCTGCAGGAGATGATCGAGGGCACCGAAATGGCCAAGAACGGCGCTTTTGACCGAATCTATGCCAGTTCTTTCTACTTCAACGAACGTGGGCTGGTTAAATGGCCAGCGCAGGTTGTCAACTACACGAACAAAACTCAGTTCCTGTTCCGGATCGAAAAAGGAACGCTGGATGTAAATGATCCTGGAGTCAACGACTATTTCCCACCGGATCAGATCAGAGTTCCCTTCAGAAATATGGTTTATATTGGGGACAGTGACACCGATATTCCCTGCATGAAGCTCGTCAATGTGAACGGCGGGCATTCGATCGGCGTCTACAATCCGGAAACCGGCCGGAAAGACAAGGTTCAGAAGATGTTCCGAGATCAGCGGATCAGGTATTACGCTCCCGCAGATTACACGGAAGGATCTGAACTGGATACTCTGGTCAACAAGATCATTCTTAGGACTTCCGCGAACGAAGCACTTGAAGCAGCGCATTTTCATTGTATGATGGAGACTGAAGTCACAAAATAACCGACACGAGGAGACCAGCTATGCTTAATTATCATGTTGAAAAAGGAACTCTTCCCGTCTTGCCAGGGGATTACGTTTATCGCATCGGTACCGATCATGCTTGTACGGTAAGAGCGGTCAAGGTTGATGCGGTTATTCTTGGGAAAAACGATCAGATAACCGCAAAGGTAAACAATGAATATGGCGAATCAGAGTTTGGCAAGCATATTTTCCTTACGGCAGAAGAAGCCGAAGAAGTCGCTGCAAAAGAGCGACCCACTCCGCCATATTTCTTTTCAGATCGAGCGGTTCAGTGGATGCCTGTTGAAACATGGGAGCCCTTGAATGATACCTATTACGGGGTAAAGGTTGCCCAGGACGATGGCAGCTTCAAGCATCAGATCGCTTACTTTGACAGCGGCGAGAAGTATGAAGACGAAAAAGGTTTTTACCAATCTGATAGGCGCAGTGCTCCCCGGATTGAAAATGTCGTGGCTTGGATTGACCCTGATTACATCGATTCCGTAGAATGGTATGAAGGCAAACCACTCGATTTTAGCTATTCACCGATTGAGGAACTGGATATTCAGGTTAGAACGTACAATGTCTTAAAGGAAAGCGGAATTCATGTGATTCGTGACATCCTAAGACTTCCGGACAAGGCAAGTCTCCTGAAGATTAAGAACATGGGCAGAAAATCCTACGAGGACATCATTGAACATCTAGAGGCTGCGGGCTTCGAGGTGGACTATCTGAAATAAAATCCAATTCTGAGACACAGAGGGCAATCCGCCCTCTTTTTTAGATTGGAAGAAATTTCTGACAGCCTTGCATTACCTAGAGGGAACAAACCCTTCAATGTCAAATATTATAATGTGTCCAGCGATTTGGACGATTCCATGATTTTCATCCTTGTAAAGGATTTTCATCCACGAAAAGGTTGGAATTTTGGTGTGTTTTTGGTATAATAATTGCCTAATATTGCATTTGGCGTTTCTCAAGGGCACCAATTCCGACAATATTAGGGCCGTTTCAGGCAAAAATCACGTTGAGCATTAACTGTAGGAGGAAATATCTCTACTCTTCAGGAGTTCGTAGCAGGAGCAAAAGTATCATCAAATGCTGGTTTGGCAGCCTAAGAAACCAGACATTATGACATTGGGAGACGAGGATATGAGCGAATCGGTTCAAATCGGGAAATTCACCTTAGAGTCATTAACCACAGGAATGTATGAACAGCCATTGATTATATATCGTGAATATCTTCAAAATGCAGCCGACTCCTTAGAGGCTGCCCAGCGCTTAGGCCTTGTCGATGAAAAGACGATGATGGTTCAAGTGCGGGTTAATACTGATGAAAGATTAATAGAGATTCAAGATAACGGTGCAGGCATATCACAAAAGATTGCTGCATCTGTTTTAATGTCTGTAGGAAAATCCCCTAAAGTACATACAGAATCCAGAGGCTTTAGAGGAATCGGCCGCCTGGGTGGAATCAGTTACTGCGATAAGCTTGTTTTTGAAACTTCTGCCTTAGGAGAAGAAGTTGCAACAAAAGTAACTTATGATTGCGCTTTACTTAAAAGGTTATTGAGTCCTGGTGAGAACACAGACATGTCCATGGCCGAAGTAATAAGTAAAGTGTGTTCTCTTGAAACAATACCTGTTCCCACAGATGAACATTATTTTGCAGTTAGACTTTTTGATGTGGATGATAGAACCGAGTTGCTAGATCCTGAGAAAGTCAAAAACTATCTTGGCCAGATTGCACCTGTCCCGTATTCTCCTCATTTCAAAATGCTATCAGACCATATTTATGCTTTTCTATCTGAATATGGCGTTAAGCTGACAGAGTTTCCTGTACAAGTTTCATTTGACAATGAGTTTCCAAGGCCATTGACCAAACCTTTCAGCAGAAGGTATTTTGCTGGCAGAGGAAAAAGCCAGGAACCTGAGACCATTTATGAAATAGAAAAAATAGTATTAAAAGATTCAAATAACAATCTCTTAGCACTAGGCTGGTATGGCAAGGGAGATTGGAACGGAACCCTGACTGATCCTTCTATTCGCGGCCTGAGGCTTCGAATGGGTAATATTCAAATAGGTGGAGAAGATACTCTGGATCAAGTTTTTCGCCAATCTAGGTTTAATGGTTGGTGTCAAGGTGAAATCTTCGTTGTGAGTGATGACCTTATACCAAATGCACGACGTGACAATTTTGAGCAGAACTCAGCATATTTTGAATTAATAAAGGCCATAAGGCCAATCACTGATCAGATAACAAAGCAATTAACCGAAGCATCAAGAGCGAGAAATGATCCAACTGCAAAAATGATAGAAAACACCAAATCTGTTATTCGACAAGTTACTGGACAACAAACAAAAGGATTTAACAGTCAAACTGAAGCTCAGCAAGCCGTTATACTCGTTCAAACTTCTCTTGATAAGTTGAAAAAAACGCCCGCCAAGAAACCGGAACTAGAGCAAAAGAAGCAGGAAGCTGTTTCCGAATTGGAAGCAATCTTGGAAGGTATGGACGAAGTTACGCCTTATAAACGAGATAGGTTAAAAGGGATCTTGAGTAAAAAAGAGATGAAAGTCTTTAATCTGGCTGCAGATATTCTAACACTGTACGTAGATGATGATCTATTGAATGTCATTATTGATAATATTATTGACGAGTTGTTGAAGTAATATTGAAAGGAGCACCTTCATGCTATTAATTCCGAGCTCCCTTCAAAACACGGGGCTTCCACCAGAGGGGAAACGTTTTGTCCAAATGCTTCAGAATCGCCTTTCTGATGATTATATAGGAATTGATGGTATCAATATTACTGGCGTTACAGAGACAGCTGTGCTTCCTGGAGATTATTATTTCGCGATCCTTTCAGCAAAAGGATTACTCCTTATTTCATTTCCTCATCAAGGCTTCCTGTTGAGTCTGACAACTATGGAGATACTAAAAAAGCAGTTTCAAGAATCAAGAGAAAGATTCAAGGAACGTTTGTTTACTCATAGCGTTTTGCACAATCATAATGGAAGTCTTCTTTTCCCCGTACGTCTTATGTTTGTATTCCCTGATAGCCCTCTAGAAAACTTGCCAGAAGAACTGAAAGAGCAACCTTTTGTAAAGAAAAACTATCGTTTTAAGGATTGGGCAGCGGAAGTACGCAGAAGCGGTGATGCCGATAATGAATTTCAAAGGCTAATGTCAGATTCTAGTTTGCCACTAGATAAAGGGTTTAGTCAAATCAGTGATGATATGCGTGATGTCATTATGAATCGCATTGCTCCCTGGGCAACAATACCCAAAATTACTGATGCAGATATTGCTCAAGCAAAGCGATTGGCAAAAGCAGACCCCCATCTTAAAAGCGTTGAAATTGACAAGAATGAAAGCATGGTAGAAGTTCTACGTTTGGATAAAAACCAATTAGACGAGGTAAATGCTATAAACAACGGACATCAGCTCATTTTGGCGTGTGCTGGTAGCGGAAAATCCGTTATCCTAATTGCAAAATGCTTTAAAATGGCTAGCCTTGACAAGAATAGAAAGTTCCTGATAGTTTGTTATAACCGAAATCTAATAGAATACTATAAATGGCAAGTTGATGAAGCGGGCTTTAATAATCGAAATGTGAAGTGTTGTACATTTCATCAACTGTGTCGAGACCTTTTACTTAAATATAAAATACCACTTCCCTATGTTGGAAATGATGCAGAAGGTTGGAACGAGTATGCCGAACGAACAATACAAGGCATAAAGCAAGGCGTTATTAAAGACAGGTTTTATGGGATATTTATTGATGAAGTGCAAATATTTGATCCTCGTTGGTATAGAACAGTATACATGCTTCTGGAAAGCCCCGAATCTGATAATCACATCCTTACGTTGTGCGGAGATATGACACAAAATTTAAAAAAGAACGTTAAGCGTGGCGATGCGCCTTGGCAAGGTCAAGGTCTACCCATTTTTAAGGGACGTACTATTCACATTGAGATTAATTATCGAAACTCCGTACAGATCAATCGTTTCGTCAACATTTATTCCGAACATATTCGAGCTAAGCTTCCCAGTAATTTAAGCCTGCAAATGAATACGTATTTACGCGGAACTGCGTTTCGAGAAGGGGCAAACCCGCTTGTTCTTCATTATAAAGCAAACAACAATCAGGCTGCAGAATGCGAGGTTGACCGTATTTATGATGCAATCAATTATATGCATGATGTTCAAATGATAGGATACTCTGAAATTGCTGTACTCTTATACAATGGCAGTGGAAAACACGGGCGCTTTAAACGTGGTTTTGCTGTCAAGTCAAGATTAGAAAACAAGCTCCGTCTAAATAACATACCATTTTCGTTGCTTTCTTGGGATGATGTTGTTCCATATAGTCAGCGAGAAGGGGTTTCTCTCTTAACTTACGAAGGCTCATTGGGATTGGACTTCAAGGGGATCATTGTTGCAGCTGTTCCACTAATCGGATCAAGATTGGGAGTTTGTCAAGACACTCTTGAGGAGATATCCCAAAGGACTCCAGAATTACAAGAAGAGTATTATGTCGGGTTTGATGCCCTATACCTTGCCTGTACTAGGGCAAAAGACTCATTAGCTATTGTTCTGCCATATAGAGGAACAGAGCCTTGTAGTGTATATACAGAAGCAGTAGAAAACTGCATTGAAGAATACAATTGTCTTGGCGAAGGGAGCGTAGTCGAGCTGTGAAGATTTTTAACGACAGTAACGCTGATTGTAAAGAAGGAAAGACGTCTGTCTTTCTAAAAGACGTAGAAACCGATGAAGATGTCATGATTAATAGCAGCTGCGTTTTCCTGGGCAATCTTGTTTCGAAAGGGACAATTCAGGCTCATTATCATCTAACAGTATATGGGAACCTTGAAGCCGGCAGTTCTCTTGTTGTTGGAGAAACACTTATTTGCCATAAAAAAGTCAAGGCAGAATCAATTAGTGTTCAAGGGAAGTTAAATGCAACAGGAGCAGTAAACTGTAAAGAACTTTCTGTTGGAAGAGATGCTGTTTGTGATTCGCTTTTCTGTCAGAACGCCGAAATTGGAGAATCTCTGATTTGCAAAGGAGCTGTAGATGTTCAAGGAGATATCAAAGTAGATGAATCAATTATATGCAACGATGAGGTTTATATTGGAGGAAGTTTATCTTGTAAAAGTGTTATAGCGGATACACTTGATGCATCAAATACTCCAAATGCATTGTTTATCAACATTGGCTCTGGAGAAACAACAGGCTCTGCAACCAACGATAGCACATCTTCTGAATCCTCTATAGATTTATTGAAAGTTTTAGACTCACCATTAACAGACATATTTGATTCCGATTCTCAGTTGGCCGTATCAATGGAAACATTGGCAACGATAATCGAGCATCTAAATGAAGCAGTGGAAACTGATATCAGCACAGATGAAATGAAACTGCTAAAAGCATTTGGTGGTTTCTTGCCAGAATATGAGGAACTGGCATATATATTTCAGGATTCTCTAATTGCATTGCACAATCAGGATTATTCAACTGCAAAATGGTTCCCCGATTTTAATGCATGTGCAAAGGCTTATTTAGCTCTTCCAAAATGGGCAAAACATATCAAGCTAGCCAATATGCTTCGAGAAAAACTACAAAAACTAATCAATCTGTATTTGACCAGAGATTTTGTTACAACCTCAAAAACAGAATGGATAAGAACAATAGGCTATCTTCAGCAACTAATCGATCTAGACGATGCTTTGGTTATTGAAAACAAGAAGGAATTACGAAATAAGATGTTTGGTAATTTAGGATTGAAACCCTTTGGCATAATGGTTAAGTTGCCCAAGGAATAACATCAGGAGGCCGTATGATGAAAGCACATGAGGTTTTTTGCAGGCAATTATTGAATGACTTTTGCGATCAAATCACTGGCAATGGAGTCAGCACACTTATTAACAAACATCCGGAAGACCGCTTCATTGTTGGTATGCTTGTTCCACATACAGAAGTTGAAGAGGAATCAAGCACAAGTAGTTCATCAGTGCTTGTAAGTCAGCTTGGTATAGATTTTTTCATTAACGAAGAAGACATTGCTAATGCAAGTATTTACGTTATGCCAAAAGGCGACTTGTTCTATAGGTCATTAACTTCATTGAACGAACAGCGTCAAGCCTGTCTTCTTGAACTGGGAATGGGCGAACTGCCCGTTGAACAGTTTTTGGAGGCAACAAAAGATGCCGACGAATTAAATGGTGGGAAAGGCATGAAGGAGGCTGCCGTTTATCGTCGTATTCCATTAACTGATATTATTAAAGATCCATTCCAAATCCGGCTAGCTGATTTCTATGATACGAATTCCCATTCAGGAAGGATGCCTGAGAATTATGAAGCTAATGCCTTGTTTCATCAAGCTATAGAGAATAAAACATCCGAATTGGCCAATTCTCAAGATGCCTATAGTCATTCTGCAGAGCCAATCGTTCTTCTGAAAGATCTACAATCTGAAGAATCATGGAATGCATATCAGAGAAGAGCTCACGAGGATTCAAAACCAGTTCAACAAACATGGCTCTTTGATATTACTTGTGATTTGCAAAGAACAAAAGGTAACCTCGTTAGAGTATCAGTAAAAATCAACAACAACTCGAAATACCAAAAGAGCACAAAAACTGGTCGTAAGCAACGAAGAGAAACAGAAAGAGTTACTGATCTTTTCAATGCAGGAGTATCCATTAACCTTGAACACTGCTTCCCTGTAGGTATAGAAATGGATGCTTTTAAGGATGACTATAAGTACAATCGCATTCAGTATGCAATAGGCTCAGGCTGCACTGTTAATGTATCAGATGACCTCTTGCATATGGAGACAGCACTGCTACCTGTTTTTGAACAAAGAAGATTAAAAACAAGACCTAATACAGAAGTTCGCTTCGATGATCTGATCCAAGACTGTGTTGCAAAGCTTCGTACCATTCAAGACGGCATGAAAAAAGAACTATCCGAATGGCAAAAACAACTAAATACAAAAAAAAGTGCAGGTCAGTTAACAAAGAAAGGAATAGAACAGTTTGAAAACGAAATCCGAGGTTTTCAACTTGAAATAGATAGATTTGCTTTTGGAATAGATGTATTGGAGGAAAATCTTGCAATACGGAAAGCATTTATTCTAACGAATCAAGCATTCAAGAACTCAGCGAAAAAATATACTGGATGGAGACTTTTCCAGATTGTCTTTATTGTGTCTCTTGTTCCGGACATAGTATCTTGCGACCCTGGAGATCATTTTTTGACGACATCCCAGAAGAAAAAGACTCATCTTGATCAAATGGATCTCCTTTATTTCCCCACTGGTGGCGGGAAAACCGAAGCATTTCTTGGGATTTTAGTTTTCAACCTGTTCTTCGATCGTATACGTGGCAAAGAGCACGGTGTTACAGCTATTCTAAAATATCCTCTTCGACTTCTTTCAGTGCAACAGGTTCAGCGTGTCGCTGATATACTAGCATCTGCTGAAAAAATCAGAAGAGATGATGAGGATACAAAAGATGGAGATGCTTTTAAGGTGGGTTACTATGTTGGGGATAATAACACACCCAACAAAATTGATGATGAAGTTTGCGTCAAGCTAGAGAATATGACAGCAGAACAAATGGACGATGAATACCGAGTTATTGATATTTGTCCTTTCTGCAGGCAAAAAAGCGTACATATGGGATTTGACAGAGAGAGACGTTTTTTAAAGCACTACTGTAACAATCCCCTTTGTGAAGGTCACGAAGAGTTGCCAATATACATTTCAGATACAGATGTCTATCGTCGTCTCCCGTCTGTCATTATAAGTACAATTGATAAAATGGCGGCCGTTGGAAACAATCGTCGGTTTAAAAACATTATTGGTTCTGTAAGTCAGTATTGCCCGAAGCATGGATACCATGAGCTCGGACCATGTGAAGAAAAAGACTGCATTGAGGCTCAAGAAGATATTACACTCTATGATGCAGCACCCTCATTATTCATTCAGGACGAACTACATCTAGTGAGAGAATCACTTGGAACATATGATTCTCATTATGAATCAATGGTCCATTATATGATTTCTGAACTATCTGACTCACATCGCCCAGCTAAAATAATAGGTGCTACTGCAACTATTTCGTCATATGAAAACCAAGTCAAGAATCTATATAATAAATCAGCAATTCGTTTCCCTTGTGCTTCCCCGTATGTTGGTAAGGCTTCTTATACGCCAGAGAATTATTATGCCTATGAAGATACAGAAGATTTGCACAGGCTAGTTTTGGGTTATGCACCCTTTGGGAGAGCAATAATCAACAGTGTTGTTTATTCAATGAAAGCGATGCATGTATGTATAAACCAATATATGGAGCACCCAGAAAAAGTTCTAAAAATACCGGGGATTGGCATCTCAACAATAGATGAAGCCAGGAAAGTAGCAGAAGATTATTGGTTTATGCTTGAATACAACAATGTAAAAGTTGATGGAAACAACGTACTAAATGCACTTGATGACCCTATTAATACGGAATTAACATCCGAAGGCTGGACACCCTTCAGCGCTAAAAAAATGACAGGTGATGATACATTCCAAGATGTTAGAAAAACACTCGCTGAAGTTGAATCAGTCGTGGATCCATATACAGCAGACTTTAATCTTATTGTTGCAACCAGCATGATTTCTCATGGCGTTGATGCTGATCGATTTAATAACATGATTTTCTTTGGAATACCTGGTAATATGGCTGAATATATACAGGCGTACAGCCGCGTAGGACGTAAGTGGCCGGGAATAGTAATTGATATAATACGCCCAACCAGAGAAAGAGAAATATCATGGCAAAAGAATTTTATCAAGGTGCATGAGTATAAGGATATTCTTGTGGACCCCGTACCGATAAATCGCTGGGCATCTAGAGCCATTGAGCAAACTCTTCCCGGACTCTTTTGCGCACTAATTCTCAACCACTATATGTATCAACTTAGAGAAGAACGAGAAAAACTGTATTTAGGTAAGGGATTGCAAAAAGCAATTGAAAAAGGATGGATAACTCGTGATGAAATTACAAATCACCTTTACCAGGTCTATGGCTGTTCATCTGGTGAGTTTGAAAATGCTAGAGGCAATCAGTATAAAAAGAAAATCAAACAAATGATTGACCGCATTTTTGACACGATAACTGAAGCAAACTATAACGCCACTGGTGATTATCTTACCGGAATTCTTCCATGGAAAGTGATGAATAGTCTTCGTGATACAGATGAGGGCCTGATTGTTGAACTGAAATAAAATCGGAGGGCAAAAGAATGTCAGGATTTAGTCAAGATAAGAAAATGCAGCGTAGTGTTTCACAGGCTATGTATCGCTATCTGCCTCAAAGATGGGTGGATTTCTATATCAAATCATCCAGGGATAGCTATTCAGCATATGTTACGAATTGGAATAGTGAAAAACTTGAAGATGCTAATACGGATAGAATTATTAGAGAAGTATGGCATCGTCTTGATGGCCTACATGGATTAACAGACGGATTTGCCCCAACTGGTGATGCTTCTGCATGGTCAGTGCTAACCCCGAAGAGTGGCGATAAGAACAGTAGCATATTTACAGAAGTTAGTCCTTTGCTGTTTTTTTGCAGTAATCCAAAGTGTAGGAAAGCAACAAGTTTTTACTCGAGTAATGCATTTCTTAGCAATTATAATGCAAACAAAAGGTGTAAATATTGTCAATCTCCAATGACACAGGTTCGTATGATATATTACTGTAATTGTGGATGGGCTGCTCCTGTAACGCTTCCTAAATGCCAATGTGGTGGCGCAATGTTTCAGAAATCCACATATATTTACGAGTGTTCAAAATGCCATTCCCAGTTCGAACTTCGGACAAAATGTAAAAAGTGCGGAAAGCTTGTCTATCCAAAGAATGCTTTAGATAATGCGCACTATTATGGACATTCATTTAGCTTGATTGATTTGGTCAATATGGAGCAGGAAAAGTTTATATCCGAGCAACCAGAAGGAAGGTATTTAACAATTGCTTACTGGATGAACCTTATTACTAGAGAGCAATTTCAACAATCAGTAAAGTATTATCTCCAAGGCGGCGGTCAGCAAATTGACGAAGATCAATTACAAGTTCAAATAGAAGAATACAAGAAGATTCTTCCACCAGGTTTCCCAGAGGAGCAGATAAGGGCGCTGGCATTAAAAGCAGTTGAAATGAATGATCCATTAAAGGATGCTCGTTCAGCTGTTGAAAAGGCAAAAATATTAGTTCCTCAACAGTCGGACATACCTGAGATCGCAAGAAACGCAGCAATGAAAATCTTAGAGTATGATACTGTTTTGTATGCTGATGAAAGGATATCAATTGATGAAGCAGCAAATACGGCTTTGGAGCTTCAAGAAATCGATGACGTAAGGAAATATCATATTGCTAAGACACGTGGCCATTTTTCAACAATCCAGACAAGTAGCAAAGTACCGTTTGTCATGGCTGTTTATGGTTATTCCCGTAAGGATAATGAAATAAAGGGCGACACGAAGCTGTGTGCTTTCACAAAAGAAAAGAATGCCCGTTCAAATATTTATGCGACAAGAATGGAAACAGAGGGAGTCTTATTTGAGCTAGATAGGCGTGAAGTCCTGCGTTGGATGCAACGAAATGGTTGGATTTCCAATATTGAGTATAACGATGCCATGCCAGAAGAAGAGATTAAGGCTTGGTTCTTGAATAATTGTGATGAAAGCAAAATATCGTATTACGGTTCAGTAGATGAAGCAAAAGAAGATCGCTTCTACCGTGTTTTTAAACTTTTGCATAGTATTTCGCATGCTTTATTGAGGCAAGCCGCAACCATAACTGGTTTGGATAAATCATCATTGGCCGAATACATTTTTAGTGATGTTCCTGCAGTTTTTATCTATTGCCAGAACTCGCAAGGGTTCAACCTTGGCGCGATGCAAAGCGCAATGGAGTCTCAGTTGGATTATTGGATAAATGGTGCAATATCGGAATCATATCAGTGTATTTTTGATCCTGTATGTAAAGATGAAACAGGTGCGTGTGCAGGTTGTTTGTTCTTAAACGATGTTTCTTGCCATTACTTTAATAGACAGCTTGATCGTCGGTATCTAATTGGGTATACAGATAATGAAGGTAAACATACTTACGGATTTTGGGAGGAATAAAACTCATGGCTATTATGCATCCTACGCTGGAAGATGCTATCTTCCCGAATGAATCGGAAAAAAAAGTTTTCATAGAGTTTCAACACCAATTGAATAGTCATACACATGTTTTCTATTCGCTTCGCTGGGTTAATACCGAAAAAAAAGGCTTGGATCGTATGGGCGAAGCTGATTTTGTTATTCTTGATCCCAACTATGGATTTCTTACGGTTGAGGTCAAAGGTGGAATAAGGATTAAAAATGATCATGAAAAATGGTCTATTCAAGAAACTGCGGTTCCAGTAAAATGGAGGAAGCTGACGCATAGCCCATATGAACAAGCACGAAAGAGTCAATTCGCTTTAAGAGATTATTATCAAAGTGTCGCCAATCGCGCGGTGAATTTTACCTTTGGCAGTATTGTTGTGTTTCCATTTTACGATGTTACAGAGGAAATTTCCGCAGAGTTTACAGAGAATAATACAATCGTCAGATCTCAAATGAACGATCTCCAAAGAAGAATTAATGCAGCATTTATTTCGTTTTCACAATCAAAGGGTAAAATCACAAAAGACGATTTTGACAAAATTAAAGATGTCTTAGATATTTGTGCAAGTAGTGAACCGCCAATTGGAGCATGCTTTGAGAATAGCTATCAGGAACTGCTCGCTGAAGGAGAAACACAAGAGGCATTTATAGCAATGCTGCGCCACTATAAACAGGCTATTTTCGCCGGTGCGGCTGGAACAGGAAAAACATATATGGCGATGATAAAAGCACGTGACCTTGCATCACAAGGATTGAGAACGCTTTATGTCTGTTATAACAGTCTAAATGCAAGTCGTGTTGCTGAACAATTTAAAGAAAACGGAATAGCTGCAGACGCAATGACTTTCCATTTTTTAATGACAAAAACAGTAAAACAGCATGTTATTCCTGAAGGGGAAGAACTATTGCAATTACTTGAACAAAAAGCCACTGAAAAGTATGATGCTGTACTTGTGGATGAAGCACAAGACTTAAATCAATATTGGGCAGTAGCCTTAAAGAAATACTTTTTAAAGGACGACAATTCTTATTTGTATGTATTTTTCGATGAAGACCAAGATATATTTAACCGAAATCTAGGCACTGCATTTAACATTCCATATCCTCCTTTTGTGTTGCAAAGGAATCTAAGAAACACGTCTGCTATTTGGAATTGGACTAGTCAAGGAACAGGCTTGGGTTTGCAGGCTGTTTCGAACAATGTGGATGGTTTACAGCCAAGGGTATTTAAAGCGAATAAAAAACTCCTGGCCATGAACGAACTGGAAAAATGGTTGCAAGAACTGAATAATAACAATATAAGCGCAAATGATATTACAATATTAACTGATACACCATTCCAGTACAGCCTAATAAAAGGAAGAAACAACATTGCCGGTTACCCTTTTCAATTCATTAGCCTTGAAGAAGGAAAAGAAGATGGCTGTATTACCGTTTGTACAATACAGTCATACAAAGGGCTCGAAGCGCCGGTAGTCATTTGTCTTTTGAAAGAGGGACAATACAATAAAAAATTAGAATATGTTGGATTTTCAAGGGCTAAGTGCTTGCTATATGTGATGTACTACACATAATCGAATCGCTCCAAACGCAAGCATACTCTGCTTGATCGTACAATCTGAGTATGTTATACTTGCATCTGAAAACAAAGAATCTGATTCTTCGTTTTCAGATGCGGACGTGAAGGGGGAAAATGATGGATTGCTTGCTGCTCGAACCGGGGTATAAAAACAAGTATCCGCCAATCGGTTTGATGAAAATTGCATACTTCCATCGAGTGCTACGAAAAGACAATGTTTTCTTCGCGAAAGGAAAGCTAAAAGACAATTTTGCGTCGAGGCACTGGGATAGAATATATGTTACGTCACTTTTCACTTTTGAATATGCAGCAACCATTGAAGCAATCAAATATGCTCAATCCCTTGCAAGTGAAGATACATATATCGAGGTTGGCGGAATTGCTGCAACTCTTATGCCAGACAGATTTGAAAAGGATACTGGCATAAGACCTAATTGCGGTTTATTGAACGAGCCTGGAAAGCTGGGACTTCCTCATGATGAATGCATAGACGAACTTCCCTTGGATTATACGATACTCGACCAAGTAGATTATGTGTATCCATTTCATGATGCGTATTTCTTATCCGCAACAAAAGGATGTGGCATGAAATGCGGTTTTTGTGCTGTTCAAAAACTCGAACCAAAGTTTATCCCATATTATGATATAAAATCCAAGGTTAGAACCATTGATGAACAGTTTGGAGTAAAACGCGACCTGTTGCTAATGGATAATAATGTCCTAATATCTAAAAACTTTCATCAGATTATTGATGATATACTTGAACTTGGCTTTGAACGTGGAGCAACATATATCAATCCTAGAACAGGGAAAGTTGCACAGCGCCATGTTGACTTTAATCAGGGGTTAGATGCAAAACTAATTACTCCGGAGAAGGCAAAACGACTAGGAGAAATAGCTCTTTCTCCAGCAAGAATCGCATTTGACCATATAGAGGATGAAAAGGATTATGTAAGAGCCATAGAATTATGTACAAAATACGGCGTCACTGAAATGTCAAACTATTTACTGTACAACAGTGAAGATTTCAGTGGCAAAGGTAATTTGTATCATGCTGACACACCAGAAAACATGTATAAGCGCTTAAGAATATCATTAGACCTTCAAACACGTCTTAATGAGGAACGTCCGCCGAATTCTGATAAGATCAGCATTTTTTCCTTCCCTATGCGATATATTCCATTAGATGCAACAGAACGTGGATATATTGGTTCTCATTGGAACGCAAAATATTTGCGTGCATTCCAATGCATGATGATTCCAACGCAGGGAAAGGGCGTTGGCTCTGTATCATTTTTCGAGGCGGATTTTGGCACATCTCCGGAAGAGTTCATTGAAAATCTGACAATGC
>Ga0265298_10006240_pt1 | contig 14762 bp, 36 predicted proteins | sample AusTroGonzalo_MG_3_FD_193486 | JGI IMG/M metagenome (GOLD analysis project Ga0265298, IMG submission 193486) | Bovine rumen microbial communities from tropical cattle in Woodstock, Queensland, Australia - Gonzalo_01 | ecosystem: Host-associated > Mammals > Digestive system > Stomach > Rumen ... | reverse complement strand
TCCCCAAAATTCATAGTGGGGAATATTTTTCGATAGCAAGAGATGTTAAGCCAAAATATCGTCCATATATCAAAGATTATCTTATTGCCGATAGTATGACAAAAAATAAAATTTTGGATGTCGGCAATGGATCTATTTTAATTGTTGATGACATTAATACAACTTCTTCTACAATTAATGAGATCTTAAAAGTGATTAAGTCTATTAATCCAAATTGCACGATTTATATTTTTACGCTGATAGGAAAAGAATAACTATGAATCAATTGACCGAAGAACGAAGCATTACTTTTGATGGTGAAACATCTCCGTAGTTTGGTTGGTGCGTAATCATCATAGGCGGACCTGGGTCTGGAAAATCTTCTGTGAAGCCAGCAGGTCGTGAAAGTGCTGGCGAGGAAGTTAGATTTGCTTTATCGAAATTACATTTACCATTTAAGTCTTATGATACAGACGAATTAAAATGGTTGTTTGACAGTAGGAAAGACCTTGCCAATAAAACTATTCGTTTACCTAAAAAAGATGGAACTGGATTTGAAACTGTTGATTTAACTACTGCTACTGTTATGTGGCCTCCAAACAGTCCAGATGCAAAACCAGAGCTTGTTGGCGAACCTTACGATATGTCTAATCAAAAGTATGTTAGTTTTTTACACGAAAGACTTAGTAGGCTTAGCAAGAAATATATGAAATATATTCAAAACATGGGCGGTACTGCCGAACAAGACAGACTCCCAAATGTTGTTTTCGATATTTCTGGTGATAATATTTCTAAAATTGAAGATATAGCCACTCATGCAAAAGAAGCTGGATATAAAATTGCTCTTGTTTGGGTTTATGCTGATGTAAATACTGCTCTTTTAAGAAACGCAAACAGATCCAGAAAGGGCGACGATAATTTAATTATCGCTAAGCACGCTGCTATTAAAGAAACCATTCGTCAATTTTTAAGACAAACATATCTTTTCAATTTGATAGATGAATTTTGGGTTATTGTTACAAGCGGAGAACAAGAAAGAGACGAACTTGGTAGATCTTTGGCTGTTTATCATATTGAATCGCCGTCAGATTTACAGGATATAGCAGAACAACACAACATACTTGAAAACTTCAAAAATTATTATTTAAGACATACAAGTATTTAAAATTAAAGTATTAAAACCAAATAGCACTTTAAAGTCAACTTATTCATTTAAGTTGACTTTTTTGTTTGACAATGATATAATATAATCGTGGGGGTGATATGTAATGAATATGACCGAAAAAGCGATTGTCATGGCCGTTGCTTGTCATGGCGGACAAAAAAGAAAACTTGGCGGCGGCGATTATATTTGGCATCCGCTTGAGTGCGGTAAGATTTGTTCTGAGATGACTTCCGAAGACAAAATCGTGGCCGCAGCTGTTCTTCACGACACGATTGAAGATGGCGGTTTGACTAAAGAGAACATTCAAGAAAAATTTGATTACAGCGTTGCCTATCTCGTTGATTGTGTTTCTGAAGTAAAAAATAAAGATTGGTCTTGGAAAGAGCGTAAGACCGATTTCATTAAAAAGTTAAAGTTCGCTCCGTATCAGGCTGCTTTGATTGTGCTCGGCGATAAACTTTCAAGTCTCAAATCCATGTACAACGAGTATCTTGTCTATGGTGATGAGGTTTTCAACAGCTTTAATGAAAAAGACAAAAACGAGCAGAAATGGTATTTCAATGAAATAAAAAATATTCTTCACAACGCTGTCAATGTTATGCTTTCAGTCGATGACAGCGAACTCGATAAAAGAAAGATTGAAGAATATTATAATATGTATGTTCATCTGTTCAATGAAATCTTCGAATAAATAAGAGGTATAGTGACCATGGTTTGGATTGTTATGCGTGTTTGTGATTACGAATATGGATGCCGTGATGTAGATGCTGTATTCGATAATCAAGAAAGCGCGAATGCGTATGTAGAAAAGAAGACAAACGGGAACAATGAAATGCCGTTGTGGAATGGGTGCGTTATTGATAACTATTCGGTCGAGCCGTGGGAAGTGAGAAAATAAAATGAGTTGGAAACTTTATGATAAAGTAACGATTGTTGCTAAACCCGTAGAAGTATATGACTATAAGCAACATAAGATTGTCTATCAAGGCTACGAGCAGGGATATGTTGTTGAATATGGAAACAAGAAAATGCTCGATTCTGCTATTACATGGGCTGTTGGTTATCAAAAAGACAAGACTCCAGAACAATTTGATTTTGACAACAACGGATTTTTATTGACAATTCACAATTCGGCCGGCGGCAGTTCTCAGGGTGGAAAACTCTCTTTTATGAACTGTTGGATTGAGAAAGATGGTCATAAGTTCCTTATCGGTATCAATTCAGAACTGCTGGTCGAGTTAATCAAAAACACTACTATTATAAATGGCGTTTGTCAATCAGAAGTTTGTTTTGCAAGAAAAGATGGTCAAGTCGGCGTGCTGACCAAAGACATGGATTCTTACAAAGAAGCAGTTGAGTATGAAAATCGTTCTACCGAATTGAATAAAAAGAAAACGACAAAGTGGATTGTCGGCCATGTTTACGAAACGGTTTCTACAAAAGTTACTTATCTCGGAAAATTGTATCAGTGGTATGATATGGAACGAGTTGGCTCAGACCGTAAAATGTGGAAGAGCGGAAGAATAAATCTTATTCTTCGCAAAACTCCGAAAGTTAAATATCTGGTTTGTCACATTGAAAAAAGTCGTTGGACCGGAAAAGAAGATAGATGGTATGAACTATTGGACAAGTTGCCGTCCAAGACAGACTCTGGCGTCGTCAAAACAGAAGAAGAATGTAAAGAAGAAATCAACTCGTATCTCGACACGATAGACAAAGAATTGATAGATTATTTTGATGAACATAGAAGTTGGTATAGTTATGAAAAAATTGGTTTGTCGTGTTCCGAAAATTTGCCTAAACTTTATGATGATGAAATGAAGAACAAGTTTGAAACACAGAGGTATTATTTTTGTGAAAATAGTGTGTAAGGATTGCGCTCTCTATCAAGATGGCAACTGTCATCATAGCGGCGTTTTTCCGAAACTTGAATATAGCACTTATCCTTGTGCAACCAAAAGACCAAAGGCATACAAGGTTTTCAATTACCGAGCGCCGGAAGAAAGTATTGTTGTTTTCGCAACGACGGCTGGTAAGGCAAAAATGATTGCTTTGTCGGATGCTTATGATGGTTATGATTTTATTGAACTGCGAGCATATAGGATAAAACCGCTTGATGTATGCTACAAGCAAGGAAAAACCGTCATGGATTGGTATGACCAACAGGACAGATTGGATATGTTTAATCTTGGCGGTTATCGGTGCGAAGAAATCGGATATGGTCTATGTGATGACTGTCTTGCAAAAGATAAATGCGATGTTTACAACGATTATCAAGAATATCTGAAAGAGTTGGAAAAAGAAAATGACGAAGCAGAAGGCGCTTGAAACAATCGAAAGATTGGGTCTTGATAACAGAGGTTATGCAAATTTGAAAGAGGCAATCAATGTTGCCATTGAATGTTTAAGAGAATCTTGTGAAAAAGAGCAGAAAGCAGAAAATCAACCGTGTAGTTGTTATCGAGAAACCACAGAAAAACACTATCTTTCAGAGTTTGCGCAGGGTGTTTATTTTGCTAAAACTGGTAAAAGAAAAACTTATACCGAATCTCCCGTCGGAAGATGTATGGGTACAAAAGAGGTAGATGTTTGCTCTTGTGGTGGAGATTGTCATAAATGTGATTTTTATCCAGAAAAACGAAAACTCAATTTTGAGCGTTTTCCTGGTGAGTATACTGAAAGGTGTAATAAGAAATGAGCGTTATCATTAAGTGTATGAAAATGCCAGCAGGATGTATGGATTGCAATCTTTTGTATATGGACCGCGGTGGGGCTTACTGTATGGCAACCAATAATTGCGCTGAAGAGGAAGGCGGTGCAGACCAATATGAAGATACTCGACCAGATTGGTGCCCGCTCATCGAACTCCCGGTAGAACACGGCCGGCTGATTGATGAAAATGAAGCACTCATCAATTATGCAAAAATGCCGTCTATGCCAACACCGGAAATACTTGCTGTTACGAAAACGATTATTCCGTCAGAAGGAGATAAAAAATGAATAATAACGCTCAATTAAAAGAAGTGTTCTCCGCTATGGATAAATTGCTTCTCAATCGTTCAATCGAGCAACCGTCCGAAAAACGACTGAGATGGCGAGATAATCTTTTATCTTATGATGAGGTAGAATATATCCTCAATAACTGGGAGTGGAGAATATGAGACTGATTGATGCTGACGAACTGATTTCATACTTAAATAGCGTTGCTGGTTGTTTTGACAGTACGAGCGAAGTCGAAGATAATACAATCGAAGCAATAGAGAGTGCTCCAACAATCGACGCCGTTCCGGTGGTGAGATGCAAAGATTGTAAATGGTGGGACGGCATTGATGGCACAGCTTGTGCTCATCCAGACTATAGGAATCCAATTCATTGTCTGCCAGATGAATTTTGTAACTGCGGAGAAAGAAAAAACAAATGATAGTTAAAGATATAATTGTTCCAGATTTTGTGAATTATAAGAAGCCGTCTCTTTTTGTGCTTATGCCAAATTGCTCCTTTAAGTGTGATAAGGAGAATGGAAATCAATATTGTCAAAATTGGCCACTTGTTAAACAGCCAAACATCGAAATTTCTTCTGTTGACCTCATTGAAAAATATTATAATAAAGAAAATATCACAGAATCAGTAGTTTTTGGCGGATTAGAACCATTCGATAGCTGGAAAGATCTTTACGAGTTTATCTATGTTTTCAGACAAAAATATAAGGACGATATTGTCATTTATACTGGTTATAACGAAGATGAAATAAAAGATAAAATCAACTGTCTTAAAGCCTTTGATAATATTATCGTAAAGTTTGGTAGATACAAGCCAAATGAAAAAGCACATTTTGATGAATTGCTTGGTGTAAATTTAGCGAGCAACAATCAATATGCTATAAGAATAAGTTGACTTCTTTATTTAGTGATGATAAAATGAAAATGTAATAAATGATGAGGTTAAAATAAGCATGGATAATAAAGTTAATATTTGTGCTACTTGTCCTATTTGTCATAAAAAGCATTTTGTCGAAGTTGATTTTGACGATTACAGACGATGGAAAACAGAAAATATATATGTTCAAGATGCTTTCCCGTATCTCAACGATGATGACAGAGAGCTCTTGGTAACTGGTATTTGCAAAAAGTGCTGGGAAGAGAATATACAAGAAGCAGAATAAAATTGAGTAAAAGTCAGCTGTGTAAGTTGACTTTTCTTTATTTTAATGATATAATATTATCGTAAAACGATTGGATAATGAGGTACAGAAATGAAGTATGTTATCTTTCAAACTGGGGAAACGGTATTGTTTGCAGAGAGCGTAACCCATGCGTTTGTGGCTGGTAGCAGACCAGTTCGTTCTGCTGGTTTTTGTGTACTTGAAACAAATCGAAATCGGTTTGACGAGATTCGCGCTAAGGCCATTTGCTATGGCGGTTCAGATTCTCTTGGCGTGACAAGTCGACCGGAAGATGCGGAATATATTTCTGCTATGTGGATTTGAGGTAAACAATATGTGTGCTTTAGTGGTTGGTGTTATCCACACAATGGTCATTCTGTTCCTTATGCCTGAAGGTACTCCGAGTTGGCTTGCGATTGGTTTTAGCGTATTTTGTTGCGCCTTATATGTTGCTGGTTGTATTGTCAATCAGTTCAAGCAAGAAAGGTACGAAGAGCTTGAAGATACGGTGTCAAAACTCGAAAAAGAGATTAAGAAATTACAGAGCGAGGTTGACGACGGAAAATGAACGCTTTGAAAACGGCCAGACGAGTGGCAAGAGAAGAAGAAGAAAGAGCGTTTGATGAAAAGTATCGTCTTGAACAAGAAAAGATTGCCAACATGACGGAAGACGAGCGAAAATCTTACTTAGAAGAAAAACAAAAAGAGAGAGAAAGGTTGGCAGAATTGTTGGCTTTTCCCGCACTTGTGTCAAATTATTATGGGAAGTAAAAAATGAAGAACATTTTAACCGGTAAACTGAAACTGAAAAAGGCAACCTGTCCGTATTGTGATTGTGAATTTACTTTTGACATTACCGATATTGACCACTGTCTTTTCGGCAGTACATTGTCTTGTCCGCTTTGTAATGGAACGATTAAATCTTATTCAGGTAGCGGACTGCAGAGAGAGTTGTTTGATAGTTTTGAAGATTACGAGGGATAATAGATGGATAAAGAAATGTTAGACAGATTCGATGTTCTCGAATTAGAGAGAGTGAAAAAGATTATTGTCGGCATTTACAACTATCATTATGGCACTCCAAACAGCAAGGGTTTAACAGACCGTCTTGAAACTATTGAAAAGAAAATAGATGAGTTGATAGGTAATTATTATGAGAGCTAATATGTACAAGGGAAAACAAGTCAATACAAAAGAATGGATATATGGATGTTTATTGTATCATAATGGAATACCATATATTATTCCGGACGACGGCGATCTGTCGAGCATTGAGCAGTATGCTATTGATGAAAATACGATTTGCGAGCATACCGGTCTTTACAACGGCGGTGCAGAGGATATCTGGGAACACGATTATGTGAAACTTTGGTATCCTTATTGTGAGACAGAAGATGATGAAATCTATGAAGTGCGAAAAGAATACGATTGTCCCGGCGGTTCGTGGTCGTGTTCGGCATTTATTCTTGACGGTGCTGGGAACAGTAACTTTATGTCTTTCGAGGATACCATTTACGATTATACAAACGAAATTACGGTTGAAATCGTAGGCAATAAATTTGACGGGGTAAAGAAAAATGGATAATAAAAGTGTTTTCGCAACTCTTCAATTATTGAGAGATTTAATTCGGACAATTCGTTTTTATACCGCTAATCTTCCTGATGATGTCCTGCCTAACGATAAATGGGACAGAATAAGAATGAAGTTTTCAGAAGTTGATTTATTGTTAAGCGAAGCACAAGGAAAGACCATCAATGGAGAGAAAACAAATGAGACTGATTGATGCTGATGAATTGCTTTGTAAATATACTGGCAACATTTTAACAGCTCAAACAGATTATGCCGAAGGCATGAGAAACATAATAGACGATATTAAAAACGCTCCAACAGTAAACGCACCACCTGCGGTGCGGTGTAAAGATTGCGAGTATTTTATGGTATTCGAAAAACCGCTCGGAAAGTGGCAGGGACTTTGTCATTATTATAACGCTCACAGCGTCATGAAAAATGATTTTTGTAGCAGGGGTAAGGTAAGATAATGAACAACAATAATAATATAGAAATTGTAGAAACAGTTTCTATGAATTTTACTCAAATAGAACTAACATCATTTATGTATGTACTAAGTGATGTTGGTAATAAAGGTATGTTGTCTAATATTCAAAGAAAAACTTTTGGTAGCAGCAAGTATCCAAACGAATATCGCGCTAAAGACTATAAATATACAGAATGGTATGCAGATGTAGACACTGGATATGAGGTAAAACTAAAAAATGTTCTAATTGCATACGGTATTTATGATGATGATTATGATAATAAAATAGATACTGTACAGCCGTTGAAGATATATATAAGAAACACGCTTAAGAAATTACTGTTGAGGCCAGAATAAAATGTCAATCTATCGTATGAGATTAAAGGAAAGTTGGCGAAGACAATGAGAATCATTAAAGAAGGTTGTATAAAACCCTCCGAATATATTGCTAAATGCAAAAAATGTGGTTGTGAGTTTGGTTTTAAACTCGATGATATTGAAGTAAAAGCGCCAAGTCAATATGATAGTCCTTCTGATAAAAACACATATTCAATGTGTTGTCCATATTGTAAAGAACATATGCTTGCTGTGTGGGGTGGCACAAAGGGGTCGTTTTTAGTCGAGTTTATGAATGAATACGCAAGAGATAAGGAAAATTGGTTAAGACAATAAGGAAGTGAAATGAGAATTTATAAATATAATCACCAACTTCATAAGTGGGAAGATGATTCACAAATCCGTAGAGATTGTTGGGTTACGCCAGATGGCGATGTCTTTAATTGTACGGCTCATGAGGTATATGCCGAATATATTGTTAAGGAATTCTTTAATGAGTGTGATGATTCTGAATGTTGTGGTGACTATTTAATAAATTTGGGTTGGACAAAATTTACCACTTCGTGTATGAATACCTTTTATAAACAAGACGGACTTTATAACAACCTTACGGAACAGCAAAAATACATATATGAAAATTGTTTTGATTTTTAATTAAGTTGACTTTTTGCTTCATTCATGTTGTCATAATAATGGTACAAATAAATGAAAAATGAGTTTTGCAGTAGAGGTAAACAAAAATGAAATTATATGCAGTAAGAAATAAAGAAACCGGAAAACTTGCCACAGGATTAACGAGTCCGTCACATAAATTTTGGGAAAGAAAGTCAGACTGTGAAAACGCCGTAAGAAGAGCAAACAAAGGTCCGTTTGTTAATGGCCAATATATTTATAACGATCTTTTTGAAATTGTTACTTTTGAACTTGTAGAAGTAAATGAAGGCAACAATCAATGAAGCGAAAAATTCCATGTAAAGATTGTATGAATTATTCCGAATCTGGAGAAAGGAGAACGTAAAACAGATGGTAATTATTAACTTTGGCAAATGGTGTCACAAAGTCACAGGAATGTTTATCTTTGACAGGGTTTACAGGTACGGCTATAAATGGACACCTTTGTGCGTTGTTCACTTTCGGTATGTAGGCGGATGGTAATAGGTAAGAACCAAATGAAAGATAATAAGTTATATGTAATTCAATTCAATAACGGCTGTTACTGGACCGGGTATAATAACTATGACAAGCAACTGAGAAAAGCGAGAATATATACATCGTACAAAATGGCTAACGATGCCGGAGATGTTTGCCTCAAAAGATTAAAAGCAGTAACATCGTTTGAAATTCTTGAAGTGGAGTTGAAAGTCAAAGACTAAGCAATCGAATATGACAAATTAACACATCAATATAAAGATAACTATTCAAATTTGAATAGTTAGGAGAACAATAATGCCAATATATTATTCTAAACCGCCTTATGTTTGTATTTTTCAAGCGCCGGCGAGACTGCCATCCAAAATAACAGACCAACTCCCTAAAATCAATAAAGATTTGGTTATTGTTGATGATGAAATTTATTATAGCAGAAACAAAGAATTGCTTGATAAGAATCTGTCTAAGATTAAGCAAACAAACGCTCGTAACGACTATAACTCGCAGATAAGGCATTATCTTAGTCAGCACAAATACGAATATAACGAACGCCATAGTGCGGAGAGCGACTATTATTATGTAAATATAGATGCTTTTACCATTAGAATAAGAGTATCAAATCATATAAAGTACAATAAAGAAATCACTTATTTGGAATTTAAGTACGGAAACCCAAAGTCAAAGCAGAAAATAAGGGACGAAGTACAAACAAGAATGGATGCCGTTATTAAAAAGAAACCATCCAGTCGGCTTTATCATAAATTTTGTATAGGAGAAAAGTAAAAATGACAGTTAAAAAATTATATTGTGATATATGCAAGAGAGAAATATCAGATAAATACTATTTCCCAATTAGTATTTGTCGAAAAAAAAATAATGATGAAATTACATACGATTTTCACGAATGGGAAGCATGCGAAGATTGTTGCTCAAAAATTGAGAAACTAATATATGAAACGGCATCCAAAAATAATGAAAATATGCTGTACGATGAGAAGGAAGTAAAATAAAAATGACACCAGAAATAACAATATCATATTATAAAGACAGAAGCGAAGTTAAAAATCTGATTGAAAATTCAACCATATTTTCAGAAGAAGTAAAACCAGCACTAATTTAGATGGTCGATTCTGATACATCTATTGGAGTAATTATGGATGCGAAATATGGTAAACAGATACCTATTTCAATAAAGAAAAAAGAACTAACTATAATAAGATAATAAGCCATAAGAGGTAAATAAAAATGACTGAATCTTGGAGAAAGGCCGTTCTCGACCATATTCCTCACGGAGAAGAGGGAAGTATTGAATTAAACTTGGATGATACAATTGCTATGCAGAAAATTCTGATTGAGAACGGGTACGCAGTTTGTATTACCGGCGGATCGTTCAAAGATACTTACCGACTCTCTTGGGTGTATGCGGGCGATGTTGACGATACAAAATATGCCGATTACGATAATGTAATATTTTCTTCCGTTGATTATCTTGAAGATTATCCAGAAGCCGTTTATCATACTGAGGATGAAGATAAAGACGAAGACGAGCCCGATGACGGATATGAGGACGACGAAGAAGATTCAAAACTTATTTCTGGAGATCTTGAAAACGCCAAAAAGCTGCTCGGATTAACGAATAGATAATGTCGTGTAAGATTTGCAAAATTTAAGTTGACTTTTAACTTAACAAATGATATAATATATTTACAAAATAAAAAATAAAAAGGGGATTTAACAATTATGGAACTTGTCAAGAATGATGTAGTAAAAAAGGTAATTGAGAATGTGCTCGGTAATTATCCCGGCACCAGAGACAATGACAGTTATTGCTACGAAAGAGTGCTTGAGCGTTACGGCGTAAGCAAGAATATGCGTTACACGACGCTTGAGAAGAGAGTGAGAGATGGTGTTCTTCCTTCTCGTGATACGGTTACGAGACTTCGCAGAAAGGTTCAGGAAGAGAATCCTAGTCTGCGTGGTGAACTCTGGACTCCTCGTCATACTTATGCTAAGCAGGTAGCAAAGAGCATGTGAGGAAATATGGCGGAAGATTACACGATTGATGAAAAGCGGTACAAGTACCGCATTGTCAACAACGAGACAGTAAAGAAGGTGATTTGCCTTTCGCACTATGCCGGTAAGACATATAGAGGAATTTCTATTTGTAGCCCGGAAGATGAATTTGATGTGACAAAGGGGATGAAGCTTGCAAGACTTCGTTGTGACAGAAAAATCAACAAGGTAAAGAACAAGTATATTGATGACAGAATTCTTTCTGCCAATCTTATGCTTGCACTCGTTCAAAAAGAACTTCGAGAACTTGGCTGCATTAAAGTCAAGTATGTAAAAGACGATATTGAAACAGAAACAGCATTGAGAGCTGTCGATTGGTAAAAACAATAAGCGCCGTTGTGTAAAACTTCGGCGCTTATTTACTACCTTTTAAGTTGACTTTTCGTGAAAGTCATGATAAAATTGATGTAGTAAAAAATATAGTTGAGGTTTTCTTGTGATAGTAGACAGCAAAATTATTAAAAAGGCAAAAGAAAAACTTGGAGATAGAAATGCTGACATTATGGCAGATCTTTTTCAGGTTGATAAATGGGATTCTAAAAATAAAAAAGGTTGTTGTCCTTTTCATAACGAAAATACACCGAGCTTTATTTATAATCCAAAAGGTCAATATTTTAAGTGTTTTGGCTGCGGTGTAACTAAAGATATTATAGATGCTTATATGTATTCCGGTAAATCGTATCTGGAAGCGTGTAAGTGTTTATTTGATGAAGTAGAAATCAATTATCCTATCAATGAATTATTTGTAAAAACGAAAAGTTCTTATAAGTATCCTCATGCAGAATTGCCGTTAACTCAAGATTGTCAAGCAAGAAAATATCTGAATTTAAGAAAAATAAGCGATAAAACCATTGATACCGTCGGAATTAAACAAGACAATAATGGTAATATTGCTTTTGAATTTTATGACGCTAATAGTGTGTTGACGATGGTAAGGTATCGTCCGTCTCACAAGGTGAATAAAGAAGCTGGTGAGATGAAAGCGTGGTGCCAAAAGGATTCTGATACATCAGCAATTCTTTATCGAATGGATAAAATAAATCCATCTCAACCGCTTATTATTACTGAGGGAGAAATTGATTGTCTCTCTGTGGTAGAATCTGGTTTGTCAAATTGTGTATCTGTTCCTATGGGAAGTCAGAATCTTCATTGGATAGAAGAATGTTTTGACTGGCTGGAACAGTTTGATACAATCATTATTTGTGGCGATAACGACGAGCCTGGCATTAAAATGAGAAAAGAAGCAATTTCTCGTCTTGGCTCGTGGCGCTGTAAATATGTGAAGATTCCAGATTATTTTGAAGATAGTTCTGGTAAACACAAAATCAAAGACGCCAATGAAGTGCTCTATTATATGGGTGCTGAAGCATTGCGTAATTTGATTTTAAACGCAGACGAAGCAGAAGTTTCTTCGGTAATCAATGTATCAGACATTGAAGATGTAGACATCAATGAAATAGATGGCGTTGAAACAGGTATTACAGAATTAGATCATTCTTTAATGAGATTGTTTTATGGAACTTTAACAGTTATTTCTGGTAAACCTGGTGCTGGTAAAACTTCGTTTTTGTCACAGTTGATTTGTCAGTCGCTTGAACAAGATATAACTCCGTTTTTCTTTTCAAGAGAGATGCCGAATTATTTGCAAAGATCTTGGCTTTATTCTATTATGGCTGGTCCGTCATATATGGAAAAGCACGAAACGACAAACGGCACAGAATACTATACAGTAGATAAGGATATTAAAGAAAAGATAAATAATTATTATAACAAAAAATGGTTCCTTTATAGAGACGACGCTTCTAATAAGTTAGATGACATTATGATTTCTATGGAAAACTGTTTGAGAAAATATGGTTGTAAGTTATTTATTCTTGATAATTTAATGACGATTGATATTGGTAGTGATGCTGATTCAGAATTGAAAAAACAAACAGAAACTATCAATCAATTAATTGCCTTTGCTATTAAATGGCAGTGCGCAGTTGTTCTTGTTTGTCATCCGAGAAAAATGGCCGCCGGTGAAGATGTTGGAATTTATGATTTGAGTGGGACGGCTAATATCATAAATTTAGCTCATAGAAGTTTGTCATTGAGAAGAATTGATAACGAAAAAGAGAGTTCTAATTATAATGTAAAACTCACTATCATTAAAGATAGGTTATTTGGAAGGTCTAACAAACATATAGATCTTTATTATGATGTTCCGTCAAGAAGATTTTATACGAATAACAACGAGTATAATTATCATTATCGCTGGGAAAAGGAGAATAAACTTCAAACGAAAAATTTAGACAACATTCATTTTACAGAACAAAAAGACAATAGCGAAGAAGAAGTTTACGGAGATATTTTTTAATTATGTGGTTTTATATATTATTGGCATTTTTATTTGGTGGCTTGCTCGGCGGAGTTATCGTCAATGTGATTTATGCAAAAGACGGATATGTTGTCCCGCTTGAAATTGATGGCGAAGAATATTATTACGACAAAAGCGAAGGCTTTTATACCGACCAAGAGATTTATGAAAATGTAACTGTTGTAATTTCTACTAATTCGAAGAACAAGAAGCTACAAGATGTTTCGTGGTTTAGACAAGACAATACTAAGCAATTGAGCGAAGATGAATGGATAGAAAGACTACTTTCGAGTGATATGCTCAAGGCGATGATTGACGAAGCAAAGTCTAAGCAAAACAAAAAATAAGTTGACTTTATCGTTAATTAGTGATATAATGATAATGTAAAATGATTTAATTAACGAGGTGCTTATGGAAAACATTGAAAAGTGTGGCAATTGCGTTTTTTACAAACCGTTCGAAACAGCAGAAAACGGCCTTAAAGGCGACAAAACTTCGGGTATGTGTAAATACAACGACTGCAAGATCTGCGTTGGAAGCGAATGTGGCTGCGCAAGATGGCAAACCAATAAACATAAGTACAACGAGTAATAAAAAGAGGTATCATAATGGATTTCAGAACTTTTGATGTCGAGGATTACAATAATACTCTCGAAAATGTGAAGAACATTTTTGAAAAAGAATTTCTTGGCAAGATTCTTCAGCACAAGACGCTCGGGTATATCAAGTTCATTGATGTCAACTACGATAATAGCAACTTTGGTGGATCTAAGGTAATCGTTGCTTCTTTGGACGATGATGGCGGTAAAAAGATTTTGGGTATGGGAATGCTTCCTAAGGTAGTGAAGTGCTCCGAAGAGTTTATCGACAAACTCAATCATATTGAAAATCTGACAACTCTTTATCGTAGTTATAGAACGGAACTTGCTACGAGAAAGAGCAAGATTAAGGCTAATGCGAAGAAACTTAAAGTAGATCCTAAAGATGAAGAATATAGGGTCGTTACAGAAGACGAATGGAAGGCAGCTATGGAAGTGGCTGACGAACCGCGAGTTTATGGCGAAAGTCGTGTAGTGATTCGAGACGACCAGAAAATGTATATTAATGCTTCTGCTGCGCTTCGTGATATTTACGAATACACCAGAGATGATAAGAGAAGCGGGAAGCGCGATGTATCGAAAGACGGCGACAAGATTTATCAGGCTTGCGAAACTAATGGAAAATACAAGGGAAGCAAGTGGCGTTACGCCGAACCAGAAGAGATTGAATTTTATATTCAGAATACATTTAGGTAATTTTTATGAAGTGTAAAGATTGTGAGTTCTATCAAAAGACAGAAGATATTAAATGCGACGACAAGGAGAAGTCAAAAGGTTTTTGTAATTTGAATTTTGAATTTGACCACGATACAGAATCCGAAAAAGAGTGTTCTGACTGGTGCGAGTATATTAAAGAAACTTTGCATAAGAAGGTGAAGTAAGATGGCCTTAACGGAAGAAGCCA
>Ga0265298_10006239_pt1 | contig 14764 bp, 9 predicted proteins | sample AusTroGonzalo_MG_3_FD_193486 | JGI IMG/M metagenome (GOLD analysis project Ga0265298, IMG submission 193486) | Bovine rumen microbial communities from tropical cattle in Woodstock, Queensland, Australia - Gonzalo_01 | ecosystem: Host-associated > Mammals > Digestive system > Stomach > Rumen ... | reverse complement strand
CCGAAGCGCCCAAGAAGGAAGCAAAGACTGAGGAGAAGAAGCCTGAACTTCCCAAAAAGGAAGAAAAGGCTGAAGAAAAGAAGCCTGAAACTCCCAAGAAGGAAGAAAAGGCTGAAGAAAAGAAGCCTGAAACTCCCAAGAAGGAAGAAAAGGCTGAAGAAAAGAAGCCGGAGACTCCCAAAAAGGAAGAAAAGGCTGAGGAGAAGAAGCCCGAAGCTCCCAAGAAGGAAGAAAAGGCTGAAGAGAAGAAGTCCGAAGCCGAGCTGAAGGACGACTATGAGAAATACGGCGATCTCATACATGATGAGAATATCGAGATCGACGATGTATATAATATGGCTATCGACAAAAACGGTACTCTTGTAAAGTATGTAGGTACTACCGAAGCCATCACTATCCCTGATAAGGTCAATGTTATCGGCAAATATGCCTTCCGCGGAAACGAGACGGTAAAGCGTATCGTAATGTCGGACAGCGTCCGTGTTATAGATAAATTTGCATTCTGTCACTGCTTCAATCTTGAAGAGATCGTTTTTTCGCGTAATCTTGAATCTATAGGCGAAAACGCATTTCTGAAATGCCTTAATCTCAAGGAACTCAGCTTCCCTGAGTCGCTCAAAAGAATAGGCAAGGGTGCCTTCGGACGCTGCAATTCTCTTGAAAGCATTATATTGCCGGCTTATCTGCAAAAGATAAGTGATCTTATGTTCTTCTCATGCAAGCGTCTTAGAAGAGTTGTTTTCTCGGGTGCGGTCGAAGCCATAGGCAATGCGGCTTTTTCAGAGTGCTACAGCCTTAAAAAGGTCATTATCTCGGATTCGGTCGTAACTATCGGAGAAAGCGCCTTCTCATGGTGCAGGTCGCTTGAATCCGTAACTATCCCGGACAACGTAAAAACTATCAGCAACTGGGCGTTTTACGGCTGTCAGAATCTTATGGACCTGAAAATAAGTATGTATACAAAGGACATCAAGGAGGACGCATTCTGCGGCTGTGAGAGCCTTTGCAATATCAATATCAGCGAGTTTGAAGATAAAAATATACCTCTTGACCTTATAAGAAAAGGTCACAAGCAGACAATAAAGATACTCAAACAGATAAACCGCAAAAAAGCGGAGCGCTATGCCCGCGAGCACGGTTTCAGCACATTGTTCATATAAAAAACGGGAGCTTTTAGCTCCCGTTTTTTATATGAGGTGAAGATGAAAAGTGTTATTATCTTTCAATGTAGCCGCCTGTTTCAGACTTGTCTTTTTCTCCGAAGCCGCCGGGAAAGCCGCCCTCCTGACCGCCCATGAAGCCGCCTTTCCTACCGCCGGACTGGCTTTCACCGTTCTCGCCGGGAGTAAAGTCCCCATCAGGCTTTTCGTCGGATTCTTTACGCTCCCTTATCTTTTCTGTAGCTCCTGATTCGGCATCAAAGCCCTCTGGCGGTGTGAAGTCTCCGCCATCGAATCCTTCGGGAGGTGTGAAATCACCGCCGGGATTTCTGTTAAAGCCGCTGTTTCCGTCTCTGCCGCCTCTGAAACCGCCCATTCCGCCGGGACCTCCCATCATGGACTGAGGTATCTCGTCTACCTCTTCGCCGTTGACAATGATAGTGCCGCCGTTGAATTCGGCGCTGGTCTCATAGTCGAAGGAGGACAGCTGCGCAGTAACGTCGATAGTACCGCCGTTTACGATTATCTTTCCGTTGGAGTCAACACCGTCTGTATCGCCCTGACCCATAGTTATCTTTGTATCGCCGCCGTTGAACTCGATAACGATATCGCAGGCAGTGCTCTTGCGTGAAGCGTTGATACCGTCATCAGAGGCGTCGATAGTTATATTTCCACCGTTTATCTGGACGTAGGTAGCTTCTATGCCCTCAGAGGAGGTGATATCAAAGGTGCCTCCGTCTATCTGAACATAGGTAGTTCCCTGTATTCCGTCACTTTTCGAGTTTATATCAAAGCTTCCTCCGGCAATGTATATCTGACCGAGAGTATCATCATCGGAGTTCTCACAGTGGAAGCCGTCCTTGTTGGTCTTTATTGTGAAGCTTCCGTCGTATACCGCGATAGAGTCATTTGCCTCAAAGGCGTCCTTTGCGGATGTGACATTATATGTGCCGCCTGTTATCTTGAGGTCGTCCTTGCAGTAAATACCATTTGCATATGCGGAGTATACCGTAAGAGTTCCTGTGCCGTTAAGTACGAGGTCGGACTTCGAGTAGATGACCGCGTCGGTATTGGTCTCGCCGTCAGCCCTGAACTCCTTGTTCACGGCAAGCGAGCTTTCCTTTGCGGTGGTAGTTATGAACACCTTGTCAGCTGATACGACATATATTGCGGGGAAGTCGTCATTCTCTATCTCGGCGCCGTCAAGCACGAGCTGTACCTTTGCGTCCTTGCCTGCGTCGACCTTTACAGTGCAGTTGGCAGCGCTTCCGCTGATAATGTAGACGCCCTCATCAGTGATATCGAGAGTTTTTCCGTCGGCTGCCGTCAGCTTTACTGCCGAAGCGGTATCAGGAGACTGAACAAGGTCGCGGTCTGTGAATATATTTGACGTGTTGATGACTGCTGCGGACATACTCTTGTTTGAAGTCTTTGCAGCCTTTGAAGCTGTAGCTGATTCAGTTGTGTCCTCAGCTTCATTATATGTATTTGAAGTCGTATCTATTAGTCCGGAGCCTGAGCCGTTCTGGTCAGAACAGCCTGTAAATGCACTGAGAGCCAAAGTAAGGAACGCCAGTCCGGCAATAGTTTTTTTCCATGTGTTTTTCATTGATCTACACCCTTTCGTATATTTGAGTGGTTTTTGTTTCCATGGTTATAATATACACCTGTTTTTTGTGAATAAGAGTATTGTTAAGTGAAATAAAGCGGAAATATTTGTGTGAGAAAACGCCTGAATGTGGAATTTACCGCATATAATCTGACAGGAATGTGAAAAAAACTTTTTGATTTATGCAATTTATACTATTGACAAATCGTTTTTTAAGTGATATAATACAAACAACAAATGCAGCGACAGAGAGAAGTAGCGCAGAAATTCGTTTTCAGAGAGTGCGGGTATGGTGTGAGCCGCATATCAGAGTCTGTGTGAATAACACTCCCGAGCAGCAAACCGAAAGGGTGCTTTTTCAGATGGCTTGCCGAAGGGCGGTTCTGAAAGTGGCTGTTTATGAAAAAACAGTTCAGTTATCTGAGTAGGGGCGACGTGTTCCGCACGTTACAGCGGCTCAAAAGTGATCGCTTTTGCGGTAATTCAGGTGGCACCACGGGTATTATGCCCCGTCCTGTAGTTTCAGGACGGGGCTTTTTGTATTCCTGCTCGTCCTGTGCGAATTATATAATGAAAGGAAATAATTATTATGAAGCACACTGATGTCAAGGAGATAATCTCCACAAAGGACTATGTAGGCAAGCAGGTGACTGTATGCGGCTGGGTACGTACCTCCCGCAACTCCAAGAGCGTTGCCTTCATCGAGGTAAACGACGGTACCTCTCTAAAAAACATTCAGGTCGTAGTTGACAAGGGCGACAGCGATTTCAGGGAGCCGAGAGTAGGTATGTCAGTAAAGGTAACAGGTACAGCAGTCGAAGGAAGAAACGAGACTGTCGAGATAAACGCCGCTCCCGAGGGTATCACCGTACTGGGCGACGCTCCTACAGATTATCCTCTCCAGAAAAAGGGACATACCCTTGAATTTCTCCGTACTATACCTCACCTCAGAGGCAGAACGAATACATTCAATGCAGTATGGCGTGTACGTTCCGTACTTGCGGCTGCTATACACGAATACTTCCAGAAACATAACTATGTCTATGTAAATACTCCCCTTATCACAGGCAGCGACTGTGAGGGCGCAGGTGAGATGTTCCAGGTAACTACCATCGGCTACAGCAAGGACTACAAGAACGAGGAGGAGTATTACTCCAACGACTTCTTCGGCAGAAAGGCTGGTCTCTCCGTATCCGGACAGCTTGAAGGCGAAATGGCTGCAATGGCAATGGGTAAGATATACACCTTCGGTCCCTCATTCAGAGCCGAGAACTCAAATACTCCCAAGCACCTTGCCGAGTTCTGGCACGTTGAGCCGGAGGTAGCCTTCGCAGAGCTGGACGACGTTATCGAGATAGCTGAGAATATGCTTAAATACGTTATCCGCAAGCTCCTTGACACCTGCCCGGACGATATGCAGTTCTTTGACGCTCATTTTGAAAAAGGTCTTATCGCTCGTCTCGAGGAGCTTATCTCCCACGATTTCGCAAGAGTTACCTATACAGAGGCTATCGACCTTCTCAAGAAGTCCGGCGAGAACTTCGTATACCCTGTAGAGTGGGGCTGCGATCTTCAGACCGAACACGAGAGATACCTTTCCGAGAAGGTGTTCAAGAAGGCTGTATTCGTAACAGACTATCCCAAGGAGATAAAGTCCTTCTACATGAAGCAGAACCCCGACGGCAAGACGGTTGCGGCTGTTGACCTCCTTGTACCCGGTGTCGGCGAGATAATCGGCGGCAGCGAGCGTGAGGCTGACTATGAGAAGCTAATCGCCGCTATGAACGAGAGAAAGATGAACCTCGACCTCTACAGTGATTATCTCGACCTCAGAAAGTTCGGCAGCGTACCTCACGGCGGCTTCGGTCTCGGCTTTGAGAGACTTATCATGTACACCACAGGTATGGCAAATATCCGTGACGTAATACTGTTCCCGAGAACAGTAGGCTCTATCAGATGATTTAACGTATTAATTACGTATGGAACGCCGCCCTCGGCGTTCCATACAATGGCTTAAATAAGTACAGCACGGCATTCGTCAATGGCGCCGATTGCCGTTAAAATATCAAGTAAAGGAAAGTGATTATCATGTCAAGATCGCTGTATATCCCTGAGGGTTATAAATCGACCCTCACGCTGAGAGAAACTCAGCACGCAATAAAGTACATCAAGGACGTTTTTCAGCAGGCGCTCTCTTTCGCACTGACTCTGGACAGAGTATCAGCTCCCCTTATCGTTAAAAAGGGAAGCGGTATCAACGATGACCTTAACGGCGTTGAGCGCAAGGTAGATTTCGATATCAAGGAGATAGCTTCAGAAGCAGAAGTCGTTCAGTCCCTTGCAAAGTGGAAGCGTATGGCTTTATACCGCTACGGCTACAATGCAGGTGAGGGTATCTATACAGACATGAACGCTATCCGCCGTGATGATGATACCGATAACACACACTCTATATTCGTTGACCAGTGGGACTGGGAAAAAGTCATTACCCGCGAACAGAGAAATATACAGTTCCTCAAGGAAACTGTAAAGTCCGTTGTAAAGGCTATAGCTTATACAAAGCGCAAGGTAAGTCTCCGCTATCCGCAGTTATCCACAAAGATATGCGATGAACCCTATTTCATAACCACTCAGGAGCTGGAGGATATGTACCCCGGCAAGACAGGTCATGAGCGTGAGCGCCTTATCACCAAGGAGCACAAGACAGTATTCCTCATGGGTATAGGCGGCAAGCTTTCAAGCGGCGAAAAGCACGACGGAAGAGCTCCTGACTATGATGACTGGTCGCTCAACGGCGATATCCTCTTCTGGGACGAGGTTCTTGATGATTCTCTGGAAATCTCCTCTATGGGTATCCGTGTTGACGCGGATTCACTTAAAAAGCAGCTGGCTGAGTGCGGCGCTGAGGACAGGATGCAGTACAGATATCATCAGATGATAGCAGACGGAACTCTGCCGCTTACTATCGGCGGCGGTATCGGTCAGTCAAGACTTTGTATGCTGCTTCTTGAAAAGGCACATATCGGTGAGGTACAGTCCTCCATATGGTCTGACGAGATGATAGAGAAGTGCGCAGCAAGCGGCATAACACTTCTATGATCCATTGTAGGGACGCGCATTGCGCGTCCGCAGATACACGTTACATTAACGTGACGTCGGAGACGCCGTCACTGACACGCAATATAAAGCCCGAAAGCATATGCTTTCGGGCTTTTTTCATACTATAAGCTCTGCCCGGCTTCCGCCGTTCTTGTCCTTTGTAACTACGATCTGCTTGTCGATACGCTGTTTCAGTGCCTGCACATGGGAGATTATACCCACAAGGCGGTTCCCGTCAGAAAGACCTGCAAGAGCCCTCATTGCCTGTTCTATGGAATTCTCATCAAGAGAGCCGAAGCCCTCGTCCACAAACATGGTATCAAGCCTTATCCCGCCGGCAGAACACTGTATCTCATCGGACAGTCCCAGAGCCAGCGACAGCGATGCCTTGAAGGATTCACCGCCCGAAAGAGTCTTTACGCTCCTTACCGAACCGTTATAGTGGTCGATGACATCAAGTTCAAGTCCCACCTGAGTACGCTTGTCCTCATATTCCGTGCGCCTTGTAAGAGTGTACTGTCCGTCGGACATAACGCTCAGTCTCTGATTGGCACGGCGGATTATCCTGTCAAAATAAGCAGTCTGTATATACGTCTCCAGCATGAACTTGCTCTGCTCTGAAAGCTTTCCGTTAGCGGTATCCGCAAGATTTTTCACCCATGCGTACTTTGCTTCAAGCTCTATAAGCTCCGATGAACCGTTTACAATATTATCAAGAGCCGTGCTGTTCACCGTAACTCTTGTGTGTAGCTGCCTGAGCTGCGACATGACACGTGTTTTTTCAGCTGTAAGCCGCGACCTTTCTGTGATCTCACTTTCAGCGTCTATATCTCCGTAGTCATCAAGCTGCAAGGTCAGCTGGTCCAGCTTTCCGGACAGTCCCGAGCATTCCTTTTCGCCGTCGTTTACAGCTTTTTCAGCCGCTTCGTAAGCCGATTTCAGCTCGGCACTCCTCTTCTGCAGCGCAGCGATACATATACCCGCATTCTCTCCGCTCTCAAAGCGCAGACCGCTGTGCAGCTCCATGAGACGCATACTCATTTCGTTAAGTCTGCTGTCCAGAGCCGCCTTCTGCGCAGTCAGCTCCGTAAGTCTGCTGTTCAGTCCGTTTATACCGTTCTCAAGCTCGGGTATCAGCTTTTCAAGCTCTTCCTTACGTGAAGCTCTTTCGTTTTCAGCTGCCAGCTGCGACTCTATACCAGCCATTCTCGCTTTCAGAGCAAGTCTTTCAGAAACGATACATTCACGAGCATTTTCAAAGAGACAATCACCGATAGTCTCCTCTATCCCCTTTTCTGCCGCCGCACGGAGCTGTTTCAGCATTCCATCTGCCGTATCGCATACACTGCGGCGCTGTGCGAGCTCCCTGTCAGATTCCGAGACTGCCGTCATAGTACCTGCTTCCTGTTTTTCCTTTGAGCCTATCTCAGCAGTAAGCCTTTCCTTCTCAGAGATGAGCTTTTCAGTTTCAGTAAGCTTTTTTTCGAGCTCTCTGAGCTGCACTGTACAGCTTTCAAGCTCCCTTCCGCACTGCTCCCTACCGGTTTCAATTCCGCAGCCGAGAAGCCCGGACAGCCTTGCGGTCAGCGACTTTTCAAGCTCGTCTGCTTTTGCCTTGACGGCAGAGGCTTCGGTACTGTTCTTTTCGGCGGTGCGCCGTGCCTTTTCAAGCTCCGCCTTCATTCTTTCGAGTTCATGCTCCGAAGGCGCTCCCACCTGCTTTTTCGCAGGAGAGGGGTGCTCCCTTGAACCGCATACCGGACAGGGCTCACCGTCTTTGAGCCCCTCTGCAAGCACTCCGGCTCTGTCATCTATGAACGCCCTGTAGTTCTGCTCATATTTTTCAGAAAGACGTTTCACATTATCAGCCGAATCAGTGTAAAGCCCGGCTGCTTCTTCACGCTCGCTGCAGCGTTTTTCCCATTCCTGTATATCTGCCGAAACAGCTTTCAGCTCGGCAAGGCGCTTGTTCAGTCCCTCGCGGCTGCGCAGGAGCTTTTCCTTTTCCGCGTCGCAGCCTTCTATCTCGGAGCGCCGTTTTTTCAGCGCGTATATCTCTCCCGTAAGAGCCTCGCATTTTTTCACAAGGCTGTCGTGTTCAGCCTGATACTCCTTGAATTCGGCAGTTTTGTCCCTTAAATTGATACTTCCGCTCTCATAATCGGTGAGAAGCTTTGACAGCTTATAAAGCTCCTCGGCTCTGCTGACGAGTCTTTCACGCTCCGATGTCAGCTGCGCCTTGTTCTCGCCGGTGCCCTCCAGTCCTGAAAGCTCATTTTTAAGCGATAAACGCTTTTTCTCACGGTCATCCTTTTCAGCTATGCTGCTGTCAAGCTCCGAAGCGACAGCATTGAGCGACTCCTTAACTTCCGCAAGAAGCTTTTCCTGCTCCTCAGCCTTTGCGTACTGAGGCATTTCCGCTTCGAGAGCCGCTATTTCGTTTCTTACCTTTTCAAGCTCCGGCTGACGGGCTTTTTCCTTCTCAAAGCCTTCTTCAATGAGCTTCTGACGCTTTTTCAGGTCGCTGAGCTGTCTTGCAGCACGCTCCTTTTCCGCTGAAAGCTTTTTCTTTTCCTCTGCCTTTGAGATACGTCCGTTGACCTCCGCAAGCTTTTCATCAAGCTCCTCCCCCTCACGGGTATACACCTCTGACTGAGCCTTGTCACGGGATATAAGCTTGTTTATCAGCTCCCTGACGAACTCGGCAGGCGGAAGCTCCTCTTTCAGCTTTGCCACCTCGTCAAAGTATTCGTCATCATCTCCGCAAACTATACCTCCAACATACTGTCTCAGGCTTTCCCTGCGGCTGTCACACTCGCTTTTAAGTGTACTGCTCTCCAGCCTGAGAGCTTCCTGCAAGGTCTGGTAATTCTTCGTTTTGAATATATGCCGCAGTATCTCACGGCGCTGTGAGGTATCCTCGGTTATGAGCTTCATAAAATCGCCCTGCGCTATCATCGCTATCTGCTTGAACTGCTTCTCGGAAAGTCCGATAACATCAGCAACTGCTGCTTCTACCTCTCTTTTTCCGGATAATACCCTGCCGTCAGGATAAGCAAATTCCGCGCTTGCGGGCTGCTGCGCAACTCCGCCGCCGCGCTTCGCCTGACGCTCATAGGCAGGATTCCTTTTTATCCTGTAGCGCTTGCCGGCATAATCGAATATAAGCTCCACATATGTAGGAGTATCAAGTGCGGCGTACTTTGACCGCAGCATACTGTCATCGTCACGGTTTTCACCGCTGGCACTGCCGTAGAGCGCATAGGTTATGGCGTCAAAGATAGTCGTCTTTCCTGCGCCGGTGTCTCCGGTTATGAGATAAAGCCCCTTGTCGCCGAGAGCTTCGAGGTCGAGGACGGTCAGTCCCGAATAGGGACCGAATCCTGATATTTCAAGTCTTACCGGTCTCATTTCTCTCCCTCCCATATCTTCCCGATAAGCGACTGCACGAGCAGCCGCTGAGGCTCAGACATATCCCCGCCGTTGCTGAATCTGTAGAATTCCTCAAACAGCTCGGCAGGAAGCTTATTCTCAGCCTCTGCCGCTTCTATACTGTCATGAGCGCTGCGGGTGCGGCGGTTGTCGTATTCTATCGTCATTATATTAGGGTAGACCGAACGGAGCTTTCCCATAGCCTCGGGGACCTCCTCTTCATCGCAGAGTATTATGCGCATATAATCCTCTGAATTTCCCTTTCTGCTGTACTCAATAGAGCTTATCCGCTCGAATGTCCCCCGTACCTCACGCATATCGCGCAAAGGCTCAAGAGGAACGGTCCTGACATCAAGGCTGCCCTTTTCGCGCATCTCCACAACAGTTACGGACTTGACCTGTTTTATCTCTGAAAACGAGTATTTCAGCGGAGTTCCGCAGTAGCGTATGCGCTCACTGCCTACATTCTGCGGACTGTGGATATGACCGAGGGCAACATAGTCGAAGCCGTCAAAGGCAGAGCTGTCAACATTGTCGCTGCCGCCTACGGATATCTCCTCGGAATCGCTTTTCTGCGCTCCGGTAACGAACTGGTGAGTAACTATTATATTCCTCTTTGAGAAATCTATGTCCATTGCGTCAACAGCTGCATTTACCGCGTCGGTATAGCTCTCTATAACAGTATCGGGGAAAAATCTCCGAACCGAAAGCGGCTTTATAAACGGGAGCATATACACGCAGAACTCACCGTACTCGTCGCTGAGAACAGCAGGAACTGTCTTTCCGTTGTATACGGGCGACATATGTATACCGCTCTTTTCCATTATGTGGCAGCCGAAGGCTAGACGCTCCGCAGAGTCATGATTTCCGCTCACAGCGAAAACATGATCCGTTATAGACGATATCCTTGTGAGGAAATCGTCAAAAAGGCGCACTGCCTCCGCAGAAGGCACCGGCTTGTCGTATATATCCCCTGCAATAATTACAAAATCCGGCTTTTCTACAGCTATAACACTGCATATCTCATGCAGTATGTACTCCTGATCCTCTATGAGCGAAAACTCATTCAGCCTCTTGCCGAGGTGAAGATCCGACAAATGTACAAACTTCATACAAACCTCCTTGACGCTTGCTGTTAATAAAATTATATCCTGTTTGCGGGACAATGTCAACGGACTTTCAATATGGTAAAATAAACAAATGCACAGCCATGCGGCTGTGCATTGTGACAATTATTCTTCATAGCTTTCGGGGTGCTTGGGTTTACGCCTGTAGCGTCTTTTGTCGGTGTCGACCACCTTTGTGGCTGGGTCAACGCCATTCCAGCTGCCCCGCTTTGAAGAGTCTATCTTCTTTTTCTCCTTCTTGCTCATTTTATCGTAAGATACGAATTTATCCATATTTACTCCTTTAAATTCAATTCCGAATTTCTAATTCCGCATTGTAAATCAAAATTCAGCTTTACTGAATTTTGATTTATTCTTCTCCTGCCTTGAAATTGTATATAGGCTTGATTACCTCGTTTATCTCGACTGTATCGCCGATATTATCCACGATATCCTCCATTGACTTATAAGCCATAGGACACTCGTCTAAAGTCTGTGCATTGACCGATGTCGTGTAGATACCGTTCATCTGCTTTTTGTACTCCGACACTGTGAAGCTCTGCTTTGCCTGTGAACGTGACATAAGTCTGCCTGCGCCATGTGGAGCGGAACAGTTCCAGTCCGGATTGCCCTTACCTGTGCAGATAAGGCTGCCATCACGCATATTTATGGGTATAAGGAGCTTCTCACCTGCCTGCGCGGACACTGCTCCCTTCCGGAGTATCATCGTCTCTGTGTCGATATAGTTGTGTATCGTCGTGAACTGCTCCTCAACATGGATATGCATACCCTTTATTATCTCGTCCATCATTGCCTGACGGTTCAGCATAGCAAACTGCTGTACTATCTTCATATCGTGGATATACTGCTCAAAGAGCTCGCCCTCGCAGTAAGCAAGGTGCTTGGGAACATCGGTAGTCTTGGTATTTTCCAGTTTTTTCAGCTCGGACTGTATCTGCTTCTGCTTTCCCTCTGCCTTCAGACGTACGATAAGCTCATTTATCTCCTTGTCGGAGCTCTTATTAAGACGTCTGTACGCCTCATTCTGATAGTACCTTGCCACCTCTACGCCAAGATGACGGGAGCCTGAGTGGATAACTATATATATGCTTCCGTCCTCGCCCTTGTCTGCTTCAATGAAGTGGTTTCCGCCGCCGAGAGTACCGATGCTCTTTTCCGCACGGAGCGGATCAATATGCTCTATGCAGTAAAGCTCTGCAAGATCGATCTTTTCGCAGTAGCGGTGAGGCTTTTCACGTATGGAGAAGCCCGAGGGTATCTTCTCGTAAATAAGCTTGTCCAGCTTCTGGACCTCGATATGCTTTTCCTTCAGTCTTACGGTCTCCATTCCGCAGCCGATATCTACTCCCACAAGATTGGGTATCACCTTATCGGTGATGGTCATGGTAGTACCTATAGTGCAGCCTGCTCCCGCATGAACGTCAGGCATTATGCGTATCTGTGAGCCCTCGCTCATCGGCTGGCTGCAAAAGGCTATGATCTGAGTTATCGCGTCCTGCTCTATCACTTCCGTGAAGACCTTGGCAGTATTGTATTTTCCGTTTAATTCTATCATATTTTTCCTTTCCGGTCTGCCCGGACGCAACAAAAAAGCACCCCCGCAGGAGTGCAGAATGCTCTGTATACGCAAAAGCTCAGCACATGGCTGAACATTCCGGGCAAACTCCATGCTTGTTTTCAGTAATATTAAATTGCGGCATCTTATAATAGCTTTTGAACATTGTCATGGTGTTCACCTTCCTTTCGTAGAATATGGAATTATTATAATAGTGAATGTTTTTAAAGTCAAGGAATATGGAAAACTGTAATCAAACTGTAATAATTTGCCGAAGAGGATAAAAACAGCCTGTTCCATGGCAACACAGTTCCCAGAACTGTATAAAAGGTTCATATGAACTTATTTTTGGAATATATTCTTCTGTGCATTATGCATAAAAGCAATATAAAGCTTATACGAAGCGTAATTTTTGTAGGCTATTGACAAATAAGTAAAAATCATATATAATAGCATCATGCAGTTGAAACACGTCAGCTGCTGTAGTTTGGTGCTCCGCATAAGCACATTTACTATGATATGGAGGTTTATATGTTAAACAAGATCAACATGATGACTCTTATGACAGAGGACATCAACTGGGGCGCGATCATTCCTGTCGGAATCGGTATAATCGTCCTTCTCATTATTATTTTCACCGGTTACATCAAGGCTCCCCCGGATACAGCTTACATAATCTCTGGTCTCAGAAAGAAGATCATAATCGGTAAAGCAAGTATTCGTATCCCGTTCTTTGAGCGTGTAGATAAACTGAAGCTCCAGCTCATTGCTGTTGACGTAAAGACTTCAAGCGCTGTTCCTACAGCAGACTATATCAACATAAATGTTGACGCAAACGTAAACGTAAAGGTAAGCAGTGATCCGATGCTCATAAAGCTGGGCGCTGAGAACTTCCTCAACAAAGACACCGCTTATGTTGCGAAGGTTGCAAGAGAGGTGCTTGAAGGTAATATGCGTGAGATCGTTGGTCAGATGTCCCTTGAGGCTATGGTCAATGACCGTAAGGCATTTGCTGAAAAGGTCCAGGAAAACGCTGCTCCCGACCTGAACAGAATGGGACTTGAAATAGTTTCCTTCAATGTTCAGAACTTCACAGATGACCAGAACCTTATCGAGAATCTCGGTATCGACAATACCACAAAGATCCAGAAGAAGGCTGCTATCGCACGCGCTGAGTCCGAAAAGGAGATCGAGATCGCCAAGGCTCAGGCTAAGAAAGAAGCCAACGACGCTAAGATACTCGCTGAAACAGAGATCGCTCAGAAGAACAACGAGCTTGCTATCCGTCAGGCTGAACTCAAAAAGGAAGCCGACACACAGCTTGCTATCGCAGACGCTGCTTACGAGATCCAGAGAGAGGAACAGCGTAAGTCTATTGAGGTTTCAAAGGCTAACGCCAATATCGCTGCTTCCGAAAAGGACGTTGAGCTCAAGGCTCGCGAGGCAGAGGTAACTGAAAAAGCTCTCGACGCTCAGATCAAGAAGAAAGCTGAAGCTGACCGCTACAGGGCTCAGCAGGAAGCAGACGCAAAGCTCTATCAGCTTAAAAAGGAAGCTGAGGCTGACCGTTTCCAGCGTGAGCAGGAGGCTGAGGCTCAGAAGGCTGAAGCTGAAGCTCAGAAGTTCGCAAGAATGCAGGAAGCTGAAGGTATCGCTGCCGTAGGTAAGGCAGAGGCTGACGCTATCCGCGCTAAGGGACTTGCTGAGGCTGAAGGTATCAATGCCAAGGCTGAGGCTATGAAAAAGTACGGCGAGGCTGCTGTGCTTGAAATGTACTTCAAGGCTCTGCCTGAGGTCGTTAAGAACGCTGCTACACCTCTTGCAAATGTTGACAAGATCACAATGTACGGCGACGGCAACTCCAGCAGACTTGTAGGCGACATCATCGGTTCTACCACAAAGGTAACAGACGGTCTTACCGCTGCTACAGGTGTTGACATCAGAGCTCTGCTCGCAGGCTTCCTTGGCGGAAAGGTTGCAGCTCAGCCGGCTGAGGAAAAAACCGAAACAGCAGATAATTCCGGCGACTATCAGGAATACACAGACTACGGAACTGACTATACAGACTACACAAACTATAACCCCGATCCTGATACTCCTGAACTGTAATATATTTTGCATAAAATATCACCCCCTGACGATATGCGGTCGTCAGGGGATTTTTGTCGTAATGCTGTAATTTAGCTGTCATAAAGCTGTAATTTTCTTACTGTTTGTACATCTATATTGCGCAAATTTTGGTTAGTCTATTTGTATAGTTTTCACAAAGTTGTACAAAAAGCATTTACAAAACACGACATATAGGTTATAATGATATTAGTATATAAGCAAGATTTAAGGAAAACGATAGCAATATTTGGTCATAACCTCTGACCAAAGTTCAGAGGGGGGGTATTAAAATGATAAAACATCTTTCGGGTGAATTTGAAACTGTCGAATATGACACTCAAAAATATGCAATGCTGTACGATAATGTTCAGACTGAAGAGTATCCCGTACACTGGCATAACGCAGTCGAGCTTATCATGCCTATGAAAAACGAGTATACTGTAACTGTAAACGGGATAGATTATCTCATTCCCGAAAACGATGTTCTTATCGTTCCGCCATGTGAGCTGCACAGTATGCCAGCTATACCGGGACGACGTATCATTTTCCAGTGCGATAACAGCATTCTCGGCGAGATATCTGCTCTTGAACCGGTCATGCGTTCACTGAACGCTCCCGTTCTCATAAACAGCGATCTTGATAAGGAGCTCCATGTTCTCGCAAAAAAGACAAT
>Ga0265298_10006236_pt1 | contig 14764 bp, 10 predicted proteins | sample AusTroGonzalo_MG_3_FD_193486 | JGI IMG/M metagenome (GOLD analysis project Ga0265298, IMG submission 193486) | Bovine rumen microbial communities from tropical cattle in Woodstock, Queensland, Australia - Gonzalo_01 | ecosystem: Host-associated > Mammals > Digestive system > Stomach > Rumen ... | reverse complement strand
ACGAGCAGAAGCTCGACCTCTTCACGCCCGACAAGCAGCGCGTGACGGAGAAAGTCAGTGTGGAACTCGATTCCGCCGAGCTCGACAATATCGTCGGCGAGCAGGATGCCCAAAAGCTGCGCGACGACCTGGAGCTGGTCGACGGCGTCTATCCCGAGTTCGATGTCGAGACCTACCGACAGGCCGAGGTGGCTCCCGTGTTCTTCGGTTCGGCGCTCAACAACTTCGGCGTACAGGAACTGCTGAACTGCTTCGTTGAGATTGCCCCCAGCCCCCGTCCCACGAAGGCTGAGGAGCGCGAGGTGCAGCCCGAGGAGCAGAAGTTCACGGGCTTCATCTTCAAGATTACGGCCAACATCGACCCCAACCACCGCTCGTGTATCGCCTTCTGCAAGGTGTGCTCAGGCAGGTTCCAGCGTAACGTGCCCTATCTGCACGTGCGTCAGGGGAAGACGATGCGTTTCACATCGCCCACGCAGTTTATGGCTCAGCGCAAGTCGACCATCGACGAAGCATGGCCCGGCGACATTGTCGGTCTGCCCGACTCCGGCGGCATCTTCAAGATTGGCGACACCATCACCGAGGGCGAGCAGCTGCACTTCCGCGGCCTGCCTTCATTCTCGCCAGAACTCTTTAAGTATATCGAGAACGACGACCCCATGAAAGCCAAGCAGCTGCAGAAGGGCATCGACCAGCTCATGGACGAGGGTGTGGCCCAGCTCTTCGTGAACCAGTTCAACAACCGCAAGATTATCGGCACCGTCGGACAACTGCAGTTCGAGGTCATCCAGTATCGCCTGGAGAACGAGTACAACGCCAAGTGCCGCTGGGAGCCCGTACACCTCTACAAGGCCTGCTGGATTTCGAGCGACGACCCTGCTGAGCTTGAGGCTTTCAAGAAGCGTAAGTATCAGTATATGGCGAAGGACAAACAGGGGCGCGACGTCTTCCTGGCCGATTCCGGCTACGTGCTCTCAATGGCACAGCAGGACTTCGAGCACATTCAGTTCCACTTTACATCTGAGTTCTAATGACAAGAGAAGAAGATATCAAGAATGCTGTAGAGGTGATGCGCAAAGGTGGCGTTATCCTCTACCCCACCGACACCATCTGGGGCATCGGCTGTGATGCCACGAATGCAGAGGCGGTGAAGCGCGTGTACGACATCAAGCAGCGCGACGACTCGAAGGCACTTATCTGCCTCGTCGACAGCGATGCTCGTCTGCAGCGTTATGTCCGACAGGTGCCCGATGTTGCCTGGCAACTCATCGACAGCCTGAAAGACGGTGACGCACGCCCCACGACACTGATTCTCGACGGAGCCGTAAACCTGGCTCCCAACCTGATTGCCGAAGATGGTTCGATAGCCCTGCGCATCACGCAGGAGCCTTTCTCCAAAGAGCTGTGCTACCGTTTCCAGAAGGCCATCGTCTCGACATCGGCCAACATCAGTGGCGAGCCGGCAGCACAGAACTATCGCGACATCGACCCACAGATCATTGAAAAGGTCGACTACGTCTGCTGGAGCCGTCGGCAGGAGCACCAGCCCCACCAGCCCAGCTGCATCATCCGCCTGCGCCAGAACGGCGAGGTGGAGATTATCAGGAGATAATATCTATAAATATGGAGCAGATAGAAAAGAAGAGAGACTGGCTGCACAGGCTGCACGACTGGCGCAAGGAGCACATGAGCGAACGGATGTTCATGATTATCCTGGCACTCATCGTGGGCTTCCTGTCGGCTGTCGCCGCCTTCGTCCTGCATGGCATCATCAACCTCATCGTGGCCATGCTGACGGGACGCTTTGCCAGCGACTCCTACAACTGGCTCTATCTCGTCTATCCCGTCATCGGTATCTACCTGACGTCGCTCTTCGTGCGATACATCGTTCGCGACAACATCTCGCACGGCATCACACGCATCCTCTACGCCATCTCCTCGAACAAGTCGCGACTGAAGTCGCACAACACGTGGTCGAGCGTCATTGCTTCGGCCATCACCATCGGCTTCGGTGGCTCCGTGGGTGCCGAGGCGCCTATCGTGCTGACGGGCTCGGCTATCGGCTCCAATCTTGGACAGCTGTTCCACTTGGACCGCAAGACGCTGATGACACTCGTCGGCTGCGGTGCAGCAGGAGCCATTGCCGGTATCTTCAAAGCCCCCATAGCTGGCTTGGTGTTCGCCATCGAGGTGCTGCTGATAGACATGACGATGTCGTCGCTGCTGCCCATCCTCGTGAGCTGCGTGACGGCCACCTGCTTCACCTATATCTTCAGCGGCGACGCTTCGCTGTTCACCTTCCATCTAGACAACGAGTGGAACGTGCAGCGCATACCCGCCTGCCTGCTGCTCGGCATCTTCTGCGGCCTCATGAGCCTCTACTTCATCCGCACGATGAGCTTTGCCGAAGGCATCTTCGCCCGCTTCAAGGATAAGCCCTATGTCAAGCTGGCCATCGGCGGTTCGCTGCTCAGCCTGCTCATCTTCCTGTTCCCGTCGCTCTTCGGCGAGGGCTACCACAGCATCAACCTGCTGCTAAACGGAAAAACGGAGGCCGACTGGGCCGAGATTCTGAACAACTCGCTCTTCGCCGGACACACATCGATGCTGATGGTCTACGTGGCATTGGTACTGCTGACGAAGGTCTTCGCGACATCGGCCACCAACGGTGGCGGCGGTTGTGGCGGTACGTTTGCACCGAGTCTCTTCGTAGGCTGCTTCGCGGGTTTCTTCTTCTCCCGCCTATGGAACATCTACCAAGTGGGCGTCTACGTGCCCGAGAAGAACTTTGCGCTGATGGGAATGGCCGGTGTCATGTCGGGTGTCATGCACGCTCCGCTGACGGGCATCTTCCTGATTGCCGAACTGACGGGCGGCTACAGTCTGCTGCTGCCGCTGATGATAGTCTCTGTGTCGAGCTATCTCACCATCATCATCTTCGAGCCTCACAGCATCTACGGCGCCCGCCTGGCCAAGGAAGGCAAGTTGCTGACCCACCATACCGACCACGCCGCGCTGACTCTGATGAATCTCGACTCGGTCATTGAGCGCGACTACATGTCCGTTAGTCCCGAGATGGAGTTGGGACAGATTGTCAACAAGGTCAGTCGTAGCCGCTCGACCATGCTGCCCGTTATCGACGCCTCTGGCGCACTACTGGGCGAGATTGACATCATGAGCATCCGTAAGGTAATGTTCCGCATGGAGCTGTACCACCACTTCCTGGCCAGCCAGCTGATGCAGGAGCCTGCCGCCACACTGCGCGACACCGCCCCCATGACCAGCGTCATGCGCACCTTCGAAGCCACCCACGCCGACTGGTTGCCCGTGCTTACCGCCGACGGCCATCTGAAGGGCTACATCTCACGCCGCCGACTATATACCTTATATAGAAAGATGGTACACGACATGAGTGAAGACTAATCAATGATCGTAATAACGTTATAACGTAATACCGACATGACGAAAAACGAACTGAGAATTATTTTTATGGGAACGCCGGAGTTTGCGGTGGAGACGCTGCGGGCACTGGTAGAGAACAACTATAACGTGGTGGCTGTGGTGACGCAACCCGACAAACCCGTGGGACGTCACCAGACGGAGATGCAGCCGTCGGAAGTCAAGAAATACGCACTGGAGCAGGGTCTGCCCGTACTCCAACCCGAGAAGATGAAAGACCCTGCATTTGTGGAGCAGCTGCGCTCATACAAAGCCAACCTGCAGGTGGTCGTCGCCTTCCGCATGCTGCCCGAGGTAGTCTGGGCAATGCCCGAGTACGGCACGTTCAATGTCCATGCCGCCCTGCTGCCGCAGTACCGCGGTGCAGCCCCCATCAACTGGGCCGTCATCAACGGTGAGACGGAGACGGGCGTGACAACGTTCTTCCTCGACCACGATATCGACACAGGCCGCATCATTCTGAAGAAGCACTTCCCCATTCCCGACGATGCCGACGTGGAGTATGTCTACGACGGACTGATGCATCTCGGCGCCAAGATTTGCTTGGAGACTCTCGATGCCATTATTGCCACCGACGGCCATCCCAAAACAATGTCTCAAGAGGAATTATCAATTAGCGAGGCGCTAAAGCCCGCCCCCAAGATCTTCAAGGAGACCTGCGAGGTGAATTGGAAGCAGCCCGCCAAGAAGGTCTACGATTTCGTGCGCGGCCTCTCGCCCTACCCCGGTGCCTGGACGACACTCGTCAGCCCCGACGGCAAGGAGACGGTACTGAAGCTCTTCAAGGCCACGAAGACGACGCTGTCCGCTACAGAGCCCGGACACATCAGCGCCGACAAGCGCCATCTCTACATCAGCTGTGCCGACACGCTCCTGCAGATTGACGCGCTGCAGCTGGCAGGCAAGAAGCGCATGGATGCCACCTCATTCATCAACGGGATGAAGGACATAGAAAAATATTTTGTGCGGTAACATAATAAACTGGCAGGAGTTACGTTTCAATAATAAAACAACTTAAACGTAACAGCCTATGCAGATATTTACCCGCGAAGAAACGACCCCGAGCGAAAAGACGCTCCAGAGAATCAGACAAATAGCTTATACCTACCGCGTGAAGAACGGTTTGGCATATTGCTTGAATTAAAAGGCAGAAAGGTCCTTGGCGTCCGTAAAGAGCCTAAGGACCTAAGCCTTACAAAAACAACAGTCAAGAAAATGACAAAGGTTTCCCCTTCGCTGCTCGCAGCCGATTTCCTACACTTGGACAGCGAGATTCAAATGATTAACCGCAGTGAGGCCGACTGGCTCCACTTGGATGTCATGGACGGTGTCTTCGTACCCAACATCTCTTTCGGTTTCCCTGTGCTTGAGGCCGTTGCCTCGAAGTGCACGAAACCCCTCGACGTGCATTACATGATTGTGCATCCCGAGCAGTACATCAAGCAGACGGCCAAGTTGGGCGCCATGATGATGAACGTCCACGCGGAGGCCTGCACACACTTGCACCGGACCATTCAGGAGATTCACGACGCTGGCATGAAGGCTGGTGTGACGCTGAATCCATCTACACCCGTATCGGTGCTTGAGGACATCATCGGCGATGTGGACATGGTACTGCTGATGAGCGTCAATCCCGGCTTCGGCGGACAGAAGTTCATTGAGAACACCATCCAGAAGGTGAAGCGCCTGCGCCAGCTCATCAGCGAGCACGGCAGTCACGCACTCATCGAGGTTGATGGCGGCGTACAGGGCGAGACAGCCCCGCGACTGGTGGCCGCCGGTGTCGATGTGCTCGTCTCCGGCAGCTACGTCTTCAAGGCCGACAACCCCGAGGCGGTCATCAGCCAGCTAAGAGCCCTTTAACGTCGTCATAACGATATCGCGTTATCACGACACAGCGGCATTTACTCCAGCACGAGTTCCATGTTATTCTCCTTCGCCATCTTGCGAAGGTTCATCAGGGCGTAGCGCATGCGTCCCAGCGATGTATTGATGCTCACGCCCGTCAGTTCAGCTATTTCCTTGAACGACAGCTGTTCGAAGAAGCGCATGTAGACCACCTCGCGCTGTGGCGGCGGCAGCAGGTTCATCATCTTCTTCACGTCGCGCAGCACCTGCTCGTTCACCATCTCCGTCTCGCGGTAGGTGTCGAGCACCGAAGCACCGCGCAGGTTCGACAGGTCGTTGTCCTCCGTCGGCTCCACAATGCGCTCCGACTTCTGCTGGCGATACCAGTCCATAATGACGTTATGGGCGATGCGCGTCAGCCAGAACATGAACTTGCCTGAGTCGGTGTACTTGCCCTCATGCAGTTTCGTGATGACCTTGACGAACGTCTCTTGGAAGATGTCGTCAGCCAAGTCATGGTCGCGCACGACGAACATGATATATGTGAACAGTTTGGTCTGGGTTCTCGACAACAATTCATCAAAAGCCCGGTTGTTCCCTCCTACGTACAGCAATGCCAACGCTTCGTCGGTCATTCCTTCGAATTTCTTCATATCTTTTCAGTCTTTTTTATGAAGTAAAAGCTGTTCCGATAGGCAATAAAATGGGTTTTAAAGGGGTTATTAATTATTGTTGTCGGTGCAAAAGTAAGTAAAAAAAACAAAAACGCCAAGAAAAATGTGAGGAAATTGAGATTTTTGTTGTACCTTTGGCCTAAAATAACGAAAAAATTAACTTAAAAGCCTACTATGATCAAGCTTTTCGTCCCTGGCCGCCTATGTCTGTTCGGTGAGCATACCGACTGGGCCGGCCACTATCGCACCATGAATGCCGACATCGCTCCCGGTGCCGCCATCGTCACGGGTATAGAGCAAGGCATCTACGCCGAAGTCGAGAAATCCAGCCTCTTCGAGGTACAGAGCACAGCACCCGAGATGGACGCCCAGTGGCAGGACTTTGCCTGCCGCATGGACGAGCAGGAACTGAAGCGTATCGCCAAGGCGGGCTCGTTCTTCTGCTACTGTGCCGGTGTGGCCAGCTACATGCTGGAGTGGTACAAGGTGGGCGGTGTGCGCATCAAGATTACGGCCATGACGCTGCCCATGAAGAGCGGACTCAGCTCGTCGGCAGCCATCTGCGTGCTCGTTGCGCGCGCGTTCAATTTATTATATAACCTGAACCTCAACACGCTGGGCGAGATGAACATCGCCTACGTCGGCGAGCTGCGCACGGCATCGCGCTGCGGACGTCTGGACCAGGCCTGCGCCTTCGGCGTGAAGCCCAACCTCATGACCTTCGACGGCGACGAGGTCGAGGTACAGGCCCTCAACGTGAAGAAGACGCTCCACTGGGTCTTTGCTGACCTCTGTGCCGAGAAGGACACGGTGCGCATCCTGCGCGACCTGAACCGCGGCTACCCCTTCGCCTCCAACGAGATGGAGGAGCGCGAGCATCAGGCTCTGGGCGAGCTCAACCAGGAGATTGTCGACCGCGCCATCAAGTACATGGCCGAAGGTAAGGTCGAGGAGCTTGGCGCCCTCATGACCGAGGCCGAGGCACTCTTCGACAGCCACGTGGCCCCAATGTGTCCCGAGGAGCTGACATCGCCGAAGCTCCACGCCGTCCTCAGCGACCCGAAGATACAGCCGCTCGTCTGGGGCGGCAAGGGTGTCGGTTCCCACGGCGACGGCTCCGTACAGTTCCTGGCGCGCTCAGCAGAGGCCCAGCAGCAGCTCACGGACTACCTGAACAGTCAGGGAATGAAGGCCTACACGCTGACCATCAACCCCGTACACACCGTGCGCCGCGCCATCATCCCCGTGGCAGGCTTCGGCACCCGCCTCTACCCCGCCACCCGCGGCATGAAGAAAGACTTCTTCCCCATACCCTGTCCCGACGGCATGGTTCGCCCCGTCATCCTCATCCTGCTCGAGGAACTCGTGCAGAGCGGCATCGAGGAAATCTGCCTCGTACTGGGCAGCGAGGAGGAGCGCCAGCAGTACGCCAACTTCTTTGAGCGTCCGCTGGCCCCCGAGCACCTGAACAAGCTCAACAAGGAGAGCCAGGAGTACGAGAACCGCATACTCGACATTGGCAAGCGCCTGCGCTATGTCTACCAGAAGGAGAAGCGCGGCTTCGGCCACGCCGTTTACCAGGCAGCCCAGTTCGCCCGCAACGAGCCCGTGCTGCTCATGCTCGGCGACACCCTCTACCGCTCGCTCACCAATAAGCCCTGCGCCCTGCAGCTCATCGAGCAGTACGAGCGCTACAACCGCCTCATCGTAGGTCTCTACCCCGTCGAGGCCAGCACCGTCAGCCACTTCGGCATCATGACCGGCGTCTGGGAGGACAAGGACGAACGCATCCTCAACGTCTCCACCGTCGTCGAGAAGCCCACGGCGTCCTACGCCGAGGAGTTCCTGGGCGTGCGCAACCAGAAGGGACAGAAGGAGTACTGCTCCGTCTTCGGCCAGTATATCCTCACCCCCGAGGTGTTCGAGCAGCTGGAGGCCGACATCCAGCGCGCCGACGAGGAAGGCAGCACCAAGGAGATTGAGCTCACGTCAGCCCTCGAGGCCGTCCGCTCACGCATCGGCATGATGGGCGTCCGTCTCAAGAGCCAGCGCTTCGACATGGGCAACCCCCGCGCCCTCGTCGACACCGTAGCGAGCTTCAGTCAAGCATAAATCATTTATCATCTTTCATTTATCATTTAGGCACGAAGTGCCGCAACAATATGTATATTGCCGTAGCAGGAAACATTGGCAGCGGAAAGTCCACGCTCACACGCATGCTCGCCCGCCACTACAAGTGGGAGGCACGCTTCGAGTCCGTCGACAACAACCCCTATCTTGAGGACTACTACAACGACATTCGCCGTTGGTCCTTCAACCTCGAGGTCTACTTTCTCAAGGAGCGTTTCCGCGACCTCATCGCCATCCAGCAGTCCGACCATACCATCATCCAGGACCGCACCATCTTCGAGGGCGTCTACGTCTTCATGGAGAACAACCGCGACATGGGCAACCTCACCCAGCGCGACTACGACACCTTCATGGAGCTCTTCACCCAGATGCTCGAGCTGGTGCGCCTGCCCGACCTCCTCATCTACCTCCGCGCCTCGGTGCCCCACCTCGTGGGCAACATCCAGAAGCGCGGACGCGAATACGAGCAGACCATACAGTTGGAGTACCTCGAGAACCTGAACCGCCGTTACGAGCGCTTCATCACCGAGCACTACAAGGGCCGCGTCATGATTATCGACAAAGACCCCATCGACTTCGAGCACCAGCCGCAGGACTTCGCCCAGATTGTCGACCGCATCGACCAGAACCTCTTCGGACTGTTCCCTGCGGGCGAGTGAGCATTTATCATTTTTCATTTATCAATTATCATTTAGGCCGTAGGCCGCAACATTATGCATATAGCAGTAGCAGGAAACATTGGCAGTGGCAAGACCACGCTCACCCGACTTCTCGCCCACCGTTACGGTTGGACGCCCCGTTTCGAACCCGTCGACAACAACCCCTACCTTGAGGACTTCTATGCCGACATGCCCCGCTGGTCCTTCAACCTGCAGGTCTACTTCCTCAGCAAGCGCTTCAAGGAGGTCGTCGAGATATCCAAGTCCGAGGAAACCATCATCCAGGACCGCACCATCTTCGAGGATGCCCGCATCTTTGCGCCTAACCTGCACGGTCAGGGCATGATGAGCGACCGCGACTTCCAGAACTACAGCGACCTCTTCGACCTGATGATGTCGCTGGTCAAGCTGCCCGACCTCATGATCTACATCCGCTCCAGCATCCCCACCCTTGTGGCACAGATCCAGAAGCGCGGACGCGAATACGAGCAGACCATGCGCCTCGACTACCTGCAGGGCCTGGAGCGCCGCTACGAAGAGTGGATCAAGTCCTACGAAGGTCCTCTCATCATCATCGACGGCGACAACTGCAAGTTTGGCGAAAGCCCCGAAGCCCTCAAGCAGGTCACCGACATGATCGACGCCAAGCTCTACGGCCTCTTCCCGATGGAGTAATCCCTTCCCTCAAAAGCTATAGACAGGCGCGCCAGCGAGAATCCTCGCTGACGCGCCTGCTTCTTACTGCCCGATTCCCTTCATCGTCAGCGATATGCGATGACGGCGTTGGTCAACCTCCAGCACACGTACACGAACGTGCTGGTGGAGTTTGACCACCGTATTCGGGTCTTTCACGTATTTGTCAGCCAGTTGTGAGATGTGTACCAGTCCGTCCTGATGGACGCCGATGTCGACAAAGGCGCCAAAGGCAGTGATGTTGGTCACGATGCCCGGCAGCTCCATGCCCTCCACCAAGTCGTCCACCGACTCGATGCCTTCGGCAAAGCGGAACTCCTCAATCTGTTCACGCGGGTCGCGACCAGGCTTTTCCAACTCCTTCAGGATGTCGGTCAGCGTGGGCAGTCCCACCTCTTTGGCGACATAACGCTCAGGCTTAATGGCCTGCCGCTTCTCCTTGTTATTTATAAGGTCGGCAATGCTGCAGCCCTGATCCTTCGCCATCTGCTCCACCACCGCGTAACGCTCAGGATGGACGGCACTGTTATCAAGCGGATTCCTGGCACCAGGGATACGCAGGAAACCGGCACACTGCTCGTAGGCCGAAGGCCCCAGCCGGGGTACCTTCTTCAGCTGAGCACGCGATGTGAAAGCGCCGTTCTCCTTTCGGTAATCCACGATATTCTTCGCCAGCGCAGGCCCCAGTCCGCTGACATACTGCAGCAGGTGGCTGCTGGCCGTGTTCAGGTTCACGCCGACGCTGTTCACACAGCTCATCACCGTCTGGTCCAGCTGCTGCTTCAGCTTCGTCTGGTCCACATCGTGCTGATACTGTCCTACGCCGATGCTCTTCGGGTCAATCTTCACCAGCTCGGCCAGCGGGTCCATCAGTCGGCGACCTATCGAGACGGCACCACGCACGGTGACATCCTCGTCAGGGAACTCGTCACGCGCCACCTTTGAGGCCGAATAGACCGAGGCGCCGTCCTCAGAGACGACAAAGAGCCTCACCCCCTGCCCCTCTCCAACTGGCGAGGGGAGATCTTTGAGGGTATCTTCCACGAACGCACGCGTCTCACGGCTGGCCGTACCATTGCCGATGGCTATTGCCTCAATATGATACTGCTCAATCATCTGCTGCACGTGGACGGTAGCCTGCATGCGGTGGTTCACCGGCGGATGAGGGAATATGGCCTCGTGGTGCAGCAGGTTGCCCTGCGCGTCGAGACACACCACCTTGCAACCCGTTCGGAATCCAGGGTCGATACCCATCACGCGTTTCTGTCCCAATGGTGCCGAGAGCAGCAACTGACGCAGGTTCTCAGCGAAGACGCGTATGGCCTCATCGTCGGCCTGCTCCTTACTCAGGTTGCCGAACTCCGTCTCTATCGAAGGTTTCAGCAGTCGCTTGTAGCCATCCTCCACAGCCTCTTCCACCAGTCGTCCGCAAGGCGTGTTACCATAGACGTAATGACGCTGCAAGCGCTCCACGCACTCCTCGTCATCGGGTGTTATCGTAACGCGCAATACACCCTCGGCCTCACCACGCCGCATAGCCAGCAACCGGTGACTGGAACAGCGCTTCAGCGGTTCGTGCCAGTCGAAGTAGTCGCGGTACTTCTGCGCCTCGTCGCTGTCGGCCTTCGCCTTCACCACCTTCGAGGCTATTACAGCCTGCCGACGGAAGGCGCCACGCACCTGCTGACGCGAACGTTCGTCCTCGCTCACCTGCTCGGCAATGATGTCCTGAGCACCCTTGATGGCAGCGTCAACGTCGGAGACATCGCCCACGACGAAGCGCTGAGCGGCAGCCTCCGGGTCACGTTCGCGCTGCAGCAGCAGAATCTTTGCCAACGGCTCCAATCCCTGCTCGCGAGCCACCTGGGCACGTGTGCGACGCTTCGGACGATACGGCAGATAGATATCCTCCAGCTCCGTTGCCTCCCAGCACTGGTCGATGCGCTGCTGCAGCTCCGGCGTCATCTTCTCCAGTTCCGTGATGGTCTTCACGATGGTCTCCTTGCGCTTGGCCATCTCCTTCAGCTTGTCAAACTGGTCGCTGATGGCAGCAATCTTCACTTCGTCCAGTCCGCCCGTGCGCTCCTTGCGGTAGCGAGCAATGAACGGAATGGTACATCCTTCTTCGAGCAGCGCCAGCACACCGCCCACGCCACTTTCAGCAATCCCAAGACGCTGAGCTATTATTTTTGCAAATACTTTCTGTTCCATATTATCGGACCTCACAGGGGGACTGTCCCCGTGTGAGAACTTAAATTTTAGAGTTTCACCTTTTTACCGTCAAGGATATAGATTCCCTTCTTCGTGGGCTCACCGCTGAGCTTACGGCCTTGCAGGTCGTACCAGCCATTGTGAATTGTGAATTGTGAATTGTTTAATTGTGAATTGTGAATTGTCCATTGTCCATTGTCCATTGAATTGATACCCGTGGCCTCGTCGTCGCCGAAGTCCATCACCACCTGTCGTGCGGCGGCAGCCTCCGAGAAATGGAAGTAGGCGCGACAGGGCTTCAGCGTGCGCGCTATGCCAGTGTGTTTCAGGGTGTTGCCGGCCGTCATGTAGTAAATGCCTGTATCGTTTTCGTCGATGGTTATCGGGTCATAGTAGCCGATGAACTGCACATGGCCTTTGGCTCCCATGACTGTAGATTGTGAAGCTTTGATGGTGACGTTCGTGAACGTGGGGTTCACGATGTCGCTGCAGTCCATTAAGTTGTTTCCGTTGAAAGCTTCGTAGTTCTGCGGACGATCCCACTTAATGATATAGGGCACACCGGCCGTCAGCTTCGTTACGGGGCTGCCGAAGGTCAGCGTGACGCGGGTTCCCGTCATGGTGGCGCTGGCGAGCGTCTTGGCGGTGGCTCCAGCCAGCGGACTGTCAGCAATTGTCACGTCGAAGGGCAGACAGATGGTGTTCCAGTTGCCGTTCTTGTAGAGTATGCGGTCCGACAGGGTGACATCCAAGGTACCGCCCTCGGCGTTATGGATGAGCGGGTTGTTGTCGTCAGACTCGATGAGGTCTATGCCGTCGAAGCCCACAATGCTCTCGGCATAATCCTCCCAATTGCTCTTGTACTCATCCACATAGTTGCTGGGCACGTAGATGATGCGCCCGGGAGCATTGTTATGAAACGCCCAATAGCCATAAAATTCCTGTGACGGGGCGAAGATGGTGACCTTGGCCAGCTTTCCGCAGTCCTGAAACGCATAATTGCCAATTTTTGTCACGATGGCGGGGATGGTGATTTCGGTCAGGTTGTTGCAATCAATGAATGCTTCGTTTCTGATATATGTCACGCTGGCGGGGATGGTATAGCGAGTGGTACTGTTGCTCTTGAGGTATTCGATGAGTGTGGTCTGAGCTTTGTCGAATAGTATGCCGTTGTCGCTCATATAGGCAGGATTATTGGGATCTACATGGATAGCCTTCAGGGAGTCACAATAACGGAATATTGCAGGGCCGATGCTCGTCACGCTGGCGGGGATGGTCATCTCGGTCAGGGCATCGCAATTGTCGAACGCATAACTATTGATTTTTGTCACGCTGGCAGGGATGGTGAATCCAGTCAGGGCCACGCAATTCCGAAACGCAGAAGCGTCGATGGTCTGCAACTGTGAGTTCTCGGCAATGGTCACCGTCGTCAGATACTTGCAGCCATCAAACGCATACTTGCTGATAGTTGTCACGCTGGCGGGGATGGTGACCGACTTCAGGGAGTCGCAGTTTTTGTAACCGCTATAAATGGTCGTAACGCCTTCGGAGAATACCAATGTGGTCAGAGCGGTACAGCCATTAAAGGAAGTCTTGTTGATTTTTTTCACGTTGCCGTTTATGGTGACCTTGGCCAGACTGGTGCAGTTCTCGAACACACAATCACCGATGCTTGTTACGCTGTCGGGGAGGATGATTTCGGTCAGGCCAGTACAGCCTTTGAAAGCATATTTGCCTATGTTCCTAACACTGTCGGGGAGGGTGATTTCGGTCAGGCCAGTGCAGCCTTTGAAAGCAAATTTGCCGATGTTCGTCAACTTGTCAGGAAGGATGACGGTCTTGATGCTGCCGGCAAGGGAATACCAAGGGACGTATTTTTCGGATAAAAAGTCCTTCATGTCCCCCTTACCGCCGATGGTGAGCACATCGTAGTCATTGCTGTTCGCACTCTTGGAGACGGCCCACGTCACTTGCGTACCGTCAAGACTCTCCTTTTCGCTCACCCTGCCGCACGTGCCGCTTATCGGTTGCCATCTGGCGTAGAGATTCAGTTGGTAAGCACTATAAGCGGGATAATACTTCAGGGTGCTGTCGAGCGGTGCGTCGAAGTCATAGGGCTTCTTAAACCCAGAGTCCATGTACCAGCCGACGAAAGCATAATTGTCCTCCGTCGGGTCATCAGGGCGATCCACCTTCTCTCCCAGCTTCTTGTCTTGGTTGGGAACAGCCGAGCCGTGATCATTCATCTTAAAGTGGACGCGCACTTGGTCGGTGTTCTTTGTAAACGTGACGATGATGTTGGCAGCCAGACTGGGTATTGTGTAGAAATTATCGTCCATGGTAGCCTCACCGTATAATTCTTGAAGCGTGATTCCCTGACCCGACCACTCCACCTTGCTGAGAGTATAGCCGGGATTGGCAAAGACGCGAAAACGACTGTCAATCTGGTCGTCACGCACAATATAACCGCCCGACGGGTCGGATGGTACCACCGTGAAGGTCAGTCCCTGCTGCTGTGCTACGGCCTCCGTGGTAATGCGGTATTGAAGGGCTGAGTCCTCAATGAGCGCTGCATATCCTTCGCCCTCGAACCCATTTGCCAGAGAATAACTTGTACCCGTGATGGTGCCGAAATGGAGGCCGAAATGCGATACAAGCGTCATCTGACTATTCGCTTGCAAGGAATTGATGTTTATGAAGACAATACGCGAGACATCCACGTCAGCGCCAACGAAGGAGACGTTCGCCGCCGTTTTCCAGTGGTCCAGCAGTGGTGTGTTGGCTTTCCAGGGCACGTTGAAGAAAGTCAGCTTCGTAGCCCGGTTCCCTGTTATCACGACGGAGTCTCCCGCGACTATCTGAGCTGTTACACAAGCATCGATCTGGACACCGGTGGCAGGGTAGAATGTGTACTCCTGTGTAAACTCGTTGCCAGTCTGTAAGCCGTACGTCTCCACGTCATCCTCATCGAGTTCGAAGAGAAAACCCGTGGGCAGCAAGTCGCAGTCAGAGAACGTGATGCCATCCTGGCTGACGGTGGCCGTGCCCAGATTGTCGAGGTCATAGACCGATGTGTCGTCATCGGCCCAC
>Ga0265298_10006235_pt1 | contig 14765 bp, 7 predicted proteins | sample AusTroGonzalo_MG_3_FD_193486 | JGI IMG/M metagenome (GOLD analysis project Ga0265298, IMG submission 193486) | Bovine rumen microbial communities from tropical cattle in Woodstock, Queensland, Australia - Gonzalo_01 | ecosystem: Host-associated > Mammals > Digestive system > Stomach > Rumen ... | reverse complement strand
CGGTGTCAAAACTCTGGGCCAGCAGGGTTCCGATGGGGATCGCTGTGGCGATCTGGTAGCGAAGATCCGCGTTCTCATGCCGGATCACTTTTCCAAAAAATCGAATCTCAAGCATTTCAAACCAGTCCTTCGGCGGGATGATCCTGCCGACTTTCCGGTCAATTTCATATTCACGGTTGATTCGTACGCCGGCGGGGCCGTCCGCCAGCACCATGGCCGGAATACCATATTTTTCAAAGGCCACTGTTTCCCCGGCGGCGCCGGGAACAGAATGGGCCTGGGAACCGACGATTTCGCCTGCCATGGCGCTCCGGGCGCCGACAACGAGGCAGGCTTTGTCGTGCAGGGTCATACGCGAAGCGATCTCCGCGGCTTTTTTGAGGATGGTTGGATCGGCGGGGACTTCCGTGAAGGGAGCCTGGGCGGAGAGCGCTTCCGCGGCTTCGGTGATCCGGATTTCCGGCAGGGGGAAGACGAAACGGCTCAGATCCTCATCCGGCTGTACAGGACAGATTTCTTTAATAGCTTCCTGTGTTTCACAGATGTTGGTGACTTTTTCGATGACAACGGTTTTGTCCAGGCAAAGCTTTACGGCGGGGAGCAGTGTTTCTGCGTTATCGCCGATCAGGATCCCGTAGTCACCGGCCTGCAGGATCCAGGAAGACTGACGTTCGTGATAGGAGGTCAGCAGGCGCAGGGAGAAGGACAGGGAAAGGATCTCTTCCCCGCCCGGGAGCAGCAGACCGGTTTTTCCGAAGGCAGCCAGGCGTTTCCGCTCGGTGGTCAGTTCGGCGGATGGGCAGGCGGCATACAGCTGAATCACCTGCCGGCCGGCGGTGTTTCCGGTGTTCCTGACTTTGACGGATACGGTCAGGTCCGTGCCCTGCAGCGCGGCACCGCAGACTTCGGAGGCAAAGGAGGTATAGGAAAGCCCGTATCCGAAAGGATACCGGGGTTTCAGGCCGAAAGCGTCAAAATACCGGTAGCCCACCCAGATGCCTTCGGTATAGAATTCTTCCGTGAGCTCGCCGTTCCGGTGGGAGAAGGTTGCGCTGGACGGATAGTCTTCATATTTATATGCATAGGAATCCGTCAGCCGTCCGGAGGGGCAGACCTTTCCGGAGAGTATATCCGCAACGGCGTTTCCGCCTTCGCTGCCGGGCTGGGAGATCAGGACCAGGGCAGAAACCTTCAGCGAATCCGCAAAGGAAAGGTCGATAATGCCGCCGACGTTCAGCAGAACGATCAGGGGCAGGCCGAAGGCAGCAAGGGTTTTCAGATCCGCTTCTTCCTGATCGCTCAGATAATAGTCTCCCTTTTCCGCATGCCGGTCTGCGAACTCGCCGGAGATCCGGGAAATCACATAAATCAGGGCATCTGCATCCGCTGCGTCCTCCCGGAGAATCGGCAGTTCGGGAAGCTCCGGCACGATGGTGGCGTGGGCGTGATACAGTTTTTTCGGATCCCGGTCTTCCCCGGCTTCCCGATAGATTTTCTCTTCACACCGTTTTTTGCTGGCAACAAATTCTTCGTCAAACCGGTCCAGCCAGGCTCGGTTCACAATGCTGAACCCGGCGGCGGAGAGCCCCTGCTCCACGGAAATCGTGTTGCGGGAGTTTACGTCGCCGCTGCCGGTGCCGCCCTTGATGGTGTAGCGGGCTCCCTGGCCGTACAATGCCAGTTTCGTGCCTTCCTTCAGCGGCAGGATGCCGTCGTTTTCAAGCAGAACCATACCTTCCGCGGCGGCTTTCCGGGCAACTGCGCGGACGCGGGTTTCACGCTCGGATACGCTGAGATCGGTTTGTCCGGGATATTTCTTCATGCTGGTGTACCTCCGTCTTCATGATTCATTTGTTGAGGGCCTTCGGCTGATGCGCCGCGGGCTGTAAACGATTGCGTGCACTGTGGAGAGCATACCACAGAAACCTCGGTTCCGCAACCAAAAAACCACAGGGGAAATATCGAGAACAACGGCACAGGAGTGGGATGTGCAGACATTGACAAAAGGTCTGCATTGCTGTATGATCCAAACATCGAAAAGAAAGGACGGTACTGTGAACTGATGAGAATCCGCAACTGACTTCGGCATTCACAGGGCTCCCGGATCCAATCCCGGGAGAAAGTTTGTGTTGCCGTTTGGAGGTTGCGTGATGCGATACCAGACGTTTTTCTTTATGTTTGCTGTATTCTGCGCTCCTCCGCGGCATGGGAGGAGCGATTTTTATGAGCAGAATTCTACTGGAAGCGGACCGGCTCCGCAAATCCTTCGGGACCCGGCAGCTGATTGATCTGGATCATCTGACGGTATATGACAACGAACGAATCGGCCTGATCGGCGAGAACGGCGCAGGGAAAACAACGCTGCTGCGCATTCTTTCCGGCGAGGAGGAAGCAGACGAGGGAATCATTCACCGCCCCGGATCCCTTGCTTTTATTCATCAGCAGGGAAAGGAAGACGGAGAGGAAGACCGTCAGCTGCAGGCGCTTTTCCGCACAAAGGCCCGGCGGGAAGGCCTCTCCGGAGGAGAGATGACCCGCAAGCGGATTGCCGCAGCGCTGTCCGCCCGTCCTCAGTTGCTGCTGGCGGATGAACCTACCACCGACCTGGACGAAGAAGGACTGGCGATTCTGCGGAAAGAGCTTCAATCTTTCCCCGGCGCCCTGATCCTGATCTCCCACGACCGGTCGCTGCTGCGGCTTCTCTGCAAAAAAATCTGGTACCTCGAGGACGGAAAGATCACCGAATTCCCCGGCGGATACGACGCGTTCATGGAAGAAAGGAAACGGCAGCGGGAATTTCAGCAGTTTGAGTATGAACAGTACAGAACCGAGCAGAAACGCCTGAAAGAATCCGCCCAGCGGATGACGGAATGGGCTTCCTCCGTCAAAAAAGCCCCGAGCCGCATGGGAAACAGCGAGGCCCGACTGCACACGCGCGAATGGACTAACGCGGTTTTGCACGTCAGTCATGCAAAGCGTACCATTCAGAACCGGATGGATCATCTGGAGGTTAAGGAAAAACCACGGAACATGCCGGATATCCGGATGAAACTTGGCATCACAACACCCGTGGAAGCAAAAACCGTCCTGAAAATGCGCTGCAATCAGCTTTCCGCCGGGAAAACCGTTCTGCTGGACAAAACGGAGCTGACGCTCCCGACAGGCAGCCGCACTGCCCTGATGGGCGCTAACGGCTGCGGAAAAACCACCCTGCTCCGGGTGCTGACAGGACAGAGCGAAGCCCCCGTCCGTTTTGACGGGCAGGTTCAATTCAACCCGGCGGCCCGGATCGGCTGGTTTGACCAACACCACGAAAAAACGCTGGATCCGGGCAAAACCATTCTTGACAATATCATGGATGTTTCCGTTCATCCGGAAACGCTGGCCCGGACCGTCCTGATCCGTCTGAACTTCAGGCGCGAGGAGGTTTTCAAACCGGTCTCAGTCCTCTCCGGCGGAGAGCGTGCCAAGGTGGCTCTGGCCCGGCTGCTGCTGACGGACTGCAACGTGCTGATGCTGGACGAGCCTACAAATCATCTGGATCTTTTTACGTTGGAAGAACTGGAACATCTTCTGGCCGATTACGGCGGCACAGTCCTCTTTGTCAGCCACGATGATGAGTTTGTCCGGAAAACAGCAACACGGATCGTCCATTTCGACCGGAAAAAGCTGATTCCTTTTGAAGGTACGCTGAAAGAAATGAAAAACGCAAAGACCAGGGATACTTCCTCCGAAGATCTTCGGATTGCTGTTTCAACGCTCGAAATGCGCATGGCGGCGCTGTCCGCCCGAATGGCTGCGCCGAAGAAGGGAGACCGGCCGGATCAGCTGCAGGCAGAGTATATGGAAATGGCGGATAAACTCAGGGAACTGAAAAGGAAAGGAAACTGATCTGTCGCTTCCGATTATTCGATCATGCTGCGATCCCGCAGCCACTGAACAGATTTCTTCAGTGCTGCGATGGTTTTTGTCTCCAACACGCAGCGGGCGTTCCGGCTTTCAGCAAGCCGCAGCCTTTCTGCGAGATTGATCTCCCCGTCGCCGAGAGCCAGGTGGTTCTTCGGCGGCGTTTCCGTTCCGTCATGAATGTGAAAATGGATCAGACGGTCCTGATGCGCCAGGATAAAGGGAACGTCTGCTTCACGGACAGCTTTGGAATGGCCAATATCCCAGGTCAGTCCGAACTTCGGGCTTTCCAGCAGGTATTCGATGGCTTTCTTTTCATAGCCGCGGAATCCGTCCGTGTTTTCAACGGCAATCATCAGTTCATTATCTCCGATCCATTCCTCACACAGAGACCGGAAAACGGAAAAAGACTTCATATATGTATCAAAATCCCGATCATACATCTGTACTTTCCGGTCCGGGAGGGTGATGAAAATCCCGTGATGCATATGCATGTTCAGGGTCAGCGGCCGGCTGCCGGCGCCGAAACGCTCTCTGAGGCAGAGGAGCTGTTTGGCGACCTCCACGGTGCGCCGAACAGTTTCCAGATAGGCTTCCGACACCAAACGGTTGAAGTCCGCGATGTTCAGATTTTCATCCAGATGAATCGTATAATAAATCCCGGCCTGTTCCGCCGCGCGCAGCAGCAGATCCGTCTGTTCCAGGCGGTCAGTCTGATATTCCGGGAAGTTCATGTTCAGTTCGATGAACCGGAGGTCGAGGTTTTTACACAAAGCAATATTGTCTTCCAGCGTCCGGTTTTCAATGAGCGTCGGCATTCCGAACTGCATAATCTGCCACCTCTTTTCGAAAGAGATCATACATTACTTTCTTTCAAAAAGCAAAAGTTCATTGTGAGAAAAAAACAGTTGACTTAGAGTGCACTCCAGGGTTTAATATTTGCTTACAGGAATTGCAAACGATTGCACCACGCACTCTTTGCAACGGAATGAAAAAGCCATATGTGCCGGTTGACTGCGGAAATCATCAGGGAGGAGAAAAACCATGACACCTTACAGACATTTCGGAATCGCGCCCTATATGTACGCCTATTACGCAAAGGATCTGACCGATGCGCAGCTTCGGGAAGACATGGAAAAATATCTCCGGTATCTTCCTCTGACAAAGGTATATGTGGAAAACCACCGGGCGACAACGGATATTCCCGTCCGGCGGCTGAAGGAGATCCGGGCCATTATTGAAGAGTACGGAGTAAAGGTTTCCGGCGGAATCACCTCTACCGTGCTGGTGAACAATATCCAGAAACCGTCTCTTTTTGACACTTTCTGCTACAGCGATCCGGCGCACCGGGCGGAATACCTGCGGATTGTCCGGGAGAATGCCGAGGCGTTCGATGAAATCATTCTCGATGATTTCTTCTTTACTTCCTGCAGATGCGAAATGTGCATTGAGGCAAAAGGGAAGCGAAGCTGGCAGGATTTCCGCCAGGAGCAGATGGCGGAGTTTTCGCGGGAGATTGTCGCGGCGGCCAAAGAAGTGAATCCGAAGATGAACTTCATTATTAAGTATCCCAACTGGTATGAAAGCCACCAGGCTACCGGGTATAATCCCGGCATTCAGAAGGAAATCTTTGACATGATTTATACCGGAACCGAAACGCGGGAGCCTTTTTATGCGGCGCAGCATCTGCAGCGATATGAATCCTACAGCGCCATGCGGCTGATGGAAAATGCCGCACCGGAGCGGAACGGCGGCGGATGGATCGACCTCGGCGGATCTGCCGACAACATCAGCCGCTTCCTGGAACAGGCGGAATTCACCTACCTCGGCGGCGCGAAAGAAATGGTGCTGTTTAACTTTCCTTCTCTGCTGGGGTCTGCCGCGCTTCCGGCGATGGATCCTGTACTGCGGCGGGTGGATGCTTTCCTGGATCAGACGGGAAAGCATACCGGCACAGCGGTATGGGAGCCCTTCGGCGCGGAAGGAGAGGATCAGCTTTGCAGCTATCTGGGCATGATCGGCGCTGCGCTCGAACTTCAGCCTGAATTTCCGGAAGACGCCCCGGCGATTCTGTTTACCCAGCGGACAGCCTGCATGCCGGATGCGGTGGAAAAGCTGGAAGCCTATGTGCGCAAAGGCGGAAAAGCCATTATTACGACCGGCTTCTTCCGGGAAACCTATGACCGCGGCATCCGGGAGATGACCAGTGTGCGGCTGACCGGACGGCATGCCGTCGGCAACCGGTATATGATCGACTTCAACGATTATGATTATGCAAGCATCCGTTATGCCAGGGGCACCGAGGATGTACTGTTTGAGGTGCTGGACTATAAGACCAATGCCTCCTGGGCGGATGTGCTGATGCTGTCCGGAGAAAACAATTTTCCGGTGCTGACCGAGGATTTTTACGGCAGGGGACGGCTGCTGATCCTGAACGTTCCGGAGAACTTTGCCGATCTGTACAAACTGCCGGCGGCCGTGGCGGGCGCGCTGTGCAAGGAACTTTCGTCCGGACAGCCGCTGTATCTTTCCGCGGAACCGAAATGGAGCCTGATCACCTGGGATAACGAGGTGTGCTGCCTGTATTCGTTCCGGCCCATGCTTTCTCACGCGCGGGTTGTGGTTCGCGGGGCATGTAAAGGAATTCAGGATCTGGAGACGGGCACGATTTATGACTGCCCGGTGCTGCTTCCGGCTCCCGGCAAGAGACAGGACGGAGCCCGCACGCGCATCGCGCTTCCGGAATATGCCTTTGATGTAATGGTCGGGCCCGGCAAAAGCACTTATCTGAAGGTACTCCGCTGATAATAATGAAGGGAGCGGTGATGAACATGGGCGGCGAAGCGGCCGGTTTCCGTCTGGAAAAGGAAAACGGGTATTTCAGCAATCACGGCGTGGATGTGATTGCGTTTGAGGATATCTATCCGGAAGGACATCAGGGTGGTGTAAGCCTGCTGATGCATGGGGAGCGGATTGCAGCTAACGGCGACGTCCGGTTCGAAACCGCGCCCGGCCAGTGGCAGCCGGTTCCGAAACAGCTGGAGCGTACGGTGGATACCGCGGAACAGTGTATCCGCACCCGGCTTCGGTATCCGGACGAGGAAAGGCACCTCAGGGGTTTTAATCCGATGGTATATCCGGACTGTGCCTTTGAATATACGGTTTCCGTGCGGGCAGAAGGACGTTCGCTTCGGATGACCGTGGATTTGGATCAGCTGCCGGACAAGGCGTGGAAAAAGCCGCTGTATTTCAACCTGGAACTGTTTCCCGGGCTGCTTTTCGGCAAACCGTGGATCATGGATGACCAGCAGGGCATTTTTCCCCGGCAGCCCGTCGGGCCCGTGGTGCAGCAGCCTTCTCTTTACGAGGGCGGCGTCCGCATGATTCCGGATCTGCCGGAGGGCTATGCCGACAGCCTGATGGAGACAGGCAGCGCGTACAGCCCTGTCCGGGCCGGCGAAGAAACGGCTGCGCCGTATGCAGCCGGACATCACTTTGTGCTTTGTCCGGATGATCCGTTGCTCCGGGTCTCGGTGGAGAGTCTGGGAGAGGAACTGAAACTGTTTGACGGACGGGTCTGCCACAATAATGGCTGGTTTGTCCTGAGTTCAGCTTTCTCTCCGGACCGGCCTCATGCGGTGGAATGGCGGCTGACCCCCAACGTGGCGGAAGACTGGATGGATACGCCCCGGATTCAGGTTTCCCAGGCGGGCTATATGACCGCGCAGCCTAAGATGGCGGTGGCGGAACTGGATCGGCGGGATACGGGAAACCGAACGTTTACGGTCTGGAAGATTGAAGCGTCCGGGAAGAAGGAGATCCGGCAAGGGAAAGGCACCGACCGGGGGAGGTTTTTGAGGTACCGGTATGTGTGCTTTGATTTTTCAGACATAACGGAATCCGGCCTGTATCAGATCGAATACGGAGATGTGCTCTCCTCTGTTTTCAGGATTGCTCCGGATGTGTTCGCGCGCGGCGTATGGCAGCCGGTGCTTGAATACTTCCTGCCGGTGCAGATGTGCCATATGCGGGTCAGCGAAAAATACCGGGTTTGGCACGGCCGGTGTCATATGGATGACGCGTGTATGGCGCCGGTTGGATGGAACCATTTTGACGGATATCGTCAGGGGCCGGAAACGATGACCCGGTTCGCGTCCGGAGAATGTGTTCCGAAGCTGAACAGGGGCGGATGGCACGATGCGGGAGACTTCGACCTGCGGGTGGAATCCCAGTCGGGAGAGGCCTATCTGCTGGCGCTGGCTTATGAAGCATTCCATGTGGAATGGGACGCCACGACCATTGACCAGGAAACACGGACGGTTGAAATTCATCAGCCGGACGGAAAAAACGACCTGCTGCAGCAGATTGAGCACGGCATGCTGACGGTGCTGGGCGGATGGAAAGTGTTGGGCAGGCTGTACCGGGGAATCATTGCGGCCAGCCTGCGGCAGTATGTGATGCTGGGCGACGCGGCGAATATGACAGACGGAATGCCGGGAAGCGGTGACGACCGGTGGGTGTTCACGGAGGACAACCCGGCCCGGGAACTGACGACCGCGGCCCACCTGGCGGCTGTATCCCGCGTGTTGAAAGAATTCAATCCATCCTTGGCAGCGGAAGCGCTGGAAGCTGCCCGGATGTTATTTGCGGAAACCGAGATCGGGGAAGAAGTGCAGCGCCGGACGGCCCGGGTACATGCCGCGGCGGAGCTTTTCCTGACGACCGGGGAAAAGGTGTATGCGGACGCAATTCTGGAGGAACAGCAATTGGTTTCTTCTGAACCGGGCCGGCTGGGCTGGATTGCCGCGAGGGTCATGAAACAACTCGGAAGCGAGGATTATGAAAAGACCCTTCGGGAGAGTTTGCTGCGCTACAGGCAGCAGGAAGACGAACGAACGGCCCATTCTCCGTACGGGGTGCCTTACCGGCCGTTTATCTGGGGCGCCGGGTGGGAGATCCAGCGGCTTGGATGCGAACATTATTATCTGCATAGAACTTTCCCGGAGATTTTCAGTCCGGATCTGACCTGCAACGCGCTCAGTTTTGTCCTTGGCTGCCATCCGGGACGCAGCGTGTCCTTCGCCTCGGGCATCGGCGCGGTTTCCGCCACGACAGCATACGGCTTCAACCGGGCGGACTTTTCCTATATCCCCGGAGGTGTGGTTTCGGGAACGGCCCTGATTCGCCCGGATTATCCGGAGCTGAAGGAATGGCCGTTCCTGTGGCAGCAGACGGAATATGTCATGGGCGGCGGATCTTCCCGGTTCATGTTTCTGGTGCTTGCGGTTCAGGAACTGATGACAGAAAAATCAGAAAATCAGCAGTAAAAAGAAAACGTTTGCACGTGGATAATAAGTATGTTATACTGATAAAAAGACCGTTTCTGAACGGACAAATGACAGAAGGGAGACGGACTCCATGAAATTCGGCCACTTTGACGACAAGGCGCGGGAGTATGTCATCGAGACACCCCGCACGCCCTATCCCTGGATCAACTACCTCGGGTGCGAAAAATTCTTCGGCATCATCAGCAACACCGCCGGAGGCTACTGCTTCTACCGCGACGCCCGCCTGCGCCGGATTACCCGCTACCGCTACAACAACATGCCCGTTGACAACGGCGGCCGGTACTTTTACATCAACGACAACGGCACGGTGTGGAACCCCGGGTGGAAACCCGTGAAAACCGAGCTGGACGAATACACCTGCCGCCACGGCATGGGCTACACCGTCATCACCGGCAAAAAGAACGGCCTGAAGGCCAGCCAGCTGAGCTTTGTACCCATGGGCTTTGACGCCGAAGTGCATCAGATCACCCTGACGAACGAATCGGACGCGGCCAGGGACGTGATCCTGACCAGTTTCGTGGAATTCTGCCTGTGGAACGCCCAGGACGATATGCTGAACTTCCAGCGGAACTTTTCCACGGGCGAGGTTGAGGTGGAGGACGGCGTGGTTTACCACAAAACCGAATACCGGGAGCGGCGGAACCACTATTCCTTCTACGCCGTGAACACCCCCATTGACGGGTTCGACACGGATATGGAAACCTTCCTCGGCATGTACAACGGCTTTGAGAATCCCCGGGCCGTGACCACCGGCAAGATGGGCAACTCCGTCGCCTCCGGCTGGCAGCCCATGGCGGCGCACCAGATCAAGGTGCACCTGGAAAAGGGCGAGGAAAAGAAATTCAACTTCGTGCTGGGCTACGTGGAACTGCCGGTGGAAGAAAAGTGGGAGAAGAAGGGCGTCATCAACAAGAAGCCCGCGAAGGAACTCCTTTCCAAACTGAGCACGGACGAACAGATCGCCGAAGCCTTTGACGCGCTGAAAAAGCACTGGGACAACCTGCTGAGCGCCTACACGCTGACGAGCGGGGAAGAGAAGCTGAACCGGATGGTGAACATCTGGAATCCCTATCAGTGCATGGTGACGTTCAACATGAGCCGGAGCACCTCCATGTTCGAAAGCGGCATCGGCCGCGGCATGGGCTTCCGGGACTCCAGCCAGGACCTGCTGGGCTTTGTGCACCAGATTCCGGAACGGGCGCGTGAGAGAATCCTCGACATCGCGGCGACCCAGTTCCGCGACGGCGGGTGCTATCATCAGTACCAGCCCCTGACCAAGAAGGGCAACAATGACATCGGCGGCGGATTCAACGACGACCCGCTGTGGCTGATCGCCGGCACGGCCGCCTATATCAAGGAAACGGGCGATTTTGCCATTCTGGACGAAGCGACGCCCTATGACTGCAACCCGAACGACTGCGGCACGCTGCTGGAGCACCTGGAAGCCAGCTTCATGCACGTGGTGAATAACCGCGGACCGCACGACCTGCCCCTGATCGGGCGGGCGGACTGGAACGACTGCCTGAACCTGAACTGCTATTCCGACACGCCGGACGAGAGCTTCCAGACCTTCTCCAACCCGGAAGCGCCGGACGAGCGGGTGGCGGAATCCGTGCTGATCGCCGGCATGTTCGTTTCCATCGGACCGGAACTGGTGGCCATCGAACGCCGCAGAGGCAACAACGCGAAGGCCGATGAATTCCAGGCCCATATCGACGCCATGACGAAGGCCATTGAGAAGGACGGCTGGGACGGCGAATGGTTCGTGCGCGCCTATGACGCCATGGGTCACAAGGTCGGCAGCAAGGAATGCGAAGAAGGCAAGATCTTTATCGAAAGCCAGGGCTACTGCGTGATGGCCGGGGTCGGTGTCCAAAACGGCAAGGCCGAAAAGGCGCTGGAAAGCGTACACAAGTACCTGGAGACCCAGCACGGCATCGTGCTGCAGCAGCCGGCTTACAGCGAGTATCACCTGGAGCTTGGCGAAGTGAGCAGCTATCCTCCGGGATACAAGGAAAACGGCGGCATCTTCTGCCACAACAACCCGTGGATCATCGCGGCGGAAACCGTCGTGGGCCACGGCGACCGGGCCTTTGACCTGTACAGCCGGATCGCACCCGCCTGGCGGGAGGAGATTTCCGACCTGCACAAGGTGGAGCCCTATGTCTACAGCCAGATGATCGCCGGCAAGGATGCCAAGAACTTCGGCCAGGCCAAGAACAGCTGGCTGACGGGCACCGCGGCATGGAACTTCTATGTCATCAGCAATTACATCCTGGGCATCAAGCCCGACTGGGACGGCCTGAAGATCGATCCGTGCATTCCGCATACCTGGGACGGTTATAAGGTGAGCCGGCGGTTCCGTGGGGCGATGTACGACATTGAGATCAGGAACCCGCAGCACGTGTGCCGCGGCGTGAAGGAAGTGACCGTCGACGGGAAGAAGATCGAAGGCAATGTGCTGCCGGTCTTCGGCGACGGCAAGACCCACGCGGTGGAAGTTGTGCTTGGATAATTCGGAATATAGGAAGCCCCGGCCTGCGCCGGGGCTCCGATTTTATGGAACACAATATCTTGTGGTTCAGAATTGCGGTGATTTCCACATTTTACAAAAATCCGGACATTCAGAAAAAAATTTTTTGGAAAATTCGGCAAACAAGGTTTGTTGAAATACAAGGATTGCAATCGTTTTCGTTCTTGTACGGACATGTTCAAAACGACTTAAAACCGGCCATTTCTCTACATCTAGTGCTTGTCAAAAAGTTCTTGTCAGAGTATACTTATTTAAGCTTCAAAGCAACTCTTCAGAATGAACGGAGAAAGCAACAAGGCTTTCGGTTCATGATCGTTGCAACAGGAAGAACTGGAGGGGAAAAATCCATGAGTGTAGTAAACCCGACCAAACCCGTACCGCGGGGCAAGCATGCGTCCCAGGGGGGATGGAAAAGGCAGGCTGCTTATCTTACCATGGTTCTGCCGGGCGTCATTTTCCTGCTGTTGTTTGCGTATCTGCCGATGCCCGGTATCGTTCTGGCGTTCAAAAACTACCAGATGACGGTTCCGACGGAGTCTTCGCTGTTCAAGAACGTGTTCCTGAACAGTCTGATTGCGTCTCCCTGGAATGGACTGAACAACTTTACCTATCTGCTGAAAGACGCGCCGATGCTGATCCGGAATACGGTGGGTTACAATCTGCTGTTCATGGTGGTCGGTGTGTTCCTGCAGGTGGGCCTGGCGGTCATTATCAACGAAATGCGCAACCGCAAGACGGCGAAGGTTTATCACACCATCGCCTTCATGCCTTACTTTATCAGCTGGATCGTGGTGATGTACGCGCTGTATGCCATGATCTCTTTCAGCGGTTTCTTCAATCAGGTCGGTGCCACGCTTGGGCATGACCCGGTTCGGTATTACAACGAAAAGTCCTACTGGCCCTGGATTTTCCTGCTTGCAAACATCTGGAAATATACCGGTCAGGGTTCCATCATCTATCTGGCCACGCTGACCGGGTTTGATGAACAGCTGTACGAAGCCGGCGCGATCGACGGCGCCAGCAAGTGGCAACAGTTCCGCTACATCACACTGCCGCAGCTGATGCCCACCATCGTTATGCTGCAGATTCTTGCGGTCGGCCGTATTTTCAACGGCGACTTCGATATGTTCTATTCCCTGCCCAACGGTTCCGGTACGCTGCGTCAGGTCACGACGACAATTGACGTATATGTATACGATATGCTGAAAAAGGGCAATCTCCGCAACTCCTTCGGCTACGCAGGCGCAGGTGCGTTCTTCCAGTCTGTGGTCGGCTTTGTGCTGATTATTGTGACAAACGCGATCGTGAAGAAACACCAGCCTGAAATGGCCCTGTTCTGATCGGGAAGGAGGAGAGCGACATGACAACTGTTGACCGCAAGGAAGCGAAGCGGCTGATGAAGATTGAAAAAGAGGCCGCAAAGCACAGCCAGGCCCGGAATCAGATTTCCCGCGGAACGAACCTGGTATTCAATATTCTGCTGATCATCTTCTGCATTCTGATCATTTTCCCGCTTTGGATTATCATTGTTTCGTCCATCACCAGTGAATCGGCACTGACCACTTACGGATACCGGCTCTGGCCTCTGGAGTTTTCCGTTAACGCCTATACGTATCTGTTCAAGGATGGATCCATTATCCTGACGGCTTATAAAAATACCCTGATTGCAACCGTTGCCGGTACCGTATTGACGGTGATTACGGTAGGCCTTTATGCCTACGCGCTGAGCCGGCCGGACTTCCGATTCAAAAAGTTCTTCACCTTCTTCAGTTTCTTTACGATGCTGTTCAGCGGCGGCATGGTGAGCTATTACAACATGACCCGCAGTGTGCTGGGATTGAAAGATACGGTCTGGGCGCTGTTCCTGCCGATGGCCTTCTCCGCGTACTGGGTGATCATCATGCGGACATTCTATCAATCCACTGTTCCGGAAGCCATTATCGAATCCGCCCGGATTGACGGATCCGGCGAATGGCGGACGCTGCTGCAGATCGTGGCGCCGCTGGCCATCCCCGGATTTGCGACGGTGGGTCTGTTCAGTGCCATCGGTATCTGGAATGATTTCCGTAACTGCCTGCTGATCAACGACTCGGCACAGTACTACAATCTGCAGTACACGATCTACCAGACGATGAATAACCTGCGTTTCCTGAAAGAAAACGCTTCCCGAATGGGCGGTGTGAACGTGGCCAATCTGCCGGCGGAAACCTTCCGCATGGCCATGGCAGTGGTTACAGTAGGCCCGATCATCATGGCCTATCCCTTCTTCCAGAAGTACTTTGTCAAAGGTTTGACGGTCGGTGCTGTGAAGGGATAATATCATTTGGTTTCATGAGCCCCAAAGGCTCTGAAAAAATAAAAAGGAGGAACCCTATATGCGTAAACTGGTATCCCTGTTCCTGGCTCTGGTCATGGTGCTGGCGCTGCTGCCCACCGCTATGGCCGACGACGCTTACACCCTGGACATCTACTGGGTCGGCAATGGTGACAACGAGGCCGTTCGTGCCGGTGTTGAAGCCGCTGTCAACGAGTACATCGAGCCCCTGATCGGCGCCAAAGTCTCCTACCACATCATCGGTTGGGGCGACTGGAACGACAAGGCCATCAATGCCCTGCAGTCCGGTGAAAAGATGGACCTCATCTTCACGGCTGACTGGGAAGGCTACGGCATCGAAGTTGCCGGCGGCCTGCTGCAGCCCCTGGATGAACTGCTCGAGAAGTATGGCCAGGGCATCAAGGAAACCCTGCCCCAGACCTTCCTCGACGGCGTTAAGGTGAACGGCGTTCTGTACGGCATCCCCACCAACAAGGAACTGTGCGTGCCGGAAGGCTTCATCATCAACAAGACCGCTGCTGCCGAAATCGGCTGGGATGTGACGGCTGACGATCCTTCCATCAAGACCACCGCGGACCTCGAGCCCTGGCTGGCCAAGTATAAAGAAAAGTATCCGGACAAGTATCCCTACCTGATGGATGGC
>Ga0265298_10006233_pt1 | contig 14766 bp, 9 predicted proteins | sample AusTroGonzalo_MG_3_FD_193486 | JGI IMG/M metagenome (GOLD analysis project Ga0265298, IMG submission 193486) | Bovine rumen microbial communities from tropical cattle in Woodstock, Queensland, Australia - Gonzalo_01 | ecosystem: Host-associated > Mammals > Digestive system > Stomach > Rumen ... | reverse complement strand
CTTTACAAGTTTTTTCTATTTCATCATAAATAGTTGAAAAACACTCTCTCAAATGTTGTATCCTGTTGTCTTGTTCTTCACTAACTGATAAATATTTTGCTTTATCATTCATTTTTAATCTCTCCTTTCAATAAAAATTTATATAAGAAAAGAGAGCCTTGTTAGACTCTCTAATTCTTCTTATTTAGCTGTTGGTAATGCCATATATTTTTCTTCAAATTCACTATCAGTCATATCTATTACAGTTTTACTACTTAAAAAACTCTGATATAACACTTTTCGCTGCTCTTGTGTTAAGTTTGGTGTTGCTTCATCTATAGCTTTTCTTTTCAATACTGATTCAGAATTTGTAATAGTTTTTCCATCCTCGTTTTTTATTCCTTCAATCCCTTTTTGTGCCTCATATGCCTTGCCATAATCATATGCACTTATTCCTGCTTCTTTTGCACTTGTTAGATTTTCTCCGTTTTTAACTTTACCTTCAAAATATTTTTTATTACTAGAATAATTATATAATGCATCCACTTGTGCCATTGGCTCAGGCAATACTTTTCGTAATACTCCACCAATATATTTTTCAGCATTACTAAGCGGAATGCCAAACATAGTAGCAAGAGTTTTAGCTAATTCATTTGAAGATTTATACAAGTAAATAATATTTTTGTGTTCAATAGCTTTACTGATACTTGTACTAAAATTACTAATATCATTTACAATATCATTAAGTGCATCTAATTGAGGTGCTTGTAAATCATACCAATTTCCAGTCAAAAATCCATACAGTTCAGAACCCCATAAAACATTACCAGCCATACTTTCCATGAAGTCTCCAGCCAAACCTTTTGTAATACTACCAAACGTTTCTTCTCCATCTTCGTTTTGGTAATCCTTTCCCCTATTAAGTAGTTTATTGTTTAATGCTGTAATAGTAGCTATTGATACACCTGCTACTATTAAACCACTTATAGATTTAGCTAAATTTTTCTTCGCTTGCTTTAAGTTTTGTTCATTAGCTTTTGTTTTGCTAGCATTATATTTATTCAAGGCCACTTTATATTCTGCTATACTCTCATATGCTATATTATAGTTTTGCATACGTTGAGTTTGGAACATTGTCACAGATTTTAACAGTTTATTATCACTTCTCAATATATCAGGTCTCTGCAATACTGTGTAATTAGGTTGTGTATCTAGTATTGTTCTGTTGTAAACATTTGCAACTTCTTTGTAAAACTGGTCCGTTCCCTCTTTTAACTCTGGATTATTTTCTAACACATATTCTTCAGAAGCACTCCATAATAACCTACCAGTTGTTAACATATCTGCAGATTGTATCCAGTTTGTGAGAAAAGGTGCTTTATTAACAAATGATTTATCTCTAACAATATCTCCGATTTCCGTATCAATACTTCCTTGACGTCTATACCAATAGTATGGAGTATATTTATCAATCAAATTGTTAAATTCCTCATGTGACATTTTTCTGTTTTTAATAGCTCTTGTTATACCTTTTTTTAAGGCTTTCCAACCTAAAACAGATGCAGCAGTAGGATATGATGCTACTTGTTTAGCAGTTACACCTGCATTAAAAGCTAAAGTTGCTTGTGCAAAATTCCCTTTTAATGTATCAAACCAGTCGTGTTGCTTTTTACTTCCCTGTAAATCTGTTACCAAATTTTCTATGTAGTTAGTTGCGTTCGTTCCCCATTTTTGACTAACTGCATTTTTAACACTATCTCCAAATCCAGTAGTTGTAGTATTATACACAGCATTAAAATTTCTAAGTGGTATTGCCATTCCATAATACTTACCCACATTATCTATTTGGCGCAGTAAAACTCCCGTTATATCCTCTAAAATAATAGGATTAGAAGCACTTGCTCTTTCCTTTAACATTCCCATTCCTTCAATGGTTCCATCTCTCACCAAACTCTCAAATTCACTTCTAGTAAAATTCTTGTTAGTTGTTATTGGAAAATAATTATCTACTGTGGCTAATTCATAACCATTTAGTACTAAAGATGTTTCGTTTATAGCTTCTTTACTCATACCATTAAAGAAATTATACGCAATATCAGCAAATTCTTTTTCACTCGCTGTCATGCCGTTTATAATATCTTTTATTTGTGTAGGAGTAAGTCTTGCTACATTACCTCTTGCATATGATTCCGAATAATTACCCATCTTGTATAAAGTCTCATTAGGAATTGTAATTCCGCCACCAATAATATGTCTCATATTATCAGCATTTTTAGAATGTAAATACAAACTCATTCTCATAGCAGGGGTAATTTTTATGCGTTTACCGTCAGCAAGTATCTTTGTATCAATAAACTCGGCTTTTTTACCAGCCCATTTTTCCATTTCTTTTTTATGTTGTTTATTGAAATCATCAAACATCTTTGTTGCTCTCATTTGGAAATCAATTTGTTTAGTTTGCCCATTTTCTAGCTGCTGGTATTGTTTAGCCATTTCGTTGTTACCCCATCCACCTATCTTACTAAATTCCCTTTTAGCAGATAATGTAGATGTGTTATATATTCCTTTTAATTTATCAACTACTTTATTTTTTGCAGGGTCTCCTTTGGAATTTCTAATTTCCTCTATTGCTTTTTCTCCTATTTCATATATTTCTCTTGCGTGTTCTACTCCTATTTCTCGCTTTGCTGTTTTTATGCTATGTTCTACACCTCTTAATACATCCGTTAAATCTCTTATATCATCTAACGACATATCGCTAATATGCTTGCGATCTAACCTAGAAATTTTCTTTTCAATATCTTTACTAGGTATAAAATCAGGATTATTTTCTTGCATCGATTCATACTCTGCTTTAAGTTTTTCTAAATTTATTTTTCCTTTTTCTGTTATACCTTTCGAGGTTTTATCTATGTCTCCTATAAGTTCATCTATCATGGCTCTATTATCTGGTGTAGTCTTTAGTTTGTCTAATCTTCTTACTATTTTTAATAAATCATTTCCAGCCCTTGAGGTATTACGTCTTTCCTGCTCTATTGCTTTTTGTTCTTTGAATTGCTCTTTTGCTTCAGCAACTCTTTCTTTGGCCACTTCTCTTTCTGCTCTCAAAACATTTGTTATATCTTCTTGATCTGCTGTACCTTCTCTTACTTGTTCTCTTAAATATCTTATTTGCCTTTGGCTATCAGCTTTTAATTTGTCTAATTTACGTTTAGCCCTTTGTGCAAACTCTTGCAAGCCTATTCTTTCAGAATGATTTTCTGCTTCTTCTACCATTTTTTCTAATGCTTTTATATCTTTTTCTGTAGCATTATTTACAAATTCGATAGCCTTTTGCAAGTCCTCTGTTGGATTTATATAGGTATTTTCAGGCAAAGAAATAGCAGACTGTTCGTCTGCTACACTATTTTCTATTCTTTTTCCCACATCCAAAACGGATTCTCTTTGTGACGTTGCTCTATCTCCTTGATCATCTCTGGAGTAAATCTCATGTCCCACTTCACTTTTTTCTCTTGAGGTCTTTCGTTTTTCTCTGAAACTCTCAAGTCGTTTTGCTGGTTCTCCATATTCGACATCATTTGAGTATCTTTCATAACTATCAACCCCTCCTATTTTTCCTGCTAATTTAATTTTATCATAATTTTCACTCGGTTTCAACCCCACACTTTTTATATATTCTGGTGACAAATATCTTCCAGTTTTCACATATCTATTTAAGGCTCTTATGAGGGTTTTTTCTGGTGGTAATTCATTTAAAATTAAATTTACTGTATATCCAATAGATTTTAATTCTTTTATTTTACCTTCTAGCGAGGACAAAGTTTTTCCAACAATAGGATAAACAAAATTATATCCTTCACTCATAAGGTTTTGACGGATTTTTTCTGCCATCATTGAGCTTTCTTCTTGGACTGCATTTGCCCCTATACCACCATTAAACTCTGGCAATTGTTCCTTTATCATATCAGAATCCAATAATGCTGCATTGTGTTCAGCAATATATTTATTTGCTATAGTTGACTTGCCCGCAGCAGGTGGCCCTATTATTATATCCACATTTTTTTCTTTTGAAACACCATCTGTAATTGTATCATACATATTCTGAGCAATTTTTTCTCTTAATTTCAATCTATCCTCACTATCTATAGTATATGTTTCTGGTATTGATTTCATTATTTCTTCAATTTGTTTAATCGCATCAGAATTAACTATATCTTCTGGAGTTTTATTGCCTTTTTCTACTTCTGCGAGTATATTTTTCAGTTCATTTTTACTTTTTTCAAGCCTTTGCTTCTGTTTTAAATTATTCTCATTTACTGTTGATAACTTACTTACTTGTTCTGCTTGCGTAGGTAAACTTGCTCGAATTTCTGAAAGTTGGCTTTTGTCGAACACCAAATATGATTTCGTTTTTCTGCCATTCGTGCCAACATCATTATTTATAAAAACACTATCATATCCTTTAGATTGTAAATATTTTCGTGCTTCTTCTTGGATTTCATTTGCATAGTTTTCTAATTGTTTACGACTATTGTTTAAATAATTATCAGCTTCTTCTATTTCTTGAATAGTTGTTGCTTCCTCGGACATTCTATCAGCAACTTCAGAATACTCTTTTTCAAAATTTAGTGCTTTCTCTCTTAAATCTTTATATTTTTCATCTTCGTTTAGTATTCTTACTAACTCATTTCTGTCTTGCACTTCTAAAGAATTGCCTAACTGTGTATCTAATTTTAATTGATTTTTGCCTTCAAGTCCTATATCAACATCAGTATCTTTTAAGAATATACCAGATGGCATTGTAGTATCAGATAACCCAGCTTTTCTCAAACTTTTATCCATTTCGGAAAGCGAATTTGCTTTAGTTTGGTGGAATAAAGTTTTGTTTTTATGTTCAAAACTATAAGTAGTTTTACTGTGGTCATTGTCTGAAATTACAACATCATTATTAGGTTTTGCATTCAAATTTGCTTGAGTTTGTGCTTTTGCTTCTTGTGCGGACTTAGTTATCGTATCTATCCACTCATCCGAAGTAAACTTAACAAAGCCTTTGCCTTGTCTGTTTAAGTTATTTGCTTGATTCGGATGTGTCTCTTGCCAACTTCTGTACGCATACCTCTCTATTTCTTCAGGACTTAGCTCATATATCTGCTGCCCTATCGTGTTAGCAACTTTTAGCCATTGTTCCTTCGTACGCCTTCCGCTCTTGTTAGCTGGTACAGAATTTTTAGCAGTCTCAAGTGCTGTTTTATCTAGCTCTGTTTTGTCGTTTAGATACTTTTTATATATTGCTTTTTTGTCCTCAGTTGTTGCAACTTGCTCCAAACGATTATTTTGTAAATTATTTATCGTATCATCGAAAAAGTCTATTGCATCTTGAGTTAAATTCCCTGAATTTTCATTCAATATCTGTAATAAAACTTGCTTTTCTTCACCCGTTAATTGATTATTGCTGTTTATTTTACTTTCTATTTCTTTTCTTATGTTATTCCCCTCTCCAACATTCATATTTGCTTTTTCGAGAGCTTTTAATTGATTTGATATATTTTCATTACTTGGTTTTTGTAACACATTTGTAGGGCCATTCTGTGCGTTAGTAAAAGTTGACATTGGTAAATTTTGAGGAATATTTGTATTATTTGCAACTTGTGTACCTTTTGAAAGTAATTTTACTAAAGAATTATTAGGAGTTATATTGTTTCCTATTATGCTCAAAGAATTATTGTTACCAACCGAACCAGTTTCTCCCAAAGTATTACCATAAATTCTTGCACCTTGTTGCATTTGATTTTGTGCCATATTAAACATATCATCTATGCTTTTTATCAATTTATCTTGCCCTAGTAATTGCTGATTAGCTACTAATTGATAGAAGCCTTCTTTTTCATTACCCAAAAATGAATTTAGCTGTTCGAGTTTGGCTTGCCTTTGTGTTGCATCCGCTGTTAACATTGCCTCTTTATACATTGCATCAGCTTTTGAAAACGTATCATTAGCCATTCTATTTAATTCTGCTTTGTTTTGTTTACTTATATTTAGTGATTTTAATATATTACCAAACGCATTAAACCCTGTATAAAATCCAGCATTTAGTAAGGTTTGCCCCCAACTCTGTTTATCCTCTTCTTTTAACGGCAAATTGGAAGCTCTAGAACCTGCTACCGCAGAAGCAAAATCTGTTACTGCTTTTGCTCCCACGTTAGCTGCCATATTGTTTCCTAGGCCAGCATTAGATAATGCTTTACTCACATAAGGATTTGCTACATTAGATAAACCTTGAGCTACACCACCAAATATTGCGCCAGAGGTTGCTTTTCTCGCTGCACCCTCTGCATCCTCATAATTTCCATAAGCATCTAAACCGCCATTTATTGCACCACTTAATACCATACCTCCAGCTGGTGTAGCAGCACTTGCTAACATAAATCTCCCCATGCCTCCAGCAGCATTGCCTACATTTATTGCCTTTTGCATACCTTTTGAAGGCTCTGCAAATGCTGTTCTGCCTGTTAAATCATTTAATAAATCTAAATTTTCCCTAGCAGCATCTTCTTGTGTCATACCCAAAGTCCTTGCAATTGCATCATTAGCAGTAAGTCCTTTACTTACTCCATAAGCTAAAGAGCCTCCTATTTCTTTTGCCTTTTGGCCAACATTAGAAGCTATAATCTTTGCCTTACCTAAAGCATTAGAATTGTTATATACATCTTGCTGTGTTTTTAAACCACCTGTTTTTAAATCTCCTGTGTATATATACTTTTGGCTATATTTATTATTTGGATTATAATTTGGATTAAGCGAATACCCACTATTAAGCAAATCCTTCTCTTTCTTTTCTTTTACACTATCAATAAAATTCTTTATACTAGTCGCTTTATACGATATATTGTTGTTTTGTGGTGTATCCTCTACCCATAATTCATCCATTTTACTTGATATTGTTTCTTTAGGAGTTTGAACTGGCGTTATTGTCTCTACTGCTTTATTAGGTATATTAGGTTGTGTAACAACTGCGTTACGTTTTTCTATAAACCTATTGGCCTTCTCCTCAAACTCCCTTAATTCATCATCTTTACTTTTCGCAGTAGGTGTCTTATTAGACATTGCTGAAGAATTTCTTTTTGCTACAAATTTATTCGCTTTTGCTTCAAATTCTTCTATTGTCAATTATACCACCTCATTCCATATATTTTGTTAAGCCAAAGTTTTGAATTATGCTCATTTTTTCCTCAGTTGGTATGTTCTGTGATAATACATATGCGATTACATCAGGTTCCGAATATTTGGCTCTTGTTATGTCTCCATCAAATATTTTTTCCGTCTCGGAAAGCATTTTTTGTACATTATTTACGATCGTATTTAGGGTAGAAGTACTTGTTCCTTTTGTGCCACCACTACTACCTCCGCCACTACTTGTTTTGTTTCTGTTAGCTATCTGACTGATAACATTTTGATAATCTGATGTTTTTGCACCTTCTGGAACTCCAAGTATATCCGCTATCTCCCTAGTTGCTACACCATACATTTTCCATAAATTAAGAGCATTCTCTACTCTTTGTTGAGTAGCTTTTGTCTCTGTTTCATCTTGAGAAGCAATCTTCTGTCTCCTCAATTCCATTAAATAAGCTATTTTTGCATCATTTTTCCCATCTGCATTATCAGCTTGTAGTCTTTGTATTTCTGCTGTATAATCATCCGCATACATTCCAGCTATTTGCTTCCATTGGTCTAATTCTTTTGCTTCAGATTCAGTATTATATTGATCTGCTTGTAATTTTAATTGTAATAATTTATTTATATACTCTTGTGTTAACGCAATATTCTCTTCTGCTGTTCTCTGGTCTGCTGTGTTTCTAAGCTCATTTATTGCCGCATATATTTCTCGTTCAGCATTTGCTCTTTGGAGTTCTATATCTGCCATATTGTTTTGGTAGTTAGCTCTTGCTCTTGCCATTTCTGTTTCACTCATTCCGCCTGTATAACCCATCGCTGCTAATTGATTTGGTAATGCATATTGAGTTTGCATTGCATTTATGTATGCTTGTCTAGCTGCATTGTCATAACTCTTATTAGTATCTTCTAGTTGATTATTAAGCCTTTCAATTCCACTATTAACTGCTGCTTGATTTGCTTTTGCTTGCTGTTCTTTAATATAGGCTTGATTTTCACTCAAAACTCTAGCATATTCTTCATATGGATTCTGTATTTTGGTTTCAGGCAATGTAATACCAGCTTTTTCAAGCAACCCATCTATTGTTTGTACATTAGTGCTTGTTGCAACATTATTTCCAGTATTGTTTTGAGTAGGTGTAGTATTTAACATCTGTAATTGATTTTTAGCCCATTCTGATGTACCTGCATCATTCCCATTTATCAGACTATTTAGATATAGCCTTTCATTGTTTAATTCATCAGTTGTCATCTCTGAATATGATTTAGTACCAGTATTTCCTCCTGCGGTGCCTCCTGTACTACCGCTTGCATTCCCGCTTTTATAACTCCCTCCTGTGCCACTTGCACCATTTGAGGATAAATAATCACCTATGCTTTGTGAATTAGCAGTTGCTGCATTATATCTTGCTTGATTTGCTGCTTTTAACTCATTTAATGAACTATACCCTCCATATAAATTATTATTACTTTTCTTTTTAGAAGAAGATGATGATGCACTACTTGTTGTCTTTGTAGTATTTGCAGTAGCCGTTGTTTTTGTATTACTATATCTTGCATTTGGATCTACCCCATAACTTTTTAAATAATCTTCTATCTTTGCCATTTCTGCCCGCCCCTTTCTTTAATCTTTATTTATTCCTTTCTCTGTGTATATAAATGCTACCGCATATATACCAAAAGGTTGCTCTAACTTATTATTTCTCAATCTAAATGCCGTTTTATCTTTTTTTCGGATGGTTACTTTTGTTTGAGCTTTTTTCGGTGTTGCATCTGTTGAAAATGTAAAATTGTCAAAATCTATGTTGTCAAAATCTACAAAACTAAACGATAAATAATCCTCAAAAATAGTTGTCCATACCCCATCTATTTGAGCTAAAATTTCTATACCAGTTCTAATTGCTGACTTTAGTTTTACGGCAATGAACTTTACATTTTTATTTCTAAAAAAAACATCACCTGAAAATTCAGGCAATGTCCAATATGCATCTATTGCGACACCATTATCACTATAAGACAATGGGTTTTGTGGATCTGTATAAAATTTCATAACTTGGCCGTTAGTTGTACCAAAATACAAATCGTTTCCATCTACTAAAAATGCTGTGGCTGGTATGTTATCCCAATATTCTCCAGCATATTGATATGTGGAATATGGAGAATTCTTCTCATAAGCTTTTTGTAATCTGTCTAAAATATAACAATGTGAATTGATGCACACAATATATAAATCCTTCCAAATACACGATATGGCATTTTCTACATTTGCCTCTTCTAACAACTTTGAATTGATTCTTGTTCCTCTTACTTGTTCATATTGATTTAATGTGTAATCCTGAACAGTTATTGTTTGCACACCTAAACTTGTAATAAAAATAGGTTCTCCAAAGTTTTGAGAACCATAAGGGCATATACATCCACTACCATTTATAATGTCTTTAACTGGATATACAATTTTAGAATTACTACTATCCAAATTTCCATGCCTAATAAATATTGTGCCACTCTTTGAATCTTTATGTGTTACTAAATCTGAATTTAGTTTGGAATATGATACAATTGCCGAATCGTCTTGACCTAATGTAGCATACGATAAATCTCCAAAAAATGTTGGATCATTAGGTTGACACCACCAATCTACATTTTTAAGCTCACTATTTCCAGATACAAATAATTGATTATCCTGTCCATTTAATCCATACTTAATTGCTATACTACACTTATTTATTCTATCTGCATATGCACTCCTATCTTTAGATGCCTGAATATCTACATTATCCGTAGTACTAGCTGCAGGTATATAAGCATTAAAGAAATCTACTTGCCCTGTCTCTCTGTAAACTCTATAGTGGGTTCCTTCAGTATAAGTTGTCCAAACACTTCCGCTTTTAACTTTTACTATCAAAGGTGTGTTGTCTAAATTATCAAAAGACAACTGAAATCTATGAGTTGTACCATCTCCCGTAAACATTTCTCTCCACGAGTTACTAAGTAAATTAACCTCTTGAAGTATTGTACCACCACCAGATGGTGTACCAGCTATTTTTATCAGAGGAACAGTAGCCACTTGACTTACTGGTCTACATATATTACCTGTCACCTCTAGATATGTTTTACCATCGAATATATAAAGATTACCATTGAATTGAAATGCTACTGATACATGCGTATTCATATCAGAATATAATAATCTTCTTGTGTATGAATTTCCACTTTTAGTCTCTTTATACAAATTCGTACCAGCATGTATTATAAAGTTATTATTCAATTTATGTATCCCATATATTTTTGCTTCATATCCACTAAGAAATAGACTATATCCCATTCTCTTTCTTACTTTGCCAACTTCATCTCTTGTCATGTTTACTGCCTCTGGTGAACGAATTTTATCTACATTTGACGCAGCTTTTGCAAAGTCCACTCCTTCAAATGTATCTAATAAATAAACTTGCTTTGGTGCTTTTTTAGTTTGTCCATATTGCATTTATTACCACCCCACACTATTCTCAAATTCTGAATTATATGATGCAGGAAGTTCTTTTACTTGCACTAATTCTGCCCTTCTACTTTCAAATTCATTTAACCTTTCACTTGAATAATCTTCATCTTCTGCCATAAGTAATTGCCCGGCTATATAGAATGGTATTATTGCTGCCACCTCTGGCAATACTTCTATAACTGCATCATCTTCTATATTACTTGGAATATCTTGCGGATAGGAATTATAATAAACTCTCCACATTCCTTTTTGTGTGTTATCTAAAACAAGCACACTATCACCTTCCCAATGATACGTTGTGTTATTGTCGTAAGAAATAACATCAATACCTGCTTCTCTTGGCATATCATTATTTTTCAAGCTATAAAAATCTGGTAATAACTTTCGCAGATCATATCTCTTATATGCCACATTGTCATATACATCATCATCTGTAGGAAAATCTGCCGTATACATACCTATATTCCTAACACTATATGGATATTGATGTGCAAATTCTATCTTTACCTCTTCATTATTAGTATTATCAATTTTCCCTTTATAAACTTTATATGTACTAGTATCATTGTTAATAATTTGCCTTTTAAGTACATCTCCAACTATTATACTTATCGTTGCAGGGCCACATACTTCGAAATAATATGCTTTGCACTTATCTAAACTAACCACCATTTTAGTATCTCGTATCTGATATATTTCTTTCATATCAACTTCAGGAATTACTGGATTATTTACTATATCTAGGTATTTAACTATATATCTTCCTGCTGTTGACACTATTGTTAGTGCTTCTCTCAATAAATTCGGAATTTGCGATATATACGTCTGTGTAGAAGTGTTTTGTATAATTTCTCCATTTTGAATATTCCTTCCATCTCCAACCTTTTGTAGAACATCAATTTTTAATTCTTTATAAGTCATTTTTAATCTCCTCCATGTCCGCAGAGTTGCACTGCTTAATCTCTTAACATGATAATAAAGGGGCTCTATAAAAAAGCCCCTTTTTAGAATTAAAGTGCTGTTCCGCCACTAATATTTGCACACGCAAATGCTCTCCAATCTGTGAATCCTCCTGAAAATCTTGATCTACCTTTCCAAACGTTGTCGTCTGTATTTTGGTCTATGTAAGATTCTACACTTAAAGGAACTCTTTCTTGAAGCACTGCTGCATCATTTGCATCGTTATACTTGCTATCCATTAGTATCCATGGCTTTAATCCACTAGCCAAGAATTGATTTAAATATTGCCATACAATAACGTTCCAACGACCGAATTGGAAGTTGAAGCCGTTATTTGATGTTCCTGGATCTTTGTCAGCACCGATTACAGAAAATACAGCTTGTTTTAATGCTGCGTCATTCGGAATGATTATCGTATCAGGTGAAACTGCTAATACTTGTGCATTGTCATCTCTAAAGTCTTGCATTGCACTTTCAACTTTAGAAAGATTGGTTGCAGTAAAGTCTGCACTTCCAAATAAGTTAGATTGATTGCCACCCTTTACTTTTGCAGGATGAGTTTTTGAAAATAATGCTACATTGTCTGCACAAGCAGTTGAGAAATTACGCCCATTAAAATTCATAGTTGTTCCACTAATTCCACCTGCAAGTAATGCAGCACCGAATTTTTCTCTAGTTCTATAATATGATGTTATGAATGCAGAAGGCTTTCTCTTCATGTCTATCAATTTACCATCTTCCATCATTTCTTGAGTAATAACAAAAGAATTTTTCCATGTTACGTTCTCAATTACTTTTTCATAGCCTTGTTGCATTTCATCTCTTGGATATGCTCCACCTTCTGCTGTTGGCATGAATCCATCCATAGATGTCATACTTGAATATTTTTCAGCAAAATTTTTAGAAGTCTCTTTTTTGAAGATTTTATCTACTACCGACTCTGCCTCAAAAGCTTCGGCTTTCTTTTCTATAAATAATTTTATAGGTTCTTGGCTTTTCCCAAATACAGAATCATTTAATCCAGAACCTTCACTAAATATAATTCCCATCTTATTTTTCCTCCATTTCTATTATTCAAATTTAACTACTACTGGTGAATAAGTTACAAGCGAACCAGTAGGTATTTCTGTTATCGTTGCAACTCCATTTGTTGTAGTTGCTGTAACACCTAATCCATCTGAAGCAAGTGTTACTTTAGCGCCAATCCCTAATGAAGAACCATTAGCAGTCATTTGAGTTTCAAATTCCATATCTGGCTCTATATCTACTACTGGGACACTATTACCTGTTCCAGCAGCACAAGCTCCATAGGCAATATGTGTTGGTTTATTTGTGCCAGATGCTTTTGTTAATTTCCCACTTGTTAATTTAAGAGCCTCACCAATACTAATAGCTTCATTATCAGTAACTGGTAATTCTTTTAATGGCTCTATAGATGTGATATTTCTTCTTTTTATTTTCATTGTTTTTCTCTCCTTTACTTTTATTTTTTACTTTTAGCATAATGCTCTTTTATTTCCTTATAACTAAGTTCAGGCATAAAAGCCTTATAGTAATCCAAAGTTTCTTTAGGAATTACAACATCTTCTGATGGTGTCCCATCAGTAGGAACAAGGTGTGATTTTCCTTTGGCCATATTTATAGCTTGCTGTTTTGCAACAGTTGCTTTTTGACTAACAAGTTCATCAAAGTTAGCTAATTTATATGCATCAGATAATGCATATCCATGGTTAATAACTAAATCATCAATTTTTTCACGATTAGGAAGATTTATAATATCTTCAAACGTTTTAATATCTGGATTCAATTCGCTTATCTTTTTAATCTCACTTTGAATTTGTGCTTGACCTCGTTCCATTTGCATCTGACTTTTGAGTTCAGATGCCTCCTTTATTACTGGATTATTGTTTATTAAATCCTGTAACATTTGCTCATTAAGGCCATTATTTTTTAATATTTCTTTAGCATGCATATCTAAATATTCTTGCTGATCTTGTTTAGTACGAATTATTTTTTGAGTATATGGATTGGTTGCTCCTAAATACTCATCATCTGCCATACTATTCCTAAATTTTTCTTCAGCTTCTCTTTCAGCTTTTAACCTTGCTTTTTTCCAAACTTCGTTTGGTATTTCTTCTTTTTGTTCTTCTACCTGTGTCTGTTCGGCTACTTCAGACTTTTCTCCGCCATTATTTTCTTCAGTAGAAGGTTCTTGTGAGACGGATTCCTCACTACTTGTAGGTATTTCAACACCTAAAGCTGCTCCGTAGTCAACTTCATCGTTGACCGTTTCTATATTTTTTAACATATTAAATCCTCCTTGTGTACAACGCTCACCAGCTATTTTTTACTTACTTCTTAAATCGTTGCCTTTCTTTGTTTTTCCTCCCTCAACCTTTCCAGCTGGTTTAATAGGAGCTTTTACAATTTGGCTACCAACGTTGGAAATTTTTCCAATATATCCATTATTCTTCATATTATCACCACCTTTCAGTGTACAAAAAGAGCAAGTCTTTTTAGACCTGCTCTAATATGGTTTCTTCCCCATCTGCATATAATTTTTTATATCTATCACCATGTTTAACACAGTAATATATTTGCACATCATATTCTACTCCATTACGTACTTCTTTATCTTCACTTTTTACCCTGCATTCTGCAAGGCACCCATTTTCTCCGCATATCAACTTATCATCCCTCCATTCATTTGAGGAATTACTTGTTGAAGCATCTGCTGTTGTTGCTTTTCTTCATCAAGTTGCTGCTGTAATTGCTGTTTTATATCAGATGCTTTGGGATAATGTAAAGTCTCCATAATACCCCAAAATCTTATCAATGTTTTTATATCTTGCAGATTTCCTAAAGCACCTTCCTTAAGATTCATCCTTGTTTCTTGCCACATTGCCTCTCTGTTATTCGCAAGTGCCGCTGCACTATCTATACTGAATAAAAATTCATCATTCCAATAATACTCGCCAGCTTCATCTACTTCCAAGAAATCTTTTCTATCAAACCTTAAATATTCTATTGCTCCATTTTTATCTTTAGCAATAATGTCTCTCGGTTCATCAGCAAATGCCAACATAAACTTAAACATGAGTTCAAATAAATCAGCATAGCATGCACTCTTCATGACTTTTTTGCTTTCAAGTCTACCT
>Ga0265298_10006232_pt1 | contig 14766 bp, 13 predicted proteins | sample AusTroGonzalo_MG_3_FD_193486 | JGI IMG/M metagenome (GOLD analysis project Ga0265298, IMG submission 193486) | Bovine rumen microbial communities from tropical cattle in Woodstock, Queensland, Australia - Gonzalo_01 | ecosystem: Host-associated > Mammals > Digestive system > Stomach > Rumen ... | reverse complement strand
TCAGTATAATAGCATGTTCCATTGAGCATCTTATCATTTCTCCATTCTCCGTCAAATTTTTTACCATCTGACCAATACATCTTGCCATTTCCTTCTCGTACATCATCCATCCAAGCACCTTCATATCTGTTCCCTGATTTCCATATAAGAGTTCCTTGTCCTTGTCGTTTCCCATTAACAAATTCTCCTTCATACGTTGATAAATTCTCACCAGAATAGTATAGTTTACCTTTCCCATTTGGTTTCCCATCTCTATATTCACCAACATACCTATCGCCATCATACATTATTTCTCCTTTTTGATTCCCTGTTTGCATATTTATGCGAAATAATTTTTGTGCTAATACTGTACATCCCTCCTTTACAGTCGGAGGTGTCATTTGCATTAAATCATCAACGGCTCGATCATATTTTGCAGTAACAACATTAAGGATTTTTGCTTGAACTACTAAGTAATCGCTTTCTGCCGAAACTTCTGTTACTAGGACATAATCAACCCCTGCCATTTGACCAATTTGGCGAATCTCTGCATCATTAACAGCTCCTGAACGTTGGAAATTGTGTTCTGACATAATAGCATCCAATGCTGTTCTGTCAAAAGCTTCATATCCCTGAGTAACAGAAGCGACGGTCTCAAAACTACTACGTACAATAATCTTATACATAGAGGTTACACTTCCATCTCTATCAAGAGGATTTAAGATAGCAACTGATTTGTTCTGAGCTAAAACAGTCAGCGAGAGCGTGGCTAGCACGATAAATGTAAAAAACTTTTTCATATTGTTTGTTATTTTTTATTAGTGCAACCGAGGGAGGTATCAACTCCCTCGGAGCGAAAGGATTAAGCAATTATAATTCTTGGAAATGCTCTTTGAAATCTTTGTGGAAGTCCTCAAAGCTTTCTTCAATCTTTGTTTGGTTGTTCTTTTGCAAAGCATCATAGGCTGCTTTAAGTACTTTCTCTGCGCTAACCTCGATGATCATATATGTCTTCATCAAACGAACATTATTCTGAGAATAAGTCATCGTCTTGCGACAAGCAATATTATAGCCGGTTGTTTGCTGTACAGCAATCTCAATCTCCTGTTTTGCCATACCTGCATAGTTATTGCTCTCATTCTGATCCCAACTTTGGTTTTGCAATCTTAACAACGATTCCACTTTTGATGAGATTTGTTGAGCAAGGTCATTGATGGCATAGCCTTTAGCTTTTTCAATAGAGAATTGCTGGTTGCGGTCAACGCCAATACCATGACCACGCATCAGTACTTCGGTGCTGGGGTAATCCATCTCCGAGCAAGGTTCTTCATGCGCTACCTCTTGAAGAGCAGCTTCCTCCTCTGCCTTCTTCTGTTTTGCTTTTTCTTCTGCTTCTTTTGCGCGACGTTCAGCCTCTTCTTTAGCAGCCTTTTCCTCAGCTACTTTTTTCGCATTGGCAATACTGTCCATGCGGAGTTGGTGACGCAACTCAGCCTCCTCGCGTTGCTGCTTTTGTTCCATTTCCCACTGGGCTTTCTTGGCTGCCTTTTTGTCTTTGCGGCTTTGCGCATTAACCGGCATAGCCATTGCCAACGACATTGCTACTATTGTAGCAAATAACAAGATCTTTTTCATTGACTTATAGATTTTTAGTTTTGCCTACTCACTTGGCTTTTCGGCTTACTCCTTATTGTTTGATTTTCTTCTTTCCAATTATTGCCTTATGAATGTACTGCTATTTACGTGGGTATCGTGTATCCTGCCATACCCTATAATATACATAGTATATTATTCCGTGATTTTAGCAAATCACTATAAATATGTTGCATACACGTACAAAAAGCGCAGACTTCGCTATTGCTCATCTACGCACAAGGACCCTCGAACTGTCCCACCAGTCAAATAAACAACAATGAAACCTACGCCGATATGACAAACTACCTGCATAGAAATAGCAGGAGCTGTATGAATGCCATACCCGTAGGCATCTATCGTAACTTTGTTTCTGACTGGATAAACTTGCAAAAGTGTTCGAGGCTTTTGTGCGTCAAATACAAAGCGTTCAATAAACGCCCTTTCAATATGTCACGGATTCTGTGTGTGTGTGCTTGCGCCTCAGAGCTAAGACTCTTCGAGTACAGCACCCAATATGCGTTCCGTCGCATATCTTCACCCTCTAACCCTCTCCAGAAGGAGACCGGCGTAGATGAATCCGGCAAAACTTGCGTTTTGCGGCGCAAAATTACAAAAAAAACTGTAATTGTGCAAATTTTTGTGCTAAAATCGTACATAAATATACAAAATTACGGAAATTAAAGCCATTTTGAGGTGATTGGACTAAAAAATGCAACCTTGCCGGTTGCTGATGGTCATAGATGTACCTTCATTCTAAAGAACAAAAAAGGTTTCTATTTCCGGACAATCCGTACCGCTACGCTACTTCGGAAAGGGTAGTATGGAGGTTGGGCAGTAGTCCTTTTTTCTGATATTTGCAAATAAATTTTCAATAAAACGGCATAATTTTTGCATATGTCAGGAAAAAGCACTATCTTTGCAAACGAAAACGGAAAAGACGATGAAACGGATACTATGGGTTGACGACGAGATTGATTTGTTGCAACCGTACATCATTTATTTGAAGAGCAAGGACTACGAAGTCATCACCGCCAGCAACGGTGAGGATGCGTTGGAAATAGTAGAGAGCCAGAAGTCCAACGCCGAAAGCGAGACTATTGACATCGTATTCCTGGACGAGAACATGCCGGGCATGACCGGCCTGGAGACACTGCAGGAGATCAAGCGGCTGCATCCGGAAGTGCCGGTGGTGATGATTACCAAATCCGAAGAAGAACATATCATGGAGCAGGCCATCGGAGAGAAGATAGCGGACTATCTGATCAAGCCCGTCAATCCGAGTCAGATTCTGCTCTGTCTCAAGAAACATATCCACCAGCAAGCCATTGTCACGGAGCAGGTACAGCAGAACTACCGCCAGGAATGGAGCGACATCTCCTATATGATCGACACCGCCACCACCATCGAAGAGTGGCAGGCTATCGAGCGCACGCTGAGCCACTGGGACATCGAACTGGAGAACAGTCCGATGCGTTCGCTCATCGACGACCAGCGCACCCAGGCCAATGCGGCTTTCGCCAAATGGGTGGCGAAGAACTACGTATCGTTAGTCGAAAGCAAAAAGACCGCTTCGCTCAAAGAAGAAAGCATCCTCATGTCTCCCGATGTGATGAAGCACTCTGTTTTCCCGCTGTTGGACAAAGGCGAGAGAGTGCTGCTATGCGTGATAGACAACTTCCGCTACGACCAATGGAAGACCATCCAGCCTCTTATCAGCGAGTTCTACACCATCCGGACAGAAGAGCAGTACACGTCCATCCTTCCTACCGCCACGCAGTACGCCCGCAATGCTATTTTCTCGGGTCTGATGCCGCTGCAGATACAGGAGATGTTTCCCGATCTATGGGTGGAGGAAGGCGATGAGGAGAGCAAGAACCAACACGAGAAAGAGCTGGTTCAGACGCTTCTGGACCGTTACCGCCGCCGCGAGAGTTTCAATTACTGGAAAGTCAACGAGAGCGATTTCTGCGAACGTGTCATTCACCAGATCAAGCACTCCCAGTCGCCGCTGAACATCGTGGTGCTCAATTTCATTGACATGCTGTCTCACTCGCGTACAGAGAGCAAGATGATGCGTGAGCTGGCCAATGACGAATCCGCCTACCGCAGTCTGACTCTGAGCTGGTTCCGCCACTCGCCCACCTATGAGCTGCTGCGCCGTGCATCGGAGTTAGGGTACACGTTAGTTCTGACGACGGACCACGGTACCACGCGTGTCAAGAACGCCGTGCAGATAGTGGCCGACAAGAACACCAACACCAACATCCGCTACAAAGTGGGCAAGGCGCTCAACTGCAACTCGAAGAACGTCTTCTCCATCGAGCAGCCGAAGCGTGTCGGTCTGCCGTGTCCGAACGTGAGCAGCAGTTACGCGTTCTGCACCGGAAGCGATTTCTTCGCCTACCCCAACCAGTTCAACTACTATGCGCAGTACTACCGCAACACGTTCCAGCACGGCGGTATTTCGCTGGAAGAAATGATCATTCCGCTGGTGACATTGGTGCCGAAGGCAAGGTAAGGGTTTGCAAGGCAAACGTTAAAAAGGTTAAAACGACAAGTTGTCAAGGTGTTAGATTTCATACTCATAGCCATCACCATTCTGACATGGAACACGCATCGGATGGGTGATTTCAAGAAGCCGGAGCAGAACGAAGTGCTGCAGTACCTGCTGTCGCAAGACGCGGACATCATCTGCCTGCAGGAAGTGGATGTGTACAAGGACGCCAAGTACCTGACCCTGCCGGAAGTCAAACGGTGTCTGGGCAGCAAATATACGTACTCCTATCTGGATTTCTCGGTATATGACAAGCGCCACCAGTACGGCACGATGGTCTGGTCCAAGTACCCGCTTATCCACAAGCAGAGCATCCGCTATGAGTCACACGGCAACCTGTCCAACCGATGCGATGTCGTGATCGGCAAAGACACCATCCGGCTGTTCAACAACCATCTGGAGTCGTATAAACTGACGTCGTCTGACATGGAGGTAATGGAAAACCTCTGGAAGAAATGGGAGCAGGCCGTCCCTGTGCGCAACAAGCAGGCTCAGGTGGTGCGTGAGGAGATAGACAAGAGTCCGTATCCGGTCATTGTGGTCGGCGATTTCAACTCCGTGGCCTGCAGTTTTGCCTACCTGCACATCAGCCGCGGTCTGCACGACGCCTGGAACACGGTTCATCCGTGGGAATGGGGGGCCACCTATTCGTATAAGGGCATCGGCCTGCGCATTGATTATATTCTCTGTTCCGACCCGCTGCAGCCGGTTCAATGCCACGTGCCGCAAACAACCGGCTCAGATCATAAGCCGGTTGTTGCGAAAATCAGTTTTTAGATTCACACTCTTTTCTGATAGTGATAATTGCCGTATGAGTTGTCCTCATCGGTACTGTTCAGGCGTTTGAACCGCTCAAAGGGGTTGCGCCAGTTGGTCTTTTTCCAATAGAGGATGAGGAGCCATCCGAAGAGCATGCCTCCCAGATGTGCGAAATGGGCCACATGGTCCGCCGTCAGTCCTACCACCGAACCCATGCCGGCGAACAGCTCAATGAGCGCATATATAATAACGAACACACGCGCACGTATAGGGATAGGGATGAACAGGATGAACATCGGCACATCGGGGAACAGCCATCCGAAAGCGAACAGGATACCGAACACTGCTCCGGAAGCGCCGATGGTATTCAGCATAGCCGAATAGTGCGCCAGCGCTGCAGCGCCATAGGTGGCACTCATGTTCTGGAGCATCAAGGCCCATACGAGCTCCTGAATGACCGCGGCGCCCAATCCGCACACGAGATAATAGATAGCGAACCGGCGTGCCCCCCACTCCTGCTCAATCATCGGCGCAAACATCCACACCGCAAACATATTGAAAAAAATATGGCTCAGATCGGCGTGAAGGAACATATAGGTGAAGGGCTGCCACCAATGGAACGACTGCGCAGACACATAATGCAGTCCGCATATGTTATTCAGATCCAGACCCGTCCGTGCAAACAGCGAAGCGAGCAAAAAGACCATCAAATTGGCTATCAGCAGATAGCGCGTTACTGTAGGAAGATTTCTCATAATCGACGACAAAATTACTACTTTTTTATGATATAAGCACACAAAAAGGTGTCAAAAATGGTAAAAAAGTGATTTTTTTTGCTAAAAATGCATTTTTTTTTCCTAAAATATTTGGTATATAAAGATTTTTTTGTAATTTTGCAGGCGTATTCCAAAATGGGAAACCATTATTACACAAATTATTAATAATTTAAAAACACTGGAATTATGAACAAAGTAGCACTTATTGAGGCAGCAGCAGCTAAGGCTCAAGTATCCAAAGCAGCAGCAGCTAAAGTTATCGACGCAGCTCTCGAGGCAGCAGTTGAGGCAGTTAAGAAAGGCGAAGGCGTACAGCTCGTTGGTTTCGCAACTATCGCAGTTGTAGAGAAGGCAGCTCGCAAGGCTAAAAACCCGCGCACCGGTGCCGTTATCGACATCCCTGCAAAGAAGGCTGTCAAGATCAAAGCCGGTTCGAAATTTGCTCTCTAATCAGGCAATGTAGCTCACAGACGAGTTGCCTACGCAAATGGGCAACTCGTTTTGTGTCCATTGGCTGGCGGCTGTCAATTATTGGCCGTTGGCTGTCAGATAAAAAACTTAAATTATAATATGCTCAATATTATTCTATCCGGTGCACCGGGCAGCGGCAAAGGCACCCAGTCCGCCTTTATTGCCCAGAAATACGGTATTCAGCATCTCTCTACCGGAGATGTCCTACGTGCAGAGATCGCCACAGGCAGTGAATTAGGCAAGCAGATTGATGCACTCATCTCGAAAGGCAATCTGGTGCCAGACGATATGATGTACGGAGTGATTGAGAACTACATCGCCAATCTTCCCGCGGACTGCAAAGGAACCATCTTCGACGGGTATCCCCGTACGGTGTCCCAGGCCGAATCGCTGACCAGTCTGCTGAAGAAATACAACATGGAAGCGATCATGATTGATCTGTTGGTGGACGAACAGCTCCTTATCCAGCGTCTTATCGAGCGAGGCAAAGTGAGCGGCCGTGCCGACGACAATCTGAACACCATCCGTCACCGCATCGCTGTCTATCACCAGCAGACGGAACCCATCGCCCACTACTACCTGCATCACGGCAATTATTTTGCGGTGAACGGCAACCATACGATGGCCGACGTGTTCCTTCAGATCATGCGTATCATCGAGCTGCTGACCCATAAATCGTAAACTGTCTTTTCACTCTCCATCCCATGGCCGCCAATTTCATCGACTATGTCAAGATCTACTGCCGCTCCGGCAAGGGCGGAGCGGGCTGCATGCACCTTCATCGCGCCAAGTACCTCCCCAAGGGCGGTCCTGACGGCGGCGACGGCGGCAAAGGCGGTTCGGTCATCCTACGCGGTAACCGCAATCTGTGGACTCTGCTTCATCTTAAGTACCAGAAGCACATCATGGCTACCGACGGAGGCAAGGGCGGTCAGAGCCGTTCGTTCGGCAAGGACGGAGAGGACAAGATCATCGAAGTGCCCTGCGGCACGGTGGTTTACGACGGCGAGACGGGTGAGTTCATCTGCGAGGTGAAGCAGCACGACGAGCGTGTTGTATTGCTCAAGGGCGGTCGCGGCGGTCTGGGCAACTGGCATTTCCGCACGGCCACCAATCAGGCGCCGCGCTATGCGCAACCGGGCGAACCGGCACAGGAGCGCACGGTCATCATGCAGCTCAAGGTGCTGGCGGATGTCGGCCTGGTCGGCTTCCCCAATGCCGGCAAGTCCACGCTGCTGAGCGTCGTCTCCGCCGCCAAGCCGGAGATAGCGGACTATCCGTTCACGACCCTGACCCCTCAGTTAGGCATCGTCTCGTACCGTGACGGACGCTCGTTCTGCATGGCGGACATACCCGGTATCATCGAAGGCGCCAGCGAAGGAAGGGGCCTCGGCTTGCGGTTCCTGCGCCATATAGAGCGCAACGCCGTACTGCTCTTCATGGTGCCGGCCAGCAGTCCGGACATCATTGCGGAATATAACATCCTGCTCCACGAACTGGAGCAATACAATCCCGAACTGCTGACCAAGGCGCGTATCCTCGCCATCAGCAAATGTGACCTGCCGCGGCTGGATGAAGAAGGCAACCCCTTGCCGGAGATATCCGACCTCCAGGCGCAGATATCCGAGGCCATCGGCATCCCTGTTCTTCCCATCTGTGCGCTTTCCGGACAGGGTATAGACGAGCTGAAAGACGCCCTTTGGACTGAACTGAACAAGGAGCAGAACCAGGTTATCGAGATCAGTCATGCGCCGATAGATGTCACCGTCATCGAGAGAGATGAGAGTGACCAGAAGGACGATGACGAGGAAGAGGAAGGAACCATCTACCTCAACGAGGTGGAAGAAGAATGGGACCTCAGCAAGTACAAAGGCATCGGGTGGGACAATTAAATTGACGATTGGACGATTGACGAGGTACGCTTGATTGACGAATGAAAAAAAATTGTTCGATTGACCGCGAAAATCGTCAATCAATTAAATCGTAAATAACTCGTAAATCGTAAATCGTTAAATGGTAAATTGAAAACGCAGTGGTATGATAGAATGATAGAGTGGCGGGAACGCCATGTGAGCGAGAAGCATCTGGTGCTTCTCCTGTCTTTCTTCGTAGGCGCGTTCTCGGCAGCCGCAGCAGCGTTGCTGAAGACGTTTATCCATCTTATTCAGAAAATAGTAGAAGAACAACTGATCGCCGGTGAGGGTTCGTGGTGGTACCTCATCACGCCGGTCATCGGTATCACGCTGGCCGCGTTGTTCGTCAAATATATAGTACGGGATGACATCTCCCATGGTATCACCAAGATTCTGTACGCCATCTCCCAACGCAAATCCATCATCAAGGCCCATAACATGTGGTCCTCCGTAGTGGGTTCGGGTCTGACCATCGGTTTCGGCGGATCGGTCGGAGCGGAGGCTCCTATCGTGCTGACGGGTGCCGCTATCGGTTCCAATCTGGCGAAAGCCTTCCGTTTGGACCAGAAGACGATGATGCTGATGATCGGTTGCGGTGCTGCCGGTGCTATCGGCGGCATCTTCAAAGCGCCTATAGCGGGTCTGGTCTTCACGCTCGAAGTGCTGATGATGGATCTGACGATGACCTCTGTGGGTCCTCTGCTCATCTCGTCCGTCACCGCCACCGCCCTCTCGTATATCCTGACGGGTGTGGATCCCATGTTCCCGCTCAACACCACCGAGCCATTCCTGGTGTACCGCATCCCGTGGTACGTCATCTTAGGAGCAGTATGCGGACTGGCAAGCCTCTATTTCACCCGGGGGATGAACAGTCTGGAGCGTTGGATGAAACATCATGTGCGGAGTGTCGGGGCGAAAATAGCCGTAGGCGGTCTGACGCTGAGTATCCTGATCTTCCTCTTCCCGCCTTTGTACGGCGAGGGTTACGACACGATCAAACAGCTTATCAACGGTGACAGCCTCAGCGCCATCCTCAACAGTCCCTTGGAGAAATACCTTATCCCGACGCAGTTCTACGCCCGTCTGTCCACGCTGAACACGCAGCTCATCCTGCTGCTCTATTTCGTGGCGATCATTTTTGTGAAGATCATCGCCTCGGTGGCAACCAACGGCGGCGGCGGTGTCGGAGGTATCTTTGCACCCTCGCTCTTCATGGGTGCCATCGTGGGATTTGTGACGGCCCGTATCATGAACCTGTGCGGTCTGATGGTGCCGGAGACCAGTTTTGCGCTGGTCGGCATGGCGGGTCTGATGTCGGGTGTGATGCACGCTCCGCTGACCGGTATCTTCCTCATCGCCGAGCTGACCGGCGGTTATCACTTGTTCATGCCGCTGATGATCGTGAGCGTCATCTCATACCTCACCATCATGCTCTTCGAGCCTCACTCGCTGTACGCGATGCGTCTGGCGCAGAAAGGCGAGCTGCTGACGCACAACAAGGACCGCAACGTGCTGACGCTCCTGAAGATGGACAGCGTGCTGGAAACGGATTTTGTGACCATCATGCCGGAGATGACCCTCGGCGAACTGGTGAAAGTCATCTCGGAGAGCCGGCGTAACATCTTCCCCGTGATAGACAAGGACGGCCACCTCAAAGGTATCCTGCTGCTGGACGAGGTACGTAACATCATGTTCCAGCCGCGTCTGTACAAACGGTTCACCGTAGGCCAACTCATGACATCCCCTGCCGCTATTCTGCGGTTCGATCTGCCGATGGACAAAGTGATGGAGATTTTTGAAGATACCGGCGCATGGAATCTGCCGGTGGTGGATCAGGACCGCCGCTATCTGGGCTTTGTGTCCAAATCAAAGATTTTCAACTCCTACCGAAATGTCCTGGTGCATTTCAGTGAGGAATAACCGATGTATAACCGATAAATATTTACAAGTATGAGAAAATTTTTTATCTTCTCTTTTTTAGCTTTTTCCCTTTGCATGATGGGCCAGCAGAATGCACAGACAGATGCCACTACTTCCGCTACCGTTCTTGACTCGGTTCAGATTCCCCAGGACAGCACTTATACTTTGATAGTGGTCAACAAACATCGGGATCCGTATGTCATTTATATAGAAATGAGAAGGATAGGTGTCGTACCGGGACACGGTATGGCAGAACGTTTCACATTGCCCTTGAATGTGTACGGCAGTGGTAAAGCGAAACAGGAAAGCGGATACCGCCGGTTCCCCAATGTGATTGACTTCTATGTACCGGAACAAGAACCAGGAGATGAGGTGACGGCTATCATTGAATAGCAGTGAACTCTTTCTCCATTCCGTTTATCTCAGACTTACATTGCTTGAGCAGCGCTGTAGCCTCGGAAGCCAGGCGCTTGTATTCTTCCATGCTCATCGCTTCAGCCTGCTCCAACTGAGTGATGATGGCTTCTGCTTTTTTTATGGAGTCATCGTAATTCATATTTTTTTTTAGTCGAAAGTCGAAAGACAAAAGACCGGTCGCTTTGCTCCCTCAAAGACGATTTCCAGTTTGAGCGTAGCGGTCTTTCCACTTTGAGGCCAGAGGCCGGTCTATAATCATTTTCCTTTCCCGCGGAAGATGACGCCGATGGTAAAGAACATTATCTTCAGGTCGAGCAGCAGGCTCATGTTCTCCACATAGACGACGTCGCCGTTGAGGCGCTCAATCATCTTCTCCAGCGTGTCCGTATATCCGACGCGGATGGGTCCCCAGCTGGTCAGACCGGGACGCACTTTGTATATCAGGCAGAAGTACGGTGCCTCCGCCATGATCTGTTCGATGAAATAAGGCCTTTCAGGGCGCGGGCCCACCACCGACATGTCCCCCCGGAAGATGTTCCATAACTGCGGCAGCTCGTCCAGACGGTAGCGACGCAGCCAATGGCCCAGGGCCGTGATACGCGGGTCGTTGTCGTCCGTGAGATGCGGCACTCCGTCCGCCTCCGCATTATCCACCATCGTACGGAACTTATATATCCGGAAGGGTATACCGTATAGTCCTATTCGCTCCTGGCTGTATATGATCGGTCCTTTGGAAGAGAGCTTCACCTGCAATGCGATCATGCCCAGCAGCGGCGAAAGGATCACCATGCCCAGGGCGGAACTGACAATGTCGAACGCACGCTTGATACATAGCTCGTAATCCTTCATCGTCTGCTCGGTGATGCGGATGAGGGACGGCCGGTCTATATGTCCGATACGCGCGGCACCGGTTAACATATCGTACACACGCGGGATCATACTGATTTCGCAGGACAGCGGGTACAGACGTGCGATGAGTTCGTACAACTGGCGGTCCGAATAGCCCTTCGGCAGGTCGAGGATCACTTCGTCCTGCTCACCGGCTTTCAGCTGCTCCGCCTCCTCCATCGAATGGACGACGCGCGTGCGCAGGATACCGCGGCGGCGTGAGAGCAGGGTGATCAGAAGACGGGGGAAATAGCTGAGCGTGAACTGCAGGCCGAACAGGATACCGAGCGACGCCAGATAGTTATAATACGAGTCCACCTTGTCATCAATGATGATGATGAAGAAGAAGATGAGCGATATGATGACTGCCGAAGCGAAAGTGCGCATGAACTCGCGCCAGAGAGGTTTCTGGAACGGACGCAGATAATAGCCCGACAGGTAATAGACAATCAGACAGATCAGGGGATAGACCAGAAGGGGAAGCCAGAAGCTGAAGGCCGGGATAAGCACATTGTTCAGCAGGTCCACACGGCCGTCATAGACCATCCAGCGGAAGCCCAGGAAACACAGCCACACCAGCTCGCTACTGATGAAGTCAGCGATCACGTATAATAATTGTTGTCTGCGTCTGAGTGTCATGAACTATGAACGATGTACTATTTTTCAATGGTTTGTTATTGACTATTGGCGGCGGCTGCCGGTCTGCGATGCCTCATGGGCGGATGATGGCAAACGTTCCGTCACTATTGACTTTGATCACGCTGCTGGGTTCATGGGGCGTGTCGTCGTTCCGTCGGAAGCGGCACACATAGTCGGCTCCCTGCAGGACGGCCTCTTCTATCTCATGGAAGAAACGCGCCGTCGGGTGTCCGCTTATGTTCGCGCTGGTGGACACGACAGGATGCCTCAGTTGCGCGCACAGGGCCTTGCTGAACGGCTCGTCCGTGATGCGGATACCTATACTGCCATCCTCCGCCCCGATGTTAGGCGCCAAGTGCCGCGCATGGGGATAGATGATCGTCAAGGGTTTCTGTCCGGAGTCATCGGCATCCTCCGATACATCCAGCAACTGCAGGGCCGTCTCCGGCACATCCACATAATACGCCAGTTTGGCGGCGCTGTCGAGGAGCACGAGCATTGATTTGGAGTCTTCGCGCTGTTTGAGCGCATAGATACGCGCCACCGCTTCCGCGTTGGTCGCATCGCAGCCTATCCCCCATACGGTATCCGTCGGATAAACGATGATGCCTCCGTTGCGCAACACACGCAAGGCCTCCTGCAAATCCTCCTTATCGTAACGCTCGTCGCCTTTCAATTTTCAGTTTGCATTTCTATTCGCTTGCAAAATTACTGCTTTTTTTTCAATTACGCAAATATTTTCTACATTTTTGCAGATTTATTTGATATCTTGCTTCGCTTGAAGGGATATTTTTATCAAAGAAAGGGAAACGGTGGCAGAAATGCCGCCGATGCTCATTGGAGAAGTAACGCCTCTGCGATTACCTTAACATTACCTCGAAAATCTCGTACTTATCTCGCACTTATCACGCACTTATCTCGCACTTATCACGCACTAATTTTTGCAATAAAAAGGTTCCAGTATTATATATATAATATATATATAATACATATAGGATGTACGATATTCGAGACCACGAGATACAAGATTACGAGATTTCAAGATCAGGGCCAACGATCAACCACAAACGACCATATAAAACATTTTCGTTCTTTGTCCATTGTCCGACGGGTGGTATAGAAGGGCTTTTGTCAAGTAAAATGCACAATTTTAAGAAAAATTCTTAAAAAAAGCGCTCAATATTTGTGTATTCCAAAAAAAAGCAGTACCTTTGTAGCCGATTTAATAGGTGCTGCGCACCTTAATAGGTCAAAGTGTTAAAATGTTGCTGCGCACGTTAAGCAATTAAAGCGTGTAACTGTTAAATTGTCAGAAGGAACAAACAACTAAAAATACTAATAAAATGAAAGAATTAGATCTTACCAAGTATGGTATCAAGGGCGCAACCGTGATCGCCCACAACCCGTCCTACGAGTATCTGTTCGCAGAGGAGACCAAGCCGGAGTTGACCGGTTATGCCAAAGGCCAGAACACCGAGCTTGACGCAGTTAACGTGATGACCGGTATCTACACCGGCCGTTCGCCTAAGGACAAATACATCGTGATGGATGCCAACTCGAAAGACACCGTATGGTGGACGACCGAGGGTTACAAGAACGATAACCACCCGATGTCCGAGGAAGTATGGGCTAAAGTGAAAGAGCTTGCTATCAAGGAGCTCTGCAATAAGAACCTGTATGTAGTAGACGCTTTCTGCGGTGCCAACAAAGACACCCGTATGGCAGTCCGCTTCATCGTTGAGGTAGCATGGCAGGCTCACTTCGTAAAGAACATGTTCATCCAGCCGAGCGAGGAAGAGCTGGCTAACTTCGAGCCGGATTTCGTGATCTACAACGCTTCGCTGGCAAAAGTTGACAACTACAAAGAGCTGGGTCTGAACAGCGAGACCTGCGTGGCCTTCAACACGACGAGCCGTGAGCAGGTTATCCTGAACACATGGTACGGCGGTGAGATGAAGAAAGGTATGTTCTCGATGATGAACTACTACCTGCCGCTGAAGGGCATCGCTTCGATGCACTGCTCCGCCAATACCGACATGGAAGGCAAGAACACCGCTATCTTCTTCGGTCTGTCCGGTACCGGCAAAACCACTCTGAGTACCGATCCGAAACGTCTGCTTATCGGTGACGACGAGCACGGATGGGACGACCAGGGCGTGTTCAACTTCGAGGGCGGCTGCTACGCCAAAGTTATCAACCTCGACAAGGAGAGCGAGCCGGACATCTACGCCGCTATCCGTCGTAACGCCCTGTTGGAGAACGTAACGGTTGACGAGAACGGCAAGATCGATTTCGCCGACAAGAGCGTGACCGAGAACACCCGCGTTTCTTATCCTATCAACCATATCGAGAAGATCGTTCGCCCGGTATCCGCAGGTCCGGCTGCCAAGAACGTGATCTTCCTGAGCGCTGACGCTTTCGGCGTGCTGCCTCCTGTTTCTATCCTGACTCCGGAGCAGACCAAGTACTACTTCCTCTCCGGTTTCACCGCTAAACTCGCAGGTACCGAGCGTGGTATCACCGAGCCGACTCCGACTTTCTCGGCTTGCTTCGGCCAGGCCTTCCTGGAGTTGCACCCGACCAAATATGCAGAGGAGCTGGTTAAGCGCATGGAGAAGAGCGGTGCGAAGGCATACCTCGTTAACACCGGTTGGAACGGTACGGGCAAACGTATCTCTATCCGTGACACCCGCGGCATCATCGACGCTATCCTGGGTGGTGACATCCTGAGCGCTCCGACGAAGAAGATTCCGTTCTTCAACTTCGAGGTTCCGACCGCACTGCCGGGCGTTGATCCCGCTATCCTTGATCCGCG
>Ga0265298_10006231_pt1 | contig 14768 bp, 6 predicted proteins | sample AusTroGonzalo_MG_3_FD_193486 | JGI IMG/M metagenome (GOLD analysis project Ga0265298, IMG submission 193486) | Bovine rumen microbial communities from tropical cattle in Woodstock, Queensland, Australia - Gonzalo_01 | ecosystem: Host-associated > Mammals > Digestive system > Stomach > Rumen ... | reverse complement strand
GTTTTCGTCGCCGCGTTCGCCGATGCCGTGCAGGAAGACGAGGATGGCGGGCTTGCCGGGCTGGTCTTCATTGTAGACACCCTGGCAGTACCACATGCTGCCGTCTGCATCCTTGATGGTCTCCCGCTTCATGTTGTTGTCCTTCAGGATCCGCAGTTCATTCGCGAATCTCTGCTGGATCTGAGCGGACGGGGCTTCAGTCTCGGTGATCACAGCCGCTTCGGCGGCCGCCACGAGCGCCGGGTCGGCCGGCTTGAATGCGGACTGGGTGGAGCATGCAGCCAGCACGCCGATCATGGCGCAGCCGAACATGCAGATGCTTTTTTTCATGATTGTTCCTCCATGAAAAGTGGTTGATTGTTTTCTTTCGGCATGCTTCCGGGCACATTTTGAGGGGGAATGCCAGGATGCATACATGTTGATGCGTTAACATACTGCGGGATCACAAAAAAGTCAATAGCGAATCAAAATTATTTCAGGTTTTTTATTATGTTTGTTCTATGGCGCAATGTCATGGCTGTCCGTTCGACCGGATGCGGCGGGAACGGGGTTGCAGGCTTTTTTGCAAGACGTTTCATTTTTTTTCGAAAAACACTTGACATTGGCGGAAAACATGTTATAGTACAATGTGTTCTGTTTGATATCAAGGATTGCATGGGCTTGTTTTCCGCCTCGAAAAAGGAACGACCATTCATGAAAGTGAAAGTCCCGCTTTACGTCATATCTGCTGTGCTGGCCATCGTCGGCTTTCCGACGGTGCTGGGCCTGATTTATCTTGACATGATCGATTCCGGGATCCCCTCCAAGTTTTTCTGGGTGGCTTCCGTATCCTGCTGCATCCTCAGCATTCTTTCCTTCTCGCTCGCCCATATTCTGGTCATCTGGGCAGAAGAAGATCAGCAGGAATGACAGCGCCACGGCAGACGTGACATCGGCGCATCAGGTTTCGACCTGTTCCCTCAGAGGAATCCCCGGCAAGCTTCGAATCGCCTCCATCGCAAAAACTCCGCCCGACTTTTTCCGCCATCTTTTCCGCGCAGTTATCCGCCCCGGGGAAATCCACCCCGAAAAACATTTTTAAGCGGCCCCCACCCCAAGCACGATCCGTTTTTTTTGAGGCAGAAACAAAAAATCTACCAAAATAATTGCCTTTCTCGCTTGACTTTTTCTTTTCAGGCGGTATATTAAATTCTGTCGACTTGGTTCCGGAAACGGTTCCGGTCTTTTTTCAGACATAAACACTACTTTTTGGATAGACATAAAAAACAAACACAATCAGGAGGTCATCAAGTAATACCGACGCTTTCCGGCAACGAAATCATCATTGCACTCAAGAACAAAACCGTGAACGATTCCTCTTCCGTTCGCATAAGGAGATACTACTATGGCCGACAACAAACAATACCGCATCGAAACCCTCGCAATCCACGCCGGACAGGTTCCCGACCCCACCACGCTTTCCCGCGCCGTCCCGGTCTACCGCACCACGGCTTACGCATTCCGCAATTCGAAGCACGGCGCCGACCTCTTCGCGCTTCGTGAATCCGGCAACATCTATGCCCGCCTCATGAACCCGACCGAAGATGTGCTGGAACAGCGTCTGGCCGCGCTCGACGGCGGCAAGGCCGCGCTGGCGGTCTCCTCCGGCACGGCGGCGATCTACTTCACGATCACGAACATCGCGAAACAGGGCGACGAGATCGTGGCTGCAAACAATCTCTACGGCGGCACCTACACGCAGTTCGACGCCATCCTGCCGCAGAGCGGCATCAAAGTCAATTTCACGCCCGTGAACGACTTCGATGCGGTCGAGGCGGCGATCAACGAACGCACCCGCGCCATCTACATTGAGACGGTCGGCAATCCCGGTCTCGAGATCGCCGACATCGAAGCGTACGCGAAGATCGCGCAGAAATACCATCTGCCGCTGATCGTGGACTCCACGTTCACGCCCCCCACCCTGCTCCGCCCCATCGAGCACGGCGCAAACATCGTGATCCACTCGCTCTCGAAGTGGATCGGCGGACACGGCACGGCCATCGGCGGCGCGGTCGTCGATGCCGGCAATTTCGACTGGACCGATCCGAAGTTCAGCCTGTACAACGAACCGGACCGCGGATACCACGGACTGCGTTTCGCCCACGACCTCGGGCCGAACAATCCGCTGGCATTCATCCTGCGTCTCCGCACGGTCGGACTCCGCAATCAGGGCCCGACCCTCGCCCCGGATGCCGCATGGATCTTCCTGCAGGGCCTGGAATCACTCGCGCTCCGCACTGCGCGCCACAGCGAAAACGGCCTGGCGGTCGCAAACTTCCTGAAGAACCACCCGAAGGCCGCATGGGTCAAATATCCGGGATTTGAGCCGCTCGCGCAGAAGTACCTGCCGAACGGAGCGAACGGCATGGTCGTCTTCGGCGTGAAGGGCGGCGCGGCTGCAGCGCAGAAGCTCGTGGACAACGTCTCGCTCTTCACGATCATCGCGAACGTCGGCGATGCCAAGAGCCTCATCATCCATCCCGCCAGCACGACGCATTCGCAGCTGAGCGAGGAGGACCAGATCAAGGCAGGGCTTCCGCCCGAGCTCATCCGCCTGTCCATCGGCCTCGAAAACGTCGACGACATCATCGGCGCTCTGGACGATGCGCTGAAGCTCATCTGATCCTCATTTCAACGATCGAACAGAAAACGCCTCCGACCGCATTTTCGCGATCGGAGGCGCTGTTTTTTGGGTTTGATTTGTACTGTGCGAAGCATCAGGCCAGCAGGCCGGCACTCTCCTGAAGAAGCGAGCAATCCTGAAGCGCGGATGCGGCGGAAACATCGGCAAACGTTTCGGCGGAACTCATTCCGGCAAGCAGATCGTCCTGGATGTCCTGAACATCGGCGGCCGGCATGGCAAGGTCGGGTTCCGGTCCGGTCAGCGCGCTGTAATTCGGATAAGAGCAGTTGTACGAAACGTTGTAGTAGGCATCGCAGTAATTCTTTGCACTGGAGGATTGCACACACAGGAAATACTCGCCCCCCGACAGAGTGATCCTGTTTGTCGTCAATCCATAATACGAGTAACTGACCTGTTTCGTCTTATATCTGCCGCGTGCATCATAATAGCCCTCCGTGAGGGTCCATTTCTTTTGGGATGTCACGCCGGAATAAATAAGTTTTTGCGAGTAGGTATCGTTTCTGCCCTCGACCAGTTGGTAGACGAAGAACTTCACAGCCCCCATAGCCTCGATCGTGAAAGAAACTTTTGAGGTGCCGTTCAGTTCAATCATCTTATAGTCGAGCTCATCTCCCAGACCGACACAATTGTGCGCGCACCACGTATCATTATCCGTTAAATAATAATATTTATAGTACCCATTATCAAAATTCAGTTCGCCCTCTCCGCCATACAGGACGGTCGAATTGTCCAGGAGGTTGTCATACTCCGGGGCAAGCCTGTTCCTGCTGTCGAGGATCCTGCCGTTCCAGCCGTTGTCGACATCGTAATAGAAGGACGAATTATCGGACGTCCAAATGATGTATTTGGCATTGCCGCCCTTGTTTGCGTTCGTGGACTGAAGGCTGATATAGTATTCTCCTTTCCCCAGAAGAAGCGACTTCGTCTTTACCATGTAAGGGAAATATCCCTCCGGAGCCCAAATGGAGGATTCCTTCGTTGTGAGAAGTGAGGATTGCAGCTTCTTCAGGGAGTAATTGCCTTTCTCTCCGACAAGGCTGTAAATCGTAAATAGGACAGAATCCGAAGCATAGACAGTGAAACTCAACTGACCGGGATTGTTCATGGAAAGCCGTTTGTAGTCGATGGCATCCCCCATCCCGACCCAGCCGAAACAATCATCGGAAAAGATATATTCCCTATGATCCTCGGGAGCAAACGACTCACCTATATACGTGCTGGCAGCCCCATTTCTCTTCAGGTCCTTCCAGTCGTCCACCCACCCGTTTTCGGCTTCCTTATAGAAAGCTGAACCGATTTGGCTGACGGCAACGGTATAATCCGCACTGCCCCCTTTGGCGGCGTTCTTGGAAAGGACGGCGATATAGTACTCGCCTGCTCCGAGGAAAAGCGATTTCGTGATGCCAATGTATTTTTTTTCTTCTTTATAAACCCCGCAATAATTGGAAAGGAATGAGTTTGCGTCATACTTGACAGTCGCAGTCGAAAGAGGCTTCAACGAATATCTGCCATAGGATCCAGCAAGCTTGCAAAGATAGAGCTGCACATTGGAAGCGGAAGATAAGACCGCCAGACTCACTTTCGCATAAGTATTGAGCGTGAACTTTCTGAAGTCAATGGCATCGCCCATGCCGATCCAGTCGTCATACAATTCGCCGTAATTAGTCGGATCGACCTCAAGACCGTTCAGCTGCTTGCTGTTCGGGCCGTTGACAGTCCGGTCGGTCCAGTCGTCCTTATATCCGTTTTGGGCTTTCTCGAAGAAACATGAGTCCTCTTCATTGATGGACACGGTGAAGTCCATCTCATACTGGGGATTCGTGGGGCGCACAGCGAGATAAAGCGTCGTGGTCGTATCCGAAGACTTGTTGACAAGAAGCGGGGCAGTTACGTTCACATATGACACATATCTGCTGCCGTTTTCTCTTTGCACCTTTTTCTTTGTCGTCGTAGTCTGCAGAGCCTTGAGCGAGTAAGCACCGGGTCTTCCGACAAGCGCATAAACCGTGAGCGAGAAGGAAGCATCTTCGGATTCCAAAGAGAAGCTCAGTCTCGCAGGGCCGTCGAAATAAAACATCCCATAGGAGACTTGGTCGCCTCCACTGCCGGCATAACTTTCCCAACACAGCTGAGACGCTTCACCTAGATCTTCTAGGTTCTCGCTGTCCGGACCGTAGTACTTCATGTCAGACCAATCGTCTCCATCGTCATAATACCCATTGCTGTCGTACATTGGAAAGACCTTTCTTTGTTATTGTTTTGGGAAGAAAGCCCGTCGAAGTGCGGATGTCAAGGGGACAGAAGCAGAGAAATATTCTGCATCAAACTCCGTCTTGTTCAATAAAATATAGCGACTCAAAACAAAAAAACAAGTGAAAAAACACAAAAAGGAACGCCTCCGACCGCATTTTCGCGATCGGAGGCGCTGTTTTTTGGGTTTGATTTGTACTGTGCGAAGCATCAGGCCAGCAGGCCGGCAGTCTCCTGAAGCAGGGAGGAATCCCGGAGCGCGGAAACGTCGGCGGAGGACATTCCGGCAAGCGGATCGTCCTGGACGTCCTGCGCCATGGCGAGGTCGGATTCCGGGGCTTTCAAAGACGCGTCGTAATACCCCCAGTAGGAGCAATTGTAAGTAACAGTGTAGTACGCTGCGCCGCCCTGTTTTGCATTGGTGGACTCTATGCAGAGGAAGTACTCCCCTTCTTCATTCAGTGTGACCTGCTTTGTCGTCGCACCATAATAAGAGAAGGGAACTCTTCTCGTTCTTTCCCTGTCATAGGCGTCCCAATAGGTCTCTGCGTAGTTCCTGGTCTTTTTGGTCGTAGTGCTCGAACAAAGCAGATTCAGCTTATAGGTGTCGTTTCTGCCCTCGACCAGCTGGTAGAGGGATATCTTCACTGCACTCGTGGATTCAATCATGAAGGATACTTTCGCGGTGCCGTCAACTTCGATCATCTGGTAGTCGATTTCATCGCCGTATCCGACGAAATTTTCCGCGCTCCACGATTCATCCTCGGTAACCCATACTTCGTAATTGATCTCATCATCCAAGAAAATATAATCATCTTCGTAATATGCATCATCAAGGCAGTATGAGTTATAATACAGATCGTCGTATTCGTCGGCAAGACGGTTGCCATTGAGGACTTTGTTGTTCCAGCCGTCGTCGGCTTCGAAGAAAAGCACGGAAGTTGCCTGGATGGAGTAATCGACACTGGCTCCCGTCTTCGCATACGGAGACTCAATGCGAAGGTAGTAATCACCTCTCTCCAGGAGGATCGTTTTCGTCGCGCCCTTGTAGGTGTACACGAATTGCTCGTCGTAATCGCTATAGACATAAGAGTTGCCTCTGGTGGCAATGTTCGTGGTCTGCAACGCTTTCAGAGAATATCTTCCATCTTCTCCTTCAAGCTTGTAGATCGTCAATTTCGCCACACCTGTGGAATAGGCGGAGAGGCTGATTTGCGCAGCTCGGTCCAGTGAGAGGACATGATAGTCATAGGCATCGCCCATTCCGACCCACCCCTGAATATTCTCATCAACTTCCGGGTCATACAATTCGCCCAATTCAGTGCTATATGCGCCGTTTTCTCTCATGTCGCTCCAGTCGTCCATCCATCCGTCTTCGGCGCCTTCGAAGAAGGTGCTGGCGCTGGCATTCACGGAAACGGTATAATCGGCGCTGCCGCCTTTGGCCGCGTTCTTGGACAGGACGGCGATGTAATACTCGCCGGTTCCAAGCAGAATAGATTTCGTCGTGCCTTTATAGCGGTATGAATCTACAAGATCATCCGTAACCCATTCTTCATAATAATCATCGTAATAATAGGTCGGTTTGACATACGAAACGGTCGTGCTGGCAAGAGGTTTCAGCGAATATCTGCCATAGGATCCGGCAATTGAACAAATCAGGAGCTGGACATTGCCGGCGGAAGCGGAAATCGTCAAACTCAGTTTCGCATAATTGTCAATCGAGAACGTTCTGAAGTCAATGGCATCGCCCATACCGACCCAGTCGTCGAACAGGTCATCATAGTCATACGGATCGACGTCAAGGTCATAGAGTTCATCACTGTTGGGCCCATTGATCGTCCGATCGCTCCAGTCGTCCATCCATCCGTCTTCGGCTTCCTCGAAGAAACAAGACCTTTCATTGTCAATGTAAACGGAGAAGTTCATTTCGTACTTGGGATACGTGGGGCGCACGGCGAGGTAAAGCGTCGTGGTCGTATCCGAAGACTTGTTGATAAGAAGCGGGGAGGTTACGTTCAGATATGTGGCCCATCTGTATCCGTCTTCCGTCTGCACGTATTTCTTTGTCGTCGTGGTCTGCAGGGCTTTCAGCGAATAAGAGCCCGGTCTTCCGGTAAGGGCATAAACCGTGAGGCTGAAGGGAGCATCTTCGGATTCCAAATAGAAGCTCAGTTTCGCAGGTCCATCGAAATAAAACATTCCAAAGGAGACCTTGTCTCCCTCACTGCCGGCATAACTGTCCCAAGACAGCAGAGATGCTTCACCTAGGTCTTCCAGGTTCTCGCTGTCCGGCCCGTAGTACCTCATATCAGACCAATCGTCTCCATCATCATAATACCCATCTTCGTCGTACATTGCAAAGACCTTTCTTTGTTGTTGTTTGAAGGGCAAAGCCCATTGAAGTGTGGATTTCAAGGTGACAGAAGCTGAGCAAAGATCCATATGCTGCCCATGCTTTCTGACTAAATATATCTGCGCGTTTTCAAAAAACAAGCACTGAAAAAGAAATAATCGATTTTTTTTAACGTTAAACAAAAAAAAAGATGATCCATATGGGTTAACTAACGTTTCCGCAGCTCAAATACGAACAGTCAAAGGAAGTTGCGAAGGCAAAAAGGACATCGAACAAACAGCAAATGAAATATCAGTTTGCTGTTGGACGGAGGCAAAAGAAACAAAAGATCCCGAACCGGCACAAAAATACAGAGGAGGAACCTGTCGGGGATTCAGACTTGCCTACTTGCCGATGCAAAACCGGGAAAAGATCTCGTCCAGGACATCGGGAGAGGCGGTTTCTCCTGTGATGCAGCCGATCAGTTCGGCTGCCGCGCGGAGGGAACTTCCCGCGAGTTCCCAGGATCCATGCCGTACGCATTCGATTGCGGCGTCGAGATGTCCCGAAGCCTGTTCGAGGAGCGCGGCATGACGTTCGGAAACAACGGCGGCGCCGGACTGGACCGCGGAGGGAAGTCCGTCCCAGGCGGTTTCCTCGAGGCGGCGGAACAACCGGTCGAGGCCGTCACCGGTCCGCGCGGAAATATGTTCGCAAGTGACGGTGCCGTCCGCATTGTCGCCGTACATTTTTTCCTCGGCGCACGCACGGTCGAGCTCGTCCGGGAAGACGGACGCGCCATCCATTTTGTTCCAGCAGGGGATGAACTTGCCGCGGATCGCGTCTTTCACCCGGTTCATGGCTTCGATTTGAGCGGAGAAGGATTCCCGGGGGGCGGAGGCGTCCAGCAGCCACAGCACGATATCGGCGGTGTTGAGAGACTGCTGCGAACGCTCCATGCCCATTGCTTCGACAGGATCGGCCTGTTCCGCCTCGCGGAGTCCGGCAGTATCGGTCACGCGGAAGGAGATGCCGCCGATGGAAACGGATTCCTCGAGCGTGTCGCGCGTCGTGCCGGGAATGGGCGTGACGATGGCGCGGTCGTAGCCGAGCATGCGGTTGAGCAGGCTGGATTTCCCGGCGTTCGGCGGCCCGGCAATGACGAGAGAGACCCCGTCGCGGATAAGGGCGCCGGCACGGGCGGTGAGCGCCAATGCGGCCGCCTGCTCGCGCAGGGTATCGATCTTGCAGGAAAGGACGTCCGGCGGCATCCAGTCGAGGTCCTCTTCGGAGAAATCAAGGCGGGACTCGCATTCGGAAAGGAGGTGGATGATCTCCGCGCGGATTTCGCGGACAAGCGACCCGACTGCGCCGTTGAGCTGGCGTTCGGCGAGAAGCCCCGCCCGTTCGCTTCCGGCATTGATGAGGTCCAGGACACCTTCGGCCTGCGTCAGGTCAAGCTTTCCGTTGAGGAAGGCGCGCCGCGTGAACTCGCCGTTTTGAGCGAGCCGCGCTCCTGCCTGAAGCACAAGCCGGAGCGCGCGCCGTGCGGCGAAACTGCCGCCATGGCAGTGGATCTCCGCCACATCCTCGCCCGTGAAGCTGTGCGGCCCGGGCATAAAAACAGCCAGAGAAGGTTCCCCGCCGCCGTCTTCGTCCGTCCCGGAAATGATCTTTCCGTAGACCATCAGGCGCGGGCACTCCGGCCCCGGCATGCGTTTCCCGTGCCAGACCCGGCGAAGCGCTTCAAGCGCGCGCGGACCGGAGATGCGGATGATCCCGATTGCGCCGCCCGTGCCGGTGCAGATCGCGGCGATCGTGTCGTTTTCATGCTCAAACAATGCGAAAAACTCCAAAAAAATGAAAAAAAGAATGGTGAGGGACTTGATTTTCCTGCAAAACGGTAGTAGTTTTATATTTATATTATAATACACCGTGAACACGCATTTTTCAAACCCATGAGGAGGTTTCTTACTTATGGCCATCGTCAAAAAAACGTTGAAAGACGTTTCTGCCGCAACCAAGTCCGCCTACACCAAGGCGATGCAGGTGATGAACCAGAACAATCTGGAATACGCGATCACGCTTTTCAAGGAAATCGTGCAGTTCGACCCCGGATTCCTTGACGCCCGCGAAAAACTCCGCAAATGCGAACGCGACCACTCTGCGAAATTGGGCGCCGTTGCCAAGACGCTCGCCACCGTCAAGGCTGTGTCCTACATCACCAAGGGCAACATGCTGAAAGCGAAAAAGCCGAAAGAGGCTATGGATCAGGCGGAAGAAGCCCTCGCGCTCAACCTCTTCAATCCGGCCGCGCTCACGTTGCTTGCCGAATCCGCGAAGAAGCTCGGCGCGATGTTCATCGCCGTGGAAGCCTATGAGCTCATCGTGGAAAAGGACGACAAGAACGAAGCCAACATCGTCAAGCTCGGCGAATACTACAAGGCCGACGGACAGGGCATCAAATACCTTACCATCTGCCAGAAGCTCGCAGACAAGTACCCCGGCGACCTCGAAAAGCTCGCGCTCCTGCGTGAAGCCGCCGCCCTCGCCTCCATGGAAAAAGGCAAGTGGGGCCAGGGCGAAAAGTCCGACTTCAAGAAGAACCTCAACCAGGGCAACAAGGACCAGGGCGACCGTATCATCCGCGCCGAGGACGATATCCGCGAGATGATCGAAAAGTATTCGAAGGAAATCGAAGAAGGCAGCGAGTCCATCGACACCCGCCGCCGCCTCGCCGAACTCTATCTCCGTGCGGAGGAATACGAAAAGGCCATTGAGGCGTACACCTGGATCGTCGACAAGATGGGCACGCTCGACCCTGCCATCGACAAGGCCATCGAAAAGGCCAACACCGCCATTTCCAAGCGCAAGGTCGACAAGATGATCGCGGAAGGCCGTCCGCAGGAGGAAATCGACGCCGAGAAGAAGGCGAACTACGATTACCGCATGGAACGTTACCAGGATCGAATCCGCCTCTACCCGAACGACCTTCAGATCCGCTTCGAATACGCCGAGCTTCTCTGGGAAGGCGGCGCCGTGGACGACGCGCTGGAACAGTTCCAGATCGCGCAGCGCAACCCGCAGCACCGCCTGATCGCCATCGTCTACCTCGGCCGCTGCTTCGCCGCCAAGAACCAGTTCGACATGGCCATCGAGCAGTTCAACCGCGCACTGGAGGACATGCCGACCATGAACGCCGACAAGATGGTCACGCTGTACCACCTCGGCTGCACCTACGACACCATGGGCAAGAAGAAAGAAGCCCTCGACTGCTTCAAGCAGATCTACGCCGTCGACATCAAATACCTCGACGTCGCGGAACGCATCAACAAGTACTACGAGGAAAACAAGTAACGGCACGAACCGCCGTTTTCAGGGCGTTTCCACCTTTTCCGTTCCGTCCCTCGCTGGGATGGACAGAAATCCCGGGAAACGCCTTTTTTGTGCTCGCGTGTAATACCGAACTCCGGCACGTGCGAATACGTACCGGAGCGCCAACCGGACAATAGCGGCACATCCGCTTTAAGCAAGGATGCCCGCGGAGGATTCCTCGAATATCTTCCTGGAAGAAAAGGCATCGAACGCACCCATGCCGGAAAGCGCGGCGAACTGTGCGGAACCGTCGTCACCGAATATGAACGTGATCTTTTCGAGTGTAACACCTGATACCTTGACACTGTTGTCTCCGTCCGTATAGGTCAGGGATTCGGCATTCCAGTTCGTTTCACTGCCGGAAGCGAACCACAGCGTGACCGTGCCGGTTTCGAGCTGATCCACGGTGTCGGCACCCCAGTTGTCGCAGAAGGTGAACACATCGTCCCCGCCTCCGCCGTGCATGGTGTCATCGCCGATGCCACCGGCGATCACGTCGCTGCTGGACGCTCCGACGATACGGTCGTTACCCGCGTCGCCGAACAACAGGTTCTCGCCCTTGTTCGCCCAGAGCACATCGTTGCCGTCGCCACCGCGGATCGTCAAACCGTTGCCCGTGTATTCGAACCGCTGGCTGGTCATATCCACGATGTCATCGCCCGCGCCGGCCCGGATTTCCTGAATTTTGTACAGTCTGGACGTTTCCTTCGCCATGTCTTCCGGGGAATCGGTGTAAATGTCGTCCACGAAGATGGCGTCCCCGTTGTCCGCATCGGTCAGGCACAGCACGTTCGGATCGGCGGAACCGAAGAACAGATTCTGAATTCTGCCTCTGCCCTTCGCTAAGACGATTTCCCTGGTCCCGTTCCAGTCGTTGATCGAGCCGGTGTGCAGCGCACAGGAGAAATCGCCCCATGTGCCGAACGGAGTGGCAAAGAAGAGATCGTCGTTGCCGTCCTCGACAGCCTGCACGACCTTCGGTATTTCAGGATCGGCCTCGGAAACGATCTCATCCCCGACCATCCATTCGCTGTTGGCGTCCGCCTTCACGCGCCACTGGTATGTCCCGGCGGGCAATTCCAGAATATCCATCGCGGCCGCGGTCGTGGACAGCTGAATCAGGTGTTCGAAGTTGTCGGTCGAATATTCCAGAATGTACATGTTCGCTCCGGTCGCATCCCACGACACTTTGTCCGGCGTTCCGACCGGGGTTGCCGGCGTCAGGTCTGGAGCCATGACCGTCACGGACAAAGTGGAATTCGCCAGGAACAATGAGTAGTCGTTATATCCGGCCGTGATCGTTTCGCCGACCGTGAATGTCCCGAGTGTTTCGCCGGCCCTGTTCACCACGGAGATCGTGCCGTTGAACCCATCCGCGCCCTCGGCGAGCGTGTAGGTGTAATATCCCGGCTCCCAATCGTCAGCCACCGTGAGCGTGTACAGCGTCTTCCCCTGGATAACAGACAATCCGTTCACCAGCGCCTCTGCGTCAGCTTCTGTCCGAGACAGGTCGAAGTCGAGGATCGCCCCTTCCAACATCGAAACACTCGCACCGTTTTCAAAGGCCATTTGCCCTGTCAGCTTGCCGCCACCGGAGACAACCATAGTGCCATTTTCGTTGACCGTGATGCCATCTGCCACACCGCCGTCAGAGACATAAAACTCGCCGTTTTCATTGACTGTCGTATTGTTCGCCGAGCCGCCGAAGGAGACATTGAGGTAACCGCAGTTGACCGTGTAATCGGACACGCCGCCGTCCCTGATCTCGAACGACGATCCTTTGGATGTTCCGGCGATGAAGGTATCCGGGGCGACCTCGAATCCCAGATATGCTCCGCCCGAGGCCACGATATCCGTTGCGGTGCCGCCGGAGGAAACATTCAGGTTGCCGTTGGCGTTGACGGTCGTGAAAACTGCAACGGCTCCATAGTTGACAGAAAGACGGCCCATTTCGTTGAGGACCGTGTCTGTCGCCGTGGCTCCTCGTTCGAGGGCGATGGTTGCAGCGGGACCGCAGAGGACCGTGCCGCTGAAGGAGGTTTCTTTTGTGTTTTCAATGGATAATAAGCCGCCGCTGAGGACCATCAGTCCGTTCACTTCTTTTGCATCGGAGATACTGAGGCTTCCGCCGCTGTTCACCACGACGTTGTCCAGTACGGCTTCCAAAAGAGAATCGGAGTCATTGCCTCTCCTGTAGCCGGAGGCGAGCATCCGGCCCATGCTGCTGATGACGACGTTTGCCGCCGTGCCACCGTCCAGTTTTGCTGCTCCCCTGGAATTGATCATTATGCCGTCGGCCACGCCGCCGGCGTAAATCCAAAGAGTGCCGCCGGAATTGACCGTGGTGTTGACAGCGGTCGTCCCGGAATGGACCGTGGCGGCAGTCTGTGTGCGAAAAGAGAGTTCGGCATCGTGGAACGTATTGGAAAGGAACGATACGGTCGTATCCTTTCCGTAAGTGACACTGACGTACCCGCCGTTCTCGATGATGTTGACCGCCTTGACTCCTCCCTCGCTGAAAACAAACGTGCCGCCAAGGTTGACCTTGACGCCGTCCACTTCACAGCCGGACCCGACGCTCAGATGGCCGCCGTCAACTACGGTATTGGACAGAACACGGCTGGTGATTCCCGCTTTATTCCTGCTGACAAATACCGATCCGCCGCGAAGGATGGTGGTGTCGTTGGCCGTTCCTTCGTAAATCTGCATAAGGCCGCCCCATCCGACGGTAGTGGAGTTTGCCGTGCCGCCGAGTTCAACTGTCATGGCCCCGCCTCCTCCGTTTCTTATAGTCCCGTTCATATTCACCCCGGAATAATTCAGGATGGTACGGTTTGCCGTGCCGCCATAAAGGGAAAGTCTGCAATAGTAGTTGACGAGTTCGACATCGTTTGCGATACCTCCGCTTTCCACCTCGATCCCGAATCCGATGTTATCGTCTCGGGTCGGCATGACGTGTTCCACGCCGCTGACCACACCGCCGTCATAGACGTACATCGAACCAATCATTTTGACGTTGCATGCCGTCGTCCCGGAGTGCAGGGTGACCGAACCGGTCAGCGCGGAATTGCGGAACACGTTGGACGCGAAAGAGACTTCCGCTCCGCTTTTGACGTTGACGAATCCGCCATTTTCCACGATATTGGTCGCCGTGCCGCCGCTCTTAATGCAAAGGGAACCGGTATTGAAGACGGTCGTGGCGTCGGCCGTGCCGTCCTGGGAGACATCAAGCCGTCCGGAGGAAAAGATCTGGGTGTCGTGGAATGTTTCGCCTTTCAGGACCTCCCCGGTCTCATTGTTCAGGACAAGTCCATCCGAAGTGTACGGCGACGGGGTGTCAGTTTCCCCGATTTTCAGGGAAAGCGTCTTCTGGGAAAGAAGAAGGGTGTAGCCGACGCCGGAAATGTACGACGTTTCGTCGAGCGAAAGCGTGCCGAGCTCGTCACCGGACGTGTTTACGACCGAGATCGTGGTCTGGAATTCGGACACGTCTCCGGCAAGCGCGTAGACGCCTTCCGTCTGATCCGCGTTCACCGTAAGGGTATAAACAGCCGAATTGCAATCATTGATGCTGGAAAGGGCGTCGATCCTCGCCGCCGCGCCCGGAGCCGTCTGCGTCAGGTCGAAATCCAGGATGGCGCCTTCGTATGCGGAGATGGTGCCGGAGGAGATGAGCGTCCTTCCCGTCAGTTTCCCGCCGTTATAGAGCTCAAGAGAACCGCCGTTCACGAGTGTGACGCTGACGGCGGTCGTCCCGGAATGGACCGTGGCGCTTTCGAATTTACCAAGGACGAGGCGGCTGAATGCATTCGGGACTATCGAGTTCTTTTTGATGGGGCCTTCCACATATCCGCCGTTTTCGACGACGTTGGTTACCTCGCCGCCGCCGATGACAAGCCTGCCTCCGGGATTCACGGTCGTGCTGTCCGCAACGCCATTTGCTATTTTGAAGGTTCCGGAGAAAGTCTCATCCCCTTCGCTGAGTGATGGGAAAACCGTCCAGAAACCGACATATCCGTCGATCGTGGTGTTGTTCGCGGTGCCGCCGGACATGATGAAATACCCGCCGCTTCTGACGGTGGTGTAGTTCGCCGTGCCGCCGCTGAGGGTCATGCTGCCCCCCAG
>Ga0265298_10006230_pt1 | contig 14768 bp, 11 predicted proteins | sample AusTroGonzalo_MG_3_FD_193486 | JGI IMG/M metagenome (GOLD analysis project Ga0265298, IMG submission 193486) | Bovine rumen microbial communities from tropical cattle in Woodstock, Queensland, Australia - Gonzalo_01 | ecosystem: Host-associated > Mammals > Digestive system > Stomach > Rumen ... | reverse complement strand
GTGGTTATGCCCTAATTGTCATGCTATGACTGAAAATTTTGGAAGTAGAAATAAAAATTCAGTTAGAGTATATAGAAAAAATGATGAAAAAAAAGGCCCGATTAGTTTAACTGAATAAAACAAGCGGCTACGAACCGTTAGTTATAGGTTTGAGTCCTATATTGGGTACAAATTAAAAGTATAAAACTATGGCTCCATAGTTCAAGGGATAGAACGAGTGCCTTCTAAGCACCAAATCTAGGTTCGAGTCCTAGTGGGGCTACGAGAGGGATGATGATACTAACGACTGAGGCGGTGGAACGTTATGTATTCAGAAGAACAGAATTTGACTGACGATAACCAAATAATAATTACGTAATAAAATTGGTGACAATAAGAAGAGTTAACTGTAAATGGAGAAATCTACTGTTCAATTTTATGCTCCTATAGTTCAAGGGAGAGAATAGAAGTTTCCTAAACTTTTGATTTAGGTTCGAGTCCTAATAGGAGTACAAACTTAAATAATTAGAATATGGGACTTTCATACGGAGAGCAGCCCGAACCTTGGATGAACACAGAAGCCCATAACAGGCATTCATCAAGGAAAGGCGCTAAAAAAGAGAGGCATAAGAAACTAAGGAGAGTACCGATTACTCAAGACATAAAGTCTTTGTTGAAAAAGTGGTCTGGTTGGGAATGGTAAAAATGCGGCGTTAGTACAACGGTTAGTATATCAGCTTGCCATGCTGAAGATGTCGGTTCGATTCCGATACGCCGCTCAAAAGACGATGGCGATGTAGTCTAACGGTAGAACGTGGCCCTCATAAAGCCAATACGGAAGTTCAACTCTTCCCATCGCCACAAAAGTTTGGCACGGTTTTTGATAAGAGAGCCTGCTGAAAAAAAAATCGAAAAAAGATTTGCTTTTTACAAAATCAATTTGTATATTTGCAATATCTAAAGTTCTTTGAAGTGAATATAAACCGTCTAGTCGGTAATAAAAGTGGTACTTAGAATCAATGTTTAATTACAGCGAGTTCACTTTGAAGACTAAAAGTTCTTTGACATATTGTGAAATCTGATAGAGAAAAACAAATAATTTAAAGCCACCTGTAGTGATACACGTGGCTCATATGGAGGCGTGGCTGAGTGGTTTAAGGCGGCGGTCTTGAAAACCGTTGGCCTCGCAAGGGGCCCGTAGGTTCGAATCCTACCGCCTCCGCTTGCAAGTTGGTGTAGTGGTAGCACACGTAGCAAATAAGGATTTCAGGCACGGAATCGTACAGCAATATCAAGCGCAATGAACACATAATTCCGTGACAGAGGTTCGATTCCTCTACTTGCAACTAACCTTTTCTGAGATTTTATCTTTGAAAGAATGACCAGTTAAAAACTAATAATAGCATAGTCGTGAGGAAACTAACCTTATACGAAAAGTAAAAAAGGAGGCATCCTTCCATACTGAGTATGGACTTAGTAATATAAGAAGTGGTTGGGTTATGCCTCAATAATGCGTTCAAAGGTATCTTGCAAGAAATCTCTTATAAAGGTAAAAATTTGGGATGTGGTGTAACGGTAGCACACGTAGCACTTTATGATTTCAGACACGGAATTTTACAGCAATTTTTTAGCGTTGAATTTTGGTTTCCGTGGTCATGGTTCAACTCCATGCGTCCCGACTAATGAAATACCGAGTGGGTCCTGATATAAAATACTCGCATGAAATGGTTTGTGAAGAAGTCAGGAAAAGAGTGGTGAAGATGATTAGACAGTTAATCCCCCAACGTTGGCATATTCGTGGAGCCAAATGTTCATCTTTGTGTACGTGACTACGCAAGTCGTACATATTTCAATCTTATGAAACCCCAAGTTGGGGCCAATTATACAAGAATCCCCGAAAATGGTCGGGAGAAATGAAGATTGGTGAATATAGGTAAAAATGCTTGGTTGCGCCCTAATGGTTGGTATATCGTGGTATCAACGGTGTGTTTTTATGTGTGTGACTACGGAAATCACACAGGTTTCAGTTTATTTTCTCTACTATTTATGGTGTATGGCCAAGTGGTGGAACTGGTAGACACGCAACTCTCAAAAAGTTGTGCCGAAAGGCGTGTGGGTTCGACTCCCACCTTGGCTACCAAATTAAATAACAATTTAAATTTATGAAGATGAAGAAATTATTTGTTTTATTTACAAGTGCTTTACTCATGTTTGCCATGGTTTCTTGTAACTTGTTCAAGAGCAATGACAAAGAAGAGGTGGTAGTTGAAAACGTAATCACCAATGACATCAATTACATGTATGAAAATTATGGTGATACTTACGTATGGTATGAATCACAGATTTACTTGAATGACTTTCTTGATGAAGAAAGTGATGGCTCATTCTCAAAGATTGTCAATGTGTTCCAAGTTGTAACACCTACTGACAGCGTAGGTGGTGAAAGTCTTGTTGTTCAAATAACACACGTTGGCGATTCGTCAAATGTTGAAACGGTTGAAGGCTTTTGGCTTGAAGACATGCCAATGGTATTCAGACATCTTACTGTGACATATGACCATGCATTCCAACTTATGAACCAAGCAAACTATCCAAAGCCACATTCAAAAAACTGTGTGTTAAGGAAAGAAGTTGGTCCTAAAGTAGCAAATCCTCAATATATCTTTGGTAATCTTCAAAGCCAAATTTATGTTGATGCTATCAATGGAAACGTAACAGATTGCAGCCCTTCTTTCTGCAAAGATGAAGATGAAAATGTCGTTAATGACACAATCGTAGTAATTACTAATGATACAATTGTTAACGATACAGTTTCTGACGAAAGCATTTCTAACGACACCATTTCTAATGATAGTGTAAACACTCCATTGGAATAATGGCCGTAATTAAAAGGTAAAAAAATAAAAATTAGAAAACCTAACAGCAAATATTAGTAATAATCAGGACTTTCATTCCCGACAATAAACTAATGGTTTTCGTTTTTTTAACATATAATAAGTAATCGCACAGCAAATTTTTAAAAATGTTTCTTTGCAATAGAAAAGGGTTTTTAGTCAGAACGATTACTGTAAATGCCTCCTTAGTATAATGGTTATTATATCGGCTTTGTAACCCGAAGATGGCAGTCCGATTCTGCCAGGGGGCTCTAAAATCACTGAGGGATGAGGCATGGTTCCTTTCAAGCAACTACTGAACGTGAGTGTGTTTACGATTGGATAAGGAGTAAGAAGATTGCTAGCTCTTGGCTTACTGTGTAAGTGATTTTTTTTTAATGGGATTGTAATCGGTAATTGGTAGCCGCACGGACTGTAAATCCGTTCCCTTCGGGGACTGGTGGTTCGAGTCCACCCAATCCCACATGCGTTGTTAGTACAACGGTTAGTATATGGGCTTCCCAAGCCTAAGATGTCAGTTCGATTCTGATACAGCGCTCATATACGGTAGACATATTTTTATTTCAATATAAGTATTTACCAAATTAAACACTATTTATAATAAAATATTTGTTATGAAAAGTAAGTTTGATTTTGTTAAAAGTCATATTGATGAAATAAAAAAAATGATTGATGATAATTTACCTCTTGCTGAAATGTGTAGAGTTTTTAAAATTAAGCAAGAAACTTTGCAAAAACACCTAAAAAAACTTGGTATATTTTATTCAGGAAATCAGCCGTTAAAAAATAAACAACGTTATAATCAAAGAATTGATATTAATGAATATTTGACAAATAAAAAAAGAATAGCAACTTCAAGATTAAGATATTTGTTAATTCGTGATGGCATTAAAGAAGAAAAATGCGAAAAATGTTGTAGAACAAAATGGAAAGGCGATAAAATTCCTTTGGAATTACATCATATTGATGGTAATCATTATAATAACAATTTATCTAATTTGATGATTTTGTGTCCAAATTGCCATATGCAAATTCATGGATATTCAAATGTATAAAAAAGCCTCAGTACCCGAACTGGTATAGGGGCTGCACTTAGGATGCAGTGACATATGTCAATGTGGGTTCGAATCCCACCTGGGGCACTAATCAACGAAGCTTTGCCTAATGAAGCCCTGGATTTTACTGGGAGTAAGTCCTAATGTGGACCGTTGATTTTTTATTGATTATACTTTTTTTGAAGATTATATTATTTATATGAAAATATAAAGGAAACATACAGCAAGTTTTCTCAGGTTGAATAAATTAAGTCTTGAAAACTTTATTTTAAATGGTTCGAGTCCATTACAATTTTTTGTTTCCTGTTTTTTTTGGGGAGAGTAGCGTAGCTGGTTAGCGCAACGGACTGTACACAGGAGAAATAACTTCTGAAAACAAATTGTTTCTTGTATTGACGGTCATCCTAGGTAAGTAAATTCGACTTTTACTACAAGAACTAATCCGTGGGTCGTGGGTTCGATTCCCACCTCTCCCGCTCGAAGTAATCTTGCAGCAATGACTTAGTTTATATTTCGATTCCAACGAGAAGTTGATGGTTCGAGTCCATCCCCACGTGCAAGTTAAAAATCTTTTATACGTGGGTAGTTTAATTGGGAAAACTTAACAAACAAAAAAAGGATTACTGAACAATACAAAGCGAAAGAAATCTTACAGCAAATCTCAACTTGATTAGTTCGATTCTAATATTATCCGTAATGGGATGATTGCAATGGTGCAGTTAATGATTTCTGAATGCTTTTTTTATAGGGGTATAGTTGAATTGGTTACAAGTGCCACCCTGTCACGGTGGTGGTGCGGGTTCGAGTCCCGTTATCCCTGCAATACATATGGGCCTGTGGTTGAATGGTTCACAATGCCAGCCTGTCACGTTGTGCGGTGCGGGTTCAAATCCCGTCAGGCCCGCATAGATTAAAAGGAATTTAACAGCAAGTAGCAAAGGTAAACACATTTGTCTAATAAACGAAGATTGTTGGTTCGAGTCCAACTGTAGCCATCAAAGACATGGCCCTTTATTTAAAATTAAAGAAGTGCGAGTATTTAGGCGAAAGTCTTAGGCTGCATAGTGAAATGGAAAATAATAGATTCCTGTAATCTTAAAATATAGAAAATAAAGGACACACGTACCTTAAACAAGTACGAAAAGTTAGTGCGGGCCACATAAAGTCGCCAAGCGTCTCAGGGTGGAGGCACGATAGTGAAATGTAAATTTCTTACATGGGGAGTTCATTTAGCGGTTTAGGATGCAGGTTCGACAGACCTGTCACTATGGTTCGATTCCATAACACCCCACAATCGGTTTGTTGTTGATAATCAAAGGAAAGTTGAGTAAGACAAGGGTTCGAGTCCCTTATGGTCCACGAAGTGTTGGTTTTACTAAGTTGGCGCACTTGAGACGTATATCTCTGAAGTATAAAGAAGGCGAACTTAGTCTAATCCGTGGAAAGCACGGTTTTAATAACGGGTGCGCCATGTTGAGTACCAACCATACTAGTTATACGGTTCTTATGATTCATGGTACAATATCAAGTAATTTGAAAAACTTGATTCGGGTTTAAAATTGGGGTTCAACTCCCTGGCATCCGACAAAAAAAATAATATGGGCCATCTTGGAATTGATTGCTAATGAGTACAATGGAAGTAGACATCCGAGATGCCATAAAATAACTGGCAACGAAAATTATGCTTATGCTTATGCAGCAGCCTAAGACAGCGCATTGAGCAGGTTGGCAGCGAACCAAATCGCTGCTTCATGGCGGGTTCGTATAACAGGTTTAGTACACCACCCTTTCAAGGTGGTAATAGGGGTTCGAGTCCCCTACCCGCTACACGTGAAATGCTCCACACATTTTGCCACAGTAGATTTCTGAACTGTATAAAGAAAAAGAAACGTTTAAGCGGCTTGATTGTGATAAACCGTGCGGTAAATGACTACCAATGAACAACAGGCTATCCATTTGTGAGTTATGGATGTTATGGTAAGTGTAGTGTGGATTATGCACTTTCAAAACTCATAGTTGGCAGCGAAGACAGATTCATGATGCAGTTGCCAATATGTCCCAATCGAATAACGGTTAGTTCGCAAGGCTCTCAACCTTGAAATGAAGGTTCGATTCCTTTTTGGGGTACAACATCGGCCAGTGGCGCAGTTGGTTAGCGCATTTCCCTGATAAGGAAGAGGTGGGTGGTTCGAGTCCACCCTGGCCGACAAAATTTACAAATTTATTTGTTATTTTAAAAAATAGTTTGTATATTTAAAGCAAAGAAAGTAAAAACCCCATCAAGGGCGAAACAATTGGTGGTTAGAACTGCTCCGTTATATATTATCGGTCAAAATGTCCGTGGAAAAAATGCTGTAAGAAGCAAAAGTGGTTGAGATTGACAATATTTCTTACCTTAAAATAGTAGTTCACTTTCTAAATGGGCTCATGCCTTCAATTGGTACAGGACCGCCTTTGCACGGCGACATTTGTCGGTTCGAATCCGACTGGGTCCACAAACGAACTTTTTATAAAAAAAATATTTTTTTGGTTCGTTTTTATTTATTATACTATTTATAATAAAACTGATATTATGAATAGATATGATAAAAATAGTTTGGAAAAATTAATTTTAGTTGATAAATTAAGTTATGCTGAAATTGGAAGAATTTATGGAGTTTGCGGAAATTCAATAAAAAAAGCAGCACGAAAACTTGGAATTGACCTACCTGTTAGGCGTAAAAAAAATTCAAAAGAGACTTTTAATAAAGGTAATACAAAAACAAAATATTGTTTAAATTGTGGTAAAAAATTAGAAAAATATTATAAAGGTAAAAAATTTTGTAATAATAAATGTCAAGGTGAGTTTCAATATTCAAAAAATATTGAAAAATGGAAAAGTGGAGAAAAAGAAATTGGTATAATTTTTCCAAAATACTTGAGAAAATATTTTATTGAAAAATGTGGATGTAAGTGCGAAAAATGCGGATGGTGTGAAATTAATGAGAAAACTGGGGTTAGTCCGTTACAAATACATCATATTGATGGAGATTGCACAAACAATAGAGAAGATAATATACAGGTACTTTGTCCAAATTGCCATTCATTGACTGAAAATTATGGAAAATTGAATAAAAATTCAAAACGAATAAGAAATAAGCATAATCAGATATAGAAGACGCAAATTCTAATAAACTGCTCTGTGCTTTGGACGATACTAAGCGATACAATAGCCAAATTTCATGTTGCGTAATGAAGCGAGGCCGCTTGTACTCGAAAAAAAGGGTCTATGGTGTTAAATGGTAGCACACTACATTGCGTAGAGGTACGGTTCGAGTCCGTGGATTTCTTCAATTCGTTATTATTTTTTTAACCAAAGGATGAAGTTGGTAGCGCCACAACGTAATGTAACAAGTCCCTGAAAGGTTCCTTTCAAACTGTGTTCCTTATCGTAGTTAAGGGAAAGTCTTTTACGGTTTCTATAATGCGAAAGCCGAAATGTATCAATGGAAGTAAACCGTTTTTTATGGGGTAATAGTTTAAAGGTAGAATGACGTAAAATGAAAATAGCATTTTGGTCATTAAAAATGTTAACAGCATATGAGTTCAATGCCTTTCCCGCCGTTGATGTAGGTTCGAGTCCTGCTTACCCCGCTTTTATGCCGAGATAGTTCAATTGGTAGAATAACCGCCCGTGTGAAAAACATTTTTTGGGTGAAAAAAATTAACAGCAGATAGTTTCTATAAAGCAGTGGGTTGTAGGTTCGAGTCCTGCTCTTGGCGCAAATAAATGTACAGATAATGTTGTTAATGCCGAGATAGCTCAGTTGGTAGAGCAACGTATGAAATGTTTTTTGTACGAAAAAAATTAACAGCAATATTTTATCAATGGCTTTTAACCCGTGGGTCGTAGGTTCGAGTCCTGCTCTTGGCGCTAATCATCTGAACACATAGGATGATTTATCTGTACAGACCGAGTGTGTAGACTGAATGGAAGAATTAGTATCAAAAGTACATTCGGATATAACTGAAATGCATATAGGTTATATTGACTGAATGCAACTTGAGAACGTTTGAAGATGCGCCCGACTCTAAATCGGGAGATACGGGTTCGAGTCCCGTCACACTTACATTAGGAAAACATACAGCAACTTTAATTCAGGTACAATCTTTTAAATTGTTAATCTAAAATCCGTTTTCCGTTAATACATAATTGGTAAAGATGAGTTTGCTAGCAAACATTACCCCAAAAGTTACTCACACTTAGGTTGTAACACCAATTATAATGGGGAAGTGGTGGAATTGGTAGACACGTATGCCCAAGGAGCATATGCCGAAAGGCGTGTGGGTTCGACTCCCACCTTCCCTACTTAATATGCCCCGTAGCCGAAAATGCTGCTCCAACTATTACGTATGTCGTTGATTAGCAGCGTCTGGTGGTTTGGCTGTGTACCGTTAATACATGTTAATACGGTATATGTAGGTTCGATTCCTTTAGGGGGCACTAAACATAAAGATTATGAAACTAAAGCCAACAGACCATATTATTATGTTCTATGAAAAAAATGATGGCGTTATGAGAATGTTAGATAATGGTGGCGCTCAAATAATAATGAAACTTACTAAATGCGACTATATTTTTGTAGTTGACCGCCTTGAAAATCCTGACTATGTGGATACCATCAATGGTGTTGTTTGTAAATTTTCCATGTTTCCAACAAAATTTGTTACCTTTGAAAAAGTTAAAGATGAAGAAGGTAGAAATTTTGAAAAGATGATTTATTTTAAATCTGATGAAATGGAATATTTATTATAAATGCCTTGTTAGTTAAGTGGTAAAACGATACCCTCGTAAAGTATAGACGATGGTTCGATTCCATCACAGGGCTCAGAAACAAACTAAAAATTAGAATTATGAAAAGATTGTTTATTATCTTGGCATTTATCGTTATGAGTTTAACCATGAATGCACAAGTAGAATTGAAAGGCGGATTGCTTAAAAGAGGCGATGTAGAAACTGAAGAAACAGGCTTGTTTATTAAACAATCCACAAAAAACGATGCCAATACAAAAGACACTGACGTTCCTGTCGGGAGCGGATTGATGTTGATTGGATTTGGTACTGCTTATGCGTTGTATAAACGCAACAAACAATAAAGAAACTCAATACTGACGAGTATAAAGACAGGCGTATAAACAGAAGCGTTAACGTTAGCAGTATTGGGCTAAACTGTTAAAATAAAAGCCCTAAGGGAGAGGTAACGTTACTCCTTAAAACTATCAAATTTCAAGTAGATTCATGGGTTATCGAAAGGTTTTTAGAAAGGTTAAGATGAAAGACCTTATGCCAGCGAATGAGGCCCACATCGGTTATGTGGCGCACGATAAAACGTGCGGATTGAAAAAGTATCAGGGTTCGACTCCCCTTGTCATTTTAGGAAATCCATTTTTCAGATGGTGTCTATAGTGTTAATGGTTTAGCACGCAACCTTGTGGCGGTTGAGGTCTCAGTTCGAATCTGAGTAGACACCCAAGCAAGTACAAGTACCACTTAGTAGCAAATGTAATTCCGCTGAGAATTTAATGGAAGTTGATGGAGCCAAAGGTGTCCCCGATTTGTGAAGTAGTGTCAGTTGGTTAATTCCAAAAGGAGAAATAGCATCCAATTCCGCAAGGAGCTGTATTGTTGATACGCAACAGGTGAGTAAAATCGGATTTGTGCATGAGGTAAAAAAGAATATCCGAGTAGGTTGGCTTCTCAGACTCCGAAAGGTTTCTCCGCCGTATCTCGTTAATCTACTTGCTTTTTTATATGGAGAGGTAAGCCTAATTGGTAAGGCAGGAGATTGCTAATCTCTGAGTAGTCATATTTTTGGCGTAAGGGTTCGAGTCCCTTCCTCTCCGCAGAACGATACCAAAACACAAAGGAGAGTGAAAGTTGGACTGCAATCCAATCAGTAAGCCAATGCGTTTTGTTGGTTCATTGCCGTTGCAGAGGCAATTTTATTTATGGTGTTCAATGGTAGCATGCCCATCGTGGAGATGGGAGGAGTTGGTTCGATTCCGACTAAATAATCAATAATATAAATGAGAGGTGATTTGTGGTGTGTACGACCACGATGATGGCCAGTGGGAAAATGGCTACTGCAAATACTAACAGTTGCGGGAGTGTAGCGAAGGAATATGGGCTGTGTTAGGGAAACCCATATGTGTATCATTTAGTTATTATTCAGATTTCACAATATCAAAATAAAAGGCCGCAGAGCAAATCTACGGCCTTTTTTGTTTATCTTAATTGCAATGGCGAAAATTCGCCTAAATTCATGTCAGGAGTTATTGGTATGCTATCGTCAATAGTTCCATCACTTATTTCATTTGCTATAAATTCATCAATTACTTCATTAATGATGTTTTTCATTGTTCTTCTGCTTTCTTCTATTCTATAATTCGCTGGGTTACTTATTATTTTGTTAATAGTTTCATCATTCATTTTTGGAAAACGTTGCCTAATGGCTGCTATTAATTCATCCTGTGATGTTGCATCACATTCAAATGTACCTGTATTTGTCTTAATTGTAAAGATTTTTTTAGGCTCATGTGGCATATCAACAGGCTCTTCCTCTTCTACTCCATTGTTTTCTCCGTTTAACAAATCCATTAATTCTTTCAGCCATGGCTTACCTTCAAGATGCCAATATCTCCATGTTCTCAGATTTTTTTTGTATCCTTTCTTAAACAAATATTCAATTACATTTGAATCATTGCTTATATAGAACAAATCGTTTTTTCGTTCAGCAGATTCTTTAATCATGCTAATTAATGCTTTGTTTGAAGATATTGTTAATTCAACCTGAGCATTTGACTGTCTGAAAACCAATATAGCAGTAACAGATGCTTTTTTATTTTCAAGCCTCTTTTGCCTTTTTGCTTTCATTTCATCGTTCAATTCAAGTTCAGACATTTGTTCAGCGCTTGCAATTCTCTGTACGGTAAACATTCCATTTGACCTTGCTGCAACAATATAACCAATCTCCCTAAACTCTCTTCCATGTGCTTGTTTTGGAGCCCATCCATACATATAAGTATAGTAGTGGCACATTTCATGGACCAATGTTGACATAAATCCATGTTCTGTTCCTGAATAATTACCGTTAAGTTCAATTACTGGCCTACATAAACCAACAAAATTATCTTTGTTTATATATTCTCTATTGAAATAATCATCCCTAAACATTCGGCCTGTACGCCTGTCAATTTTAATTCCGCTTCCTGTAATCTTGAACCAACCAAGAACGCCACCACCTGAGCCACGGCCAGTTGTGAATACATTAAATTGGCATTCACCTAAACTGCCCATGAATAGGCTTGCGTTAAGTTCATCATATTTTTCTTTCATCCATTGAGGATTTGGAACAAAACTTTTGTTTATCTCTTCCATTTCTAAATTTTAATTATTGATTTATAACCATAACACCTGCTACATCAACATCTTCCTCACTAAACCAATCGTCAGTTTCAACTGTAACAGGTACATCATAATTCATATATATTTGACCGTCAATAGTTTGAACATAACCATCACCTATTGATTTCTCAAAAGTATCACCGTACACAAAGAAAACACCGTTTCTTCTTTCTGTATATGATGAATGGTTCTTAGGATAGTTCTTTGCCCAATTGAAATTCTCACTTGCAAATATCAATTCAGGTAAATCCATGTCTTCAGAAAATTCGCATCCGTAAGCATCTTGTACGGTTGGGCCAAATTCAGGTGACAAAACCTGTGGTATGTTGTTCTCATCAACTTCACGGCAATGGATTAACAACCTTCCTTGCTTTACACCATTGTATAAATCCTGAAGAGAATTATAATCTGAATCAAATATGACAAGTTTGTTTCCCTTGTTATCTGTTATGTATTTTGCTTGCGTATCTTCACTTTCGGTCCTGTTTGAATATCTGAAACTTTGGTCTTCTTCTCTGTGTTTGTCAACGGCTGCTTGTCTGAATTTCTTAACACGGTCATCAGGTTCCCCATATCTGCCTTTGTCATAAGCGGCCCTTGCTGCATTTTGAAGAGTTTGCTTGTTCAACTCATCAACACTTTCATACAAATCAGGCTGTGCTGTCAAATCAGTGACCAAATCTTTCAAAGAAATATTACAGTTATCTTGCAATATGAAATGCCTTTCATCTTCATATACGAAAATCGGTACTGTTTTGGCAAATTCAGTTTCTAATATGTAAGCAAAACTTTTTATCTCATTTTTAAATTGTTTGAAACCACAGAACAAGGCTTGTAAGTTTGGATGGTATATATCAACACGGCTTATACATTTATTAATGTTTTCAATTGTATTTGAAGGAACTTGTAAACCTTCCTCTGCTTGGTTTTGATATTCATGCCTATTCAATGGATGCCATTTCAAATTAGTACCGTTTTCTTTGCTTTTCAACTTCTGATAGTAGTAATCTTTGTCTTGGTATCTTGATTTCCCTGAATCATTTCCGTTTATTTTACGGCCATAAGAAGCATCAAACCTTTCTCTCTTTGGAGAATAGTATTCCATTGGCTTGATATTCAACACGTCATGCCTTGAATTTAATTTTTCAGTGTCAAATTCTAATCTTACTATGACACTATCTTTATAATATGATGCTTCTGCAAATCCTTCTAAGTTTCCTTTGTGCCTTGTAAGTGATATATGGTTACTGTTATCCCAATACCCTTTTTGATAATTTGCTGAAGTAATAAAATTGTTCCTTGCTATGCTTGCGAACCTTGCAAATGTTGTGAAATGATACAAATGCTTCATGTTTGTACTTTCATTCAAATTTTCTTCAAGACTATTAATACTATCTAAGAACTTCTTTAGATTATCACCATATGCTTTGCTTATGTCACAAACATTTTCCTCAATGTATTTAATCGTTTTACTTAACGTCATACATACGTTGTCTTGAAGCGCAAAATGATTTTTATTTCCATAGACAAAAATAGGAACAACTTTGCCAAAGCCCGTATTGTTTATGTCTTTTAATTGGGACAATTCATATATACATTTATCGTAATCCGTACTAATAGTTTCAAGTTTATCAAAAAGAATGTCAATTCTGTCTACGTACTTATGTAGGTGATTTATTGCTTGTGAACTAACATCAGGCATTTGTACGCCTTCTTCAGCTTGGTTATGATATTCAATACCATTTTCAAGATTATTTTTTTGATAATATTCTTTTGAAGAATAATTATCCCATCTGCCATGCCTTTGTGGTGAATAAAATTCCATTGGCTTTATTCTTATGATATTGTGGGATGAATTTAACCTTGGAACATTTAATTGTATTCTTACACAATTTTCTTTTGGATGTGCAGCAGCGTATCCTTCAAAATTACTTTTATGCCTTGTAACAGAAATATGACTGTTATTATCCCAATAATCTTTAAAGTAATTTGCTGAAATTAGCTTGTTTGTTTTTGCAATTTCCCAAAAACGTGAAATGGTTGTAAAATGATACAGTGTTCTCATGTTGGTACTTTCCAACAATCTTTTTACACACTCTGTAACCATAGTCTTTATATCGTCAAATGTAATCTTTTCTACCATTTTACACAATTATATAAAATAAATAGTTTGTTTCTTTTGTTATTTTGGCATGTTTTTTGTATATTCATTACAAAGTAATTGAATTATGTCATATACGATTGAATTTAGAGATAGAAACGCCTGCTACATTAAACAATGGCCAAATTGGGATGGTGTTGTCCCTATGATTGGCGATACCGTTGTTCTTCATTATGGAGATAACAACGAAAGAGAAGAATATTGTGAAGTGCAAGGAAGAGAAATCTCAGGAACACAATCAGATAAAGTAGTAATTTACCTAAATACAGTAATATAATATGGAAAAAAAAGTAAAAAAAGGCGATGTCGTAACTGTTTACGATGACTATTCACGTACACCTAAGGTTATTTCTGAGACAAAAGTCGCAACGTCAGGCAAAGAATGGATTACAACTGAACGTGACAGAATGAAGTATTCCGCAAAATCACTGCACTCAGAATATATGGGCCATGCACTGTTTATCGGCACAAAAGAAGAATGCGAAAAGTTCTTGACAAGACGTGAAGATATTACAGCCAAAACACGTGAACTTTATAACTTTTTCTTTGTGGGAAGGCCAGAAATATCAGACTTTGACTTTATTGACAAAGTTTATGAAATGTACAAAGAACATAAAGAAGAATAATGTTTACATTCCATTTTTGGCTAATTTCATCAGTACAAATGATTGTCGTGTTTATTGCGGCAATCGCTTTGGTGTATATAACAAAACTGATTGACTTGTGGCTTGACGAAAGAGAAAAAGAACATTTTGTCATTCGTTTCATTAACCTTGCTATTTGCGACATTTCATCAGACATCGCAATAGCAATGCCTTTTGTTATTTTCTTTTATATGCTAATAATGGGTATAATTGTAATTCTTGTGTAAAGTCAACTACCACTTAATTAATTAAGTGGCTTGCACTTGTGCTAAATGCATTCGTGCATATGGGCAATTGACTGTGCCCTGCCACACAAGAAATTCAAGGCCCCATCCAATGGGGCTTTTTTCGTGTATGGGTGTAAGCCTCTTTCGGCTATGTTGACCGCCGCATTCCAATCAGCGTCAAGGACAACGTTGTCCGTGCAGACGTAGCGACAGCCACGTCTTTCACCGTCTCGTTTCCCTGTCCTTGAATCCGTTTGGCTTGTGTATGTCGGCGAAACCGATTCCACTTTTTTTCCGTAAAGTGTTGCCTTGTTGGTCAGTATTTCTTTAAACATGTAAAAAGGCACTTGTGATATTGCGTTGT
>Ga0265298_10006229_pt1 | contig 14769 bp, 8 predicted proteins | sample AusTroGonzalo_MG_3_FD_193486 | JGI IMG/M metagenome (GOLD analysis project Ga0265298, IMG submission 193486) | Bovine rumen microbial communities from tropical cattle in Woodstock, Queensland, Australia - Gonzalo_01 | ecosystem: Host-associated > Mammals > Digestive system > Stomach > Rumen ... | reverse complement strand
ACCGGTATATGGCTGGTGGCCAGATTGCTCTTAAGGGCCCTGGTCAGGGCTATTCCGTCCATTTCAGGCATTATCACGTCTGAAACTATCAGTGTCGGGGAAGCGCCGGAATCAATCTTTTCGAGGGCCTGCCGGCCGTTGGAGGCATAGATGATGCCGTAAGCGTCGCTCAGTATATCCCCTATGACCCGGGCCATATCCCTGTCGTCCTCAACTACCATGACGGATTTGTCCTTGGGATCAACTGTCGGCAACACGGACTCCTGGCCTTCGTCGGATGTAAGAGGAAGAGTGAAGATGAATCTGTTGGTGGAAAGATCTTCATCCATAGAAAGCGAACCGCCCAGCAGGGATGCGAACTGCCGGCTGGTCGAAAGCCCCAGCCCGGTGCCTTCAACATTAGAGGAAGTATTGTCCTCATAACGGTAGAATGGCCTGAAAATCAGTTCCCGGACATCTTCCGGCAGCACCGTTCCGTCATTCTCAACGCAAACCACCGCATCGTGCCCCTTAACCGACAGCGTTATCACGGTGTGATGACCCGAGTACTTGAGCGCATTCGAAAGCAGGTTGTCGAAGATGCGGCCGAGGGAACGCACGTCTGTTTCGCAATAGACCGCCACGTCCGGCACATCGACGGAAAGGGTCTTTCCTTCCTGCAAGAACATCGGAAGGAATCGTCTGTGCGCATCTTTCAGGACCCCCCTTATGTCCAGATATTCGGGATGAACCTGGAAAGTGGAGTCGGAGAGTTTCCGGAAATCCAGCAGTTCGTTTATAAGGACCGTGAGCTTCAGGGAATTGCGGCGCATGATATCCAGATTCTCCTGCACCGAACCGTCCGGCGAAGACGAGAATTTCCGGATCAGGGCCTCGAGTGGAATCTGCACCAGGGAAAGGGGTGTGCGAATTTCGTGGGCAATCGAGGTCAGGAAGTCCATTTTGGATTCGAGCAGTTTCCTCTCATGCTCCCTTGCGGCCTTGATTTTCGCACGGCGGTCGGAGACGACCGCTATCCCGGTCATCAGCAACAGGAACAGCACAAGATACAGCAGGACTGCCGTAGGGCTGAGAAAACGTGGCGTCTGCACTCTCAGTTCCATTACCGCTTCCGGGCTTTCCGTACCGGAAAACGACAGGGCCTTTACCTTCAGTTCCCATTTACCGGTCGGGATATCGTACACCGTGAAGGTTCCGCCTTTTACCGGAGTCCAGTCGCTGAAGGAGTCGATTTTCCAGAACAGCCCGCTGTTCGGAAAACGGGCGTAATCCAGGGGCGAAACGTTCACTTCGAAAGAACGCGACTTGCGTCCTATGTTGAGGGATGACGGACAGATGAACCTGTCTCCGTTCGTTTTTTCAAGGGAAGACAAGATGTGCAGGGAAGAAATGACCGGTGCACCTGCGACCTGTGAACCGCCGGCTATCTGTTTTGCAGAAATGGCGATGAATCCGTCCGAGGTGCCGGCATATAGCGTTCCGTCCGAAGAAATGAAGTTGGATGAATAATTGAAACTATCGATTTCCAGGGCCTCCCTGGATATTATCGGCATGCTCCTGCTGTCGTCCGGATTGAAGACATGTATTCCGTGAGCACCCGTAATCCAGAGGAGATTCCCGTCGGGTTCCCTGGCAATCTTCAGCAGCCTGGTTTCTGCAACCGCACGGGACTGGAAAGAGTCTTCCCCAGGGTTATATTCCCATAATCCGCCTCCTTCCGATATGGCGAAGATACGTCCTTCCCTGTCCTCGGAAATATCTGTAAGGATATTGGACGTGGGGATTTTGTACGTCGAAAAATCGTTAGCCCTGTAGCGAAGTATCTGTCCGCTGATGCTGGCCACCCAGACACTGGCGTCCGCCGTGCAGATTATCCGGCAAACCTGCGCGCAGGGAATGAAAATCTCCCGGCTGAAAGCCCCGTGAGGCCCGTCCCTTCCTACGACGAAACCGTCCTTGCCACCTACCCAGAGCCTTCCGGACGCGTCACGGCAAAAAGCATAGGCCGACTTTCCCGCGTTCGGGAAAAAGGTCATCTTTCCGCTGTCGGTATCCAGAAGCGTTACCGGAAGTTCGTTGTCTATCGTTCCTATCCAGAGGCTGCTTCCTTCCGCCATAAGGCCGGTCACGTTCCGGCCCGGCAGATATTGTACGGCCGCACGTCCATTGCCATTCCGGGAATCCAGGCACAGCAGTCCCTTCGTATCGCTTCCTATCCAGATCCGGCCGTCCGGGGTTTCGGCAAAATCACGGGCCTTGAACCTGCCTCCCGCAAAACTGTCAGAATAATGGCGGAATCCGTTATTGTCATGTGCAATATGCGCAAGGCCCTCGAAAAGGGTTCCCGCCCAAACCCCGCCGTTACGGTCTTCCGAAAGGCAGCGGAAGGCATTGTCGTGGAAAGGACGGAGAACGTGCGAATGCACAAGGGCACTGTCAAAAACATGTATTCCGTCGCGGGCAGCAAGCCAGTACTCCCCGGGAGCATGCATGATGACATCCCTCACCCTGTTCACGGACGATAAGGAAACAATATTTCCGTCCGACATATTGCATGCGTAAGTCGCATCCCCTGCGGCAGACACAAAGAGCAGGGGGCCGGCGACGGCGATGCGGGAGACTTCCAGCTCCGAAACGACGTCGTTTATCCCGGCAGGCAGATACTCGGGATCGGAAACGCCGTCTTTCAAAACGAAAAGCCGCCTGTCGCCTGCAATCCCGTACAGTGACCCTCCGGGGCTGCAGCATATTGCAGTGGCCACGACCGGGACGGATGAAACCGTACCGTCGGACGTATCTATCCTGACAAGATTGTGCTCTTTGATTGCAATCCACAAGAAGCCGTCCCGGCCGCAGCACATCTGGCGTATCGACGACCTGCCCAATTCAGGGCAGCTGAACAGCCTCATTTCGAGGCGGTCTCCTGCCATGTGGTACAATCCGTCCGACGTACCGGCCCAGAGCGTTCCGGACGAATCCTCGGCGAGAGCGAATACGACCGGATGCAAATCGTTTTCGGCATCCGGGAATGCCACATGCACCATATTGCAGCCGTCATAGAAATCCAGCCCCGCATTGGTGGCTGCCCAAAGCAGGTTCCGGGAATCCATCAGGACATCGTTGACGCAATTGTCCGACAGTCCCTCCGACTGGTCCAGCCGGTACACGGCCTCGTCTTCCCCGGCCCGCAGACCGGATGCAGACAACAGCAAACCAAGTATGAGGATGGCTCTTTTCATACTTATTCAATATCTATCACATTACGGCCGCGGCGTATTGAGTGGGCAGTGCCGTTGATATACAGAGTGTATGGCTTGTTCGATACGACCGTGACCCTGCCGGCGTCATACAGTATGTCCGTGGTGATTTCTCCGAACGAGAGATTCTCTATGCCGTGCCGGCAGCTCTGGTGCAGATTCCAGCGGACCGTCTTTCCAGGAGCATCCACGTCGTAAAAGCCGAGCACGTTCTCAATGAACAGAGAAATGGGGCCCAGGGCGGACCAGCCGCAGAAGTCGGCTTTTACAGACTTGACGTTTTTGGTTCCCTCCTTTTTGCTTGCAGGTTCGGGTTTCGTGGGATTGTAGCACTCCCAGATGGTGTGCGGCTCATATTTGGAATAAGTCTGCCACTGGTGTTCCACAATGGCTTCGGCGGTACGGTTCGCCTCCTCATAGAAGCCATATTTCTCAAGCGCCTTTATACCCATATAGGCCGTCGGAAGCCACATGGAACCCTTCCAGTAGTTGCCGTCAGGGTCGAACTGAACGTCGTCCCTTGAAACGGAAACCCATGGGACGGCGCCGCCGAGTTTATTATCCTGCAGGGCGAATTTTACCATCGCTTCGGCCTGCTCTTTGGATGGTATCTCCGCAAGCATGGGCCAGAAGGAAGCCGGGGTGAGGATGCGTGATTTGGAAAGGTCGTCCTCCCGGATGTCGTAATAGCATCCGTCCCCTTCGTCCCAATAGTATTTGTTGACTTTCTCCTTCAGCTCGTCATACTTTGCCTTGAATTCCCGCTCCGTGGCACTGTCTCCGGCAACCTTCGCAAGGCGGGAGATGTAGAGTGCGGAAAGAGCCTGCTGGGAAATAGCATCTATCCAGAACATCGGCATGGCCCTCTTTCGCGGCGTATTGTCCATGCCGCTCTGCCAGCTCTGCCACTCATAACCAATCCCCTTATAACGGATACGGACGCCGTCGTTGCTTATCGGGAAGGGAAACGTGGTGTCATGGTTCATCGTGTTGAACAACTCGAAATGCTTCTGGAGGAACCGCTTTTTTGTGATAAGTTCCCTTATGTGCGCATCGTCCGAGGTGAATTTGTAGTAATCGTTTTCCACCCAGGCAAAGAAGGGTGGATTGTCTGGGTGCCATACGCTGAGGGGAGATCCGGCATTCTCGTGCAGGGTGTAGTAGAAATTGTCCAGCGTTTCTATGCCGGGGAAGAGTTTCGGCGCGTATTTGCAGAACATTACCATGAATTCGGAATCCCATATCCAGATAACCTCATCGCGGAATCCCTCGTCCATATAACGGGGCTGGACAAGCCCCGGCTGATACTTGATGTGGTCTTTCGCCTGCTCCCAGGCCGTCCGGTAAAGGTCCACGTACTCCGGCTTCGCGTCAAACACCGGCGTTGGAATCCCTGCCCCGGTTTCATGCCCGAATTTCACCAGCAGCACTCCGTGCGAAGGTATGGTGAAGGTCTGCGGGCAATCTGTTTGCCGCCAGAGGTCGCGGCAGGACTTGACGTTTACATATCCGGCCTTGCCGAGAATCTGTTCCACATTCACTTCCACAGCCTTTTCTCCCATGTTGAAAATGCCGGCGGCAGAGGTGCCGTCACTGAGCGGCCGCCCCCAAACCTGCAGAACGTCACTTTCCCACAGGCACGAGGCCTGCTTCCCCAGAGGATCCTGGTCAACTGCAATCACTTCATTGTTGCAGAGCAGATTCAGCGTAAACTCATCGATGACCGACAAATCGCCTCCGATAATAAGCGGAGCCGCGAGCAGGGCCCACAGCGACACATGGGAATACTGTTCGTCCGGGGTGAGGCGGGTATCCCTGAGCCCTTCGCCCCAGCCAACTTTCCCGACCACCAGCATATCCGGGTCGTTCCAGTGGCCCGGACCCGAATACGATACGGCAGGGCGCTGCTTGACAAAGCCTATGCGCACAACCCTTTCCCATTTGTCCGTCAGGTCTCCCGTTGTCCGCCAGAGATTGCCTCCGGCCTCTTCGCCCCAGGTCCAGACTTCTTCGTTGCCGTACTGGCAAAGCGAATAACATATATCCCGTGGTTGCCCGGCAAGCGCATCTTTCATCACAAGATACGGCTTCATGTGTTCGGCCTTGCCTACGGAAGGCATTTCCTTCAGAAGCTTCCTGTAGCCGCACAGGTCATATTTCAAATAGTCCACGCCCCAGGAATTCCAGGTGTCCGCGTCCTTCTTTTCATAGCCCAGGGAGCCCAGATATCCTCCGCAGGTACGGTCGCCGGGAGATGAATAGATTCCCAGCTTCAGCCCGTTTCCGTGCAGCCATTCTCCAAGCGCCGCAATATCCGGGAAGCGGTCGTTAGGCAGGAGCGTTCCGTCGGCGTTTCGCTCAGCCCCCTGCCAGGCATCATCGATGTTGATATAACTGTAGCCGTAATCGGCCAGTCCGCTTTCAATCAGAGCCTTTGCAGATGCGGCAACCTTTTCCTGGGAGACCTCGAGCCCCCAGCAATTCCAGCTGTTCCATCCCATCGGAGGAGTCAGTGCGATGGCATCGCCGACTTTCAGCGTTAGGCGTCCCTTTCCTTTTCCGGCCCTGTTGCAGGCTTTCCATATAATTTCATAGTTTCCGGCTTTCTCTACCGCACCGCTTACGACTCCGCTTTCGCGATCGAGCCTGAGGCCTTTCGGAAGCCCTGACGCCTTGAATTTCATAGGCCTCTCCCCGGAGAATGGGAGTCGGAAATATACCGGATGACCGGGTCTGGCGCCAAGAACCGACGGGCCGTTGTAGCGCGGCTGAGCCGGAGCCTTTGGAGTAAGGCAATATTTCTCTGGAGGCCAGGTAAGGCGCATCAGCACCGGCCAATGGTCGGAAATATAGGTCACCTCCGGAGCATAGGAGGCATTATCCACACGATATTCCTCCGGTTTTCCTGCGCCGTAGAAGATATAGTCTATGATGCCGGCTGATTTCTCCTTCCCCCAGAAGTGGAAAGTCTTGCGGGATGTGGATTCCGTTTCCGGACAGGTCAGGCGCGCGTCATTGAACCAGCCTGCCAGAGTCCGGATTGCTGACTCTTCCGGGGAATTGTTAAGGTCTCCCACGAGGAAAACGCGGGATTTTTTGAAATCCTCCCGTTTGATTCCTGTAAGACGCTCCATCTCCGTCAGCAGCGTCTCCACTTCCTGGTCTGGAAGCTGGGGATTTTCCGATACCGACCAGCTGATATGTGCGGAGAAGAACCAAATCTCCCTGCCGGATTTATCTTCCAGATGAAGCCAGGCGGTAATTATCGGACTTCGCTGTCCGGTGCGGACGGAAGCCGTATCGCCGGGGGTTTCGCTCAGCCAGAAGCATCCGTGACCGAGCAGGCTGAAGCGGGACCTGCGGAACATTACGCCAGTAGACTCATCGGAACTCCGTACCATCTTTTTTCCGCTCAGGCGACCGGGGCAATAGACAAACCAATCCTTGCCGAAATCCTCCTCAAGGTTGGCTGCCTGCGTCCTCCTTACTTCCTGCAGGCCGATTATGTCCATGGGGTTCTGCTCGAAAAAAGCCTTCACGGCAGGACGCCTAACCATCCATGGCTGTCCGCCGAACTTGTAGTCATAGTCCGGACGATGATCGTCCAGAAAACGCACGTTGAAGGTTCCTACCAGCAGTTCGTCCGCACCGTCCCGGGCCAGGGACGGCAACGGCATCATCGCCAGCATAATCAGTATAAAAGCCGCTTTTTTCATAATCATTCTTTACGTCAGACTTTCAGGAAGACCTTCTTCCTGTAAAGGAGCCACAGCAGGAGCCAGCTTATGGCGAAATAACCTATTGCAAGCAGCCAGACGCCCCATGCCTTCGGCAGCAGGCCGGCAGTTCCGCCTAAAAAGAACGCCGTGATATCCTTGAAGGAGACTATCCTCTGGAGCATATAGATGGTGATGGAGTTCATCCCTATCACCGTGAAAAAAGGTGTCCATTTCTTCCATCCCCTGACATCTATCAGCCAGTGGAAAAGGGCGAAGAGGCCAAGTGAATACGCCCCGACAACCAGCACGAAACTGCTGGTCCAGAGTTTCTTGTTGACGGGAAACCACAGGCTCCAGACTAGGCCGGCGGCAAGAAGGCCTGCCGCGGCGACAAACATCCACAGAGTCTTCCTCTTGCAGGCGGAGTCCTTAACGAACTCTCCGGCAAACTGGCCGAGCATCGCTGTCACGATGGCCGGCAGGGTGCTAAGGAGTCCCTCCGGATCGAACAGACCCGGCTTCAGAAGGTGATTCGGCATAAGGATGCGGTCAACGTATCCGACGATATTGCCCTCCAGTGTCAGGCTGCCCGCTCCCGCGGCATCCGGCGCCGGAATCAGAAGCAATAGATTATATCCTATTAAAATAACCGCAGCAATCACCGCCCGACATTTCCATCCGCAGGCCATATATATCCAGGCGGCGAACATCCACGCAAGGCCGATGCGAGCAAGCACGCTCGGGATACGGAAATTCGGATTCAGATCGAATATCCTGTTATAAACAAGGCCCAGCAGGCATAGGATAAGTCCACGAAGGACTGTTTTCCAGAAAATCCGCCGACACGACGCCCCTTTGGCTTTCCTTGCGGCAAGCGAGAAGGGAAAGGTCATTCCTGAGATGAACAGGAACAATGGGAAGATCGTGTCGTGGTGACGGAGCCCGTCCCATGCTACGTGGGACATCTGGACATTGAGCCAGCATTCTTTCCCGCCAGGGAACAACATGCAGGTCGCGCTCACGATGGAAGCGAAACCCATTATGAACATCATGTCGAACCCTCTGAGTGCGTCTATCGAAAGAAGCCGTTTATTATCCATACTACTTGATCTTTTCCTTTTTCCCGCTGCGGCGCGAGCGTTCGGCAGCGAAGCCCATCATATGGCTCTCGAAGGCCACGTCTATGCTGCTGGAAAGGTGATTCGGGTCGTGGCGGTCCACGGCTTCGAGCCAGTCGCGGACCAGACGATAGTCGCCGCCGCCGTGGCCGGAGTGTGCGTATTCTCCGATTTCGGCGACTTCATGGTTCCACAGCTTCGGGGTCCTTGTGAGAAAGTCGGTAACCGTGAATGACTTACTGTCTCCTTCGATATAGCCCATGGTGCCCATTATCCTTGTCCGACGTCCGCCCTTGGGGGCAAAGGCATCCATCGAGAATGACGCCGTGACACCGTCTTCAAAGCCCATGATGGCCACGTAATGGTCCGGCTGATTGTTGTCGCAGTGGAAGACACAGCGTGCATAGCTGTTGTAGCGGGGATCCTTCAGGCGGCTTAAGATAAAGTCGGAATTCTTATTGCCTTCAAGGTCGAAAACCCCGACGAAATGCTTAAGGTGAGTGTAAATTTCGACGGCATCATATGGGCACTCTTTCTGGTGGGGGCAGCCGTCGGTGCAGTATCTCGGAGCATCCTTCGGAGCATTCTCCTCTCTGAAGAAACTGAGGCTTCCGGCGGCATCGATGTATTTGCATGGTTTGTCTATGATCCAACGGAGAATGTCCAGGTCGTGGCAGGACTTGGCGAGAATGATAGGCGTGGTCTCATCTTCCCGGCGCCAGTTGCCGCGTACGTAGGAATGGGCCATGTGCGCATACTGGATCGGCTCCATATGCTGGACATTTATTACATCACCGATGACGCCGCTCTTGACCACTTCGCGCATGGCCATAAAGTAAGGGGCATAACGCAGTACATGGCACAGTGCCACTATGCGCCCGGTTTTATTCACCATGTTCCTGATGTTCTCACACTCCTTCTTTGTAGGGGCGACGGGCTTTTCCAGAAGCACGTCATAACCGAGCTCCAGCGCCTTCATACAGGGTTCGTAATGCCTGTCGTCAGGGGTTGCGATGACCACCGCGTCAGCAAGTTTCTTTCCGCCGGCGAACACTTCCCGGTAGTGTCCGAAACGCATCCCGGCAGGCACGTCATGCTGGTCTCCGAGATACCTTACCCGGTGCTCCAGAATGTCTGAAACACCCACGACCTTCATTCCGGCGGGGAATTTTCTGGCATATCCGGCATAGGTCCTTCCGCGGTTACCGCAGCCGATGATTATAACGGTAATCGGGCGGCTGACCTCAGGATTGAGCGGGCGGACGGGAGTCAGACCCGTGAGAGGTTCAATCCCGTTTCCGTCGGGGGACGGACCGGCGGCAATGGAACCGGAGATTATTTCGGCGGCAGTGCCGGACAGAGGGCCCGCAAAGGCTCCTCCTGCAGCAAGGAGAGTTGCTCCTTTAAGAAAATCGCGACGTTTCATACCATATAGTGCTATATTATGTTACAAATATGCTCTCTTTTTTCAAGTTATTATATGCCGAATCTTTCGACAATTGCAAGGATTGTTTTTTCTGTGCCCAACGAATATAAGCATTTGTTTAGTAAGAAACAACTTTCTTTCACAAGCATGTGCAACACAAGGTTGTATATTAAAAAGCGGCCCGGGTGTGAGGCCCGGGCCGCTTTATGAGAGATGTATGTTCAGGTTTTAGTTCTGGTAGCAGCCAGGCCAGGAGGTGGCGCCGCGGCTGTTGCCGTTGATATCCTTGCCAAGAGCACCGATGCTGTTCAGCCAGGTGTAGAAGTCGGCGTCGGCATTCTGGATCTCGGTGTTGACATCGGCCGTCGCAGCTTTCATGCCGCTGTTGGTGCCGGTGAGAGTTCCGTTCCAGATATAAGGAGCGGTCCAGCCTCCAAAGCTCGCAGAAGTGGCATAATAGTCGTGACCGGAACCGGTATCGACTGTCCAGTTCGTCCTGTTATCTCCTTCCTTGGAAATTTTGCTGTACCAGCAGTGGACAGGGAGCTTTGTGCCACCGTTCGCGATTGTAGCACCGCCATCAACACTTATGTCTCCGTTTACCCAGAAACTGTTGCCGTTGGTCTCAAGAGAGCAAAGGATGGTGTTGATCAGATAGAAATTACCCGTATTCTGGAACTTGATGACGCCCCAGTTGTTCTTCCTCGCACCTCCGGCGCTGGGAGCACGGTAGTTATCACCGACAATCGTAGTATTGGCGAGAATGAGTGTGCTACTCGCGTTGTCCATGCCGATCCAGGAAATATCATCGGAATTACGTCCGCCATAATTGTCGTGGAAGGAGCAGTTGTTGAAAGCAAACGTGCTGCCAGCCAAAGTGGCGAACACGGTTCCCCTCAAACCGCCATAAACACCAGTGGAATTACCTGTTCCGGATGTATTCTCTTTGAATTCGCAGGCGTTGAAATAATAGCCGACACCACCTACACGGCAGTTGACGATGGCTGCGCATGGCGAATTGTTGGAAATCTGACGATTCGTATAGTTGCCGTCAAATACACAGCCGTTGAAGCGACCGACTTTTCCTGATTGCTGGATACGGATGATGCCGCCTGACTGTGTATTCTCTCCAATAAAATTGTAGTTCTCCTTGAAAAGCACATCCGTGCAACTGAATGATCCATAGGAATAAATGGCTGCGCCTGCCGCCTTTGTATTGTCGGCACCGTTGGCATAATTCCCCTGGAATTTTCCGCCGGTAAAGGTAGTATTGTCATTGGCGTTTTCGATCATGACGGCACCACCTCTCTGGCTACAAGAGTTGTCTATGAAATCACAGTCCGTGAAAGTGGTGGTAACATCGGTTCCGTTGATACAGATGGCTCCGCCCTGGACGGAAGAGTGGTTTCGGATAAATTCGCAATCATCGAAGGTGATGGTTCCGGCTCCAGTAATGTACGCTGCTGCTCCGTATTCTCCGGCATCATCATTATCCTTGAACGTTACCCTGGTACAGGTGAACGTATCGAAAGACTGTGCATAAATAGCATTCTTAGTGATGCCTTTGGCTTCGCTATCCTGGATATTCACGGTCGCATTGGCATTGTTGACGTGGATGATTCCGCCGGCACCGGTAGCACCGGAGAACGAGCAGTTGCTGATGTTCACAGTTGCGCCGTTGAACAAAGATATACCGCTACCGTTACCACTTGTCTGGTTGTTCCTGAAATAGCAGTGGTCCAAATTCAGTTCCACAGCACCGTTGTTAACGCGGATGGCAGATGCATTGGATGCGCCGTTCGTACCTGTGAACTTGACGTTCTTAACGGTGATGTACGAGTTGCTCTGCGGCCAAAGCACGCCTGCAGTAGTGCCGGATGTGGCGGTACGACCTACGAAGGTGGTCGTATCGGACGCTGTCACGGTGCCTTCCAGGGTGAAAGCGACATTTGCGTGATCCGGGTAATGCAGTTTCAGATAATCGTCACCGAAGGAGAACTCGTCAGCCGAGAAATGGAAGGTCGAACCCTTCAGAAGGAAGTGATTGTCCTGGTCTGTGACAAAAGCCTTGAATTCGGTAACCCCCATGGCGTTAGTCCAGTTCTGGCCAGCCTTGGTGCCGGCACCGGAAGGGGTGACATAGTACTGGCCTACCTTGGAATCCAGGTCGGCGAGCTTTATTACTTTGCCGCGTTCAGTGGTAAAGGATGCGTTGTAGAAGAACGGAGTGAGCTGATCTTCTCCCTTGAAGTAACCAATACGGAAACCGTCGGAAAGGACGACGTCAGGTAAAACAGGAATGTAGTAATTGCCTGGGCCGGAAATTTCCAGGTTGACTGTCTTGCCGGTGTCGGTTGCCGCGCCGAACACAGGCTCTCCGCTTCCGTTGAAGCTTACAGGGAGATAACCGGAAATGTCTTGAGCCTCTCCTGTCGCACGTCCACCCATCACCTGAATCTTGGTGATGTCGCTTGCGGTCACGCCGACTTTCAGCAGGCAGGCCACATTCTTGAATGCCAGCGTGGTGTTCCACGTGTCGCCGGTCTTGACGGCCTTGGCCACGCAGATATCGTTCGCCGCAAATGAACCGTCAGTGCGGGAGCCGTTGAAGTGGACATTCACGTTGCCGCTGTCGTAGGCTCCGCCTGCAGAAGCGGGATACACGGCATAGAGTTCTGTGATGCCTTCGCCTACCTCAACGCTGAAGGTGGTGCTGGCACCGGAAGCAGAGGCGGTAGCGGTTGTTGAGCCGCCGGCCCAGACGAATTTCACCGCGTCTCCGGCAACCCATGTAACAACCTCATCATTGGAGTCTATGGCCGTCTTGGTTCCGGGGGCCTGTGCGGTAAACACGACTACACCGGGCGTTGCAGGGGTCTCGTCCCCGCCGGGGGTATTCTCTTGAACTTCTTTTTCGCAGGCTGCGGCGAGAACCGTCAGCGCAATCATTGCAAATATTCTTGACTGTTTCATAACCGGTAATTTTTTATTCGAACAAATCGGTGGCCTCAAAAGCTTCCAACGTGGCCGTTCCGTCAAAATGGGAAGCCGCTATTACAGTTCTGACCGCAAGGAACGTGAGGTTCACCTGCGGTGAAAAATACGCTTTGCGTGGATTTTTGTCTTTCATTTTGCTATCGTTTTGATTTTTAATCATTTTAACGCAGCAAAATTCGCCACTCCTATTTATATATATTGCAAGGATTCTTCCTTTGTTTGCATCTTTTCCGCCACACCCCGGCCAATATAGACAAAACCGCCCGACTTTATCAGCCGGGCGGAGAGGAATCGGTTTCTACTTGTAATCCCTCACGGCATTTATGATTGACAGTTTAACCATGTCCCAAGCTATTGGCCGCAAACTGACTGGATCGGCATCATTATCAACCCGGGAAAAATCAATCAGTTTTTCCAAGATATCTTTTGTATTGTGTGTCCATGGCTGCCATTCTGCATGATGGCCAAGAATCTGCTTCAACGAAAAAGTATTCAATAGTTCATGAATATCCCACCAGTCCTTTTTCCTTCCTCCGTTCACTATTGCCTCTATTTTCATGGCACATATTTCCTCTAGACTGGCCATCCTGATACCGATTATGTTCTCCGGAGCATTCAAAAACCGGTCGGTATACATCAAATCAAGTTTTATGGCATTGTCTGGGTCAAGTCCTATGTAATACATCCTTCCAAAAGCAAGAATCCCCGACTTGTCCGGAGCGTCAAAATAGGCAAATCGTTTTCTTAAAAACTCCTCAATCTTACCATAATTCAAACTTCCATATTCAGCATCCGTAAACAAATCTATATCTTCTGATTTCCGGTGACCGTATCTTAAACTCAGGTTTGTTCCTCCTACCAGTCGGAACGGAAACAATAAAGGCTCCTCCATCAGCAACATCAAATTGTTTATTAACAATGGACTGACGGATTCAAAATGAAGTGTTGTTTTGTTTTCTTTCATAGTATTTTTCAGTTTGGTTTATTTCTTCTTTATTCCCCCGTTCCCTGACCCTCTTGATAATAAAATCTTTGTTTTTTGTCCAATCAAGAAGATTCATATCGGTATCCCAAAAAACAACCTTACGTATTTTGGGATGGGGAATTTCAACTATTCTGCCATCGTTTTCGAGATGTTGCAGTAAATAAAACAATTGGATTTGCGAAGTGAACCCGCGAACCAGATGCAGAGCTTCGTCCATTTTAACAGAAAGCGGTAACGATATTTTTCTCCGCCCGGCAAGAATGGCATTTATTGTCTGGTAATGTTCGCCTGTAATGGCAGCCAAGTCCCTTTGCGACAAACCATTCCTGGCCATTTCGTTGGCAATGACCTTTCCAGGTTCCATACCCTTATATGCTTTTAATAAGTCCACGTCGCAAATATAAACATTTTTGTTTACATTTACACAACAAAACCGCCCGACTTTATCAGCCGGGCGGAGAGGAATCAGTTTCTGACTGACGCTTATTTCTTCATGTCGAATCCCAGTTTGAGGCCGGAGATTTCGTTGATGACGGAAGCGATGTTGTTGTAGGTGGAATTGCTGGACTTTGCGCCGACCACCTTGATGGCCTTCTTTGCGAATTCAAGGAACTTGCCGGCCTCGAAAAGCACCTGGGCGCCGTTGGTGGAGGCGGTTACGGTGCCTTCCATCGTAAGGAAGTTGTAAACCTTGCCGAACTTCATGACGATAACCTTGTTCTCGTAAGTGTAGGTTCCGGCGGCTATGGTCTTGTTGCCGCTTGCGATAGCAAAACCTCCGTCAGCGGTAAACGCAATCGTGGCTACTCCGGGAACGATGCCAACCCTCTGCAGATACCCGTCGAGCTTTGCTTCAAGTTTCTCTTTGTAAGCGGAAGCGGCCAGGGTGGTAAGGGTGTTTTCTGTCTGGATTGCGGATGCAACTCCAGCATAGGTCCACGTGCCGGGAAGCGAGACGTTGACGGTTTGGGAAATCACCGTGCCGAGCACGGATTCAAGGATACTGCCGGCTGCAGAAGCTACACTGCTCGCAGCATTCCCGGTGTTTTCGGTGCTTTCGGTTTTGCCGCCTCCGAAAATCTTTCCGAGGGAACCCAGAAGTCCGCTCTGGGCATTGGCGGCCGATGCGATAAGCAGCATGGCGCTGATGGTTGCAAGGATCTTTTTCATATTCGTACGGTTTAATGATTATTCTGTTTCGGGCTCTTTCCACCCCTGGGCGCGAAGCGGAAGTTCCACCCCCTCGGGAGTAACAAGAACAGTGCCG
>Ga0265298_10006227_pt1 | contig 14773 bp, 20 predicted proteins | sample AusTroGonzalo_MG_3_FD_193486 | JGI IMG/M metagenome (GOLD analysis project Ga0265298, IMG submission 193486) | Bovine rumen microbial communities from tropical cattle in Woodstock, Queensland, Australia - Gonzalo_01 | ecosystem: Host-associated > Mammals > Digestive system > Stomach > Rumen ... | reverse complement strand
GTATTTTTAATAATTTTTCTAACATAATTAATCTTCCTTCCTAAGTATGTACTTCTTAAAAGTACATGTGTTCCCATATCTATTCTTTTTAGTTACCCATTCTTCATCGAACTCACAACCATATTTATGTTTTAGATCGTGTATTCTAGCTGATAACCTTGTTATAAATAATTCTGTATAACTTTCATATGTCGTGATACTACCATTTTCTTTTAAATATTTCAGTATCATTTCATTTTGAGTTAATGTATATTCCATATAATTATTCCTCATTTAACCAATCGCAGTAAAATACTTCAACTGGTTCTTTCTCCTCTTTTTCATTTTTGATAACATCATCTAACGATGTATATCCTTTATTCTCCCAATTATGTAATATACCTGTTGTGTAATTCAAATACTTTTTGCCATTCACTACTGTTAATCTCATAGCCTCTCTTACAAGTTCCTCTTTGTATTGTTCTAACCACTCTGAAATTAATTTAACTTCAGGCGAATTTAATGTTCTTCCAAAAATTTCTTCCGCATAACTACAACAACTATATAATTGTTTATTTGTTATATTGTTATATTGTTTAGTTGTTGTTATTTGATTGTTATTTGTTTGTTGCTCGTTTGTTATTTGATTGTTATTTTGCTTGTTATAATCTTGGTATTTATTGTAATTTTCTATTGTAATTACTGTGTATTTATTAGTAGTTTTCTTTGTTATTTCGTTTGTTGAAATTAACTTATTTAATGAGGTTCTTGTTTGTTGAATTGTTAAACCTGTTTGTTCTGATAAATGTTTCGTACTTGTGATCAAAGAACCTCTCTCAATATCTATTCCTTTCCATTTTTTGTTTTCCCAATTAGCTGTTAGCAATAAATGAAGAAACAAATTTTTTGTATTGGAATCTTGATACCATTCCCATTTAAGCATTTTTCTATCAATGACTATAAAACTTTTCTTTTCTCCATCCATATTTCCTCCGATAAGCTAATACCTATAAAGATTTGACTTTCACATACTAATTTGTTATAATTAGGTATGTAAAAAGTTTTACCCAGACTTTTTATCTTTTTTTATTTAATCTTTCGTATAAATAACTACCAGATTCTACTACCACAAATATAGATAGCACAAATACTATTAATCCTAATGGTGTAAATGCTACTGATTGTTTAGTAAAGAATGGTTGGATAATTACTAAATAAAGACCTTCTACTAAGAAATAACACCCAGCAATAAATGATAATAAATTCCATATTGCTTTTTTATTTATTTTTCTTTTCATAGTTCCTCCCTCTTTTTATTCATCATTGATTCTTCAAAATACCATCTTGGTATCTTTCCCTGAATTGTAATTGCATCAGGGTATTTTTTTTGAAACGATTTTCTTAATTTTCTAATAATTTCGTATGCCATTGACTTACTACATTCAGTAATAAGTTGAACATCATTGGCATTATAATAATCTTTCATATATCTCCCTCTCTCCCGTAAAGATTATTTACATTTTAGAATTAAGATATTGCAGTATCTTTAATTAAATAATTCTTCAAATGTATAATTTTTTCCAGTTTTCTCGTTGATCATGTTTTTTAGTTTCATGGCTTCGGTAGTAGACCAGTCTGCTTTACCATTTACTTTTAAGCTCACAGTACCTAAAGATTTGATACCTAACACCTCACTAATTTGTTGATGGCTTATGTTAGCCTCTTTTAAAATTTCTTTCAATGTCATTTTTAATCTCCCTTCTGTGCGATTTTTCGGACACGATAGTTAAAAAAATATGCTATTTTTCTAACTTCAAGACTATTGTATACGATTTTTCGGACATTGTCAATACTTTTTTTACGATTTTTCAAAAATGTTTGATTTTTCGTAAGTTATGTATTATAATTTTATTATGAGGAGGGATTATATAGTGTGGAAGAACAAATAAAAAAAATGATAATTGAAAACTATGGTTCTATGAGGAGCTTTTCTGATAAGATCGGATTACCAAATTCAACCGTAGCTAGTATATTAGAAAGAGGTATAAAAAATTCAAATATTACGAATGTAATAAAAATGTGTAAAGCATTAAACATTTCGGTTGATAAGTTAATTGATGATAATCAATTGATAAGTACATTAACTTTTGATAATGCTACTCCTATTGAATTAACTAAAGATGTTATTAGAATACCGGTATTAGGAAGAATACCAGCAGGGATGCCGATAGAGGCAATAGAAGAAATAATTGGCTATGAAGAAATACCTAAAAGTTGGTTAAAAGGTGGCAATGAATATTTTGCTTTAGTCCTAGAGGGCGATAGTATGGAGCCTAAATATCAAGATAAAGATATAGGTATATTCTTAAAAACATCAGATTGTGAATCAGGGCAAGACTGTTGCATAAGAATCAATGGATTTGATGCTACTTTTAAAAGAGTAAAAAAACAAGAAAATGGAATAATGGTAATGCCACTTAATGAAAATAACTCAACTGGTTTTTCAACAACATTTTATACAAATGATGAAATTGTAAACAAACCTGTTGAAATAATAGGCATAATAAAGCAGATAAGGAGAAATATGTAATATGTTTTTTATAATATGTTTAGTTGTTGCATTATTAACACCATTTCCTATAAATATAATTTTCTTTGCATTAGCAGCTATCAATGTTATATATAAGGCACTTACTTTTACTGCTGATACTGCAGTTGGATTCTTTAATGTCATTTACTACTTCATTTATGGAATTGTAGGAATAATTAAGAAAAAGCCAATTGATGTAAAGAAATTTGTCTTATCAATAATAGGCATAATAATATTAATAGTATTGGCCTTTTGTATTTTAAGATTGAAGGCAATATTTATAAACGGTTAAATAAAAAAACTAGAACCTACTGCAATAGGTCTAGTCAAGTACACAATAAAATAATCCTTACGAGATAGATTTTTTGTGTACTCTAATTATATCAAAAATACTAATAAATGTAAATAATTGGAGGTAAATTAATGGATAAAAAAGTATATGAAAAAACCAGGTATCAAAACATATATAGGCATAAAAAAAATAAGAATTATCTTATTATGATTAGTAAACCTGTTAAGACAAGTATAGCAGAAATAGATGGCAAAAAAATAATGAAAATCGAAGATGCAATTAATATAAGAGATAATCCTAGAATTAAACTTCAGAAAGAGGCGGATATCGTATATAAAGATGGATTTGATGAACTATGGAACAAATACATGAATATATGTGAATATGAACTTAAACTCTCTTATAGAACTCAAGAAAAAAATAGGCAAAACTATATTAAATATTTTAAAGGAAATATACCTAAGCCATCGAAACTGACAAGAGACTTCATGGCAAAATTTATAAATGATCTAGAATGCTCCGAAAAGCAAAAAAACGAGATTATTAAAATATTAAAAGCATTCTTTAATTGGTGTGTTAGAGAGGATATAATTATTAAAAGCCCACTCATTAACATTAAAAAATATAAGACTGTTAAAGAAGAAATGAAATATTGGCTTCCTGATGATATTAAAAAATTCTTTGATTATATAAATAATCATTTAGATGATAAGAAGAGTTCAAGTGAAGTCTTATATAGAATTAAAATGCTGGTTATGATATCATTTTCATTAGGATGTAGAATTGGTGAAACTAGAGCTTTGACATTTAATTCAATAAATGATACTAACAAAACAATTACTATAAATCATTCTATTGAATACGATCCAAAGAAAGAAACATTTTTAAAGTTTACTAAAACTAAATCTTCACAAAGAACAATTGATATATCAGATAAATTAATTTCTGAAATAAACAACTATAGAAGTTATCTTGAAAATATCATGCGATATGATATAACAGATGATTCAATAATATTTTTCAATCATATAAATAATAGACCATTATCTGATACATTATTGAGGAAAGAATTTTATGAAATATGTGAAAAGGCGGAAGTACCCAAAATTAGATTATATGATTTAAGACATACTTACACAGTAATAGCTCTTAATTATGATAATATAGATATGTGGGCAGTATCTTCAAAGTTAGGGCACTCTAATATTAGTACTACAATAAATACATATAATCATATAACAAATAAAATATGAAAGGAGATGGCAAGCAGCACAGATAAATACTATTAAAACTAAAGTGGGAGTAATTTTGAGAGTAAAAAAAAGAAAAACCCTTATTTTATAAGGGCTTGCAATTCATATATGGCGCCTGATGTAGGAAAAATCAAATGTGCTATATTATAAGAAAATACTATAAATACTGCAAACAAGTTTTATTTTTATTCTAATTTTTCCACTCATTACACTCACTTCGGAGTAATTTGAGAGTAATTCTGTGTAATAGAAATGAACTACTGTATACATTTAAGAAAAAGAAAAAACAAACCATATTGTAAATTACTAAATAAAGAAATAACACTTTCCCAATGTCAGGAATGTGCTAGCAAAAAATATAAAACGAAAAACAATCAAAATTCGGTTTATAAAATTAGAAATGCACAAAAAAACAAAAAAAATGTGCAAAATTCAAAAATAGATGCCAAATTTGCACAAAAATTGCAAAAAATGAAATTAAAATCTAAAAAACAAGCAAAAAAAGAGAAAGAAAGATATTCCGTATTTACTACTGATGACAAATGTATGATTTGTAATTCTAAACATTATCTTACTTGGAACGAAATATTTAGAGGTAGAAATAGATCTAATTCGATGAAATATGGATTTTGTCTTAGAATGTGTCTAACTTGCCATGAGTTATATCAAGAAGATGTATTTTTCAATGATACTTGGCATAAAAAAGCACAAATATATTTTGAGGAACATTATGGTACTAGAAATGATTTTATTATAATTTTTAGAAGAAATTATTTAGAATAAAAAAAGAGCTATAGATTTATCACTCTCGATAGATCTATAGCTTTTCTTTTTATCATTGAATCTGTCTTAAACCATGCTCTTTTATTTTTTGTATTATATTGAATTAACATGGTATTATCATTTCTTTTAACCAACTTTCTGATAATATCCTTATCAGTTATCATTTTTTCAACCATAATATCCCCTTTTCTTGGCTATATATAGTAGCATAAAAAGACTATTTTGTCAAAATTAACTTAAATAACTAGAGCCACAATAAAGAACTTTGTTATCATATCTAATCTTAGCCCATCCTGATTCCATACCAAGATATTCTACTTTAGTTCCTCTTTGAACTGCAGTATAAATATTATTTCCATAAGATGGTGATACTCTTAAATTCAACCAATAACAATTAGATATTGTTTTATACACTTTAGGCTGTTCACTTACTATACAATCATCATTTACCCAACCAATATTACCATTGTCTAGCAGATATGGATTAGGAACTGATTTATCTTTAATTATATAAGTAATCGTTCCTCTAGTGATTGCTGGTTTTAATTTGTTAGTAGATGTACTTGATACATATACACCAGTTATATCAACTACTTCACCTTCTTTATGCTTTAATCCTGGTGTTGGTGTAGGGGTTGGAGTTGGTTGATCTACATAATCGATTACTGGAATCTTGCCATGGTATTCCCAAGAATAAACTTGTCTGCCATTTTTAATTCTTTCACCATTAGAACCAATTTGTGATACTTGACATCCTGGAGTTCCTCCAGTCCATGCTGGTGTTACTTCAATAACTTGACCATTACCAATATATAATCCTGCATGGCCATGTGAAGTCATAAGTAATATTTCGCCAGGAACTAGATTCTTAAAATTACCTCTAGTTGCTCCAGTCCAATTAACACATGAAGCTGGAGTAAAATCTGGAACACCATTTGAGCCATAATTACATCCTGCATGAGCTTTACCTCTATTGGCCGGTATAAATCTACCACCCCATAAAATTGCTTTTATAGAACAAGTACAATCGACATACCAACCTTTACCATTTTGCCATGTTGACCATTGATTGCCACCACTGCCATAAAAGTTAGGCTCATTTAATAGTTCTTTCATTCTGTTGATTAGTTCTAAATTAGTCATTATCTTCGCCATCGATAACACCATCCTTTACTAATTCAATATCAGATACTTCTATTTCTTCACCGATTCCACCATCAGTTTCAGTTGCTGCAATGATTTCTTCATTATTCATTAGTAACACTTCCTTTCTTATTAAAATTACTTAATCCATTAGAACCTAAGCTAATAGCCATTGAAGATAATGCATACAAAACAATATCTTCCCATTTAAAATTATTCATAACTATATTGACTACTATTAGCAATCCCAATGAAATTAAAAAACTCCAATATTTAGTTGGAATTTTCTTAATAATTGGTAGTTCCTTTGTGAACTCCACCACCATAAATATTGTTGATACAAAAGTTGTGTAAGTTAATAATGTTTCCCATGTCATAAAATTTTCCATTATATCTTACCTTCCTTCTTCAATTTTTCCCATTTACTATGGATAAATCCATTTCCACCCAATACTTCATATCTATCAAATAGATTATAGGCATTTTGTATTTGTTCTGAACTAACTTGCCCATTTTCTACTTGAGACATGAAATTAACTAAATCTGTTTTGGTAGAATTTAGTTCTAGATCGTTCATCCTATTGGATGTTGTTTTTTCTAATTTATCTATTTTATTATTTAATGGTTGTAAAGTTTTATTGATTGATTTAGTTATAGCAGTTTTTAAATATGCTATTGAGCCACCTATACCAACAATAAAACTTAATATTTTAGCTACATCTCCTAATGTTATGTTTTCCATTTAATAATCCTCCCTATTTTTCTTTATCTAATTCATTTTTTACTGCTTTTCGCCATTTAGTAGGAACATCTTCAAGTGTTAGTTTCTTCAATTTGATTTGAATTACATAAAACTTAATCACTCATAATCACCCCCACTAAATCAACAATTGCTTCTTCCATGGCACTTACTCTTTCTTCAAGTGTAATGGATTCTGTCTCAGCTGAATAATCTAAGTAGTCTAAAGGATTTTCTGCTATCATTTCTTCAGTTATTTCATCCATGTTTACATTAAATTCATTGAACTCATAAAGAAAAGAAGGTGTACAACCTTCCTCAGCTTCATTGTGAATCTCTTCAATAAACTTGTAGATGAAAACATCTGCTGTTCCATTATCTCGTGGCATATATCTGTAAGTCAAATCCCTTTCATTAAATACTTCCCTTTTTGGCTGCATTTGATATTACCTCCTTTGCAGTTTTTAATGTTTTCTTTAATTTTACTTTTTTCATATATTTTTTACTAGAAGAATGCTTAAAATAGCCATAATATGATACTACTTTGTAAGCACTTTCTAATGTTACTTCATTTTTTGGATTCTTTAATTTTACAAAGACCTTATTTGCCCTATTATATATCCTTTTTCGCACAGTTGTCTTGTAGGTATATATTCTATACCCCATCATATCAATCGGCCTAGAATCGAGTGGAAATAACTGATAAGAAGGTTTGAGAGTTAGGCCTAGTGTTTTATTAAGATACTTCTCAAACTTATTTACAGCCATTCTGACATACTTTTTATTAGAACCTAGTAAAATTATATCATCCATATAAAAAAGAGCGTGGTGGACTAAATTTTGCCTCTTTCCTCGCCTCTCTGTATATAACATCTCTGTTACATAATGATATGCATACGATAAATAGTAGTTTGCTAGGAACTGGCACAGATAAGAACCTATGCATAATCCCTCTTCATAACTATCTATTAATGTATATAATAAGTATTTTACATCATCATTTTTTATATCACGATCTAAAAACTTTTTCAAAATAGGATGAGGAACACTTGGATAAAACTTTTTTACATCAGCTTTAAATATCCATTGGCATTTTTTAGGATTAGTCCTAATCCATGTTTCAATAGCACTCTTGCCAAATAATTGGCCTTTATTTTTAAGTGAGGCACATTGATAATGTCCTATCTTAGCAAGAAACATATCCTTACATGCATTTACTGCTATGTAATCTAGACATTGTTGTTTCATGCTGGATATTCCTATTTTTCTAGTTTTCTTCGCAACTTCATCGTACCTTTCTTCATATTTAATTGATGGTAAGGTAACTCTTCTTTCTTTTATTTCTAAATGTATTTGTTCTGCAATGTAATCAACCAGGAAATGTAAATCCACCGGATTAGCTCTTGCAGCAGATCGTATTTCTTTTTCTAAGTTATGCCTAGAAGTTACTGCATATCCATTTTCATCCAGTAACTTCTCTACATAATCAGCCATGAACACAGATGTATCACATCTAGTCCATCTTTTTCTACCACATGTAGAACCATCTAAGCAATCATATATGCTATATTTAACAAACTCTAAAGATAAATCAAACTTACTTAAATACCTTTTCATTTGCAATTTCCTTTCAAGATATCAAGGGCTTTCAGTATATTTTACTAACCCTATATTATACCTATTTATCGTATAATATTCGCTAGTTTCACTAAGGATTTCACGATTGGTGTTTCAATCTCTTAATTTTAGCATAGCTAAAGATACATTTCTGTATGTCCTACTTAGGTACGGTATCGATTATAGCCCATTGAAAGTATCTTGATTGGCGGGCGAGGATATTCCAGTTACCATTAGTTAGTCCATTGTTAGCATTGAGACAGGAAAGGCCAGCATTAGTTCCATTATTCAAATTGCCGAGCCACAAAAACAAAATCCTCATTTTCGATATCCTTAACTGAAATTATAACACAACTTCCAAAGATTTCAAATCTATCCTAATTTAGTATTAGGGAGAGCCCCTCTTGACCTATTAGGTCAATTCACCCCCAACACCATTTATTGAAAGGCGGGCGAGGATATCCCAGGCACCACTAGTTAGTCCATGGCTAGCACCGAGACAGGAAAGGCCAGCATTAGTTCCATTACCCAAATGGCCGAGCCACAAAAACTCTCTTTGACCGCTAGTTCCGTTATCAACATATAGTCCATCGGCATATCCAACACTACTACCCGCCCCGCTTTGTCCTGCTTGTGTAGGAACAGCTGCTCCATTAGTTAAATCAAAACCATATTCAGTAATATAATTCCATGCATTTAATGTTGTTGGTTGTATTGCTATACCCAACTTAGTAAAGTTAGATGTGATAGTTGAATATGTTCCTGATAATTTGGTTGAATCATTAGTAAGATATACTTCTCTTTTACCAGTTGAATCAGCAATATTCATAATTGCATTACCTGCTACTTCATATCCGCCAACTGATAATTCAATACCATTGAATACAAAACCATGTTTACCATTGGTATTTGAACCAACAGAACCAGTTCTACCAAGTATTCTATCACTAAATCCACTTCTTTCATGCATTGTACTTACATAAGTAGTTGCAGTTGTATTGAAATTGGCATGATCTAATATTAAAGCGGTATGTGAACTGTCAACAGTTTCCTTACCAATTACTTGAACATTATTAGCCAAATTATGCATATAAGCATACTGTCTATCATTGTTAGTAGCAGTCCCTCTATCACCAACTGAAACATAAGTATATAAATCAATATTATTTGCTTGTGCGGTTGTTAATACAACTCTATGTACATTAGTTTCCGCTGTAGATACATTATACTGATAACTGTTATCTGTATTTCCTTTCATTATTGATTGTGTATTTTTTGTTGCAAATTGCAAATAGAATGTAGTTAATATATGCATGTATTCAGCCATTGTTCCACCGATGTAATAACTTCCTCTTGCATGAGCTAATGTTATCATACTTGAATAGTTTACATTTGTATGAGTTCCATCAGTTTCAGAACTACCATTTGTATTGTTTAAATAGTGTGCTGGAATTAAACCTTTAGAACCATATAATTTACCATCAATTAATCCTGATACATATTTAGGAACAACAAACCATGGATTATATGTTCCATCTTTATTTATTGCTAGTGAGTTAATTGTATATCCTGGTGTTGGCATAAATCTTCTAGAGATGTATAAATATCCGCTTTCTACCCATATTTTTTGCCAATATGTTCTGAATAAGCAGAATACATCAACCTTTCCAGTATCTTTAAAGTTTGGATCGCCCTTTAAAGCTGTTATGTGCCTTACACCATTAGAATCAACTTCAGCATTACAATCAATACTTTCCCATGCAACACCATAGTTATTTACCTCTCTAGTAGTATCAGTTCCTGGTGTTATAGATTTGCTTATATTGTCATCAAGTTTTTCACCAGCACATGAATTACTTGTAGCCCACAATGGAAATTTTACTGTGTAGGTATTATAATCTGGTGTCAATGCGAAGAAATTAGCAATTGCATCTTCTATTGTTTTTATATTTGTTAATTTAGCCTTATCTGCATCGGTATAGTCATTCGTAGATAATCCTTTACCAGTCTCTAGGCTAACTTTGTTATTTAGTAATGAATCAGTTTGAGCTTTTGTGTACATTTCATTAACAAAGCCCATTGAGATATCACTACCATTTAAATTTACTTTAATTTCGGAAGAATTAACTAAATTTTTACTCATAGTACATCATCTCCTTTTAATAAATTATTATCTATGTAAATATCTTCACTACTATATAGAACATTATCACCATTGTAGTAAAGTAATTCATCCTCACTTGTTCTTTTATAAACATAATAAGTTTTACCACCATTGGTTATAGTATCATACAAAGACCACTCACCTGATAGAAATGCTGGTAAATCTTGTGTTAATGACATATAAATTGAATTAACTGGCCATAATACATTTGCTATATGTTTTACTATTGTTATTCCATATAGATTTAACTTTCCATTTATATTAAAGAACTCTTCTTCCCAGTTTACTATTGGTTGTCCTTTGGTTATCGTATCTATTACTGTGTAAGAAGCTAGACTATCAGAAATAATAATCTGAACATCCCAGGCTTTCTCATAATTAAACATACCACCAATAGTAATCTCACTTTTACTGCTGGTATTACCACTCCAAAAGTTGTTTCCACTTATCTTATAATCCGCATTTAATACTAATGTACCTCCAGTTATCCAATTGGCTGCACCTGCTTCTTTATATTTCCATACAATGCTTAATGCATTCGCAACAGCACCAAAGGATTTATTAAAGAATGTACCTTCAAAAGATAATTTAGCATTACTAGATGTCGGATTCTCTCTTTCCAAAGATATAGTTAAGTTTGGCCTAAAATAGTCTTTTAAAGTAAAACTTGGATGATAAGGATTTGAGGCATTAGTTTTACCTCTACTATCAGTTGCTATTACTGATATTTGTGTATCATTTAGTATAAAATCATATGGACTTGCTGATACATTATTACCATTGATTTTTACATTGGATAAACTTGCACCAGGAGTTGGAGTAGCACTCCATACTACTCTAGCCTTTGAATATCCTTTAATTAAAATATTTCTATTACCAGTTAATGCATAGGTTGAATCATTTACATCCGAAACCGAGCCACTAACTGCAATTTCATCACCAACCCTAACTTTAAATTTAGTTGTTTGTGGTGTACCAATCATATCATTGCCATTATATGTTGTAATGGTTAATGTACAATCAGCTTCAGTTACATTTGGAATCTCATCATACCATGCAGTTGGTATTGGAAAACCAATTGATGTTGCATCTATTTTAGTTAATGTTTGAGTAATTGAACCATCTTCAAGTATATATCCATTAGCATTACCAAACACAAAAGCAATAGTGTGTCTAAATGTATCACTATATCGTGTAACTGATATTTGGCTAGTTTCACCAATATTGCCACTTGTAGCAGTTATTTTACTCGCTCTAGGTATTGTTGGTAAATCAGCTGTTCCACTAGCAGTATTACTCCATCCCCAGTTAGGGAAATTCAAATATGCACTAGCAGATATTGATTTAACACCATCGTTATTATGTGTTACCCATGCTTCAGTTGTTCCTAAAGTGGTTTCACCACTAGGATAACTAGAACTTCTTGAATAGTTTACTTGACTGGCATCAGTTCCTTTAACATTACCTGATGATTGTTGGTCTAAGATATAACTATTACCACTAAAATATGCTCTTGCTTGATACTGTACTTTAGTTCTGTTGTTGGTTATATCTTGCTCTGAATATTTTGCATATATTCTTATATATAAATTACCATAGGAGTTACCTAAATAGGCTTCGCCTAATTTCTGATATGATGTTGTTAATGTTGCCATATTTTACCACCTACCTTACGAAAATACCGGTTCCATTACCATAGTTTTGTATTCTACTATGATCGCCAATATTTAAATAATTTTTAACTATTATGTTATCTGTACCAACTATAGTCTGATTAACATAATCGGGATAGTCAGTATTATCATCATCAACATATCCAGCAAATAATAATGAATTGCCATTATTATCTTTGGTATTGATACCAACCTCATTTATTGTTGTTTCAGTAGGTGCATCGGTTTTTCTATAAGTCATACCATTTTCATCGAATGTACCACTATTACTTATTACAGCAGATACTCTTACACCATTTACACCAGTACCATTAGCAATTTGTTGAACTTCAGTTTTAGTATAGGTATCTGTTTGTATTTGAGTTACTGTATGCTGTATATCATCAATATCAGCCAATTGGTCATCTACTGCTTGATATTTATCTAGCAAATCTTGATAATGGTTTCCTTCTGTGCTTTCAATACTTTCTACTGTTTGAGATATTTGATTTAAATCCCTATTAACTTCTATCCTTAATCTCTTAAAACTTTCACTAACTCCAATTACCTTGGTTTCTTCTTGTTTTTTAGAATTGATGTCTAATTCATATCCACCATTTAATCCGCCCATATAACTAACACTATATTGAGCGATAGTTTGATAATTGTTAGTACCATCAGTAAAGTTAATTAGATCGCCAGCCATTACAGTTGGCTTAATTTCACAATTACCAGTACTGAAACAATAAAATTCAAAACCAAGTATTTCGTTAGCTATATTATTAAAAGTAGTTTCATCAGTAATATATACATTTTGGTTGTTCAAATACAATGTTTCTAATGTTTCATCTGTTGATGTTTCAAATTTTAGAATGCCACTATCAAATACAACTCTTTGAATTGTATGTTTCTCACCAATCCTAAAATCTTCACATGATTCTATGTCAATATTAGTAGGTGTTCCTAAAAACTTAACTAATTCTAATTGACCTGCTGTATTAATCCTTGCAAATCCACCATTTAATTCGGCAATCATACCTACATATTCTCTAGCTGTTAATGTATTATCATAATAATCAACAGTTAAACTCTCATTTGTAAATGAAGTTGTAGCCAATGTTATGCCTGCATGTGTACATATATCTTGTAATATTTGCTTAACAGTACATGGAACTATCAATTCTGCATTGTAATTGAAATCAAGTAAAACCATTTTATCTACTAAAGTGAGTTCTAGTATATTATTATCTTTATATTCATAAGAATCTACTATCAATGTTGCATAGTTTGTGTTGTTTATTTGTATCACTACATTCGTAGGGATAGCAATGTTGCCAGGAACTTCTATTGTAATCGTGTTACTAGCAGTAGTTCCTAGCATAAAAGTTTCATCAAATTGCTTAAATTCATTTGAGAAACTTATATAATTATCACTATCAATTAGTGTGCCATCAAAATATATCTTCATTATTGACCACTAACTTTCTTCTTTTGCACCAAATTAAAAGACAGTTTATAATCACCTGTCTCTAACATTTCAGCATTTACTTTTGAACATCTAAATTGTGCCTCTATATAACCACCACTAAATAATGGATTCATTGCTTTTACATACATTGGATTTTTATTAATCTCTGTTAATAATGTATTTACTTCGGATGCTGTTAGGCAATTATAACTAAATTGTAGTTTACTCCACTTTTTAGATATAACTGTATCTATTAAATTACCTGTTGCTATACTTCTGTATGAATTTGCATCCAAATCCTCCCAATCTATACTATAGGTAGAAGGTGTTTTCTGCTGAGTATATGTTCCTGATGCACTTGGTTTTGTATACCATAATAACATATTAGATCACACTCCTTCCCATTATTCTAGCCTGATTATTTATATAGGTTTGAGCTGTCTTTCCTATTACTTTACCATCTAAGTAAGTGTTCATATCCTTATCGTTAATTGCATCAATTACTAAATCTAATTTAGCAACGATTTCTTCACTACTAGAATTAAAGAACTCTTGATTATTGAATTTCTTAGGAATGATTGCCTCACCTTTATGTACCATTGCTAATTGGTCGCTAGGTACATAATTAGTTCCTACATCATATCTAGGAACAAATCTTGGTATTGATAAGTTTTTAGCATTAGGAATAGTAAATCCTACATATTTACCAATTGAATTAATTGAATCAATCAATTTATTTACGGCACCTATAATCAATGTATTTATTAAATATTCTATACCACTTATCATGAAGTTTATTAACTTGGTAACCGCACTAATACAGTTGTCAACAAAGTTGTTGATTGCTGGTCCTAGTTTGTTTATGAAATTAATAATTCCAGTTAAAACCTCGTTAATAGTTCCACTAATAGTTTTTAGAATCTTAACAATAACATTTCCTATCGTGTCTATTACCTTGGAAATACCACTAAATACACTATTTACTATCTTAGCAATACCATTAAATATATCTTCAAATGCCTTTCCAATACTTCTAATAATTGGAGGTAGAACACTACCTAAAGCATTAATTATCTTTTCTATGCCTTTAAAT
>Ga0265298_10006226_pt1 | contig 14773 bp, 20 predicted proteins | sample AusTroGonzalo_MG_3_FD_193486 | JGI IMG/M metagenome (GOLD analysis project Ga0265298, IMG submission 193486) | Bovine rumen microbial communities from tropical cattle in Woodstock, Queensland, Australia - Gonzalo_01 | ecosystem: Host-associated > Mammals > Digestive system > Stomach > Rumen ... | reverse complement strand
TGTCGCAGTAGTAGACAATCAATCTGCCCTCGCCTCCTTCTTAATCTGGCAATATATCGTTGCCTTCAACTTTATACCCTATCGTGTTCTTCCCACACTCAGGGCATCTATACCAATATTTCGTAGTATTGGACTCAGGCCATGTTTCGGCTCTACAGTTCTTTTTGACTTCCTGCCATTCGCACTCGCAGTTTTCGCACTTGAAACGCAGCAGCTTCCCGTGTTTAATTATTTTCATTGTGAACCTCCTTCTTGTGAATCCTCTTCTTCCCGGGAGCCGTGCTATACGGCACTGTAAGTCCCCTATACAGGCCCCTCGGTGAGTAATGCGCTCCAGCCTTTGGGTGCTTCTGTTGCCACTATGTCTGTCTCGCCTTGAATGTTCTCATACTGTCCCTCCTTACAACGTTGCCTTTAAGTCAATACGGCAGTTCGTCTTGTTCGTTTTCGTTTTCGTTTTCCGGTTTCGGAATATCCGGTACGTTAAACGGACATTCCTCACAACCGTTTTTACAAATTGCTTCTGTAGGCATTTCGCCATGAAGCGGTTCATAGATGCACCACATTCACTTCACCGACCTTCCCATAAAATAGGTTTTCCGCACTTGCTACAAAATTCGCCACCGTGAATCCGCAACCCACACGCACCGCAAAATGGCTTTCCTCGACTCCAAGTGGGCTTAACCGCTTCCTGCTCTTTCAGCAGACCAACAGCAACTTGTAACAGGTCTGTCCTGACACAATCAACATAATCACTATCAACAGCCAGTGCTGACTCTATGTGTTCTACCAGTTCATTGATTACTTTTTCAATGTCAGGCATCATCGTTCGCAATCCTCCTGATCTGCCTCATATAGCACAGCACCTTCATCATCTGCATGAACTCCACGCAGTCGATCTCCACCGTTACAGTCCGATTTTCGTGCATCTCCTTCATTTTCGCCCTCATGTAGATATATAGTTCGTCCATGTTTGACCTCCTGATCTATTGATTGCCTTTAAATCACTTTCTGCTCTCCGCATTGCGGACAAAATCTGTACTGTGCATCATGTCCTTGAATAAAATAATGGATAAAGCCACAATTTCTGCACCTACCCTTGAATGTGTAATCCGGTGCATCCCAAATATGTTCCCAAGGATGTGGTTCTTCTATTTCATGTTCTTTCAGTAGCGCAATCGTATCTTCAATCATCTGCCCCATGCAATATTCCGGTTCTTTAATTGCTCTGAATTCTTTCCCGTCACAGATTTGATATGGATTGCTGTCACGGAATATTTCCCATGCTGTGATAACTTTTTCTCTGTCCATTTCATCACTTCCTTACATGATTTAAAGTGTCATTGTTGCCTTTAAATCAGCAAACCATAAACATTTTCCATGCTTTTTTGTTTGCTTTTACGTTTTCAAATATATCCTGTAGTATCTCTCTATTTACAGCTTGGAAATTGCCTGTGTCTATTACATATCCATCGTCACTAATAAATAATGCTTGTATGAATCGACTCAATTCTACATACTCACTGAATATGTCATCGTTTGTCATTATTGTTTTGTGCCTGTCATAAATGTCACAAAAACTATGCATTGCATCTTCTGCTCTTTCAAAGTCTGGTTTCCCAGAAAACAATGCTCTCATTCACTTCTTCATCCTTCCCAATATTCGGTATACAAAACCGCAACAATCTTTTAATCCCGTTCGGACAGGCATGAATTGGTATCTTCCAAGCCTGTCCTTTAGTATCTGCGGTACGGAATGATTTTTGTTAAACTCATCAATCGCACTCTGCATTTCATCACCACCTTAATTTATAATGCTCACGAATCATCCCCCAAAGGTTCTAACACCAAATCCTCTATGTGCATCGGAATGTCGTAAGCTACCACAACTCTATGCCCCGGGGACGAGCCGTGGTCTTAATTTGAGGATTGTCTTTTTCGGCACTCATGCCTTGCACAACTGCTCTATGTCCGCAGACACGGCAGACCTAACTTTGCAACTTAAAGCGTCAGTTAAAACGGCAGTTCATCGCCTAATTCGACTTGCTGAAATCCTGCGTTTTTCTGCTCTTCCGGAACCTCCGGAGGAAGGTCGCTAACCCTCGGGGAAAGGAATTCTACCTCGTCCGCTGTAACCTCCAGATTTGCCCTTGTAGTGCCATCGTTGGCTATGTATGTGTTCACACTCACTGCGCCAACTACACATACCTTCTTGCCCTTCTGAAGGAACTTGGCGCATATTTCCCCACGCTCTCTCCATGCGGTCACTTTGAAAAAGTCTGTTGCTTCCTCTTCGCCCTGTCTCTTTTTCCTGTTCACGGCTACCGTGAAGCTACATACAGAGAGTCCTGTAGCTGTTGTCCTTAACTCAGGGTCTTTTGTCAGATTTCCGATAATCGTCAGCTTATTCATGTTCAATCCTCCACAATCTTAATTCCGTTTTCTCTCAGTGTTTGCTTTGCCTGTTCCAATAGTCTCTGTTTTCTTGCTTCGTTCTTTATCCTGTTTTCTTCCCTTTTGCGCTCGGCTTCAAGGTATTCCTTCTTTGTCCGAAACTCACCGTATCTCCATGAGTCTCTGATAAACTTGGGGCAGTACATCACAATGTAAGATGTATCCCCGTTTTTCATCTTCTTTTCCTCGGCTTCCCACCCTTCTACTGGCTGAAAGTCCCTTGACCATTCGCACTCCTTCTCTGTACTGTTCCTGCAATCCCAACAGATTGATTGAACCCTCGCCACTTAACCACCCCCTTCCTGCTTCAGCCGCTCAAGGATACGAGCCGCCTGTTGCTCCTCTATTTCGTTCTGAATGTCCTTGTAGTTGCGCTGATCGTATTCTTGTGCAACAACCTTCTTGGACGGCTTTTTTGACCCTCCGGAGCCTTTCAGAACAGCATTGAGATAGGCTAAGTTCGTTACCCCGTGCGTTACGCACTCTCCGATAGCATCTGCCAGTTTCTTCTCGCCGTACTCAGCATAGAAGTCTACGATCCTTGCAGTGACCATCGGGCTTTTGCTGAACCCGGCGTTCTCTGCCATGGAAAGTATCCTGTCCTGCTCTCGCTGAATCTTCTGGGCATCGGCATCGGCTATCAGCGGTTCGGATTCGGATAAGGATTCGGATTCGGATAAGGATTCGGATTGGATTGGATTACGGGGACATTTGTAATCATCTGATTTCATTTGATTGCAAGTGTTATCAGATGGTGACGGATACTTACTCTTTTTCGCACGTACCTGCTGATGCTTGTCCCATGTGTTCATCTGCAAGTAAGGTTTACCGTCTACGATGTAATGTGTAATCAACCCTGTTTTCTCAAGAATTTTAACTGTCTGAACGATCAAGTCCTCGTTGTAATCGCACAGAGGAAATAGCTTTGAAGCAAGAACCCTCGGCCTTCCGTCCATGCGCCCGAAATCGTCACAGTTTACGATCAGCCTGTAGAAAAATACTTCTTGGTAGGCGGTGAGCGAGTCAATACTCTCGCTTGTGCAGATACTCTCTTTAAGAATTCTGTTCGGCATCGTTCTGCACCACCTTGATGTACCTCATGTAGTTGATAATCCCTCCGGCAGAAGGCTCAAACCTGTACTCCATTCGCTTCTCGACTTTGTACCCGTCCCGAATCATTTCCCCGATCCTCGTAGAGAGCTTCGTGATCCGGAGCTTACTAAACGCATCCATCGGTGTAATTCCTTCCGGATGTTCGTCAAGGTAACGGGCGATCTTCATGTGCTGATTGTACTTAGCAACCATCGTTAGCCCTCCGTTATAAATAGTTTTTGCGGATTAACTGCATCCACTCGTCATGGCTGTGTCGTGCTTCATACGCAATCTGCGCCAGCCTTTTTACGCTTTCGTTGCGTTCCTTGTTGTACTGAACTCCTTCTTTTGGATCTGTGTGATGAAACTGGCAAACCCAGATAGTCAACCCATTGGCATCCGATATTTTCCGATTGGCTACTCCACCGAAGATGTGGTGTTCTTCAAGTCCTGTTTCTTTTCCACAGAAGAAACAGACTTTCGCTCTCTGGAGTATGCTTTTCCCCATGCCTTCAGCAACCTCTCTTCCTCTTCTTTGCTTACCGGAATAGCCAGATTTAAGCTTGCCATGTCTTGCTTTAAGTAATCGCACAACCTCGACATCTCTACACTGTCATACGTAGAAGACCCGTAATATGCGAAAACCACTTTACAGCCTGTAATGGGACTATAGTCCACAACTTCAGTGAACCACCCGATTCCCCGTTGGCTCCAGATCTTACGGAAAGTGTCTATTGCTTCGGCTCTCATGTGCATGGTCTCAAACCTTCCGACCTCGCTGATCGCCTTCCTGTACACCTCTTCCTTGGGGATTCTCATGGCGTTCGCTATATCCGTACACATTGCCCAACAGAAATCGTTCGCTGTTTTCGACCTCCGCTTGGAGGCTTTTTTTATTTCTATGCTTACATCCTTGTCCGTAAATTCATCGAACAGTTCCCTTGGGTCTGCCTTAGTGGTGAATGAGACAACCCATTCACCACTGGCAGTACGGAGCAGTTCCTTGAGCTTGCCGATCATTCGGTCTTCAGCTCCGTTCCCAGAGGCTCAAAGCACTTCTCCATGGCTTCGATAAGGGCGGCGGCTTCTTCCATGGTGTACTGGTCAGCCTTCTTATCCGGAGCCAGTTTTGCCTTTACCAGAGCCTCGTGCTGTGCCTTGAATAGCCTTCCGTTTGCATCCTCGTCAATGCCCCGTTTCTTAGCGAGTCCTGCCCTTGCGGTTACGAGGAACTGGATTACAGGGTTCGCTGTAGTGCTGCTCGGGATCTTGCTGGCGGTTTCTACAACTCCGGGCGTAGCCTTTGCTTTAGGCTTGATGTCTTGGTAAACCTCCGCATCGGGGTCTTTAAGCTCCTCGGTGGGGATAAAGAACAACTGGAACATGGCGTATTTCATGGCAATGGACATGGCTTTGTTGATGGACTTGTCCCCCGTGTCCATGCCTTCGCCTACAACGGTGAGCGTAATATTGCTTCCATCCGGAGCATAGATCGTGTACTTAATCGTGAGTGCGGTGTAGATCAGCACAGTGCCTTTAACGTTTGTGCGCTCCTCACGGCGCATATCCTGTACCTCTGGGCAGATAAACAATCCGTACTTCGCCATGACAGGGTTGAGTGCGTTATAAACGGCATCTATGCCTCTGTACATGAAACCCTGTTGTACGTTCTTACTGTCCTTGCCAATAGCTCCAATCTCGCCCATGGCTTTACCGATAAGCTCGTGAATCTGTGCCATTACTGAATTCCCCCTTCTACTCCGGTCATGAGGTCTGAGAGCATATCCTCGAACTCTGTTGCCATCTCTGCGGTATCCTGCTTGCGCATATTCTCGATCAGTGTCGCAAGCCTTACAGCGTGTTTCGTTTTCGTTCCGGATGCAAGCATTGACGAAATCCCAAGGATATTCTCGTTCAGAACGATCTCGCACATCCTATCGTCACGCTCGCCAACAACGCACAGGCCGCTCATGACCTCGTTTACAACCTCTTTGCCTTCGTCTGTCTCGTCTGTAATAACAACCTTGTAAAGCTTGTCCTGTCTCTCAAGAGACGGTTTTCCAATCTCCCTGTGTTCAGCCATTGCTCTTGTCCTCCTTCTTCAGTTCAACCTTGAATATATCCGGTCTATCCACAGCTTTAATCGGCATGATCTGTCCGTCCTCGTCTGCAACAACTTCTCCGACAACGCTCAGATGCTTTTTCAATTCCGACCAGTTCAGGGTTAGTTTTGTGTTGACAAACCTGTTCGGTGTGGAAGTGTGTTCTGCAAGCCACTGAATGACTTCTGCATCGTCCCTCTGATACTCCGGCTCCTGCCGCTTGAAAACGAGCTTTCCACTCGGGAGAGTGTAATTCTCCTGTGTCTTCGTGACCTTGTGCGGAACTCTCTCAAAGTACCTCTGTAGCATGGACTCCATGTTAGCGATGGTGTAATCACACTCTTTTTCAACCCTCTGGTAGCGTTCGTCATAGAACTGCTTCCACTTGGCTTTTTCCTCTTGAGCTTCACGGATCTTTCCCATAGCCCACTCGGCGGTCTGGTCATCTTCGATTACAAAACGACCCAAGGTTTCATCAAACTCTTCTTCGTATTCTTCTCTGATTTCTTCGCTCATAATCTTCTCCTTGTATTACCGCTTTTGCTGTGCTATACTTACAGCGGTGATTGTAAGTTAGCCCTTCGATTACCCCCTCGCTCCGGCGAGGGCTTTTTATTTTCCTGCGTAGTACCACTTGATGTTGCGGTTCGCCATGGGGTATGTTACATCCGGATCAGTAGTTCCTGTGGGGACAACCAGATTCACGATTGCCATAGCTACTGCGAGTAAGATCGCCACAACCATCAGTTTCTTCATGCGTTCACCTCCTCCTCGGAACAATTACCCGTTTCCCTTTGAGCTGATCGACAGCATCTTGGATCATCCTGTAAGTGATAGATTTCTCTTCAAAAGCGACCCTATTCGCCTCCCACTCTGTAAAAGCTCTTTCTGTTGTGGTTAATGGCTTTTCCATGTGCGGCTTACACTCTCGGATGTACTTCCGTGCTGTTTGTCTGGAACAACCGTATCGTTCCTTTACATCAGCCACTGTGATAAGCTTTTCCATACCTCCTCCTTTTGGTAACTAACGGGTGACAAAATCGGGAAAAAAAATCGGCATCGGGTCTTTAATACCACAAACCTTGACGATCTTTTCGATCTCGTCACTCCCGAAAACGCCCTTTTTCTCTTTCAGATAGAACGTTTTCGGACTCATCCCGATCTTCTCAGCGAGTGCGGATTTACTTAGTCCTGCTCTTGCAATCTCGCCGTTCAGAAGGTCTGCTCTGACCATCGGATCACTCCTTTCTTCAGTTTTGTCTCCTGTTAGGTGACAAGTGCATTATAGTCAAAAATTGTTTCACAAAAAGAACGAAATTATTACAAAAAGAAAAATTTGTTTCTTTTTAGGAAATTTGTGATATAATCCATGGTGAAAGGGGGTGTATTACATGACATTCGGTGAACGGTTGCGTAAATTACGGGATACCTACAACATGACTCTGGAAGAAGTCGGTGAATACATTGGCGTTAAACGACAGACGGTCTGTAAGTACGAAAGCGGCATTATCACGAATGTCCCTTCAGATAAAATAGAAGGGATTGCAAGGCTTTTCAGCGTATCTCCTGCGTACCTCATGGGATGGACGGAGGATCCCAACAAAGAGCATATTTTCGCTCCGGCAGTAACTCCAAACTCAGAGGAGTTCCGGAAGATTGTCATGTTCATGACTCCGGACGATTATAAGACAATCATGGACATATACGCACGTACACTAAAGAAGATGCTTGAGAACGGGGTGAAGCTGTAATGCCACGCCCTGTAAAGCAGCATCTCGTGCAGCGGCCTGATGGGAGATTCCGTTGCAAGTATAAAGGGAAGGAATTCTACGGCAAAACAGAAGACGAAGCCTTCGATGCCCGTGATGCGTATATTGCCAGCTTGTCAGGCGCAACAATTACACCCACAACTGTTGCAGAGTTCGCAATCCAGTGGCTACAACAAGTATCGGTTAACGTATCTGACTCAACATATAATTCACACGCTGTAATGTTACAGCACCTCATTGATTGCATCGGTTACAAGAGGATCTGTGAAGTCGTGCCGTCTGATATAAAGAGGGTCTATTCTGAATACTATTCCGGAAAATCAAATTCGTACATTACTTCAACAAAACAGCTTTATTGTTCCCTTTTTGATGCCGCTTTTGCTGACGGGCTGATCCGGTTCAATCCTGCAAGGGATCGCTCTGCAAAGCCGCATAAAGGAAACAAAACAAAGGAAAGAATCCTGACTCCTCAACAGAGGGAATGGATTGAAACCCTGTGTACAGACCATCGGGTGTGGCCTGCGGTCATGACAATGCTCTACGCCGGACTTCGACCACAAGAGATGAAGGCGCTGAACATCGACAGGGATGTAGATTTTGAAAACGATACTATAACCGTGCGTGAAACGGCACACAGAGAAGGCGAGAAATACGCCTTTTCCGGCGAGATGAAGACAGAATGGTCATACAGAAAGGTTCCACTGTTTCCCCCTCTAAAATCAGCTCTCAGTGGCAAACACGGCTATCTGATTACATCGGCTTGCGGAGAACGGGTGTCCCCATATTCATGGAAACGAGCATGGGAGAGCTATGTCTTCTGCATGGAAACAGCTATCAACGGCTGCCGCAAACGCTGGTACGGGAAGACTAAATTACACAGGTCAATGGAAAACCTACCCGAATGGACAAGCTTCGACATTGTTCCATATACCCTTCGCCATGCCTATTGTGCGTTTCTTAGGGACTCTGGAGTGGAAATAAACACTGCCCGGAAGTGGATGGGCCACTCGGATACCAAGATGATCTTAAAGGTGTATGACTCTGTGTCAAACGAGCGATATGAGCAGGAAAGACAGAAGGTTATCGAACGATTAAAGGGTCAAAACGGGGGTCAGCAATCACTTGGAAACCTGTAAAACCTTGCAGATTAACGATTCTAAAAACATAGCCCTGTTGTCTGGTCGCTGAGATTACGTTACACTGCGTAGCGTAAAGAATCGTTTATTATCAAGCGTTTCAGCTCATGCTCTTTCACATGATAAAGCGTAAATTCGATGAAAAAGATATATACAAGGGGTCAAACGGGGGTCAAAAAAAAGGAGGGGCTTTCGCCCCTCCGGTTTACTTGATCCACTTCTGAATGGTTTTGCTGTTGTAGTCGATGCCAAGCTCGATAAGGAATTTTTCGATCCGCTTCATTTCCGTCTTATCATCGTTGTTGTAGGCTTCGATGTACAGAGGCTTGATTTCTCTGGTGATATACTGCCTGATCTTATCGTCAGTTATACCGCCTTCGTGGAGCATTTCCACATCACGCCTTGCGGAATCCATATCGTCCATTCTGACAGCAACGGCAAGCTTCGTCTTGTGTTCCTTGTTGCTTGCTTCAACAGCGGCTTTTTCTTCCTGTTCAAAGATGTAGTCAACAAGTCTTCCTTCTTTGTCAGCATCAAATGCGCCACTGAGCCACTCGCCCTTAATCTCCTTATCGGGGAACATCTGCTTTGCGGCAGCGGCGTTTGCATACTCGCCAACCTTCTTCATAAGTCCTACCATTACACCCTTGTCTTCCAATCCGGTAAATTCGGGTCTATGGATAAGCTCGTCAAGCCTGTCATGGTAAATGCCAAGCCGAATCTGGTGGTAATCGTGCCACTGCTGATCGGTCAACGGAATCTTTACATTGTTTACGGAGACCGTCTTGGCTTTGGTTGACGGGCTGAGTGTTTCGCCTGTGTCTCTTTCAAGATCGTCAATCAGCTTATCAAGATCGTTCTCTGTAATCTTTGTAATCCTGTCGGGAAGAACAAAGTTGTTGAGGAAAGCAAGCCACGGAGCGTAAGTTTCGTCATTTCCCCAATCATCGAGATACGGGACATTGTACTTACTCAGGAACGGAAGCTTGTTTTCCGTGTACTCACGAAGCTGAGTCCATGTAGAGTTGGGGTCATTGGATTGAGTATACGCCTTCCTGTGGGTGGGGTCTATTGTCCTTGCAATAGCTCCGGAAATGTTGGGGATGTAGCTTTCAAGATAGCTTAGTGCGGCGTTTTGTGCAAGCACAGACATCTCAACATCGTCACTGTCTCCATAGCGCAGAGACGAGAGCATCCTGTTGTACCCGTAGAATACGGTTGTATCAAGCAGAGGCTGGAACGATTTGCCTAACAGCTTTATGAAAGAGTCAACGCCAAGCTCACCCTTGCCAAGTCTGTTAAGCATTTCAAACAAGCCGCCGCCCAAGAGCATACTCGTTAGGGTCGGAGCTGTGTTCTCAAGGCTTATAGAGTATCCAAGGAAGTTAATCGAATAGTTCTGATAGCCTTGCCGCTTTTCACCCTTTGTCGGCTCGATCTTTATCAAGCCCTGAGACGCAAGCAAGTAACCAAGAGCGTAAAGGCCCGTTCCTGTAAGCCCTGCGGCAATCGCATCGGCTGCTTCAGCAGGAGACTTAGCTCCTTTCGGCTTTTCGCCCTTAAATCCCTTTTCTTCCCAAGCCTTATAGTCTTCCACATGAGACTTGTAAACAAAAGCGTTCTTTACGAGTCCGAACGGGCTGTACTTGAAGGCCATCTTTGCGATGTTCATTGGTGTACGAAGGAACGGTTGCAGTGCGTTAATAGCAAACTGAGCGCCTACAGGCTTGTTTTCCGGATTGCCAAACAGGGAGGCAAGCTTGTTCGGGGATCTGAAAGTAATCTCCTTTGATTGATCAATGCAGTACGAAAGGGCTTTTTCAAGCGTTTCGCTTCCTTCTTGCAGATCGCCTTCCGTATAATGGTTTGCCGCAATATAGTTGGAAAGCGTATAAACCATGGCAGATTTCATAGCATACAGGTCGGCACCTTCAAGGATATTGCTTGTTGTGTCCGCAACTTTCTGCATACCCTTCCCAAGCGTTTTAGACAGGAGGGTATCTTTTGTGCCAAATGCTTTCCTGTACTGCTGAACAATGCTTCCTTCTGCGTGTTTGTGCTGACCATACTTGAGCAGATATTCGTATTTATCAACAAGTCTTGAAGCAAGCTCAATGTCGTCTGCGGATCTCCAGAACGCCTTAGTCCTTTGCCCAACCGGAAGCCTCAAAATTCCCTGTTCAACTGCCGCACCAATAAGGTTTTTTGAGGGCAGTAAGACAGATCTTCCAAGCAAGTTTCCTGTGTCGTTTCTGACCCATGTTCTCGGGCCGAAGAGCATAGCCGTCATTCGGAAAGTCTGTAGTCTAAGAGCAGGATCAGAAGGAATCTTGCTTGCAATCCACTTATACAATTCCTCTTGCGCTATCATACGTTCTTCTTCTGTTGAGGCGTTCTTTCCCATTTCAAGAAGTTCCTTCGGTACATCTCCAAAATCAATCTTCTTGCTCGGGCTGCGATTTTTGTTGATTGCTCTCATAAGGTTCTTAACTTCACGTATGATCGATTGTTCTTTCCCTTCCGGAGACAGTATCTTGAACATCTTGTGAAACTCAAGGCCCTGTGCCTGCTCTGTGCTTCTTTCTGCGAACATTTCGGCAAGCTTACCTTGTTCTTCCACCAGCCCGTTCTGTGAAGCTATCTGGGCAAGAACAAACATACGGGCCTTACCTTCTGCCGTGTAAGGATTAAAGTCGCTGGAGAACACATCGGAAAATGCTCTGTAGAAGCCTGTCGGATCTTCAAGGCTCTTGTGTTCATCAACCCAAGAGAGCGCCTTGTCGATCTGTTCCATGTGATGGCTCTGCAGATACGTTCCAAGCTTTTCTTTGAGGCTCTTCTTAACCTCTTCATGGAATATGTCAGACTCTTGCGCTGTCTTTGCTACAAACTGGCGAAGCGGCCCGTTTTTCGGAGCAGGAAGGCTGTTGGTCGGAGGCGTTCCGGTCGGAGGTGTTCCGGTCGGGTTGTTTCCACTTGTGGGTGTAGAAGGCAGAGTCCATTCACCACTCTTCGGATTATACGTAAACCCTGAGTTTTCAAGGAGTTTGCGCATTTCCGGAGTGTCATACTGCTTATCAAGCCCGATTATAGGAGTTCCATCCTCTGGTGTAATTGCATACCCAAACCTGTTTCCTTCACTGTCTGTAATTGCTCTCATGCCGCCGTTGCCGGATTCTGGTTCTGACAATGATAGACCGTACTTACCAAGGAAGCGATCTACATCTGTGGGTGTAGTTGCATTGGTTCCTTCTAAGCCTTCGCTTTCAACGGTTCCCTGATTTGGCTGCTCACTATTTCCGTTTGTGGGTGTAACTTCTTCGTCACCAGACGGTATGCGGCTCACCCATGTGTTGTTGTTTACCTGAGTATATCCGGCATCACGGAGTTCGTTGTGGACCATCGGGACATTATGACCGCCCTTTGGATCAAGCTTGATAACTTCATAGCCGCCCTCTTCGTGAGCTTCCCCGAAGGTTGTCCCGTTCTGGCCTTCGATGTGCGTTACGCCGTTTTCATCGTTATAGACTTCAAGACCAAGCGCACGGACAAGCTGATCGAACCCTCCCACCTTTCCAGCAGAAGAGCCGTCTTCCGGCTTAACCCAAGTCTGGTCGTCCACCATTACGTATCCGGCTTCACGGAGCTGATTGTGAACAGCAGGAATATCATATCCACCTTTCGGGTTGATGGTGATAACACTGTTCCCGTTCTCGCTCTTGGCTTCTCCGAAAACATTTCCATTGGGAGATGTAAGATGCGTTGTTCCTTCCTCGTCATTCTCCATATCAAGCCCAAGACTTGCAGAGAGAGATTCTACATCGGTTTGATCAACAGGTTCGGAAGGTTCGTCTTCTTCAAGGTAGGGAGTCTCCGGCTTTACCCAAGAGTTTTCGTTTGCCTGAGTGTATCCGGCTTCGGTAAGGGTGTTGTGGACAAACGGGAAGTTCATTCCGCTCTTCGGGTCGATTGTAATAATGCTGTAGTTTCCGCTCGGTCTGAATTCGCCAAAGCGCTTCCCGTTGGAAGCTATCAGCTCGGTTACCCCTTCCTCGTCACTCTGGATGTCCAGCCCAAGGTCTTCAACAACCTTTTCAAGTCCGGGAGTTCCTTCCTTTGGAGCTGTTCCTTCTTCCGGCCTTACCCATGTGGTTTCGTCAACCTGAATGTACCCGTCTTCACGAAGATGGTTGTGAACAGCAGGAATGTTGTAGCCGCCCTTCGGATCAATGGTGACAATTTCATTGCCGTTCGTTGTCCGAACTTCACCGAAGTTGCTGCCGTTCGCTCCTTCAAGGTGCGTTACACCCTCTTCGTCATTGTAGGCATCGAGTCCAAGCTTTTCTGAGAAACCACGATTTACAGGAGGCGTTGTGTCCGGCATACTCTCTTCTACAGGCGCTTCTGTAGAAGCAGGCGGCAGCTCGTCGCCCTTCTTGGGGGTTGCGGCCTTTCCTGTGGTCTTTTTAGACCCAGTAGTTTTTTTAGAACCCGTTGTCTTTTTGCCAGACCTCTTTGGCTTGTAAACAGGTTTCTCAAGAGGCTCTTCAGTTGGCTTAACTTCCTGCTCCGTCTTTGGAGCGGCTTCAGATTCCGGGAGGCTTGCAACATCCGGCCTATACGGGAGCTTTTTGTTTTCATCGAGTACGCTTTCTACCATATCAACCTTATCAAACGGGATGTCAATATCTTCGCCAAGGTACTCTTTGCCATCAAGTCCCATAAGGACAGGAGCATCATAGCCTCCCATGTCAACCTTCCCTGTAAGACCAATCATCTGGACTTCTTTGCCGTCTATAGTGACAGGGAAACTGGATGGGAAGTACACGGACGGACGCACGGCAGGACGAAGGCTGTCACTTCCGCTTGCATATTCGCCAAGCATCTTGTCAGAAGCCTCTGTAACTTCTTCATTATCAGAAGTGTCTACGTTTCCGTGTTCACGAACAAGCTCGTAATTGCCTCCGTTTTTCTTATATTTGTAGGCTCCCATGACGAGCCTGCCGTCCTCTGTTGTATACATTTCGACGGTTTCCGGCTGTCCATAAGACACTCGCCTTTCGTCATTGGTATAGCCTTCCGAAGTTAAAGTTTTTCCTGCATCAAGCCTGTCATAAATGCCTGTAATGTTTACGGGTTTCCCTTCGGAGTCGTACACTCGTATGCTGTGAGGCTCTCCTACAAGCTTCCATTTCCTTTCAGTTCTGTCATACTTGTGTTTGCCAAACGCTAACGTAGGAGTGAGCTTTGCGATACCGTTTGCGTTCGCAGCTTCCGCTTCGGCAGCCATCTCCTGACCAACCTCTGCGGCGGCTTCTTCTCTCGCTCCAGCAAAGACCTCTTCAGACTTTGCCTCCAGATTCTTCTTTGCCTCTTTGACTTCCCGTTCTTTAGCTTCAAGCTCCTTTTCCCTCTCACGAACGAGATTGTCTGTAGCGACAAGTTTGCCTTGGGATTGCTGAACTTTGCCAACATCCTCCTTCTTCTTTGACCTCGCTACTGTTTTTACAGCTTCCTTTGCGGCGTTCTTGGCTGCATCGAGATCTTCCTTTGCCGCATCAAGATCCTTCTGCTTTTGTTTTGCTTCTGCTTCTTTCTTCGCAACCAAAGCTTCAGCATCCTTGATGGGCTTCTTGTTCTTTGCAGCGATCTGGAGTGTCTTCGTAGCCACACGATTGCCTGTAATAGCCGCCTTGGTCTTGTTGTCGAACCCCTTCGGGTCTTTTTTCATGTCGGATTGTACGCCTTCAACGAGAGCCTTTACATCGTCTCTTGTGATGCGTTCTCCGCTGCGAGCCTTGTCAAACATCGCATTAAGCGCCTTGTTTCCGGCTCCGTTTGTAAGTGCAGCTTCTGCCATGGCATTCTTTACATCGTCCTGTGCGTATCCATGGTTGAGAGCCTCGATCATAACGGAGGAAGCAAGCTTCGGGTCGCCCTGTGCGTTCACAGAAATTATCGTCTGTGCGGCGGCTTTATCCTTGTAGGCATCCCCTGTTGTGAAGGAGGCGGCAAGGGCCGTTGATGCACCTGTCGGGTTCGCACCCCTCATAGCAGACATGATCTGCAAATCCTTTGGATTGATCATGCTCTGGTTTACGTTTCCGGATGTATAGGCAGGAAGTCCGATAGGCTGTTCTGTGGGTGTAGATACAGGTGCGCTCGGAGCTTCGTTTGTTGAAACAGGTTCTTCAACATCAAACCCATTGTCAGAAGGAGG
>Ga0265298_10006224_pt1 | contig 14776 bp, 2 predicted proteins | sample AusTroGonzalo_MG_3_FD_193486 | JGI IMG/M metagenome (GOLD analysis project Ga0265298, IMG submission 193486) | Bovine rumen microbial communities from tropical cattle in Woodstock, Queensland, Australia - Gonzalo_01 | ecosystem: Host-associated > Mammals > Digestive system > Stomach > Rumen ... | reverse complement strand
TGAGCATCCTACCGTTAGAGAGATGGCCCTGTACACAAAGTCGGAGAAAACTTTCCAGTATAAGCCCTATCCCATCAGGGAGAGTTATCCACTGTCAGAGGCCCAGCGCGGCATGTTGGTTGATTGTCTAGTAAACACCGACGCCCTACAGTACAACATTCCCTGCTTGCTGAAATACAGAACCCTCGACGTGGCTCGCTTCAAGAATGCGCTGGAGCAGGTCGGCGAAGCCCATCCGTATCTTAAGGCACGTATAGCCATGCAAGGCGAAGACTATGTTCAGGTGCGCCATGATGACGACAAACTGGAGATAGAAGAATATGTGCTCGACTACGACCCTGACCGTGCCTTCTTCCAGTCGCAGGTGAAGCCCTTCGACGTACTCCATGAGAAGCTCTATCGCTTCCAGCTATACACAACCCCGTCTTATTATTACCTCTTTATTGATATCCATCACCTCATCAGCGACGGCAGCAGTAACTACATTCTGGCCCGCGAGATGGAGAAAGCCTATTCGGGGCAGCCGCTGAAGAAGGAGTCGTACACAGCATTTGACCGTGCCATCGACGAGGAGAATATTATGAAGACAGAACGCGGAATAGAGGCAGAACAATACTTCGATACCTTAATAGGTGGAACGGAAGCTACGGTTTATCCCCATTCGGCAGAAATCGACGGCAATGGATTCTATGGCGAACTGCGCGAAACGATTCCAGCTGAGGCTATCGAGTGCTTCTGTCGTCAGCATGCGCTGGCACCCAGTAGCTTCTTCCTCACTGTTGTCCACCATGTGCTCCATCGCATTATCCGCGACGAAAGCACATTGGTATATTTTATCAGCAACGGACGTTCGGAGGTTCAATTGGAGAATTTCTTCGGTGTGTTTGTAAAGACCATGCCTACCGTGGTAAACGACTACAGCAGCGATATCATATCATCGGTAAGGGCCATGCATCAGCAGATGCTTGATACCATTGCTCATGACTACTATCCGTTTACAAAGATGGTTGAGCGTCACGGCTTGAAGGCAGAAATACTCTATAACTATTTCGTAGACCTGCAGACTTCGATGTCGCTGGGCGGCGATGCCGTCGAAAGTGTAGGACTCGACTGGGATACGGCCAAGACACCATTGTCGGTGACAATGCTCAGGGATGATGACGGCAACTTCGTCAGCTCGCTGGAGTACGATTCACAGCTCTACAGCGAAGCCGACATGCTCATTCTCAACAAGGCTATCCGCGCTTTTGCCGAGAACTGCATTGTGTCGAATGTTCCTTTGACTAAGGTGCCTATCATGTCGCGTGATCAGGCCGCAACCGTCAAGATTCTGTCGTGCGGCAAGCCGATGGCCTACGACGCCACGCAAACGTTCCCAGCTCTCTTTATGCAACGTGCCGCAGCAGCACCCAATGCACCTGCCGTGGTTGACGAACAGGGAACCTATACCTATAGTGAGCTGAACATACTATCTGGTGCATTGGCACTTCGACTCCGTGAGTTGGGTGTAGGTAGCGCTGAAGTGCACTCTCCGTTTGTCAGCATCATGCTCGGTTATCAGAAGGAATTTGTTGTTGCCGCCATAGGTGTAGAGAAAGCCGGCGGCGCCTATGTTCCACTGGATTATGATTATCCGAATGATCGATTGCTGTATATGTTAGAAGACAGTGAGAGTCAGGTTCTCATTACCTCACACCGCATCTTCGATGAAAAGACATCCGGCGGAGATAACTTCATGGCTAAGAATATTCTGTTCATAGAGGATTTCATAGCTGAAGAACGCAATGATAAGTCTGACCTTAGCCTGGTGAATTTCGCCACACCAGATGACATAGCCTACATGATATACACGTCGGGCTCTACGGGAAAACCCAAGGGTGTAATGATTCCACATCGTGCCAAAACCAACTTCGTGAACTTCATTGCGAAGGAGTGGGGACATACAGACAAGAGTCGTATCTGCTGCCACTCATCCTTCTCGTTCGATGCATCGGTTGAGGACCTTTACCCTGTACTCACAGTAGGTGGTACGCTCTACACTGTGCCACAGGAGGCCCGCAAGGATATGGAACTGTTGCACGACTTTATTGTCAAGAATGGAATTACAGGTGGTTGTTATACCACTCAGCTCGGACAGATGCTCTTGCAGATGTATCCTGACCTTCCTGTTGACTACTTGGTTGTCGGTGGTGAGAAGATGACGACTGCACCAAACTGCAAATGCCGCCTTATCAACACATATGGTCCTACCGAGTTTACCGTCGATGCTACATTCTTTGATGTAGAACAGGGCAAGGAATATAAGAACATTCCGATTGGCCGTGCACTCCACAATCTTGAAGCCTACGTTGTCGACCCATATGGACAGCTAGTTCCTCAAGGCGTAGCAGGCGAACTCTGTATGGCAGGCATCCAGATGGCCGCCGGTTATTGGAAACGCGAAGATCTAACGGCAGAAAAATTCACCGACTGTCCGTTTGCTGAGGGCAGGATGTATCATACTGGCGACCTGGTCAAGTATAACGGTAATGGCGATATTGAGTATCTGGGACGTATTGACTCTCAGGTGAAGCTTCGTGGCTTCCGTATTGAACTGGGCGAAATTGAAACGCTTATTGCCAGCTATGAAGACATACAGATGGTAAGTGTCCAGGTCAAAGAGATTGGCGGTGTACAGCACCTCTGTGCCTACTATTCGGCCAACCGTGAGATTGATTCCGATGCACTGAAGGAATACTTATCGTCTCAATTGACTGATTACATGGTGCCAACAGCCTACATGCAGATGGCCGAGATGCCGCTCACTCCCAATGGCAAGGTGAACACCAAGGCTCTGCCCGTTCCTGAAGTCAAGGCCGAAGCCATTGTTGCTCCTGAGACTGAAACCGAAAAGAAACTCTTTGATATCGCTGTGGAACTGTTGAAGCACGACCAGTTTGGTGTGACCAGCAACCTGATATCGATGGGCTTGACGTCGCTCTCAGCCATGCGCTTGAGTGCCATACTCCAGCAGAAGTTAGAGGTTGCCATTCCTGTTGCCGACTTGCTAGCCAATCCTTCGCTTCGCAAGATTGCTGAATATATTGACAGTGGCAAGGCCAAGTCGACCAAGAAGGCGGCTGTCTTTACCAAGAGAGATAAACCTGCAGCGACCGACGCCCCTGAAGCGCCCAAGGCCAATCCTTTTGCTCCCAAAAATTCAAATCCATTCGAAAAAAAGAAGTCTAATCCGTTTAATAAAAAGTAACGATTATGTCAGAGATATTAGAGAACAGACAAAATCTGTATAACAACCTGATTGCCGACGGATACTTCCGTGGCGATGACGGTGAGGTGAATTTCTCGTTTGAGGATTTCTGTGAAGCACTCAATGATCAGGAGAATGCTCGCAATTTCTTCAATAACATGGTTGAGGATGGTTACTTCCGTGATGACAACGGAGAACTGTCGCTCTCTGAGGAAGATTTCCTAACCATGATAGGCAGTATGCGCCCGAAGCAGGATTACTATCCGATTACGGAAAACCAGCGTGGTGTCTTTATTGACTGGGAAATGAACAGCGACACAACCCAGTATAACATTCCTGACGCTCAACGCTTCGACGGTGTAACGGCCGAAGCACTGCGCGATGCAGTGGTGACGGTCATACAGGCACATCCTTATCTGAACACTTATTTTGCCAAGAAGGAAGATGACGTCGTTCAGGTTCGTAATGATGAAGCTCCTGTGGAAGTGAGTATCACCATGCTTGACAAAGATCCCGACGCGGCATTCTTCCAGCAGCGGGTGCGTCCTTTCAATCTGTTGGAAGGACCTCTATACAGGGCCGAAGTATATGGAACGTCCACTACGGCTTACCTGTTTCTCGACATCCATCACACGATTTTCGATGGCGGTTCGGCGCTGGCTTTTGATGCACAGTTGAAAAAGGTACTAGCTGGCGAGCAGATTGCTGAAGAACAATACACAGCCTATGATCGTGCTCTTGATGAATACGAATTTTGGAATTCTGATGCCTGTCGTGAGGCAGAGGCTTATTTTGACGAGAAGTTGGCGGGTATCGATACTACGGTCTATCCCCGCAGCAGCAAGGATACAGGAGAAGCTGTCAGACGCATGATTGTTTGCGATATTCCAGATTCGGGCATCGAGGCTTTTTGCCGTAACCATGAAGTGACGGAGAGCAATTATTTCCTGACCATGCTGATGCAGGTGCTCCATCGTGTCACTCGTGAAGAGAATGTGCTGATAACAACTATCCATCATGGACGTACCGACCTGCGCATGATGGAAACGATGGGAATGTTTGTCAAGACCCAGCCTGTGGTGGGCAATATGACTAAGCAGCAGGGACTTCGTATGAAAGTGGAGGAAGCCGTGCAGGCCGTGCAACAGCAGATGTTGGAAACACAGCGACGCGACATCTATTCGTTCACAAAGCTGGTGGAGCGGTTTGGAATCCGCGCGGAAATTATGTTTGTGTACCAGGGTGGTGGTGTCCGTTCTACCGAGACGAAAGAAAGCAACCATATCTCTCTTGAACTAAATACCGCCAAGTTGCCCATCTCGCTTATTGTTATGCCAGTGGGCTTGTCGGGCTATCGCTTACGTTTGGAGTATGATGGTAGTCTTTACAATGAAGCCGACATGCAGACGCTGAGTGCCATGATTGCTGCGGTATGTCAGTCTGCACCTCAGGCCAATACGTTGTCAGAGGTGGCGTTAATGACTCCCGACGAACAAAAGCAACAGATAGACTTCTGCAAAGGAAAAGACCTTCCCATAGATATTCACTCCACTTTTATCGCTAAGTTTACGGAGTTAGCACACCGTATCCCTGATGCTTTGGCCGTAGCTGATGCTAATAGTCAGTTTACTTATGGTGAACTGGATAAACATTCGGATGCTCTGGCTCATTACTTAGTAGATGAAGGTATCTGCCCCGATGATTTTGTATGTGTCATGCTTGATCGGCAAAAGGAGATTATCATGTGTTTCCATGCCATTCATAAGGCAGCGGCAGCTTATGCTCCCTTGGATATCGACTACCCGGCTGATCGTCTTCAGTATATGATGGAAGATTGTCAGGCAAAAGTGCTACTTACCACACATGCTGTGTTTGAGAAAAAATGTAGTACTGATGGTCTCTCTGTTGACGAAGGTCATATCAAGGTCATCTTTATTGACGATCTTGCACTTGATGTTGTAACTGAGCCCATTTGTCTAGCGAAACCCGAGAATCTGGCATATATGATTTATACGTCGGGTTCCACGGGAAAACCTAAGGGAACGATGCTGCATCAGGCAGGTCTGCTTAACTGTACCGAGGTGGTTGTCGACGAGCAGAATATATGCGAGGAAGACCATGTAGGAGTGTTCTATGCCTTCTCTTTCGATGCCCATATTGTGTCAATATATCCTGCACTCATCCGCGGAGCCAGTATCCATATATTCCCTTCGTCTATCCGTAAGGATCTGGAGCTAACAGTAAACTTCATGAAAGAGCATGGGATTACTGTCTGCGGATTCCCCACTGCTATAGGATCCTTGGTTGTTCAGAACTATCCGCAGCTCCCCCTGCGCATGATTGCCATGGGCGGTGAGCGTATGGATGGACTATTTAGCGACAAGTATACCATCATTAATGCTTACGGACCTACCGAATGTACATGTGAGGTTACCTACTTTAAGATACTGCCGGGAAAGGTCTACAGCGTAATTCCTATTGGACGACCGACGGCCAACAACTGGGGCTTTGTCACCGATATGTTTGGACAGTTGCTGCCCAAGGGTTGTGCCGGTGAATTATGCTTTGCAGGTATACAGGTAGGACGAGGCTATTGGAATTTGCCTGAGAAGACCGCTGAGGTGTTCTGCGACTGTCCGTTTGTCTCAGAAGACAGATGGGGACGTAAGGTTCGTATGTACCATACGGGCGATATGGTTCGCTATCGCGAGGACGGAGAACTGGAGTTTATCGGACGTATTGATAATCAGGTGAAGCTGCGTGGCTTCCGTATAGAACTTGGTGAGATAGAGAATCGCGCTATGGCCTTCGACGGAGTGAAGCAGGCTGCCGTGTTGGTCAAGAAGATTAACGGAGCAGAGCACCTCTGTCTGTACTATACGACCCTGAAGGATGTCGACGAGAAAGCCCTTAAGCAGCATCTCAGTGAGAGCCTGGCAGAGTATATGGTGCCCGATGCTTACATGCTGATGGATGTCATGCCGATGACTCCCAATGGTAAAATCAACCGTAAGATCCTTCCTGTTCCGGAAATCAAGGCTGAGGAAATCATTGCACCTGCCAACGAAACGGAACAGCAGTTGCTGGATATTGCTATAGAGCTTCTGAAACACGACCAATTTGGTGTTACGACCAACTTGCTATCCATGGGACTTACCTCCCTACTTGCTATGCGCATGAGCGCCATGATTCAACAGCGGATGAAGTTGAGTATTCCTACCAAGGATATTTTCTCGCATCCAACCATTCGCGAAATGGCACAACTCTCTCAGATCTCTGTGCAAAGTTCTCAGTTCTCATCCCTCCCCTCACTTCTCTCATCTATTATCTGGGAACTTCGCGATGCCTATCCTATCACAGAGAATCAGCGTGGTATCTATATCGACTGGGAAATGCACCGAGACACAACTCAGTACAATATGCCCGATGCAAAGAAGGTAGAGGGCGTTACTGTTGAGCAGCTACGTCAGGCACTCTTTGATGTGGTCAACGCTCATCCTCACCTTAAGACCCACTTTGCCATGAAGGACGGTGACATAGTCCAGCTACGCAATGACGATGAGTCTGTACAGGTAGATGTCGTGAAGATGGATTGTGAACCAACAGAAGCAGATTTCGAAGCTCTCGTGCAGCCATTCGACCTGTTTAAGGATCATCTATATAGGTTTAAGATCATCCAAACGCCCACTTCGCTATATTTGTTCCGCGACTTCCATCATATCGTATTCGATGGTGGTTCCTTCCTTATTTTCGAGGGAGAACTGCAGAAGGCCCTCGAAGGACATCGACTCGAGAAGGAAACCTATACAGCCTATGACCGTGCACTCTATGAACGGCAGCTCATTCAGTCGGAACTCTGTGCTGAGGCTGACACATGGTTCGACAACTTATTAGGTGGTGGCGATGCCATACTCTATCCGAAGTCGGCTCAGCCAGAAAGCAGTCAACCTTTGGCAGGCCGTGTGAGCCTGAACTGCAAGCGCAAACCCATTGAAATGTTTTGCCGTAACAACCAGGTGACGGGAAGCAACTACTTCCTGACTGCGTTTCTCCAGGTGCTGCACCGCTTGACCCGCGAGGAGAACATCATTATCACCACCATAAACAATGGACGTTCCTCGGCTGAAATGTTAGGTATCACGGGTATGTTCGTCAAGACTATGCCCGTAGCTTCAAGCTATGATTTTGAGGCACTACTGAAGACCGACTATGTGACACTGGTGAGGCAGACCCAGGAGCAGATGAACGAGACATTTGCACGTGATTTCTATCCGCTGACACGTATCGTCGAGCGCCATGCCGTCCGCCCCAATATCATGTTTGAGTATCAGGTTGGTGTGGGCTTGGAGGCAGAACTCCAGCATGCCGAGCAAGATAGTGTCGGCATGCTTAATACGAATACGGCTAAGATTCCGCTGACATTAGGCATTTATGGGCAGTCGGCTGATAATTATCGCATCGCCATCGAGTACGATGCATCTATCTACAATGCAGAGGATATGATGATTATCCTGAAGGCCATGCGAGAGATGTGTGAACAGGCCGCTATTAGCGATGGCAACAGTTTTGCCACCATCTCATTGGTTCCTGCCGATGAGCAGAAGATACTGGTGGCACAGTCGGCTGGTCCGCGAATGGAAATTGACTTCACCAAGACCTATATGGATCACTTCCTGTCGCGTGCAGCCCAGTGCCCAGACAGTCTTGCCGTGGCTGATGACAACAGTGAGATAACATATGCGCAACTGAACCGCTATTCTGATCTGATTGCCCAAAAACTGATAGCCTTAGGCGTGAAGAAGCATGACTTCATAGGCGTTATGATAGAACGTTGCAAAGAGTTCCCCGTATGCGTCTTTGGTATTCATAAGGCGGCAGGTGCCTATCTGCCTCTTGATATCGAATATCCCAATGAGCGTCTGCAGTACATGTTGGAAGACAGTGAAGCTCGTGTCCTTATCACAACTCATGCCGTATTGGAGGAGAAACGCAAGGAAGGCGAATTCAATGCCGATACCATTGTCTACCTCGACGAGATTGACTGGGAAAAGGAGAGTGCCACGGTTGAACCTGTCAACCGCTGTACACCCGACTGTTATACTTATATTATATATACCAGCGGCTCTACAGGCAAGCCGAAGGGTGTGGTACTCCATCATAAAGGACTGTTGAACTACATCTTCTCGACGATAGAAGAACTGCACCTGACGGCCGATGACCGCATCAGCAGTCACCGTTCGTTCTCGTTCGACTCTCATATTGAAGACCTCTATGCAATACTGCTGCTGGGCGGTAGTCTGCACATCATGCCCGAGGAAATCCGCAAAGACTTGCAGGCTATCCGCGACTTCGTTGTCAATCATCAGATAACAGGTGGTGGCTATACCACTTCAATTGCAACGATGCTAGTCAATACCTTTGACATGCCAGTACGATACCTGAGTGCCATCGGAGAGAAACTGATGGGTGTTGTCAGTAAGGAGGCACAGATTATCAATGCCTATGGACCGACGGAGTGTACCGATCATATCACCATCCATTATCTGGAGAAAGACAAGGTGTATAAGGATATCCCCATCGGGCATGTGATTGCTAACAGTTGGTGTTTCATTGTTGATTCGGCTGGTCAGCTGGCACCTATGGGAGCCTGTGGCGAACTGTGTATCGCCGGTATACAGGTGGGTATCGGCTATTGGCATCTGCCGGAGCGTACTGCCCAGTCGTTTGTTGACTGCCCATTTGTCGACCACAACATTGACGGCACGCCAGTGAGGATGTACCATACGGGCGACTTGGCCCGCTTCAACGAGTATGGCGAACTGGAGTGCCTGGGACGTATCGACAACCAGGTGAAACTGCGCGGCTATCGTGTGGAACTGGGCGAGATTGAGACTGAGGCCATGAAGGTGGATGGCATCCAGCAGGCTGTGGCCATGATTCGTGAGATCAACGGCGACAAGCATCTGGTACTCTATTATACCGTTGATGATGGAAAGAGCGTTAGCGATGAGCAGATAGATGCGCACATGAAAGGCTCGAAACTGCCTGCCTATATGGTGCCTGAGGTGTATATGTTCATGGAGGCCATGCCTCGAACCCCGAATGGAAAAATCAATCGTCGCGGTTTGCCTGTTCCGAAGATGTCGGTAGGTGATATTGTGGCTCCAGCCACCGATATGGAGAAGAAACTCTATGAAATAGCCATAAAGGTGCTGAAAACCGACAACTTCGGCGTCACGACCAACCTGATGTCGGTAGGCATGAACTCACTGTCAGCCATGCGTCTGAGTGCCAGCATCCAGCAGGAGCTCGACTTGAATATTCCGACTAAGACCATATTGCAGACACCGACCGTCAGGGAGATTTCGAAGCTCTCGAAATATAATGAGGAACTGGAAACAAATATTGCGGTCATCCATACTCCACGCAAGTATTATCCCATTACCGAGAATCAGCGCGGTGTGTATATCGATTGGGAGATGAACCGTAATACAACACAGTATAACATTCCATACGTGCAGAAGATGGAGGGTGTAGACGCCAATTCTTTGCGCGATGCCCTTATCGCAGTTGTTGAAGCTCATCCGTACCTGAAGAACAGATTTAATATTCTGGATGGCGATATCGTCCAAATGCGTGATGAGTCAGAACCGGCTGTGGTATCGGTGACCAAGCTCGCGACGGAGCCGACGTCAGAATACTTCCAGGAGAAGGTAAAGCCCTTCGACCTGCTGACAGACCGTCTGTATCGTATCGAGGTTATACAGTCACCAAAGAATGTCTATCTGTTTGTGGATATTCATCACACCATTTTCGATGGCGGCTCCCAGTATATCTTCATAACCGACCTCAAGAGAGTGCTGGCAGGCGAGAGCCTTGAAACAGAGACATATACCGCATGGGACCGTGCACTCGATGAGCAGGAGATGATGCGCTCAGGGAAATATGAGGATGCAAGGAAGTATTTTGATGAGTTATTGGGTGAAGCAGAGATTGCCTCTTATCCACAATCGGCCAATGTCTCTGAGACCACAAACAAGGCTTGCATCTTCCACGCCAACATGGAGTCCAAGGGTATTGTGGACTTCTGCCGGAAGAATCAGTTGACGGAGAATAGTTTCTTCATGGCCGTCACCTCGCTGATGTTGCAACGGTTGACGCGTGAGGACGAACTGATATTCACCTCTGTAACTAACGGACGCAACCATGTGCGCATGCAGCAAATTATGGGTATGTTTGTGAAGACACTTCCGGTGGTAAGCGTTCCTGCAAAAGGCACTTTTGCCGAGGTGGCCCGACAAATGCAGCAGCAGTATATCATGACGCAAGAGCATGGTTGCATCTATCCGTATACCCAGTTGGTAACGCGGTTCCCAGCCAATCCGGAAATCATGTTTGCCTATCAGGGAGGCGTCGGTGCTTCGCAAGATTCTGCAGACGAAAGCTTGTCTGTTGCACTCGACACAGCTAAGATGCCGCTCATGATAACGGTCTATCCAAAAGGTGCGTCTTCCTTCGTTTTAGAGTTGGAGTATGCAGCCGACAGATATAGCGAGCAGGATATGCAAAAGCTGTCGGATGTATTTGTGACGCTTGTGCGTCAGGCGTATGAATCGGATCAGACGGTGAATACGTTCCATTTGGTTTCTTCTCAGGAGGAATCAGCCCTTACTGAACTGGGATATGGCGGTAAACTGGAATTTGATACTTCTGAGACTCTGGTTGATATCCTTCGTCGCCAGACGAAACTGACACCTGACCATCCACTCGTTGTCTTCAAAGATAAAGTGTTTACATACAAGGAGGCCGACGAGTTGACTGACCGGCTTGCGGCATGTCTGATAAAGAAGGGCGTTAAACCCGAACAAGCAGTCGGTGTCATGATAGTCCGCTCGGAGCTGATGTTTATCTACTCGATGGCTATCATGAAAGCCGGTGCTACCTATATGCCGTTGGATTCCCATTTCCCCGAAGACCGTCTGATGTTTATGTGCGAGGATGCGGGAGTTAGCATCATTCTCTCTGATATTGGACTGGTTCAGAAGACGATACCGTCATTTGGCGGAACAATTATCGAGAGCAGTATAATAAGTAGTTTGCCGCCTTGTGACATTGACCTGCCTGAGGTGAAGCCTACCAACAGAATGGTCATCCTCTATACCTCGGGCTCTACAGGAAAGCCGAAGGGTGTTGAACTCGAACAACACAGCATTGTGAACTTCTGTCATTGGTATGTACATGAATTTGAGGTCACCGCCGCCGACCGTGCTATCGCATACGCCAACTACGGTTTTGACGCACACATGATTGACCTCTATCCTGTCATGCTGGTGGGAGCCACAACCTATATCCTACCTGAAGAGATGCGCATGGACCTCAGTGAGATTAACGACTATATTGAGAAGAATCATTTGACGATTACGTTTATGACAACGCAGATAGGATGTCAGATGGCTACACTCTTCGAAAACAAGTCGCTCCGGTTGCTCTCTACTGGTGGTGAGAAGATGCCGCCTATAACACCACCGGCCTATCGTCTCGTCAACGCCTACGGCCCGACGGAATGCGCGTTGTTCTCAACGACGTATAACGTGAAGTCGTATTTTGAGGGCGAATTTATCGGAACGCCGCTCTCTAACTATCAGCTCTATGTGATCGACAAGACCATGAATCTGGTACCAGAGGGCATACCGGGTGAGCTGCTGATTTGCGGAACGGCCGTAGCACGTGGCTACCTGAACCGTCCGGAACTGACGGCAGAGAAGTTCATTACGTTTAACGGTCTGCCTGCTTATCGTTCGGGTGACCTTGTACGATGGACAGTCGACCCGCGTGACGGCAGCAAACAGATAGAGTTTATGGGACGTATAGACACTCAGGTGAAGCTGCGCGGTCTGCGTATAGAACTGGGCGAGATAGAAAACCGCATGGCGTCCTTCGAAGGTATTTCGCAGTCGTGTGTCATCGTTCGTGAACTCAATGGTACCCAGCATCTCTGTGCATACTTCGTGGCCAATAGGGAGATCAGTACCGAAGTCCTGAGTCGCTATCTGGGTGAGAGCCTTGCCGAATTCATGGTGCCTACGGCCTACATGCAGTTGGAGAAGATGCCGCTCAACCCGAATGGCAAGATCAACAAGCGAGAACTGCCAGAACCGATTGTTCAGAGTGAGACAGAGTGTGTACCACCTGCAGATGCCAAGGAAAAGATTCTGTTCAATTTGGTAGCACGCATGCTGAAACACGAAAACTTCGGTGTCACAGACGACCTGTTCCGACTGGGACTTACTTCCTTGTTGGCTATCAAGGTCGTAGCACAGGCACGACAGTTCAATGTTGTGATCAAGTTAGAGGATATGCTGAAGATGCGTAATATCCGTGACCTCTTGCATCATAATATGAACCTTTGCTATTGGCAGAATGGTTATGATCCTAATAAACCAGTGGTGATACTTCCGAGTGGTGAGACCATCGATAGCCATCTGCACTATTATTCAGAACAGTTGAGTCAGCAGTACTCGGTGTTTGTCATCGAGCCGATCACGGCCCACTTCGATGTTCTTTTCTCTGATTCCGACATCCATGAAGTGATTGAGATGTACTATTCACTGATTGACATCTATGTGCCCAAGAATGCAAAGATAGAGGCATTTACTGGCCACTGCTTCGGTGGAGAACTGGCTTACAGACTGGCTATCCAACATGCTCGGAAAACCGGTGTCCGTCTTCCGGTATTGATGCTTGACGTGTTCTGGCTGAAGAATCCGGAACTGAACTTCAGATACATCATGCCTGAGGATTTGCCCGAGGAGTTCTTGGCTTCTCATCAGGATGAGATGGCAGACTACGTCCATATTGTGAAGATGCATGAGGTACTGGGATGTGAGGATGTACCGCCACTCTATGATGGAGATCTGTATCTCGTATCGTCGGCAAAGATGGATGATGGGGACAAGGCGGTAGATGATATGGCGAAGATACTCTTCCCCGACTTGTCGGTACGACCGTTTGCAGCTGTCCGTTTTGGCGACAACCAGAAATACTGGCGCCAGTACTATCCCGATCTGAAGTGTTCTAAAGTGGATGCCGGACATGTGACCATGCTTGAGCAGAAGCCTTTGGTAGAGGAGTATGTTCAGATTCTTAATGAAATGATAAACAAGAAAGCATAAACGATGATTGACCTCAAAGGTATACATAAAACTTATCCTGGAGTCCAGCCCCTTCACGTGTTGAAGGGGGTGGACCTCCATATCTCTGAAGGCGAACTGGTAAGCATCATGGGACCATCAGGTTCCGGTAAGTCTACCATGCTGAACATCATGGGAATCTTGGATAACTATGATGAAGGCGAGTATCACCTGGCCGGACGGCTGGTGAAAAATCTGACGGAGAAGATGGAAGCCCGCTATCGCAACCAACTCATTGGCTTCATATTTCAGTCGTTCAACCTCATTAACTTCAAGAATGCCTTGGAGAATGTTGCTCTGCCGTTGTATTACAGAGGCGTGGGGCGTGAAGAGCGCAACAAGCGTGCGATGGAGTATCTCGAGAAGGTGGGACTTGCCGAGCACTGGCATCATCTGCCGATGCAAATGTCGGGAGGCCAGCGTCAGCGTGTGGCAATTGCAAGAGCATTGATATCGCACCCCAAGATTATACTGGCCGATGAACCTACGGGAGCACTCGATTCGAAGACCACTCAGGAGGTGATGGACATGCTGAGGGCTGTCAACCGCGAACAGGGGCAGACTGTGATTATCGTCACCCATGAACAGGAGATTGCCGACCAGACGGACCGCAGAATCTTCTTCAAGGACGGTGTAATCTTCAAAGATGAATACAGCAGGACATAGTTCGCTGATAACGAAAAATTAACGAAAAGCTATGCAAGAAGTATTCAGTGAAGTGTTTTTGGCGATGAAGAGCAACAAGACGCGCATTGCGCTGACTGGGTTCTCCATAGGCTGGGGCATGTTCATTCTGGTGGTGTTGCTGGGTGCATCAGGGGGCTTCCAGCGTGGATTGTATAAGACGTTCCACCTGGATATCAACCAAGTTGTGCGTATTACTGTCGGAAAAACCTTTCAGGCCTGGCAGGGCATGGATGTTGGACGGCAGTTAAGCCTGCATATGACTGACGCTGAGGCTATCAGGACGAGTAACATACAACACATACAGCAAGTATGTCCTATGGCTACACAGCAACTGATGGTGAGCTACGGCAACAACAACATCAATGTAGGTGTGGTAGGATGCAACAATGGATATTTGACCGTAGACTACCGCAAGATTACCAAGGGCAGGGACTTCAATCAGAACGATCTCAAGGATAATGCCAAAGTATGCATCATCAACGAGCGTGTGGCAAAGCAGCTCTTCCCAGAACAGGAACCTGTAGGCATGACTGTGGAGATTGGCCAGATGGAGTATACAGTCATAGGGATATGCACGAGGATGATTAACCAGGACATGTCAATGGCTGTATACGTTCCATTGACAACACTTATGGCCATCTACCGCCCAGAC
>Ga0265298_10006223_pt1 | contig 14777 bp, 16 predicted proteins | sample AusTroGonzalo_MG_3_FD_193486 | JGI IMG/M metagenome (GOLD analysis project Ga0265298, IMG submission 193486) | Bovine rumen microbial communities from tropical cattle in Woodstock, Queensland, Australia - Gonzalo_01 | ecosystem: Host-associated > Mammals > Digestive system > Stomach > Rumen ... | reverse complement strand
GGTTTCTCTCACGCAATTGGTTAATTTTGAAGTCTTAAATGGCTATATAAGGGCTATATGAACAGAAAACAGTGGAAAAACCGCATAACTAAGGCCATGACGGACATCGGGACATATCAAAAATCGTTTGATGATGTGATTGATACGCTTGCCGGCATTTTGGAGCGCAGGGACGATCTGGAGTTGGAGTTCAAGACCTCCGGTGATCCGATGATTGTTGAGCGGATCAATGCAGCGGGACACGCAAACCTCGAACAGCACCCAACGATCCGATTATTGAATGACATGAACAGAGACGCGCTGACTTTTTGGCGGGATCTCGGTCTTACTCCGAAGGGATTGCGTGCAATTACTGATGCAAGCATGGTGGAAGCTAAGGAAGATCCGCTGGATGCCGTTTTGAAGAAAATGGGGCGGTGATTGCTTGGCAAAGTCATATAAACAAATAGCAATCAAATATGCAAAGGATGTGGTGAGCGGAAAGAAGATTGCGGCAGATGGCGTGATATGGTCCTGCAAGCGGTTTCTCTCCGATCTGGAGCGTGACGATCTGGAACTCCGTCCGAAAGATCCCGATTTCGTGATTGGGATTATCGAAGAGGTTTTTATCCATAAGCAAGGCGAGGGACTAGATGGAAAATCACTCGTAGACAAACCTCTGGAGCTTCAACCTTGGCAGATATTTATCGTTTATAACCTAGTTGGGTTTTACTACAAGGGCACGAATGAGCGGCGGTTTAAGGAAGCGTTTATCTTCGTTGCCCGGAAGAATGGGAAAACGACATTTATTGCGGCTCTGAGCTTTGCGCTGTCGTTGCTGGAAAGAAAGAGCGGCTCAAAGATCTATATCACCTCTGCTTCACTCAAGCAGGCCGCACAATCCTTTGACGAGATTGTTTACACTCTCAAGCACCGGAAGATGATAGGGCAATTCCAGCTTAGAGACAATCACCATGAGCACATTATCAAGCGCGAGTGGACCGGTGGCGGCTCCGTCTACATTGAGGCGGTGGCTGCAAATCCAGATGCGCAGGATTCGTTTAATTGCAACATAGCAATTGCAGACGAAATACATGCCTTTAAGAAGGCCGCACAGTATAACCGCTTCAAGGAAGCGATGAAGGCTTACACAAATAAGCTGATGATTGGAATAACAACAGCCGGGGACAACATGAACAGCTTTTGTTATCGCCGGTTGGAATATGCGGTGAAGGTGCTCAACGGAACGATCACGGACGATTCGCTTTTCTGCTATGTTGCCCGTGCGGACCAGGATGAGAACGGTGATGTGGATTATCTCAACCCGATCCAACATGAGAAGGCTAACCCGTCCTACGGTGTGACGATCCGACCGGAGGATCTGGCAAACGAAGCATTACAAGCACAGAACGATCCGCAACAAAGAAAAGACTTCCTCAGCCGGTCACTGAATGTCTACACCACCGCCATGAAAGCATATTTCAACATTGAGGAGTTCCGGTCCAGTGATACGCAATACTCATGGACGATCCCGGAGCTTGCTAAGCTGCCTATCAAGTGGTATGGCGGTGCGGATCTCTCGAAGCTCCATGACCTAACGGCGGCGGCTCTCTTCGGGCACTACGCAAAAGAGAATGTGGATATCGTTATCACTCACGCCTTCTTTCCGATTGTCAATGCGGCGAAGAAGGCAGATGAGGATGGAATACCGCTCTTCGGTTGGGCGGATGACGGGTGGCTCACAATGAGTAACACTCCGACCGTTGAGGTGAGTGATGTGGTCAAGTGGTTCCAGTTTATGCGGGACATCGGTTTTAAGATTGCCGAGGTTGGGCATGACCGGAAATTTGCACGAGAGTACTTCGTGCAGATGAAAAAGGCAAAGTTTAACATTATCGACCAACCACAGTATTACTACCTCAAGAGCGAGGGATTCCGGCATATCGAGAAGGCCGCAAAGGATAAGCGGCTATACTATCTCGGCTCGGAGGCTTATGAGTATTGCGTACAGAATGTCCGAGCTATCGAGAAAAGCGATGACATGATCCAATACGAAAAAGTGCAGGCAGAACAGAGAATTGACCTCTTCGATGCTTCCGTTTTTGCCTGCGTGAGATATCTAAACAACCTAGAGAAAGGCGAGCGAAAGAGCTGGTGGGAATAATGAAATTGTTTGGAAGAAAACAAAAACGAAGCGCCGTAGGATTATGGCTCGGCGGCGGTGATGATTGCTGTCCGACCGGATATACACGGCTCTCGGATAACCCGGAAGTCGTTACCGCTTGCCGTAGGATTGCTGAGCTTGTGGGCATGCTCACGATCCACATTATGGAGAACACGGAGAGCGGAGATAAGCGGATTGTCAATGAGTTGTCCGCAAAATTGGACATTAACCCTAATCCGGCGATGACGCGGAAGACTTTTATCGAGGCCTGCGCGATGAACCTGCTCCTCTATGGAGATGGGAATGCGGTGGTGAAAGTAAACACACATGAAGGGTTACTCGGATCGCTTGTGCCGGTTCCTGCAAATCAAGTGAGTTTTCAGCCGGTAGGCATGGAGGACTACACCGTTTCCATTGCCGGAAGGACATACGACAAGGACGATGTACTTCACTTCCGCATAAACACTGACCAGAACTATCTCTGGAAGGGGCGCGGATTCCGCATACTGCTCAAGGATCTCGCCGGAAATCTTGCTCAAGCACGAAAGACGGAGAGAGCTTTTCTTAAATCCGAATACAAACCGAGCTTGATTGTCAAGGTTGATGCTTTGGTGGATGAGTTCTCCAGTGCGGAAGGGCGGCAGAAACTTATTGAAAGTTACATGAAGCCTGCGGAGCCCGGACAGCCGTGGATTATTCCGGCTGAGCAGTTCCAGGTGGAACAAATCAAGCCGTTATCGCTTAACGATCTTGCACTGAGCGATAGCGTGAAGATCAATAAGCAGACCATCGCTTCAATTCTTGGAGTACCGGCTTTCATCCTTGGAGCCGGGGACTACAACCAGAAGGAATGGAACAATTTTATCAACACACAGCTCAAGTCGATTGTCATGGGCATGCAGCAGGAAATGACGAAAAAGTTGATCCTCTCGCCAAAGTGGTATGTGAGGTTCAACATCATGTCCTTGCTTGATTGGGATCTGCAAACGATCTCCAGCGTGTTCTGCGCCATGGGTGATCGTGGCTATGTTTCCGGCAACGAAGTGAGAGACAAGCTGGGAATGGGTCCGAGAGAGGGACTTGATGAGTTGAAGGTGCTGGAAAACTATTTGCCGTGGGATATGAGCGGAAAACAGAAGAAGTTAATCCAGGAGGGAGAGTAACATGGCTAAGTATTCTCCGATAGATGGCTTCTCAAAATATATCGCTTGCTCAGATGGTTATGTAATAAACACTGTAACTGGGAAAATAATTAAAGGTGCAGTGAAGAAAAGCGGATATGTAGAGATAACCATTATCAGCGATAAGAAAAAGCAGAAGAGCAAACTCTTGCATAGAATTATTGCTAAGTGTTTTTGCAAAGGATATGAAGAAGGGAAAGAAGTCAATCATATTGACGGCAACAAAAGCAATAACAGCGCGAAAAACCTTGAATGGGTAACACATAACGAAAATCTTTTTCATGCGTTTTCTGCGGGATTAAGAGAACAAAATGTAAGCGCAAAAGGTGTTAGAGCTGTAAATATGGAAACCGGAGAAGACTTATTTTTCAACTCCATATACTCAGCGGCAAGAGCACTAAATATAAGTCAAGGCAATATCTGTATGTGTTGCAAAGGCATGAGACCTTACGCCGGAGGATATATATGGGAATATTGCAAGCAGGAGGGTAACGATGAATAGAGAAAATCGGCAGTTGCGCACCGCCGCAACAGAATTCCAAACGAGAGAAGACGGCGAAGAGCTCACGATCGAGGGCTATTTTGCCGTATTCAATAGCGATTATGACCTTGGATGGGGCATGAGCGAATCAATTGCTCCGGGAGCGTTTACGAGCTCTCTGGCTGGAGACATCCGGGCGCTTGTGAATCACGACACAACACTGGTCCTTGGCAGAACTTCCGCACATACGCTGGAAGTAAGGCAGGACGAGCGTGGGCTGTGGGGAAAAATCACTATCAATCCGAACGATAGCGATGCCATGAACCTTTATGCCCGCGTAAAGCGTGGTGATGTGACACAGTGCTCAATCGGATTTGACATTCTGGACGAGGAAACCGAGTACCGAGGAGAGGATGTGCATTGGACGATTAAGGATGTGAAGTTGTGGGAAGTTTCGGCGTGTACCTTTCCGGCTTACGAGGAGACAGCAATCTCCGCGCGGGCAAAGGACAAGGAAGAGCTGAAAAAGCGTGAGCGTGAGGCATGGCGCATAAGAATGAAATCTAAATTGCATGGAGGTAATGCAGATGGCACTGAGAAGTCTGATGCTGGGAAAGAAGATCCGGGAAGCAAAGAAGAAGCTTGAGGAAGCTCGGGCTAAGCTTACCGAACTGGAGACCAGAGAGGCAGAGCTGGAGAAGTCTATCGAAGAAGCCGAGACCGAAGAGGAAACTGCTGCGGTTGAGGAAGCGATTGAAGGATTCCAGGCAGAAAAAGAAACAGCCGAGACAGATGTGAGAAATCTTGAGGCAGAGGTGGAAAAGCTCGAGAGAGAGCTTTCAGAGATCGAAGAAACACCGGCTGAGAAGAAAGATGAGCCGGAAAAAAGAGAAGCGGCAGCACCGCAGAAGGAGACACGCACCATGAACAAGAGATGGAAAGAGATGAGCTACGAAGAGCGCACCGTCTTCGTGCAGAGAGATGAGATGCAGGCTTTCCTTGGAGAGATCAGAACTGCAATCAAAGAGAAAAGAGCGATCAGTAACGCCGGTTATCTGATCCCGCAGGTATTCCTCGGACTTCTCCGTGAGAATATTATGGATTACTCTAAGCTCTACGGCAGAGTAAATCTTCGCCAGGTTTCCGGCACGGGCCGCGTAGCTATCGAGGGTACAATTCCCGAGGCAGTATGGACCGAGGCATGCGCAAACCTTAACGAGCTGGACCTTAGCTTTTCCAAGGTTGAGGTTGACGGCTACAAGGTAGGCGGATATTTCAAGATTTGCAATGCAACTCTTGAGGATTCCGATGTAGATCTGGCAAGTGAGCTGATCCGTGCGCTGGGCGCTGCAATCGGTATTGCACTGGATAAGACTACCCTTTACGGAACCGGAACTAAGATGCCCGTTGGTATTCTTACCGCACTTGAAGCAGTTTCCGATACTCCGAACATCGTCACAATCGCTAATACTGTACATGGCAAGGATCTTGTTGTTGCCATTATCAATGCTTTCGCTAAGGCTAAGGGTAAGTATAGCCGTGGCGTGAAGACTTGGGCGATGAACGAGAGCACCTACAATAAGCTGATGGCTGAGTTTGTTGCTCTGGACGCTAACGGCGCTTATGTTTCCGCTCTTAACGGCGTAATGCCGATCCTTGGTGGAGATATCGTTGTCATTGATTCCATCGCAGATAACACCATCATCGCTGGTTACTATGATCTGTATCTGCTGGCGGAGCGTGCCGGAACCACCATCGGAACTTCCGAGCATGCGTTCTGGGTTGAGGATCAGACCGGCTTCAAGGGTACTGCTCGTTATGACGGTAAGGTGCTGATCAACAATGCGTTTGTGGCTATCGGTATCAATGGTCACACTCCCGCTGCAAATGACGTTACATTTGCGCAGGACGGTGCAAATTTATAAGTGGTCTCACGGTAGCGGCCGCACCCGCTGAGACCGATTTCTGGGGCACAACGGCAGCAGAAATGCAGACCAGTGTCTCAGTTAGCGGCGATAAGATTACCGGTACACTTCACAAGCAGACCTCCGGACAGATTGTTACGGATTGGGGTGCTGGTTGGTTTATCGGTCTGAAGTTTACACCGGACAGCGATGCAACAACCACAAAGGTTGGTCTTGTTCCTTCCGCTGGATCCGGCATGGTTGCACTCGATCCCGACAATCTGGCGATGTTTAAGTTGACAGATATTCAGAATCAGAAGCTTAAGGTTGTTTCTTCCAGAACGGGAGAATCTAAGACATGGTTCTTCGATCTGTCCAGCTTGACACTCTCGGATGAGTAAGGAGGTGCATTATGGTAGTTGTAACACCCGATTATGCTGGAAGCAAAGCAAAAAGCACGCCGAAGGCAGAGGATAAAAAGAAAAGCACTAAGAAATAGACGGAGGTGAAGATCAATGCCGGAACAGAATAATAGTGCAACACCAACACCGGAGGAGATTATGCTTGGAATGCTTAAGGTTGACCTTGGCATATCTTCAACGGCATACGATTCCCGGCTTGGTCAATATCTCACATCCGCCAAAGCAGAGATTGTCCGGGAGGGCGTGTCCTTCCCGACAACTCTCGGTGTTGACGATATGCAGTTGATTGTTATGTATGCTACTTGGATGTGGAAAAAAAGAGAGACCGGAGAGGGAATGCCTCGAATGCTTCGTTATTTGCTCAATCAAAAAGTATTCTCACAAAAGATGCGAGGTGATGCAGAGTGATTGATACCACTATCAAACTGATAAGCGAGGAGATCACCAAGAACGAATACGGAGCACCGATCTCAACCAAATCCGAGCGGGAAGTGTTCTGCCAGTGTCGATCTGTGGGCCGTGCGGACTTTTACAACGGCATGCAGAATGGGCTTGCTCTTGAGTATGTGTTTATCACTAATCCCGTGAATTACAACGGTGAGAAGGAGCTTGAGTATAACGGCGAGTTATATGCCGTCACTCGTACATACAAGGCAAGCCTTGACGAGCTGGAGATCTACGCAGGCACAAAGGTAGGTGTTGCTCATGGATCTGACGAAACAGATCAACCAGATACTCACTGAGTATGCGAGTGATGTGGATAAGATTGTGCTCCAGGTAGAGGATGAAGTATCGAAAGAGGCCGTGAAAAAGCTTAAGGCCACATCCCCGAAAGCAGCCAAAAACGGCGGACACAGGCACTATGCCGATGATTGGACGGTTGACAATAAGAGTAAGAAAACCTATTCACAATTCATCGTTAAGAATAAGCAATACCAGCTCACGCACTTGCTGGAAAACGGGCACGATGTTGTATCTCACGGTAAAAAGGCGGGCCATGTGGCAGGAAAACCACATATAAAGCCGGTGGAAGAGTGGTGTAAGACGGAAGTCGAGAAACGCATACGGAAGGAGCTGTCATGACAAAAACAGAATTGTATAACGCACTTTCCGATGTAATCGACACATATTACAATTTTGCGCCGATGAAAACGCCGGTTCCTTATGCCGTATTTGTTTGGGCTCACCCGGATAACTTTTCAGCGGATAATGTGGTTTTCCAGAAGGTGGCAACAGTAACAATCACAGTGTATTCCAACACACCCGACACAGAATCAGCTATTGACGATCTGTTAGATTCCCTCGATCTCTTTTGGACTTCGAGCGGAGCTTTTGAGGCTTCGGATGGAGCCTATACAATCATTTACAATTTGGAGGTAATTGACAATGCCTAAAGTTAAGTATGGTCTTAAAAATGTGCATTATGCAATCGTAACAGAGACCACAGATAGCGCCGGCGCTGTTACTTCCAGCTATGGAACCGTTAAGGCTTGGCCCGGAGCAGTAAACATCTCCCTCGATGCGCAGGGCGATGATTCTCCGTTCTACGCTGATGACGGCACATACTACATGGTTGGAAATAACAACGGGTATTCCGGCACATTTGAATCCGCTCTAGTCCCGGAGGATGTTTACACCGCAGTACTTGGACAGACAAAGGATGTAAACGGCGTGGTAAGCGAGAAATCTACCGATGTGAAGAAGTACATCGCTTTGATGTTCGAGTTTACCATGGACGCTTCCGGCAGACGGTTCCTTTTCTATCGTTGTTCTCTCACTCGTCCTCCCGTGGGATCACAGACTAAGGGAGAGAGCATTGAGGTTACTACTGAAACAGTAAACCTCATCGTCACTCCTAGACCGGACGATCAGAAGGTTAAGGACTATGTTGACAAGGGAAGCGCTGCTTATAATGGTTGGTATTCCGCAGTATATGCGGGTGGTGCTTCGCCGGTTCCTTCCATCGAGCTGTCAACTCATGCGTTTACCGTTGCTGATGAGGCAACATTTACTCTTGAGGCGGCTGTCGTTCCGGCAGGCCAGACAGTAACATGGGCCTCCAGCAACACTTCCGTTGCTTCCGTAGCGGCTGGAGTTGTTACTGGTGAGGGCGCTGGTAGTGCTACGATCACTGCAAGCATTACGGTTGACGGAGTAACCTATACAGACACCGCAACAGTTATTGTTGAGTAGTAATTCATAAGGCCGGGGAAACACTGTCTCCTCGGCCTATTTTTCAAAAATAAGGAGTAAAACTATGACAGATATGGCAATTATTAAGGCCGATGGTGAGGAAAGTGTCCTGAAATTACACTCTAACTCAGCAACGGGCATGGTGTATCAGCGGATTTTTAATCGCAATTTTTATAATGATGTTGATTCGATCAGAGGGGCACAGGAGCACCCGTCCATCGTTCAAGATATCTTTCCGCGTGTGTTTTTTGTCTGGAATTTAATGTATCAGCGCGGAAACGGCGTGACAATTGCTGAGATTCTCAAAAAGACGGAGATGGACTACATTGAATGGCTCATGGACTTCTCCATGAATGCTTTTATCTCTCCTGCGGCGGTCTCGGCTTTCGCTGAGGAGTATGCAAAAGGAGCAGAAACACACACAACACCAAAAAACTGAGCAGGCCGACCGTAAGGGAGACTACGGTTGGCTTACTGATGCTCAGAGCGAAATCACTCAACCTCTCCATCGAGGAAATGTTTTGTATTACTGAGGGTGAATTGGTTGACATGATTATCGAAAGAGAAAACGACAATTACGAATATCCGTTAAAGGCAACGATGGCGGATATCGAGGCACTGATGAGGTAATAGATAGATGGCAAGCGGCACAATTAAAGGAATTACAATTGAAATCGAGGGCAAGACTTCCGGGCTTGTGAAATCGCTTGGTGATGTCAATAAAGAGCTGTCACTCACTCAAAAATCCCTCAAGACCGTAGACCAGGCACTTAAACTGGATCCGGGGAATGTCGATGCCTTAAAGAAAAAACAGGACATCCTCAACACGGCAATCGAGCAGACAAAAGAGAAATTGGAGCTCGAGAAGAAGGCCGCTGAGGATGCTGCAAAGGCTCTGGAAGATGGAACAATCACGAAAAGCCAGTATGACGCGCTCCAGGCCGAAGTATCAAAAACAGCTTCAGAGCTTAACCACCTTGAATCGGAAGCAAAAGAAGCGGACAAGGCTCTCGACAATGCTTCCGAGGCTAAACGCTTTGATAAGCTCAAGGGAGCGCTTGAGAATGTTGGAAAGGGAATGAAGATAGCGGCTAGCGCTGCTGGTGCAGTTGTCACTGCGGCTACGGCAGCTGCGGGAGCTGTCACAAAACTCGCCTCCAGCAGTTCCGAGTATGCCGATGAGATAGACAAGACTTCGCAGAAGATCGGAATCTCGAAAAAGGCATATCAGGAGTGGAAGTATGTCATGGATCGTAACGGAATGGATGTAAACGCGCTCCAGACCGGAATGAAGAAACTTAACACGGAAATGCTTAAGAACCAGAGCGCAACGGATAAGACGAAGACGGCACTCGGGAAGCTTGGAGTTTCCGCAACAGACAGCACCGGAAAGCTGAGAGCACAAGAGGATGTACTCTATGATACCATTCTCGCTCTTGCAAACATGGACGAAGGTGCGGATCGTGCGAAGCTGGCAACGGAATTGCTCGGGAAAAGTGGTACAGAGCTCGCTCCGTTGTTGAACAGCGGGGCAGAATCCATTAAAAACCTCACGCAAAAGTCGCATGATCTCGGGCTTGTTATGTCCGATGAGGCGGTGGATGCCGGAGTTAAGCTAAAAGACACCATGGACGATGTGAAAGCGTCTTTCAAGGCTATGGGGAACCAGCTCGGCACGGCTTTAACTCCTGTTGTGCAGAAATTCTCCGACCAAATCTTAAAGTTTATGCCGAAATTTCAAAGCATGTTTGACCGGATTGCTCCGGCGCTTGAAGATTTCATGGATGCAATCTTTCCGGTGCTCGTAGATCTGGGAGAGCAGGTACTTCCTCCGCTCCTCGATCTACTCACCGGTCTGCTCACTCCGCTCATGGATATTGTTAAGGCAATATTGCCGGTGGTTGTGGAATTGCTCGGAACACTGATCCCTCCGCTTGTGGAATTGGTACAAGCGATTATGCCGGTACTGGTTGACCTTGTAAATATGCTCACGCCAATCCTTAAAGCGGTAGTGGATATCCTCAAACCGGTCCTTGATCTGGTGATCCAGTTAATCAAGCCCCTACTCCAGTTGATTGGGGAGATACTCAAGCCCCTCACGGATCTGTTTAAGGGCGTAGGTGACACGCTGAGCACGATTCTCGGCCCTGCAATCGAGGTAATCGGTGGATTGCTCAATAATTTGCTTGGGCCTGCTTTTGAGGCAATCGGAGGGATTGTGAGCGCTGTCTGTGATGTTATCTTTGGAGATTGGGGAAACTTGAGCGAGAAATTGAAAGGATTATGGGAAGACCTTAAAGGTTTTGCGGCAAGTATCTGGCAGGAGATTTCGGAAATGGCAGATGCAGCAGTTGAGGCGATTCTCGGAGCGATAGACGATGCAGAGACGGCAGCGGCTAAGGGACGAAATGAGACATATCAGCGCTTAGGAACTACGGAGGCTGAAGTAAATCGAAAGCTTGAGCAGAACAGACAGAGAGCGCTCGGAAAGCAATCGAGCAAAGTTACCACAGGCGGCGGCTCCGGTGGGACAACCAATGTCTATGTCAATGGCGTGAGAGTTTCCACTGTGAATAATTCCACTGCTACGGCAAGTGCTAAACGATCAGGAGGGAGGTAAACATGCTTAAAAATCAGTTTCCAATGATATTCGATAGCACGACAATCCCCTTCTATCCATCTGTTTTTGACCGGAGTGATGACAAAGTGTCCATTGTCAACAAGACAGAGGACGGACACGATGATGTAGAGCTGGTCCGTGATGAAAAGACCTCTGTGGCGTGCACATATCTGGTAAATGATAGATGGGCGGCAATCTTTGAGGGTTTCCGGGCTCAAGCTTCCATCCAGGTGCAGCTCTACAATAAACGGACAAAAGCATACGAGACGAAAACCATGCGCATAGAGGATTACTCGGAGAGCATGGAACAGTACTCCGACCGTAGCACGGAGAGTATGGGCCTTTACACGATCAGCTTTACGCTGGAGGAGTTCTGATGTATCCAGTAAGCGCGGCCTATAAGACCGCAATCGGGAAACCGATTAAGGAGAGACGGATCACGGGGACGATCGGCACGATCAGCTTTACAGATGCCAATATTGTCTCCGGCACGCTCAAAATTGATAATCAGTGCTCCAGCGGTACGGAGTTGGAGCTCGGATCGGTATATATTGGCGAAATGACCTGCGTTTTCCGTGGGATCAATCTCACAGGAGAGTGGATGGGGCAGACGATTACGATTTCCGAAGAACTCAAAGTTGGTTCTACAACATGGGAAAGTGTGCCGCTCGGGATCTTCCATGTGGTGGAAGCCTTGCACCAAGAGACCGGCGTTTATGTCGTTGCCTATGATGTGCTCGACTATCTCGACAAGGATTGGATAGGCGCGGCTTCGACCGGCAAGCCGTGGGACTACATGGCATATATCACGCAGAAAACCGGTGTGCAGTTTGCTCAGACGGAGCAGGAAATACAAGCATTGCCCAACGGGAATACTGCTTTTGCTCTGTATTCTGAGAACGATATAAGCACATACAGAGATCTGTTATTCTGGCTTGCTCAGCTCATGTGCTGTTTTGCTACAGCAACGAGAGATGGCAAGGTTATTTTTCGTTCTTACGGCACGGAAGCAGTGGATGAGATAGACGGATCAGCGAGGTGGGAAGGATCCTCTTTTTCTGACTATGAGACCAGATACTCGGCGGTGAGTGTGACGAGACTTGATAACGGCTACAAAGATTACGCCAGGACTATGGAGGACGATGCGCTCACTTATGATCTGGGCGCTAACCCTTTTTTGCAGACCGGAAACACTCTCACGGCGCTTGGTAACATACTGGAAGCGCTGACACAGATTGCATACACGCCTTTTAGTGTGGACCGTTGCGGATGTCCTGCTTATGACCTTGGCGATGTGCTGACCTTCCCGGACGGGATAGGCGGAGACCGGACCGGTTGCATGATGTCGTATGAGTATGACTATCATGATGTGTATATGCTGGACGGATATGGCGCAAATCCGGCACTCAATGGCGCACAGACCAAAGAGGACAAAGCACTCGCCGGATTGATGAGCAAGAGCACCGCAAATGAGGTGCAGTATTATACATACACTAATGCCGAAGAGTACGAAATACGGGACGATTATCAAGAGATAATAAGTATAAGGTTTGGTAGCTCAAAACAGACGCTCGTCACTTTCCAGACGGAGATAGCACTCGAAGCGGAGATTGAAGAGGAAGAAGTCGAGAGCATTGTAAACAATATCAAGTACCTCTGGAATAATACAGAACTCGACTACAAGCCCGTAGAGACATGGATCGAGGGTAAGCACTTACTCCATCTGCTCTATCTGATCCCGATTCAGGAAGCGGCAATCAATACCTTCAAGGTAAGGATCAATAGCGAAGGTGGTGTTACTCGGATCGGACGGGCAAACCTTAATGCGGTTATCTCCGGTCAAGGTTTGGTTGCTTCCAGTGCTTGGGACGGTTGGATTGAATGCGAGGACAACCTCACAGAGCTTACCCTTGCAGACGGGCAGACGGTTGATGCGTTCTATGACGAATGCGAGATTAAGGGTATCACGCCAATCACGATTGAGATTGAGGATAACATCGAGGTTGTTGAGTTGTCTGGCGCTCCCGTTGTGGTTAAGTATGGCGATGCAATGTACATTAACCGAAATCCCATTGGAGCTCTCACTTGGTACGATGTACTGTATCGTGTTGTTCCTGCGGCGAATGTTTACGATCCGAGCGTGTCCTATGCGCCTTATGACATTTGCTACACGCTCAATGGAGACGCGCATATCGAGTGGCGGTGTACCAGTGCGACAACGGGCGAATTTGACGAAAGCTGTTGGGAAGTTCGTACCTACAACACATGGGGCGAAGTTTACGAGTATTACGGTTGGTAAAAGGAGAAGAAAATGGCTGCTACACAGAATTATAGCCTTCCACTTCCGCAGTTGGGAGAGCCCGCAGATATACGGGTTTTAGACCAAGGAACGGAAATGATAGACGGTATAATGCACGGAAACCGCACCATGATTGCTCCCGGTTGGGTGTCGACAGAGACATATAACACGGGAAATCGTGTGGTTTATCTCGGTGAGTATTACAAGTGCAAAGCTGATAATGTCACGGGCGCTTGGGACGCTACAAAGTGGGATAAGCTCACGGTTGGCGAGGACATTGAGGCTCTTGGCACGGGTGGTGCAAGCGCACTCTCAGATCTTGACGATGTGGAGATTACAAGCCCGACAGACGGGCAGGCGCTGTTATACGATGATTCGGACGATACATGGAAAAATAGCACACTTCCCGATCCATCTGTGGTGAAAGAAGTTACTGGCAATCCCGTAGAATTTACCGATGGAGCAGACGCTCCGCTTGTAAAGTGTACCACCGCAATCACAGGCTCACAGGACTTGCATGGATATGATAAACCGTGGGTTGGGGGAGCTGGAATTAACAAATTAGATCCGAGTACAAAAACAACCACAAATTCAAATACTCGTTTTTATGTGAATCAAGGATTTGAATTAAAGTCAGGACGTACATATACTCTCATTTTTTTCGGTGACATCGACTTAAGCGGGATTTATATCAATACATATCCTGATAGCAGCAGAGTTGCAGTTGCATATAATGCCAAAACATTGACATATACAGCAACAGAAGATATGTATGTGTCTTTTGATTTTTATAAAACAGGTGAAATTCCGCATGATGATAACTTGTATATGCTGATCGATGGAGGCAACGTCCCAACATCATGGTCACCGTGGGAAAACATCTGCCCCATAACCGCATACTCAAGCGGGGATGTGGTGAGAACTGGAGGGGATATTATACCAAAAGGTAAAAATACTGCAAATGGGTATGTTGAAAATGCTTGGATAGGACAAGATGGCACAACCACGGCATATCCAGAAACGGACAGAAAAGAGTGTGTTAGCGAATATTTTGATGTTAGCAATTATTCCGAATTTGTTTATACGACAAATGAATCTTTGAATAATGCGGGGCTGAGTTTTTATGATTCAAACAAAGCATATATTAGTGGTGTAAAGTTTAGTTATCAGCCTTCTATCACTGTTTCCGTGCCTTCTAACGCAAAATATTGTCGTAGCACATTTTTTGAAAAGCCTGCAACGGCTTATGTAAGATTACAACCTAAAAATACCCACACCGCCACCTTCACCAACTCCATCTACCAAGGAAATGCTGATTTCGTGGGGGGTACAGAAACGCATGATATGCCCGTGATTGATTTGGGAGATTTGACTTGGACAAAGGATGAAAGGAATCGCTTTAATACAACGGGAATTAGCGATATAAAACGAGTTGCAACATTAGACACAGTTGCTAATCTTGTTTGTGAGATTTATCCGGCGATTTCTGCCAATAACACATACAGACAAAATGATGGAATATCTGTAACAACCA